>Ga0209580_10000966_pt1 | contig 13935 bp, 16 predicted proteins | sample Coa_R1_5_FD_187153 | JGI IMG/M metagenome (GOLD analysis project Ga0209580, IMG submission 187153) | Surface soil microbial communities from Centralia Pennsylvania, which are recovering from an underground coalmine fire - Coalmine... | ecosystem: Environmental > Terrestrial > Soil >...
AGCGCCTCGTGCGGTTCCTCGATCAACGACCACAGCCCATCCTGCCGGCCACCACGTAGTCGAACTCCTTCTCCACCAACAAACCAACACCTATCCATACTCAGACCCGGGGAAGAAGTCCCTTCCGCAGCCGACTTTTTCAACACCCACAGGCGATTGCGCTCAAAATCCCCGCTCCGGCCATTTTGAGTGCAATAGAGATGTTTCGCCAATCATAGTCAGCCCGATGGCATAATGACTCGACATGACTGACGGTGATGAGCCTCTGAAAAGAGCTGCCCTCCTGTTGGAGGACGCAGGCCGCTGTCAAGAACAGGGCCGAGTCGAGGATGCTGAAAAGCTCATAGCCGAAGCCAAGAATTTGGCCGCCGGGAATCCGCAGGCTTGCGCCGAGATCGACCTGCTCCACGCCATCTCTCTTCTGAAGGCGAACAACCGCGAGGAAGGTGTACGGAATCTCTCCGAAATCCTTGCTGAATACGCTGATTGGTTCAAGACTCCTGATAGTCGGGATGTATACGAAATGGTCCAACTGCAGCGGGCATTTTCTCTTGTTCATCTAGAAAGGAACGAGGAAGCTCTGCCTTTGCTGGAAGAAGCCTTGTCATTCCAACTGGAACGGGCGGCTCAAAGCGATCTTCACTGTCATCTTGGTAGGTGCTATCACGAGCGCTCGCAATACTCCCAAGCCAAGGAGCACTTTGAGCGTGCCGATGCGCTTGGGGTGGGGGACGATTGGCGACCCGCGTTTCACTACTACTTCGGGTATACGCTTTATGAGCTGAAAGACTTTCAACGAGCAAAGAGACAGTTCATCCTCTGCCTTCAATCTGGCGATTCTGGCCCGCCAGCGTCCATGCGATACGCAATGCTCGCGGAAACGAGTCGCAAAGTGGGGGAACATTCCGAAGCCCGACTGTATGAGGAGAAGGCAAAGTCCCTAAGGCGGTGACTGCTGTAAACAGGCGGTTTCACTCAAGTTTCGACTTCTTTCGATTCGGTTCGTATCCCTTGCTTTAGGGAATAATTTAGAGCCCGCACTATCACGCGTGCTTTTCGGTCCTGCCAACAAATCCTGAACGATTTGTTTGATCTTGTGCGATCCCACCACTCTGCCTAGCATCGCCATCAGGGGAGCCGAATATGGCAGAAGTGAGTCCCGCCGACACGAATCGAATTCGCGTATTCAATCCAGTCAACCCCAAGCGGGCAAAGCCGTGGACAAAGCGGCAGGCCACAGCCAGGAAAGAACAAGCGGAGCGATTCGTGCGCGATGTTCTGGAGGATGACGACCGCGCCGACGAAATTGGCGACATGACCGTCGAGGAATATGCAGCGGAGCGCGGTAAGGAACTAGCCCCGAATCCGGCAAGGAGAAAGCCTATGAAACGCAAAAGTAGCCCCGGACAACAACAGCCTCGTGAGAACCCCGTCGAAAAGGCGCTTGAGACCACAACCAAATTGGCGCAGGAACAGAGCGAACTGTATCTTCGCGTTCGCGAACTCGAGAAGGAAAACGAGTCCCTTCAGGACAAGCTAGACGAGATCGCCGATATAGTGGAGTGCGATGACGCCGAGTGCAACGCCGAGGATCATTTGGAAGATATTGCCGAACTGGTCTCCAAGGGCACCCGCGATATGGGGGAAGACTAGAGCGGCGTGGCAAGTGTGGCGAAAACTGGCGAAAGCCTGCCTCTGCTATCACCGATCGCGCCGCCCGGCTATCGCGCCGCCCATCCGACTGCCGGCCGCCCGATCCCAGAGTGTGCGCGTTTTGCGGGAGCACCCAGAACGTCGAACCCCATTACCTTGACGGTGACGAGAGCAACACAAACACCAGAGAATCAGCTTTGGGCCTGCCGATCCTGCAACGTCAAGGCTGGCTTTATCCTGAGAGAACTGGGCATTGGGCGCATCACACGGCAATTCAATCCGAATAACCAGGGAGCGCAAACCTTGAGCCAGTGGGTTGCGGCTGTGCTGAGCCTCAAGGGTGAGTCTGACGTTATGGATGTAGAGTCAGCCCTTGCAATGGTTTCGCGCCACGCCTAGCAGTCGGCGCTCCGATTTCGCTCAGGAAATTTGGCGATGCCCGGCGGGGCATTACGGAGAGCGCGGCCGCTCCTGATTGCGCTTGTGGATTTCTCGCGTTTTCAAGGTGGACAAATGAAGCAAAATCGATCACACCGAAAGCGGACAAATCAGCGGCAACCGATACAGAACCGGACGGCAAATCATGCGGCAAATCAAACTCAGGGCGGCGAGGTGGCTGTCCCAGTGGCTGAGGCCGCACGAATGTTGGGCGTTGATGCTCGAACCATCAGACGGATGTGCGCCGAAGGTAGATTGCAATCCTTTGTCACTCCGGGAGGCCATAGGCGCGTTGCCCTCGCGGACATCGAATCAATTCAGAACGGCGATGCTGACCCCAAGCGATCCTCTAACGGGCATTTCCCATCACCAAACGTTCAGCAGAAGAAAGAACGCTTAGAAGAATTGCATCTTTCAATTCAGGAGAAAAAGGCGCAATTGGTGATGCAGGAGCTAGAGGACCAAGAACGCCAAAGAACGGAGCAGGAAGAAGCCTACCGCCGCGTCGAAGAGCAGGAAGCCCGGAGAATGCGCCGCGAAATTGAGGCAGAGCGGACATGCAAAGATCGGGAGCGGGAGAATGCTGAGGCCGAGGCTCGCGCCATGCAAGCCCGCCAGGAGTGGGAGGCAGAATGGCTCAGAAGCATGCTGAACCAGTTACCGCCCGACATCCCGCCGGAAATGAGAATCGAAGTCGCCGATTTGCTTCGGCAGGAACTTCCCGCTCTGTATCAAAAATGCGCTGGTCACGCAGAGGATCTTGTGGAAGCAACTCTGCGCGTCACTGTGGAGAAAACCCTGCGCCCGTGGAGCCGCACTAAGGAAACGGGAAGAGCGGCAGATTATGCTGTAAACCAACTGCCTCTGTTCGCAAAAGGCATCTTGGGCCAGCCAAGCGAATGGGAGCTTCGGGCTAAGGAAGAGGCTCTCTCTGCAATCTCTGCCCTACCCGACTCAGCCACCTTCGCACAGATGGGCGCCGCAGCCATGGCCGCGGGCAACCGTGTTGCTAAGGAATACGAACAAGAGGAAGCGAGAGAACGAGCCGAGCGCGAGGCCGAGCAAGCCAGGTCGAGGTATGAGGCCGAAGTAGAGATCCACCTGGCTCATGTTCTTCAGTATCTCGCAGAGTTAGAAGTAGACCCGGAGGGATGGGATTTCGAAGGCGAGACGTACGAGTATTCGCGACGAATCCGTCAGGAAATCAAGCCGAAATTGATGCAAGAGGTTCCCCTGGACTTTATCGCTGGACGTCGGCGCGTTCGGGAACTCATAGATGAGTGGCTGGCGAATGAAACTCACGGATAGTAGGTCATTGTGCCGTTAAACTCGACAGCCTTGGGTGTAAGCACAGAGAATCGGTTATTGAAGATCAGAAAGTACTCCCCAAAACCATCAGGAAGCACGACGCTAATATTTCCGACGGTTGCCCGTCCACTGTTGTAATAGGCATTACCACTGTTACCGTTGCTCCAGTTCGTGAATGCATCCTTGTCTAGCAGATAGACTTCAATGTCATTCTTTCCGCCGCCCATAGCGGTGAATCGGCCTTCGATCCTCACGCTTTTGGCCAAGTCTGGTACCACGAATTCCCAACTCTTAAAGCCCGATGCAGGTACGGTGAACGCCCCTTCTCCGATGCTTCGGCTGTATTGTTGCGGTTGAGGTGGAGATTCAGGCGTCGCTTCAGACTGTGAAGGCGTCTCAAAAGGCTTTGTGTGTGGTTGGGTTTGGGCCAGTGAAGGGCTTGGGTTTTCTTGAGGTTCCTGTTGGGGCTTCGAAGTCGCGGCAATCACGCCAGTAGGATCGCGATTGCCTTTGACTGGGTGGCCAGCACGCCGCCGAGCCAGAAGGTAATCGAGATCACTAGCGCTATGGCGAGCGAGAGTGCAATAGACTTGTTTCGGTGATTTGGCTGGGCCCCGGCTGTTTTCGCTCCCTCTGTTTGAGCGCTGAGGGCAGCGCCACACTTTCGACAAAATAAAGAATCCTCCGGCGACTCGGTTCCGCATTTAGGGCAATGCACTTTGGAACGAACCTCCTCGCACTCTCCACACGACGCGAGAAATCATAACACGATTGTTGCGTAAATCCGATTTGTCGAAGAAAGGCGACAGACGATGATGCGGGCACATGCGCGACGACCTGCTCATCCGTCTGGGAGATCGAATCAGGAAGCTACGGCGGTGCCGATGCTGGACTCAGGCGGAAATGGCGGAACGAGTAGGAATTGACAGAAGCTTTCTGGCGGACGTTGAGAGAGGGAAGAGGAATATTTCGATATTGAATATCGCGCTCATTGCCGAGGGCTTGGATGTCTCCCTTTCACGGCTGCTCTCGCGCCTCGGACCTGGCCCGACACGCCATCAGGGTCAACGCAAACACAGCATCCGGCCATCGCGCTTGGACTAGCTTGTCCCAGCTAAGACCGTGACGGCCAGCGTTCAAGTTGTTAGCACTCAGGAATAACCGCTCCCTCATGCGGATTTTCGTCGGAACCAGGCACGTCGGTTTCGCATGCTTTTTCTACACTTCTGCGAACAAAGGCCGTCGCTGGTACCCGATAGCTCGAATACCCTTGCACAGCGCGGATTCTCGCAGACGGACCACCCCTCCAGCTTACAGGCTGTGCGATAACGGTTGACCAGACTGCATCTCGCATCGAGTGAACGAAAGCGACTAGCACCCGAGGAATCCGTTCGTTGTAAAGCCGAGTAGCCTGTGAGGGATCAATGCCAAGCGAACAATCGAGGAGCATAGACAGATAGACCTCTTCCAACTCTATGCCCAACTCCTCAATGAGTAAGTCGGGGATCCTTTGAATGATCTTCCGAGCTGTTCTGGTTTTGAACTCCTTCTTCTCCCCCAGCTTGCCGATTGTTTTTATCGTAAACTCAAGGGCCCAAGCCGCGCCGCGAACGTTTGAAGAAAACGGCTGACTGTTGTCCAAACACCTTCCTTGAGTCAGTCCAGGCACTTCCGTTGCATTATCCATTGCAGCAGTCTGGCACGACATGCCAGCAGGCGCAAATGAGTAAAAAGAAGCTCTTGGACTTGAAAATCGAGTTGGCGAAGCGCGGACTGAGCCAAGCAGCCCTTGCGCGCGCCATTGGACGCAGCCCATCCCACCTTTCTCGCATAATTCGTGGCATCAGCAGGGCGTGTCTCTCAGACAAGCGGCGAATCTCAGAGTACCTCGGTGTCAAACAGTCACAATTATTTCGACCACATCACCGGCATACTGTCGAAGCATCGTCGGTGACTCCAGCATTCTCGTCAGGACAGCCCCGCCACAATCCAATTTCGGAGGAATCAAGATGACTACAGCAGCAGTTCGCCTTGACACTACAATCAGTCGCGACGGGCGCGAGATGTGCGAAGTAAGAGCGCCGGAGATGTTCCAGTTCACAAAGGACAACCCACGCTTGGAAGGTGTTTTTCTCAGCATCTCGCGCGTGACTGTCAAAGGAAAGGAAACCACGCAGTACATGATTCAGGACTGCGAGGCGAACCGTTTCACCTTTCTAGCGACATTCGATCTCGCCCGGAAGATTCAGCCGGTCCATGTTGGGCACTGGCTCAGCGTTACGTACGAGGGTGAGGACCCTGATGTCAAGACCCAGGGGTCTCCCATGCGGAGATTCAAAGTTGCCGTGAGCAAGGAAAGAGAACCGGAATTTCGCAATCTCCACGGTGTAAACATCACCGACGAGGACATCGGCGTTTGACGAGTACGCCAGACCGAATGCTGCTAACAGTCGGCCTGGCGTGGGAACTGCGCTTAGGCAATTCCGAGTACGCCTCTAGTTTACCGCGCGGTTCCCACCTTTCAAACAAGCTAGAGGATTCCACGATGGCCGGACCCGACGAACTGGTTACCAGAATTGGAGCAGCGCGCGAGCAATATCTGCGCTCCGTGCTCGAATGGCGACGCGAGCGCGACGCGTCGGAGGCCAAGCTCCGCGCCGCAGAGCACGAGCTTGCCCGGAGCCTCGCACAACTGTTCTGTGTGCCCGAAGTCACGGAACCTCGCGCTGGCTGAGGCGAAGTCTCGGGCCGCCGAGCGGACTCTTCCTGTGGCCGAATAGCCGCGACGTGCGGATCGCAACCCTCACGACGGCGACGCGACGGGCAGGGGAGTCCGCTGGACCTCCGCCTTTCGGCCCTGCCCAGAGCGGGGCAAAGAGGTTGCGCGGGGTCTGGGGCAGCGCCCCAGGTGCGGCGGAGCGAAGCGAGCCGCACTGATTGCTAGTAGGGGTGAAGTGTATCTCGAAGAGGAACATGAATGACGGTCGACGAGAAAAACCGCGATGAAGTCGAACGGATTGCAAAGGTGATTGCCATGGGACGCACAGCATGTCCGAAATGTGAAGCCGCGTACCAGCGGGGCAGGTTTACGCGGCCTTATTTCATCTGCCAGCTTTGCGGGCATCGTTGGTCAGAGGATCCGGTTATCAATGCTCTGGGCCCGTGGCTCAGCGAATTGCACAATCGTCGTCCTTGGGACTGGTTTGCGACGCTCACATTTGCGCCCGAGCGCTTCACGCGTGGCGGGACGGTGAGCCGTGGTGATATTACGCCTGCGGGAGCTGCCTATTGGTTTGACCGCTACCTGGAAGATGCGGGCAACACTGGTGCGGCGAAACCATACGCTTTTAGAGCCGATGAGTACGGGCCTCTTCATGGGCGATATCACTTGCATGCGCTGGTCGGCAATGTCGGGCATTTGCGAATCTACTGTCAGACACCCTTGCAAAAGGACGAATGGGGAAGAACCTGCTGTTGGGTGCATCGCTGGCCCTGTGGATATGCGCGAATCTTTCCTTACGATCCACAACGCGGCGCGAATTACTACCTGAGCAAGTACGTCGTCAAAAAGCTCGCCAACTGGGACTTCATTGGTTTCGAATCCGAAAATCTCATTTTCAAGACAGAGCCTCGACGGAAGGCTCAGGGTTAGCGCAATGAATTCCGACTGGCTCACTCCTGGCGAAGCCGCAGCATACTTGCAAGTGCAGGTTCGGACGCTGTTGTTGTGGGTTCGGCAGGGTAAAGTGCAGGCCTATGCCTTGAGCGGCACGAAGCGCCGAATCTGGCGTTTCCGGCGCTGCGATCTGGACAATGCGCTACTCGCTCATCCTGTGATAGCCTCACCATCGCCAACTGTGCTCTCGAAAGAGAGGAGGGCAGTTTGAAGAGAGCACGAAAACAGAAGCTGTGCGTCGTTTTCAATAAGGCCCGATCGACCTGGAATTGGCTGACGTCGGAAGGGGGGCACCGGCGATCGCGTAAGCTGGGAACCCTTGCCGAGCTTCCAACGAAAGCCGATGCCTTGCGCAGGGCAGAGGAATTGCGACGAGAATCACAGTTGCAGATCGAAAGGTCCGTTCCAAAGCTGAGCAGCCTGATTGAACAATATCGGTTAGAGAAGATGCCCAGACGCCACGACACGCGCAGAGCCTACGATGTATGGATCAGGAACTACATTCTCCCAAAGTGGGGAGAGAGTGTCCTATCCGCCGTTCAAGCTAGGCCTGTCGAACTATGGCTAGACTCCCTTAGCCTTGCACCAAAAAGCAAAGTGCATATTCGCGGAACTCTCAGCCTCTTATGGGACTTCGCGATGTGGCGCGGAGATGTTTCGACTCAACGAAACCCGATGAGCCTTGTCAGCATCAAAGGCGCAACGAAAAGAAAACGAAAACCACGGAGTCTGACGGTCGCGCAGTTCCAAGAGTTTGTGTCTTACTTGGATGAGCCTTTCCGCACGATGGCGCTCCTGTGTGTTTCCCTTGGACTGCGGATCAGCGAATCACTCGCCCTCAGATGGAGTGATGTCGATTGGCTAAATAGCAGGTTGAAAGTCGAACGAGCGATCGTGTGTCAGATCGTGGATGACGTAAAGACGCGGGAGTCGCAGCAGGACTTGCACGTTGGCGCGGAATTTCTGGACGTGCTGAAAGCCTGGAAGCAGGCATCCCAATTCTCAGCGAGTGAGGATTGGATCTTCGCTTCCCCTGTTCAGATCGGCCGGTTGCCGTGGTCATACGATCAAGTTTGGCGCGTCTATCAGAAGGCGGCCAAGAAAGCCGGACTCGGCGGATTTGGCACCCACACATTACGCCACACTTACCGCTACTGGCTGGATGCAGTGGGAACAACGATTGCAGTTCAGCAAAAACTGATGCGTCACGCCGACATCCGTACCACAATGAACGTGTACGGAGATGTGATCACCGACGAAATGCAACAGGCCCATGCGAAGGTGGTTGGGCTGGCACTTGGGAGGGCGAACTGATTTCGCGGTGATTTCGCTTTCTGCAAGTTATTGAAAAGATGGTGAGCGCGGAAGGAATCGAACCTTCAACCTACTGATTAAGAGTTGGTTCATCCGAACCTGTTGACGGCCGCTTCAGACCCAACAAATCAACGACTTACCTTCACTAAAGCCCGCACGGAAGCGTTCGAAGTAGCGAAAAAGGCCGAATTGGCGCATGTCGGTTCGAAACGTACGGCACACTTACGGCACACTTACTTAGGGGTGAACCCCTTCGTTGAGACAGTTCGGAATTGGCACACTTGCTGTTCCATGGTTTTTCCTTCGGCGCGATGTCTTTCATTATGACTGACAATGAAGCGTTTCAACGATTAAAGAGGCTAGGCTGTAATTACATGGAGCCGTGTGTCGATCTCCATCACGTTGAAAAAATCAAGAACAATGTGCGAACGAAATACATGACTGATCTTGAGACTTATCTGTTCCCTGCGGAGTTCTCTGGCAGGTTCAAAGAGAAGCTGCATTACGTTGTCGGATTCAAAATCCCTTATCATTTGATTCATCCTCCACAGGCGATTCAATAAAGGTACCGCCCTACTTGCCTGGCGCATAGAGACATCAGAGGTAGTCGAGGGTGGGCGAGGCCAGGGGGTAGGGTTCGGGAAAATCGTAAAGTAGTATACCGTCACCTCAACCCGTTGTCCGCCATCGTCCTGGATTAGTCCCAAGGTTGTGCCCGGAACGGGGATTCTCGATAATTCCGGATCTGCTTTGAGCTGATTCAGCACGGACTAGGCGTCACGGTTCGGCATGAGGCCGTCAAGCGTGATGACCACTGGACGAAGATCCCTTGCCAGCCGCAAGCCTTCGTCTCCGCTGCTTGCCACGACGACATTGAAATCCAGTTTGGTGAGAGATCGTGACATGAGGCCCGGCAACGCATTTGCTCCCAAGAAAGTTGCGGCATCGAAGAGCAACTAGAGGAACTAGAAAGTGGATTTCAGAATTCCAGTTTCGCTTGCACGGCGATCATGCGTGGGCTGCTATCGCCACCCAAGCCAACTTGAGCAAGCCCGTGGGCGGGCGGGTCTGAATTTCCGGCTGACGTATAACTCCGCGCGCAGCGGTTTCCGGCCTGATCTGAACCCGAACGATGCTTCGCAACTTGGGAACACCTACTTGATCAATACGGGAGCCTTCAATTCGAGCTTGTTTGCCGCGGCCTTGGGCAACGTGAACACGATTTCCACCCAGATCTCGGAAGTGATCGTTCCGCAATGGATTGGGCAATCGAAGGCTTACTACATCTTCCCGCGTAAGTTCGAGGGAGGGTTGTTCTATTACGGTAGTTATCGGGATTACTGGAATCCAAATTTGAACGGAACTCTGCGGACGTTCAACGTTTGGCGTGATTCACTTCGATGACGCGATGGTTGTATTGATCGCTAATCAGAGTGTGACCGCTCCTCAAACGCACGGCACGAGTGGGCAGTGGACCAGTGCCTCGCGACAGGTTGCAGGCTTGAACGTGACAGGTGAAGTACTGCCATACCACATTCTTGTTTTGATCAATCTCGACGATACGGGAGTGGTTGGAATCGGTAATAAGCGTATGCCCATTCTTGAGCCGGCTGCAGCGACACCACTCACTGGAGGAGTAGGCATAACCTCGATGGCCCGGTTGTTGTTTTCACCGCAGATCAGGATGTGGCCGTTTTCCAGGAGTTCGGCGCAGTTCGGGTTATTGAGCTCGTTGGGACCGTTGCCAGAGACACCACTCGTGCCGTATTGCCAGACGATGTTCTTGCTACCGACATCGACTTCAATGATGCGCTCGTTCGCCTGATCTGTGATGAGCACATGGCGGTTGGGAAGCCAAGTGTTCTGCACAGGAACATTGAACTGATCGGGGCCACTGCCACCGGGGCCGAACTGCCCATATTGCCAAACAATGTTTCCGCCACGGTCGACCAATATTACGCGGTTGTCGGGGCAGCCGTTAGGATTGGTGCAGTTGGGCGCTTCCGGCTGACCGCCCGGGGTTCCGGTGCCAGCCATCAACGTGAACTCGCCTACGCGCTGGGCGTCATTGGTGCCGATGATAGACACCGGTGAGAGATCGGCTGGACCCAAGCCAAAATGCCAGACAATTTTGCCCTGTCGGTCCACTTCAATCACGCGATTGTTGAATTGGTCAGCAATGAGAGTATTGTCACGAGAATTGAATTGGCCATTCTGCGCTGTGGCCGAAAGACAGCCGCCGATCAAGAGTCCCAGGGCACATGCGCATTTCACCAACGTAGTTTGGAGCCTCATACACACCTCCGGCTGATACTAGCATCCATAAGAAGCGACCCCGCCCCCAGTGGACGCGAATCAGGCTCGCACTTCGTCTGCCAATGACTCGATTATGCCCTGGGTAACTGCCGTCACGCGCCCCACGATCGTGGCCTCTGCTGGATAACGGACGTGTTGCCTCCGTCTCTTCGACTGCTGACTAGGAACAAGAATCAGCCGGCCCTCCAGCATTTCGCACCAAGTGCAAACGTAATGCTCGCGGAGCTCCAAGAAGAAGATCGGCCGATCATGGTCCCCGTGCCAACCGGTGGAAGGAATCTTCCTTTGACGAGGGTCGATGGCCACGAACGCGCCAGGCCTGACAAACGGATACAAAGTGTCATCATCTTTTCCGATATATCCATATAACGGATCGGAGCCAGCTATTAACTGAAGTGTAAGCGGAATCTCGTCCCAGGTCTCAATCATCTTGGGCACCAGATTGGTCCGTTCGGCTTGCAGTTTCTCTCGCAGTTTTGCTGCCAACTGCATCCTTGCTTTGTAGGCCTCGGGAGCCGGACCGATCACATAAGTGTGAGGTAGGGCGAGGGTTCTATGTTCTTTCAGGGCTTCGTTGGCGGGTACACCACAGAGAACTGCCATGCGATCGTAGTCGCGTCCATAGACAACACTCAGGGTGTAAAGCCTGTGAAGACTGGGGGCGGTTTTGCCGTTTTCAATGTCAGCGAGGGACGTTCGGGCTATTTTGTAATCGGAACTCTGCCGCCGATCGGCAATGCTCTCGCTCAAGTCTTCTACATCGCGCAGCGATAAGCCCCGGCGCGCGCGCTCAGCTCTGAGCCGCTTTCCCCACTCCGGGTTCCACGACGAGGCCCACATCAGACGGCCCACTCCCGAAGGAATCGTTAGATGTTACCCCAAGCACGCGATCTTTCAACAAGTTTCTGAATTGTTTCCGGAAAACCGGACAAGATGGGCCACCATCTGGTCGCGACTCCGGCCACCAACCGTTCGTGTTTTTCTCGGCGCACGCCTCATATGTAATTGTTTTACTTAGATGAATCCGAAGAACTGGCCGAAGGTTGGGACAGTGCGAAGATAGTTGTAGCACTTGCGGCCCTTCCTGTTTATACGAGTAAAGTCTGCGAGCAGTCATTCTTGAGCGCACCAGAGAGAGGGGGACGCCAGGCGCGACCTACAGCTAGGTCGCGCTTGTCGAATCATCGGCGCGGGCCAGAAGTTCTCGCAGGAACGACCCGAGCGAGAGAGACCGTGCCGTCGCGTGCCAGGGATGGTTCGCCAACAAGCGCCACTATTGCCGAGCGAGTCCAGGCCATTCTTGACCGCAAGGAGCTCACTCTCTACCGCGTTTCCCAGGAATCGTCCCAATTGTATGGACGCTCCTCCCCGTACTTCCTCCCGCACAATCTCTATTACGATCTCCGCGCCGGATTGTTCCGACCTAGTATTCACCAAGTTGCAGCTTTGAGCCGTATCTCCGGTTATCGAGTGGCTGACTGGCTTCGAGTGTTTGGTTTCAATCTTGAGGACATTACGCGGCTGCAGGTTATGCTGCCGTCGAAACGCACTATTGTCCTCGATACCTCGCTCACCGATCCCAACGAATGGATTCCGTGGTTTGACAACCGACTCGATGGAAGTCCTACAACGTCGATTGCACCGCTGGTAAAGCTCTTGAAAGTGATCGCTCCCCGCCGGATCGGCTCTTTCGACACTCCCGACGCTCGGCGCTATCTGTACGCCAAGGTCGGTCGTGAAGATGCATTGGGTTTTCCCGACCTGGCTCCGGGGAGCATCGTGCGAGTGAATCCTGATATCCTCGGCCGTTTTGGTCTCCGCGAAAATGCCCCCGTTTCCGATCATTTCTTTCTGATTGAGCACTACAGAGGGTTCTGTTGTTGTCGCATACGTGTCCTGGGCAATGGTCTCATCATGCCATTCGATCCCGGGCTCCGTTTTGCGCCGGTCGAGTTGCATTGTCCACAAGAAGCGAGGCTTCTGGGGGTGGTCGATCTAGAGGTCCGGCCATTATTACTTGGCGAGGAACCCCACGTCCCAAAAGACTTGGCGCGGCACTGGAAGCCCCAGCTGCTTCCCGCACACGAAACCTTCGGGCAGCTGCTCAAGAGAATACGCAGAAGAATGAATCTTTCTGTTCGCGACGCCGCTCGAATGAGCCACACCGTTGCCGAAACCCTGAACGACGACAGATACACAGTGTCGCCAAGTTCGCTCGGCGACTACGAACTGCGTAATATTCCCCCGCGAAACTTCCACAAGATCATTACTCTCTGTTCCATCTACGGCCTGCAGTTTGAGTCAGTCGTGAAACGAATCGGAATCAATTTCGCAGATGTTGGCACGGAATCGATGCCGGACCGCTACTTGTCCCGTTCTGCCTCTGGTGTGAGAGGCAAGACCGCTCCCGCAGAGACGGTCCAGACAGGTTTTATCGAGAGATTGATGGAAGCCTGCCAACCAATCCCGTTTTTCCTACGTGATTCGTTGCGATACTTCTCTGGTTCCGCACTCGTCTCCTTGGATGATTTCTTCTGGGTCGGCGACAACCAAGATCCGCTCCACCCCTATCTGGAAAAGGGGCTGTTGGTCATAGTCAATCGCCGTCGAAAGACGCCTTTTCACTTTGAGTCGAAGCCCATTTGGCAGCAGCCTATCTATGTTGTGCTCAAGCGCGATGGGATCTACCTTGCTGCCTGTTGCGGGGTCGAAAATGGTGTACTTGTTGTCCATCCGCACGCTCGGGATTTTCAGCGCGATGAAGAGTACCGATTTCATCAGGACGCTGAAGTCGTCGGGCAAATTGTTGCGATCGTCAGAGGGCTTCCTTAGTCTGGTTGGAACTCCGAGTTCGAGAGCACCATGCTGGATTCCTGATGTTTTTCCGGACACGTCTCCGCGCAGGCCCGGCTCGATATTGAACGTTTGTGGCCGGAAACCTGCGCGAATTGATTGGAAAGCGGACAACGCACTGATTTTCTGGACAAATCAAATACACACCCTTACGCTCGACTTGAATCACGCCGGCATTTGGATGGCTGCACGTTGTCTTCTGTCTTACACCAGCGAGGATCCCAATGGCTTCGACTGCCGGCCGAATTCGTCTGGCTGATCAAGCAGATTCGGCCATTTCTGCATTGGCATGTCGCCAGTTTTATTTCGATCACTGCTGGAAGCTTCTTCGCTCTCTTTTCCCCATTGCTGCTTAAGTGGCTGATTGACTCGATCAT
>Ga0209580_10000968_pt1 | contig 13901 bp, 11 predicted proteins | sample Coa_R1_5_FD_187153 | JGI IMG/M metagenome (GOLD analysis project Ga0209580, IMG submission 187153) | Surface soil microbial communities from Centralia Pennsylvania, which are recovering from an underground coalmine fire - Coalmine... | ecosystem: Environmental > Terrestrial > Soil >...
GTCCGTCAGCCCGAAGCGCGTCTGCAGCTGCGTGCTGGCGGTCTCCTGGTCCGACGCGGCGCGGATGGTCTTGATCACCTCGTCCAGGTGGTCGAGGCAGATCTTCAAACCTTCGAGGATGTGCGCGCGCTCCTGAGCCTTCTCGAGGTCGAAGCGCGTGCGGCGCAGGATGACGTCGCGCCTGTGGTCGATGAAGAGCTGCAGCGCCTGCTTCAGGCTGAGCACCACTGGCCGACCGTCGACGATCGCGAGCATGATCACGCCGAACGACTGCTGCAGCTGCGTGTGCTTGTACAGGTTGTTGAGCACGGTGAAGACCTGCGCCTCTCGCTTCAGCTCGATCACGATCCGCATTCCCTGGCGGTCCGACTCGTCGCGCAGGTCGGCGATGCCCTCGAGGCGGCGGTCGGAGACCAGCTCGGCGATCTTGGCCACGAGCGTGGCCTTGTTCACCGCGTAGGGCAGCTCGTCGATGATGATCCGCTCGCGGCCGTTGGGCGCCTGCTCGAACGTGTGCCGCGCCCGGACCATGAGCCGGCCGTGGCCCGTTGAGTAAGCGGCCTTGATGCCGGCGGTGCCCATGATGATGCCGCCCGTCGGAAAGTCCGGTCCCTTGACGAAGGCGAGCAGGTCCTCGCCCGTCGCCTCCGGGTTGTCGATCAGGTGCTTCACACCGGCCGTGATCTCGCGCAGGTTGTGCGGAGGGATGTTGGTGGTCATGCCGACCGCGATGCCGGTCGCGCCGTTGATCAGCAGGTTGGGCAGGCGCGCCGGTAGGACGGCTGGCTCCTCGTCGGACCCGTCGTAGTTCGGATTCATGTCGACCGTCTGCTTCTCGATGTCGGCCATCAGCTCGGCAGTGATGGCGGAGAGCCGGGCCTCGGTGTAGCGCATGGCCGCCGGCGGGTCGCCGTCCACGCTGCCGAAGTTGCCCTGGCCGTCGATCAGCGGATAGCGCAGCGAGAAGGGCTGAGCCATGCGCACCAGCGCGTCGTAGACGGCGGTGTCGCCGTGCGGGTGGTAGAGCTTGAGCACGTCGCCGACGAAGGCGGCACATTTTCGGTAGCGGCTCCCCGACGTCGCCCCGGCGCGGTGCATCGCGTAGAGGATTCGGCGCTGCACCGGCTTGAGCCCGTCACGCACGTCGGGCAGGGCCCGGCTGATGATGACGGACATCGCGTACTCCATGTAGGAGGTCTGCATCTCCTCCTGGAGGTTTCGCGTCAGTACGGTGCCGATCCTGTCTTCAGACATGCGTCCTCTCTATTCCTCGTACTTGCCCAACACCACGACGGCGTTGTGCCCGCCGAACCCGAAGCCGTTCGAGATCGCCAGGCGCACGTTCTGGTGGCGTGCGTTGTTGGGCACGTAGTCGAGGTCGCAGGCGGGGTCGGGGTTCTCGTAGTTGATGGTGGGGTGGATGATTCCGCGGTTGATCGTCAGCAGCGTGGCGATCGCCTCCACCGCGCCGGCCGCGCCGAGCAGGTGGCCGATCATCGACTTGGTGCTGCTGATCGCCACCTTGTACGCGTGATCGCCGAGCGCGATCTTCAACGCCTTTGTCTCACCTGCGTCGTTCAGCGGAGTCGACGTGCCGTGCGCGTTCACGTAGTCGACGTCGCCGGGCGTGATCCCGGCGTCCTGCAGTGCCAGCGAGACGGCTTTCGCAGGGGCCTCGCCTGTCTCGTCCGGAGCGACCTGGTGGAACGCGTCGTTCGTCGTCGCGTAGCCCAGCACCTCGCCGTAGATGCGCGCGCCGCGGGCCCGCGCGTGATCGATCGACTCGAGCACCAGCGTGCCGGCGCCCTCGCCCGGTACGAAGCCGTCGCGGTCGCGGTCGAACGGGCGGCTCGCCTTCTCCGGGGCGTCGTTGCGCGTCGACAGCGCGCGGATGGCGTTGAACGACGCGATGCCGACCTCGCACAGCGAAGCCTCCGTACCGCCGGCCAGGACCACGTCCGCCTCGCCGCGCTGGATGATCCTGGTTGCCTCACCGAGCGTCTGGGTCGAGGCTGCGCAGGCCGTCGTGATCGTCGTGTTGGGGCCGCGCAGGTGGAACTGCATCGCCACCGAGGCGCCGGCCATGTTCGGGATGATCATCGGCGCGTAGAGCGGGTTGAGGCGGCCCTTCGTCATGAAGGAGACCGCGCCCCGCGTCATGTCATCGAACCCGCCGATGCCGGTGCCCATGGCGACGCCGACCCTGAAGCTGTCCTCTTTGGAAAGGTCGAGCGCGGAGTCGGCCAGCGCCATCGCCGACGCGGCCACCGCGAACTGCGAGAAGCGCGACATGCGCTGCGCCGCCTTCCGGTCGATGAAGGCCTGTGGGTCCCAGTTGTGCACTTCGCAGGCGAACTTGGTCGTCAGCTTGTCGGTCGGAAAGTTTTCGATCGGACGGGCGGTGCTGCGGCCTTCGATCAGGCCGTCCCAGTACTCTTCGAGGTTCTTGCCGAGCGGATTGACCGTGCCCATGCCGGTCACCACGACGCGCGTGCCGCCGTTCCTGGTCACTTCCCCACCTCCGCCCGAATCTTACCGACGAGCTGATTCTGGACCGCATCGCGCGCGACGCGTATCGCATTCTTGATGGCGCGCGCGTCGGAGCGTCCGTGGGCGACCACGGCGACGCCGTCGATGCCAAGCAGCGGAGCGCCGCCGAACTCCCGCCAGTCGATGCGGGCGCGCAGCTGCCGCACGCCGGGCCTGATGAGCATCCCGCCCACCTTGCCACGGGTCGTCTTGGGGATCTCGTCGCGCAGGCTGCGGAAGAGGAAGTCCGCGGTCGCCTCGGCCATCTTGATCGCGACGTTGCCGACAAACCCGTCGGCGACGACGACGTCGGCGCGCGCCGCGTAGATGTCCTTCGGCTCCACGTTGCCCACGAACCCCCGGAGCGAGCCCTTCAGCCGCCGGCCGGTCTCCTTCACGAGCTCGTCGCCCTTGCCCTCCTCCTCTCCATTGCTGAGCAGCGCCACGCGAGGCTCGCGGCGTCCCAGCATCTCGCGCGCGTAGACGGCGCCCATCTCGGCGAACTGGACGAGGTACTCGGGCTTGGAGTCGACGTTGGCCCCGACGTCGAGGAAGTAGGCGAAACCGTTTTGCGTCGGCACGATCGAGCCGAGCGCGGGCCTCTCCACGCCGCGGATCCGGCCCTGGATGAAGAGCGCGGCGGCCATCACCGCGCCCGAGTTGCCGGCGGAGACCCAGCCGTCCGCGCGGCCGTCCTTGCAGAGCCTGGCGGCGACGCACATCGACGAATCCGGCTTGGCACGCACGGCCTGCGCCGGGTGCTCGTCCATGCCGATGACCTGCGTGCACGGGACGATCTGGAGCCGGGGATGCCCGTCGAGCAGGGGCTGCACGGCGGTCGGGATGCCGACCAGCGAGATGTCTACCGCATACTCCTGCGCCGCCAGCGCCGCTCCGCGAACGATCTCGGCCGGCGCGTTGTCGCCGCCCATGGCGTCAACCGCGATGCGCATGGAAACCGAACCTCAGATGTCGAGGTTGCGGACGCTCTTGGCGTGCGCCTGGATGAATTTCTTGCGTGGCTCGACGTCCGGGCCCATCAGCTTCTCGAAGATGTCGTTGGCGGCGGCCGCGTCGTCGACCGCGACGCGGAGAAGGACGCGGGTCTCGGGGTTCATCGTGGTCTCCCAGAGCTCCTCCGCATTCATCTCCCCGAGACCCTTCATGCGCTGCACCTCGGCGTTCTTGCCGAGCTGCCGCAGCGCCTTGTCGCGGTCGGCGTCGGAGCGGCACCATACGACCTGCTTGCCCTTCGCCACCTTGTAGAGCGGCGGCTGCGCCATGTAGAGGTAGCCGCGGTCGATGACCTCCGGGAAGTACCTGAAGAAGAAGGTCAGCAGCAGGGTGCGGATGTGGCTGCCGTCGACATCGGCGTCGGTCATGCTCACGATCCGGTGGTACCGCATCTTCTCGATGTTGAAGTTGTCACCGATGCCGGCGCCCATCGCGGTGATGAGGTCGCGGATCACCTCGAAGCTCAGCACCTTGTCGAGGCGGGCCTTCTCGACGTTGAGGATCTTGCCGCGCATCGGCAGGATGGCCTGGAACCGTCGGTCGCGGCCGCCCTTGGCCGTGCCGCCGGCGGAAAGACCCTCGACGATGTACAGCTCGCATTGGGTCGGGTCGCGCTCCGAGCAGTCGGCTAGCTTGCCGGGGAGGGTGCTCGACTCGAGCAGGCTCTTGCGCTGGACCAGGTCGCGCGCCTTGCGGGCCGCCTCGCGGGCGCGTGCCGCCGTGAGTGACTTCTCGATCACACGCCTGCCTTCTGAGGGGTTCTCGTCGAGGTACTGCGACAGGCCCTCGGTGAGCGCGAGCGAGACGTGGCCCTGCACCTCCGCGTTGCCTAGCTTGGCCTTGGTCTGGCCCTCGAACTGCGGCTCGAGCACCTTGACGCTGATCACCGCGGTGAGGCCCTCGCGCACATCCTCGCCGGTGAGGTTCGGGTCCGACTCCTTGAGGATGCCGGCCTTGCGCGCGTAGCGGTTGAGGACGTTGGTCAGCGCCGAACGAAAGCCTGTGAGGTGCGTGCCGCCCTCGATGGTGTGGATCGTGTTGGCGAATGCGATCACGTTCTCGACGAACGTCTCGTTGTACTGCAGCGCGATCTCGACCTGCGTGCCCTCGATCTGGCGGTCGACATAGAACGGCAGGTTGTTGACCACCGCCTTGTCGCGGTTGAGGGCGCGGACGAAGGACACGATTCCACCCTCGAAGTAGAAGGTGTTCGTGTAGCCGACGTTCTCGTCGGTCAGCGAGATCTCAAGGCGCTTGTTGAGGTAGGCCATCTCGCGCAGCCGGTGGAGGATGATCTCGCGATCGAGGTGCGTGTCCGGGAAGATCTGGGGGTCGGGCCAGAACCGGACGACAGTGCCCGTGTGGTCGGTCTTGCCCACCGGCTTGACCGACCCTTTCGGCACCCCGCGCTCGTATTCCTGGTGGTAGACCTTGCCGCCACGGTGGACCCAGACCTCCTGGCGCTGGCTCAGGAAGTTGACTGCCGACACGCCGACGCCATGGAGGCCCGATGACACCTTGTAGCCGCCGCCGCCGAACTTTCCGCCGGCATTGAGGCGGGTCATCACGAGCTCGAGGGCGGACAGTCCTTCTTTCTTGTGCACGTCGACGGGGATGCCGCGGCCGTCGTCATCGACCTGGCAGCTTCCGTCGGCGAACAGGGTGACCACGATCCGCCGGGCGTAGCCGGCAAGGGCCTCGTCGACGGCGTTGTCGACGACCTCGTAGACGAGCTGGTGGAGACCCGTGGTGCTGGTCGAGCCGATGTACATGCTCGGACGCCGCCGAACGTGCTCCCGGCCCTCCAGGACCTGGATCTGCTCGGCGGTGTACGCCACGTCCGCGCCAAGGGGATGGGGCCTCTGATTACGTTCGGGCGAGGGGTTTCTGACAGCCATCAGAAGAGCCTCCCGCTTGCGCCCGGTAGGTAAATCGGCCTTCCCAGCGTGGAAAACTCGTAGGGATCAACTGGGCAGAATTTCAGGCTTCAAATTCTACCGGATTTTGAGTTCAAAAAGGCCTCCGAGGGGGCCTTAACAGGCCCGTTATCGGACGCTTTGTTCGGGGCCTTTCCAGCGCAGGATCGGGTCTTCGCTCTGGCCGGTCAGGTAGGCGTTGATCCTGCGCGCGGCGGCCACCTCATCGAGCCTTCCGACAGGCAGGTGCCTGGGCTCGTCGTGCAGGGCCTGGGGGTTGGTTCTGGCCTCCGCCACAATCTCCTTGATCGCCTGCGCGAACCGGTCCAGGGTGGGCTTGCTCTCCGTCTCGGTCGGCTCGACCATGATCGCCTCCGGGACGACCAGCGGGAAGTAGACGGTGGGAGCGTAGAAGTCCCGGTCGAGCAGGGCCTTGGCGATGTCGAGCGCCCGGACGCCGTTGTCGTGGAGGTTGCGGGCGCTGGCGACGAACTCGTGCATGCAGGGCCCCTCGTGGGGCATCTCGAGGTCGTCCTCGACCTGCTTTCTGAGGTAGTTGGCCGAGAGGACCGCGTCGCGTGAGGCCTGCGTCAGGCCGTCGCCGCCCATCGCCACGATGTACGTGTAGGCGCGCACCAGCATCCCGAAGTTGCCGTAGAAGCTGCGCACGCGCCCGATCGACTGCGGCCGCTTGAAGTCCAGGGTGAGGTGGCCGTTGGCGCGCTCCACGGTCGGCCTGGGCAGGAACGGGACGAGCTCCGCCTTCACGCCCACCGGTCCGGCGCCCGGTCCGCCGCCCCCGTGGGGCGTGGTGAACGTCTTGTGCAGGTTCATGTGCACGGCGTCGAAGCCCATGTCGCCGGGCCGGCAGATGCCCATGAAGGCGTTGAGGTTGGCCCCGTCGTAGTAGAGCATCGCCCCCACCGCATGCACAAGTTCCGCTATATCGAGTATTTGGCGCTCAAAGAGGCCCAAGGTGTTGGGGTTGGTCAGCATCAACGCGGCGGTTCGCGGGGAGAGCTTGGACTCGAGGTCGGCGAGGCTGATCCGGCCGTCGGGGCCGGACTTGACCTCGACCACCTGGAAGCCGCTGAGGGCGGCGCTGGCCGGGTTGGTCCCGTGGGCCGAGTCGGGCACCAGGACCTCGCTTCGGGCCTCCCCCTTCGAGTGCTGGTACGCCTTGATCATCCGGAGCGCGGTCCACTCGCCGTGCGCGCCGGCGGCGGGCTGGAGCGTGACCCGGTCGACGCCGACGACTGCGCAGAGCGCTTTTTCGAGGCGCCACATGAGCTCGAGCGCGCCCTGGACGGTCTCCTCGTCCTGGTAGGGATGGAGCTGGGCGAAGCCGGGCAGCGAGGCGGCGGCCTCGTTGGCGACGGGGTTGTACTTCATGGTGCAGCTGCCCAGCGGGTAGAACTGCTCGCTGATCGAGAAGTTGAGCGACGCGAGCTTGCTGTAATGGCGCATGATCTCCGGCTCGCTGAGCCGTGGCAGGGCCGGTTCGCGCTTGCGCAGCTGGTCGCCGGGTAGGAGGTCCCCGGAGCCCGGGCCGGCGGCGTCCGCACCCGGCAGCCGTGGCGACGGCGCGTTGGGACGGCTGAGCTCGAAGCTGAGGGGCTCGGTCATGACTCCAGCGCCGCCATCAGCTCGTCCAGCGCCGCCACGTCGTTGACCTCGGTGCAGGTGAAGGTCACCACGCCCTTCAGCTCCCGGAACCAGCGCGAGACGTCCAGGCCGCCGAGGATGCCCTTGCGGCCCAGCTTTTTGATCACGGCGCGAGGATTTGGCACGCGCACCGGGAACTCGTACAGAAACTGGCGTTCCGGGAAGGCGAGCCCCCAGCCAGGGAGCGCGGCGAGACGGCCGGCCAGCGCGTGGGCTCGCTTGAAGCTGACCTCGGCCACCTGACGCATGCCGATCGGGCCCATGTAGGTCATGTAGACGCTGGCCGCCAGAGCGCAGAGCGAGTGGTTGGTGCAGATGTTGGAGGAGGCCTTCTCTCGGCGGATGTGCTGCTCACGCGCCGACAGCGCGAGCACGAAGCCGCGCCGTCCGGCGGCGTCGTGTGCGCTGCCGACGAGGCGCCCAGGAAGCCGGCGGACGAGCTCGCGGCGGCAGGCGATGAACCCGACATGGGGTCCGCCGTAGCTCGGCGCGAGCCCGAGCTGCTGCCCTTCGCCGACCGCGATGTCGGCGCCGTACTCTCCCGGTGGCGCGAGGATGGCGAGGCTGATCGGGTCCACGCATGCGATCACCAGCGCGCCCGCCTGGTGCGCAGACTCGGTGATGCCTCGGGCGTCGACCAGCAGGCCGAGGAAGTCCGGCTGCTGAAGGATCACGGCCGCGGTCTTTGCGTTCGCCTCGCCGCCTTTGCGCACCTTGATGCCTCTGGCGTCGGCGAAGGTTCGCAGCACCTCCGTGTACTCGGGATGGAGGTAGCCGTGGACGACGACCTCGTTGCGACCGGTGTGAGTGTGCGCCATCATCGCCGCCTCGCCGACCGCCGTCGCGCCGTCGTAGAGCGATGCGTTCGCGACGTCGAGCCCGGTGAGCTCGGCGATCAAGGTCTGGAACTCGTAGATCGCCTGGAGGGTGCCCTGGCTCGCCTCCGGTTGATACGGCGTGTACGCGGTGTAGAACTCGGGCTTCGACGTCACGGCCGCCACCGCCGCCGGGATGAACCGCCGGTAGACGCCGCCGCCGCGGAAGGTCAGCCGGTCTGCGAAGACCCGGTTGCGGGACGCGAGGGAGCTGACGATGGCCATGGTCTCGAACTCGGAAAGCCCGGCCGGCAGTTCGAGGCCGCGCGCCCGCAGCGGCTGCGGGATGTCGACCAGCAGGTCGTCCATCGAACGCACGCCGATGGACTCGAGCATCGCTTCGCGGTCTTCGGGCGAGTGGACGAGGTAGGGCACTAGTGCGCGGCCGCCTCCGTGACCTTCTTGTATCCGTCCTCGTCGAGCAGGTCCGAGGGAAGCCCGCCCGCCAGCTCGATCTTCAGGATCCATCCCTCGCCGTACGGATCCGCGTTGATCAGCTCTGGCCTGGTCGACAGCTTGTCGTTGACGGCCGCGATCTGGCCGGCGACCGGCGCGTAGAGGTCGCTCGCCGCCTTGACGGACTCGACGACACCGAAGCCTTCGCGCACAGCGACCTTGCGGCCGACGCTCGGCAGCTCGAGAAAGACCACGTCGCCCAGCTGGGCCTGCGCGAAATCCGTGATGCCGACAGTGGCGGTCTTGCCGTCGACGGTGACCCACTCGTGCGTCTTGGTGTAGCGGCGGTCAGCCATTCGACCCTCCTTCTGTCGCGGAATGCCGAGTTGCCGTCAAGACCTGCTGGGCGCCACGGCCGAGCGCGCCGAGCCTCGATAGAAGGGGAGCTTGACGACCTCGGCCTCGGCTTCGCGACCTCGGACCTCGACGGTGGCCCTGTCCCCGACCCGCAATGATGCGACTTCCACGAGGGCAAGCGCGATCGGGTGGCCGAGGAAGAAGGAATGCGTGCCGCTCGTGACAACACCCACAGTCCGGCCGCCTGCCTTCACCGCGGCGCCATGGCGGAGGATGCTGGCGGGCTCGCTCTGCAGCCCGACCAGGGTCCGGCGCGGGCCGCCGGCCTTGACCGCGGCCAGAGCCTTGCTGCCGACAAAGTCGCCCTTGCCGAGCTTGACCGTCCAGCCGAGGCCCGCCTCGTATGGGTTGACCGTCTCGTCCATGTCGTTGCCGTAGAGGCGAAGCGCGGCCTCCAGCCTCGTCGCGTCGCGGGCCCCGAGGCCGGCGGGCAGCACGCCCGCCGACTTGCCGGATTCCAGGATCGCGTCCCAGACCTTTCCGACCAGTGGCGTTGCGATGAAGAGCTCGAAACCGTCTTCGCCCGTGTAGCCGGTCCGCGAGATCATGGCGTCCTCGCCGCCGACCTTGCCCTGCCTGAACGCGAAGTACTCGATGTCGTCGGTCGGCCGGTCGGTGGGCATCAGCTCGGGGGCACGAGGACCCTGAAACGCGATGAGGCTGAGCTCGCCCGAGCGGTCGGTCAGCGCCACACCCCTGGGCAGGTGCTCGCGCATCCAGGCCGAGTCCTTGTCACGGTTCGCCGCGTTGACCACCACGAGGAAGCTGTCCTTCGCCTGGCGGTAAACGATCAGGTCGTCGATCACGCCGCCGTCGTCCCGGCACATGAGCGTGTAGATCGCGTGCCCGGGCTGCACCGCGGCGATGTCGTTCGTGACCAGGCCCTGGAGATAGACCTCCGCGTCGTGGCCTTCGACGATCAGGCGGCCCATGTGCGACACGTCGAACAGGCCCGCGACCCTGCGCACGGCGAGGTGCTCGTCACGGATCGAGGTGTACTGCTGCGGCATCTCCCAGCCGCCGAAATCGACCATCCGCCCGCCGAGCGCGAGGTGGCGCTCGTAGAGCGGGGTGCGCTTCGGTGCGCTAGCTGTCAAATTCGACGCGCTCGTCGTCGTCTTCGGCCTCGTCGCCATCGAGGCCGATCGCGTCCGGGTCGATGAACGCGAGCAACTCCTCGTCGTGGCGGCGCCGGGCGTCGGCCACGACCTGCGCGACGTAGGCCGTCCGGTCGACCGTCCATTCGAGCTTCTCGGCGATCTCGGCGCTGGTCGCCTCGCGCCGCAGCTCACGGCGCAGGATGAGCTGCGCCCGCTCGTAGTCGGTGGCCGCGGCGACGAGCAGCTGGGCGTCGCGTATCGCGGCCGCCTCGGCCTCGATGGCGGTGTCCATCTGCTCGCCCACCCTCTGCTCGGCGAAGGCGGCGAAATCGCGTGCGCCGCTGTCGGCAAAACCCCGGACCGCCTCGACGAGACCGATCGAACCTTCCTGGACGAGGTCGGAGACGGAAAGTCCGCGCTCGCCGCGCTCGTCGGCCAGCCGGATGATCAGACCGAGGTTGGCGGCGACAAGGCGGTCCTCGCTGGCCCGGTCGCCCAGCGCGGAGCGCTCGAGGAGTCGCCTTTCCTCGCCCGGCCCCAGTGGGCGTGACGCCCTGGCCTGGCGCCGAAACTCGCGCAGCGCGTATGAGTCGCCGTCGTCGATCAGGGCCACGTCGACCGATTTTACGCCCGGCCTGAAAGCGCCCCGGCGGGACCGCCGGAGGCCAATGTTCCACGTTTTACATCGCAATCCGCGCCCGAGATCCGCATACTCGATTCATGCACCGGCGCCTTGCGCTGCGGTTGCTCGGGAGCTGCTTCGCCGTCGCGGCGATCCTGCTCCCCGCCACGGTCTCCGCCTCCACGCCGCACGTCGAGCAGGCGGACCTCAACGGCGACATCAACAACATCATGTCCTCGTACATCCAGAACTCGGTCAGCCGCGCCGAGGCCGACCACGCCGACGCGCTGCTGGTGGTGATCAACACGCCGGGTGGCATCTCGACCTCGATGGACGAAATCGTCACGAGCCTGCTCAACTCGAGTGTGCCGGTGATCGCTTACGTCTATCCGAGCGGGGCCCGGGCCGCGTCCGCCGGCCTCTTCGTCGCCCAGTCGGCGGACATCCTGGCCATGGCCCCCGGCACCAACATCGGGTCGGCGCATCCGATCGACGCTTCAGGCGCCAACCTGACGGGCGACCTCGGCGCCAAGGTCCTCAACGACGCCGTGACCCGGGTGCGCAACCTCGCCACGATCCACGGCCGCAACGCCGACTGGTCGGAGCAGGCGGTTCGCAACAGCGTGAACATCAGCGCCGAGGAGGCGGTGAGCCTCCACGTCGCGGACCTCGAGGTCTCGAGCATCAGCTCCCTGCTGGACCAGGTCGACGGCCGCTCGGTCCCGCGGTCGAACGGGAGCCTGGTCCTGCACACCGCCGGTGCGTCGATCGCCGACTACCCGATGCCTTTCTGGCAGGTCTTCCTCAACGCCCTGATCGACCCCACGATCGCCGCACTGCTGATCATCGTCGCCGGCTACGGCATCATCACCGAGCTCTCCAACCCCGGTGCCATCCTGCCCGGGGTCGTCGGCGGAATCGCCGCCATCCTGGCCATCGTCTCCCTGGCCAACCTGCCGGTGAACATCGCCGGCGCGCTGATGATGCTGTTGGCGCTCGTGCTTTTCATCGCCGATCTCAAAGCGCCCACGCACGGCTTTCTCAGCGTGGGCGGCGTGTTCGCCCTCGTGTTCGGCATGGCCTTCCTGATCAATACCGGGCCGGTCGGCCTCGGGGTCAACCTGCTGGTGGCGGTCGCGATCGGCCTCATCACCTTCGCCTTCTTCTTCCTCTTCATCCGCAAGGTGTTGGCGGCCCGGCACCGGCCGGTCTTCGCCGGCGTGGAGAGCATCGTGGGCGCATCGGGTGAGGCCCGCGAAGAGCTCGCGCCGGAGGGTCTAGTCTTTGTCGCGGGCGCGCTGTGGAAAGCAGTCGCGACCCCCGCGCCGATTCACGCGGGAGCCCCGGTCAGGGTGGTGGGTCGCAAGGGCCTTCAGCTCGAGGTCGCCGCCGGCGAAAACGGAGACACCAAGGAGAAGAAATAGTGGACGTCGGCACGCTCATCGTTTTGGGGGTCGTCCTGGTGCTCATCCTGGTCGCGCTCTTCTCGAGCCTGCGCATCGCGAACGAATACGAGCGCGGCGTCGTGTTTCGTCTCGGCCGCCTGATCCCGCTCAAAGGCCCCGGGCTCTTTTTCATCATCCCCTTCGGTGTCGACCGCCTGGTCAAGATCGACCTGCGCACCATCACCCTCGAGGTCCCGCCACAGGAAGTGATCACCAATGACAACGTGACCGCGAAGGTCAATGCGGTCATCTACTTCCAGGTCATCGACGCGCGCCGCGCGGTGACCCAGGTCCTCAACTACATCAACGCCACGTCGCAGATCGCGCAAACGACGCTGCGCGCGGCGCTGGGACAAGCGACCCTGGACGAGCTGCTCTCGAACCGCGACAAGATCAACCAGAACCTGCAGAAGATCATCGACGAGCAGACGGAGCCCTGGGGCATCAAGGTCGCGGTGGTCGAGATCAAGGACGTCGAGCTGCCGAGCACGATGCAGCGCGCGATGGCCAAGCAGGCTGAGGCCGAGCGCGAAAAGCGGGCCAAGATCATCAACGCGGACGGTGAGTTCCAGGCCTCCCAGACCCTGGCCAACGCCGCGCAGGTGATCTCCACCCAGCAGGGCGCGCTTCAGCTGCGATTCCTGCAGACCATGGTCGAGATCGGCTCGGAGAAGAACACGACGATCATCCTTCCGCTGCCGATCGAGCTGTTCAAGCCGCTGATGGAATTTGGCAGCGCGCGGCCCGCCACGCCACAGCCGCTCCCGGAGAAAGGCTAGGTCGGTCTGACCGAGATCCCACTCGTCGACTGGGCCTCGATCCTCGAGGTCCTGCTGCCCCTGCCGATGATCGTCCTGGCCAACACCGCCGTGGGCAAACCCTGGTCCGGCGTCGTAGCGGAGCTGGTCTGCCTGATGACCGCGGCGGCTTCGCTCCTCTATGGGGTCGGTGTCCTCGCCGGGTGGCTGAGCCCCGGAACCGGATCCGTGAGCTACTCCCAGCAGCCGCTGGGCGTCAGCCTGGTGCTGCTGAGCGCCGTCATCGCCGCCGCGACGTGGCCGCCCGTGCTTCGACGGCTCGCCCGGGTGATGCCGATCGACCCGGAGAATCCGGTCGACGCGCTTGCCCTGGCCCTTGGCCTTCTCGTCATCGGCACCCAGTTCCTTTCCGCCACCTTCGTCGACCTGCTCAGCGTGGAGCTCACGCTGCCCGCGCTGGATTTCTCGGACCTGCTCAGCGAGCAGCTCCCCCTCCTCATCGTCGCGGCCGCCGGCGTCGGCCTGTTCGTCCGGCGGGACGGCACCGCTACCGTGCGGCGACTGGGACTGGTCAGACCCGCGTGGTGGCACGTCGTTCTCGCGCTGGCCGCTGCAGGCGTCTTCGTGGCCTTCGAGGCCCTGATGGCCTCGCTCAGCGTGTCGCTGACGCCGGACATCGCGCATCGCATCGACAACACGACCAATCACCTCTTCGGTGGCCTGATCGCCAACCCGCTCGGTATCGTGGCGATCGCGATCCTTCCGGGGATCTGCGAGGAGACGCTGTTCCGAGGCGCCATCCAGCCGCGGCTCGGCCTCGTCCTGACGGCTGTGCTCTTCGCGTCGATCCACACGCAGTACGGGCTGTCCTTCGACACGCTCGCCGTCCTCATCATCGGTCTCGGTCTCGGCCTGATCCGGAAGTACACCAACACGACGTCCTCCGCGATCGCGCATGCCACCTACAACCTGGTCACGGGCGTTGGGTTCGCGGGCCTCGTGCTGGGCGTCGCGGAAGTCGTCGAGCTCGGCCTGATCGCAGTCGCGGCGTACGCGATCTGGAACCGCCGCCGCGCCGGTTCGGCGGCCGCGACGCCTTAACAGGCCAGGTTGGCAGGAGGGTTTTTGGAAGCTAGCGTCGCGTGTAACGGTGCGCAGGCGGGG
>Ga0209580_10000970_pt1 | contig 13885 bp, 11 predicted proteins | sample Coa_R1_5_FD_187153 | JGI IMG/M metagenome (GOLD analysis project Ga0209580, IMG submission 187153) | Surface soil microbial communities from Centralia Pennsylvania, which are recovering from an underground coalmine fire - Coalmine... | ecosystem: Environmental > Terrestrial > Soil >...
TGAGACTAATGCTTTCAGGGGTAGGAAATTGCGCCGTGAAGTCATCATCCTCGAAAAGAACAACATTTTCGAGCTGACCAAAAAAACCGGCATCTTCTCTGGCGACCATTTCTCGTATCTCGTCAAACTGCTCCTGATCACACTCGCAAAACTGTACTCGACGTATCGAATTATTGTCGGGTTCTACCTCGAGGAGTCCTTCTCCTACAAGCATGAACACGTCAATCATCGATCGGGCGCACAGTGTAAAGTAACGCAGGCGGCGGCCACCGTCGCCTACCCGCGCCGCTAATGCCTTCCAATGAGGCAGCCAATGTCGCAGGCGCTTTCGGTGTTTCTTTAAATCATTCCACCATTTATCGAATTCGGGCATAGTGTGGCAGTTATAGGTCGGAGAAGATTTCAGCAAGAAGCTTGTAAAACAATTCACGTCGCCGTGGAGGGTTGGGTTCGTGGTTCGCTCGTTCAAACGCTACGACCAGTTTTTCAACTAGCGGGGCATATTTGCGCCGGCGGAAAAGTGGTTGAAGTAGCGGGTGGCTTCGATCTATTTCGATCTGACCGCGGCGAACCTCGAAGTCGACCGGTGACTCTCTCGGGGATGAATGAGTACGTGCTTTTTCCCGTTTTTCAACCCTATGAATCGATCGGATCGTGTCTCCGGTGGTTCTGCGATACCGCTCCACAAAACTCGACTCCCGCGCCTTAGCCACGTTATCGCGACGCGCTTTGTTTCGCTCTTTCTCCTCGCTCCACGTCTCCGGGAATATCAAGTCGTGTAGCAAAGAGTGAACGTATGATTGAACTCGAATATAGTGCGGGTGTAATTCGTTAAAGCTATCTCTGTCGATGTTCAACGCGTCCTCAAATCCCCGCTGGACGAAGAGTTCACTCGACACCATGCTGTACCGAGGTCCCTCGGCATAGGGGTATGTCAACATACTATTGTCATATTTTCCTATAGCCACGTTACTTAAGCGAACCAAGACCCCTTGGATATCGCGAGGGTATAGCCGCCCAGTTTGCTGAAACAGATAGCCATTGAAATCTAGCGGACTGCCAGCCACATTCTCGTTGGAATAACGAAGTTCGTACAAATTAAATTGCAAATCTGAATCTGCGACGGCTACGCGATGCTGAACTACGCTGCAAGATTCCTTGGCAGGTCCGTCCACAAGCTGAAACGATTTTTTGTCTGAACCTGTAAGCTTGCACTGTTTGGCGGTATGACCTTCGCGATCTGAGGGGAGGCACACTGGATTGGCGAGAGAAAGATTGTCCGCTTGGACTTGAAAATTGAACTTACGAAGTTCCGCTTGTCGATTACGAATCATGGGTATCGGGACAACCACATTGCGATCCTCGATGAAAGGCAGGGGCGAAGCCAGGGCAAGCCCGAACAGTAGCTGGTCATAGTCGGAAAGAAGATTGAGAGACTGCACGCGCTTTGAGGGACTGTAAATGGCATCGAGGAGAGTGTTAAATGTTTTATAGGGCTCGCTTGTCCCAAATGTCTTTTTGTTTGCAAAATGCTGAAGTGCACGCATTCGTTTACGAAAGGACTCGCGAAGATACTTGGTGAATACGCGCAAACCGTGCTTGGTTGAGTCGTAGTGTTCTTCGCTGATCTGATATTGCCCCCCATGAATTTGTTCGTCATCATTGTCATCTGACAGACGTTTGGCAATTTTGTCCATTTCCTTCCGCGTGTATGGCGGAAATTGAATTGTTGCGCGAAATGCAGTCTCGGTCCCGCTGTGATGGGACAATATCTCGAAACGTGTGCAGATCTGTGCGAGGGAAAGAATTCCGAGCCCGAGCCGACCGATCAAAGGACGCTTGTACACTTCCGTTACCAAAGCAGAACTACTGCGCTTATAGCTGCTGCCGATCCCACGGTTCATCAGGCGCTGAAATTCATCCCTGGACATCCCAGTGCCATTGTCCTCGCAAGAGAAAGTCTCGAAGCGTGGAAATCCAGTGTGAATTCGCACCAGGGTCGCATCAGCGTCAAATGAATTGGATATCAATTCCTTGATCGCACCTGCTGGTGTTCGATACAGCCCCTGCGCCAAATGGCCAAACACCTTGGCCGATAAGTAAATCGGCTGCCAAGCCTGACTCATTTATGTCCCCAACTGTCAATCATGAACTGGCCTTTTTCAGGATAAGGATGTTTTCGTGAACTTCCCTCGAGGTTGTGGTCGACCAGCGATTCCGCCAATGCTTGATTTCTACCGTTTCAAATCCTACCTGTTCTGCAATCTGCGACAGAATGGTTGCTGTCGGAATGTGAACCTGTAGATAGGACGACTGATCCCCCACGACATAGGCGCAGCGTGCATCCGCCGCCAAGAAGGGCTTGATGCTCTTGAAGTGTCGTTTCATTCCGCCAAAATATTCTCGGACCACTTTGGGGTACAATTTCGCGAACCCGTGCGACTTCGTTCTTATTTTTGGTTCAAGTGCCGCAACCACGCTCTTTATGATCGCATTGTCTTTGACTAGTGATTCCTCATCGTCACCGACGTATATACCCTTGGTCGTCGATCGGATCATCATCTTCTTAATAGATCGGAGGCTCTCGAGATCCAGAACTTCCTCTAAAAAGGCGAGTTCGAGCCGTGAGTTTCGCGTGTAGTCGTGTTCAGTAGGATAAGGAGGAGAACAAATTACAGCAGAAATGCCGTTTCTTTTACAGATCCTCGAAAACGTTCCATGGCGCCTTGAATCGCCTTGTACTACCGTTGCCTTTCCAAATTCCAGCTTGGAGACCACACTCAAGTCCTTCGCCATTGCCTCAACCCTTGATTTGAAACCTCCGAAGACCTTGGCATCCTTCTTAGCCGGCCCACAATACAGTTCTGGTCCAAATTTGACATTCGACGCGCCGTCGATGACTTCAGCAACCAACGCCAGCGTTAAAGCGCTCCTGTAAGCCGAAGTTGTTCTTAGTCCCGCAATACAGTGTTTCAAACTAATCGTTTTTTTCAGGGGCCTACGACTGATCCACTTGCGAAGAAGCATTCCACTCTCATCGAGATATTTGTATGTTGGGTCTGATTTGTGTGCTACTTTTCGGTTCACATACCGGGGCAATTTACTTTCGATTTCGTCGACCAACTCAAGGAGCCGATCGGGATTGAGTCGCCAATTCGTCTTCACACGAGCCGAGAAACAGCTAGAAGGGTTCGCATCTATCCCTATGGAGTCAATGCCCATCTTCATACACTCCACAAGGGTAGTGCCAGCACCGCAAAAGGGGTCGAGGACCAACTGACCCGGCAGGGCTTCGAATCGGGTTAGCAACTCAGCCACTAAACGGTCCGGATATCCAAGGATGATCCGATACCACTCATGGACTTCTCCATTGAGGTTCTTTTGCAGCGATGGAAGAATAGCCATGTGTTTAACGGTCAGTTGGGGAAGAGACACCTCATTCTAGAGGCCAAGCAGGTGAATGTAAACTATGAAGGGTCAAAGACTTACGTCATGCCATTCTCATCACCTCTCGTGCGATTCAACGCATTCTACAGCCCGCACTGGCAATTCTGCACCCTTGGCCGACTCGCGTGCGAAGCCTGGCCCTGCTTTTGCCGCAAGCTAGGGATCTAACTCTCGAAATAAGGTGAATATCACCCCGTTCGAGTCAACGCCATTCCGAAATGCGCAACGCCCAAGATCCCAAGAGTTCTCAAAGATCTGGGCAGATTCATTTCGCTCCCGAGGACGGGAAGAAAGGCTCAAAAGTTGCCGGTCGCTATGACTCTTCGAATCCATGTTCTTTGAACTTGAGCGTGCGGCAGTTCTCGGTCACGGTGCGAACCACCTTGTCAGGAACTCCGCTCTGGACATCGGCGGAAATCTCGAGTGTCACGTTCACATCCGCCCCAACCAGTCCTGCCAGATGCGCGATGACTTCATCCGCAATTCGCCCAGCATCGCGGCCTACCCGAGTGGGTTCTAGACTGACGCTGCAGTGAAACCGTCTAGGTTGTGCCGTGTGGGGAACGGGCAAACCACCGGTTGCTGTAATGCCCGCAGCGGTGCCGTTCCTTGGGCCTCCCTGAGCTGGTACCGGTCCCGATGCTGTAGCCGGTCCCCGTGCAGCCGCTTCGGCAGCGATTTGCCGAGAGGCAACCTCGGGTTTCACCAGCATTCCGGTACTAGTATCTGTAAGAGTCAAACGCTGCCCGTGTCGCAAACCACGATATCGACTGCTCGTCTCGTCATAGCTGTCGGCATAAGCAAATGTGTCTTGTTCCCAAGTAAGCAAGCTCAAACCGTCGCCGATCGCGTCCAGTAAAACCTTCGTTTCCACCAATCGTGGCAGGTACAAGTACCGCGCGAAGTCCTCAACGAGCTGTTTTATGGTGACATGATCGCCCCGCCAAAGCGGGACCTTATCGAGCGGCATGCGCAGTACCGTCCCCGCGAGCGCTGCAACCAGCAGGTCGTCATTTCGCAACTTCTTGCTGGCTCTAACCGCAAGTGGATCTTCGCCCAATAAGCGAAACGTCTTCCACTCACGCTCGCTTTGCGGCGAAACCTGCGTAGGAACCAACAGCCATTGATATGCCTCTGGGAGTCGGGGACGAAACAATGCTGTCGGCCGACACTTTCTGCTCTTCCGCCTGTTTGATCTGATGGGGAGTGAGTTCTAGTGCTTGCTTGTCGGTGAAAGTCGATTCCCACGCAAGATATCGGCGCACAGCCTCATCCAAGTCCTGGAGTCGGATTTGGTCGATCGCCAAGAAAACCAGCGTGTTTTGGAACAATCGGGGAGTGTTGCCGCGCATTTCCAGCATGGCTTTCGCTGCATTGAGGGCATCGTTGTCGGGTTCCTTGCTGTAACCGTGCTCGATCCCGAGTACTACCAAACGTGCGTCGGTATCGTCACCAATCTCCTGGCCAGATTGAGGAAATGGATGAACGCGGTTAAAATCTCCACTTTTTCGTACATCTGCTCTTACCCGCGATTTCGGCGCGACTCAAGGCACGCTGCCCCGCCAATTCAGGGCTTGGTTTGCCAGTCCACCGCGTGATTTGGATATAGATGATCCGAAGTTCCTGGAATGCCTGCCTCCAGGGTGTCACACGGGCAGCGGAGGGCTACATTCGAATCAGGATTGGGATTCCTGGTACGAACTGGAACGCGCTCTGGCAGAATTTTATTCAGTAACATCCCAACGCCTCCGCGCAGCAGGTGATGGATTACTTAAACCAGTTGAAGAACCAGTTCCGTCGGCAACTCAATTGTGAGGAGTAAAGTTAAAGACATATGTGTGAAACAGCTATTCGGCAATTGGCCGTATGCGGAGAACGCTCTCTTATTGCGGCAGCCTTGTTCGAGTCGACTGTACAAATCTGGTCCTATGACGGCGCACAAGAACGGGGCCAATTTGAGTCGATCCTGGACTTCGGCGGACTGCGATTGACGTTCGCTGCTAACGGGAGCGTTTGCGTTGCTGGATGTGGAAGCGCGGAGTTGCAGCCTACTCTGTGCCTGACGGAATGCTACTTTGGGAACGTAAAGACCTCATGCATGTACAAAAGATCACTAGAAGTGGGTCAGGCCAGCAGCTCTATTGCGGCTTCGAAGAAGGACCACTTGCAGTGATTGATGCGGTGACCGGCAGCACAAGTGAGAAGGTCAGAGGAGCAACGGCTATTTACGCGAGCCCTCACTGCTCCTCTGAACTGATTGCAGAGCGGAATAGATATCGGATTCGGGGCCAGAAGGAGCTAGATATTCCGGCTCTATCGTTCATTGGCGGGAGCGGCGCTGTCACCAACAGCCGTTTGCATCTCGGAACCCAAGACGGGTATTCGATGCATAGAGCTCGACTCGGGCAACCTCCTGTGGCATCACCATCAGCTCTCATCGACACGCCTGGCGTACAACACTTCTGATCGCAAATTTTACTGCGTGGCAACGAGTCTAATCCCGCCCCACGATTGGTCTCTGATCCGCCTAGCGAATAGCTCCCTTGAGTGCGACAGGCTCGCTCAGCTTGGGCAGTGCCCCTGAGGTCGCCTTTTCTGAGTCGGGCAGGGTCTTGGTAACAGCGCAAGGAGACGTATACGAAACTTCCACGGGGACCCTGCTAATACACCTTGCCTTTCCCCGGCAAGGCTAGGCCGCATGTCGGTTTGTTTGCAAAACGCCGGCCATGCCGCGCCATGGGTGTGGGGGCGATCCCGTTCCCGACCTGCGTTGCGACCACGGCGCGCAAACTCGTGAAACCAAAGCAGCTTAAACGAAATATCCTGTCTCGTTAGCCGCGTTAAAACACTAGGTGGCACACGCGAACCTTTGAAAAGAAACCTCACCAGCTAGTGTCTGCTGGAAAGTCCCCGCAAAGAGCCAGCCGGAGATGTGGAAATCTTGCCCCGCGTCGCAAGAAATCCCGAAATCCATCGGTTTGGGCAAGTGGACAGTTTCACGTTATGCGTAAATTTGCGTTGCTAGTTTCACCGTATGGGGTCACCCGATTTCATGTTTTGTGGGCAGGTATCTTCCAAACCGTTGATTGCATTAGCCGCTCAATTTCACGTTCGGCGTGAACGCACACGCAATCTTGTGGGTGTACGCCATAAGATGAAAATCTCCCCCCATAAGGTAAAACTGGTGCCCCCATAAAGTGAAAATAACGGCCCCATGAGATGAAATTAGTACACCATGAGATGAAAACGGCGGCCTGCGATTAACCTCACGGAAACGATTTCCCGAAACGCTGTGCCTGTGGAAACCGCTTAGAACCTTTGTCTCGAAATTGTCAACATAATGGGTGCAGATTGTCACTTAAGGTAACCGGCCACCCTGTGAATTAATCTGATTTCGTAACAACCTAGTCCCAGATCTTACAAACTGAACAGTAGCGACTGCCAGCAATGAGAAGTGCTTCAGGGGGTCCCTGTTCCGATTTTGTAACAATGCCTGCATAGTTCTGCATCATTAGACCTTGTGGCAGATGAACTGCAAAGCGTCTTGCCTCAGCCTCAGCGAAAAGTTGTAGCTCAGTTAGTCGGGAATCGACCGTATTGTTCAGAAACTCTGGTTCAGCTACTTTCCTCCAATCTTCACTGCTGATTCTTACCGAGCCGGGAGGAAAGAAATGGGCCTGGGATTTGGTCGCATCGTCCTTAGAGCGGCGCTAATTGCCGTGACCATTAGTGTGCCTCTTGTAACCTCTTCAGCCCCGCGAACCAAAGTTCTTGCGCCGCACGAGCCCATAGCCCCGAGGGTTCCGAAAGACAAAGAACTGCCCCTCCCGTCGGCAAAGCTCGGCTCTGTTGTTGGCGGCCCGTGGATGGTGGATGCGAATTTCAAATCTGCGATTTACATAAAAAACGTGGTGGAAGTGTATCCAGTAACTGTGACGCCCATTTTATACCTGAGCAATGGCGCAAGATATGCATTACCGGAACTAAAAATTGAACCGGCAGGAACTGCGGTGGTAGACGTCAACGCCGCGCTCGACTCGCTCGGCTTGGCTTCGTACGCAACCCTGTCTGGCTACATGGAACTTCAGTACAACTTTCCCTGGCATCCCATTTGCGCCTTCATCCGCAATGTAGATACAGTTCACAGCATGATCTTCCTTCAGAGCGTGCAGGTTCTGCCGACGGAGTTGCTCGAAGGCGCTTCATCGCAACCCGCAACGAAGCAGCAGGCTCTTGAAGGCATGTGGTGGAAACAGGAACCAAACGTAGCAGGATTCGTGACTTTGTCGAATACATCCGCGAGGCCGATTGCCGCGAGTGTCGAGACCAGCGACAGCGCCGGGAAGACGTTTGCTGTGCATGACGTCACCGTATCGGCTCACGGTACAAAGATCATACAAATGACTGAGCTGCCGGCAGCATCCCAGAACGAGGGTGGGGTTCGGGTTACCTACGCCGGCCCCCATGATGCATTGATCGCAAACGGGGGACTGCAAGACCCGAGCGCCGGATATTCCGCCAATATGCGTTTCCTGGCTTCGCAGGGCAGCCCGAAAGTCAGCCCCTTGAGCGAAGTTGAACTAGGATTGATGACCGGCATCGCCGATCCGATGATGTCGTTCCCAGCAGGAACGAAGTTCACCCCTTACTCGCTGCTGCGAAATACATCCAGTCAGCCCGCCACAGTGACGCCAACGCTGTGGTGGATGCAAGCAGGCTCTGCACAATCGTTCCAGTTGCCGGGCATCACCTTACAGCCATATCGAACGCAGAGACTGGACGTGCCTGCCATGCTTGCTGCTGCCGGGCTGAAGAATTTCAACGGTAGCTTTAATATCAACTTTGATATTCAGGGCGTTTACGGCGCGATTCTTCAGGCAGCCGGAAGCGTCGATCAGACAAATACGTACGTCTTTGAAGTAAACGCGCGCGGCATTGGCGTGAGCGGAAGCCGCTCTATGCCTTATTGGAGCACCGGGAACGGTGACGACACCATGGTCACGATCTGGAACCCCGCTGACGAAGCTCAGGACTTTATTTTGAAACTGTTCTTCACTGGCGGTCAATACGGATTACCAGTTCATTTGGGCGCCAGGGCCACTCAAACCTTAAACATCTCCGAGATCATTCAGAATCAGGTCCCGGATGCTGAGGGAAACATCGTTCCGGCCAGTGTTCACAACGGCAGCCTAGTAATAACCGGAAGTTTGGCGGAAAACCAGCTAATCCTGTTTGCGGCGGATCTGGGCATTTACAACGTGAGAAAGGCAATTTGTGGCGCCCCCACTTGCGTGACCTGCAACGGAGTAACCTCGACCGCGGTCGCGGCTAACCCGTTTACCGTCCCTGTCAGCGGTCAAACACAACTGAATTTCACGCTGACGTGGAACACCGGCAGCCAGTACAACTACACGAACTCTTCGAATTGGAGCAGCAATAATACGGGAATTGCGACTGTGCAAACCGGGTTAACCCACGGAGTGAGCGTTGGGTCAGCGACGGTGTCTGCACAAGTAACATCCTCTGTACCTGAGTACGTACAATCGATATGCTCCGAAAGTGGCAGTCCTGTCTGTCCGCAAGGCAATAATGGCGCAAGCTCACCGGGGTGTGTAGGTGTTTGTATCACTAGCATTAGCCCGGCTCAGGGACTTGTGGGAGTAGACACCACAGTCAAGATAACCGGCATGAATTTCGCTTCGGGTGCCACAATTCAAGCCGGCCCATCCATCACCGTCAAGAATATTTCTGTCAATTCGAGTACGCAAATCACTGCAACATTGACGCCCCAAAACTCCTCCGACTCTGGCGGCAGCTGGAATCTCAGCGTAACATCCGGTGGGCAGACAAGTAACAGCAGCACATTTTTTGTGCAGATACCGACGTCATTGAAGGTTATATCGGTTAGCCTTATCGCAAATGGCGCAACCGGCGGATGCGCCAGCACGGACTATGGCATCCGTATTGCTGTCAACTATCAGGTTATGGATCAGACGCCGTCGGCCATATCTTCCTCGTCAATGGTTCCTCAGGAATTCGTCAACGGCGTGGGGCCGGGAAATATCGTACCTAATACTAACGCCGACGGGACATACGTCGACATGCCGATAGGTACATGCGCCCAAAAGGTATTCACTATATCTGAAACTCAAGCAGTGCAAATTGCGATCTCTAGCAACGCCTACAGCGTGCGAACGAACAACTTTACGATAACCGGCACGTCAGCCGGCCACGGGTCGATTACTAACGGTTCCGATATAAGCAAGACGCGATAGTAAGGGAGTGTGCGAGATGAAAGCCATCACGATAATGACTGTGGCAATGCTGTGTTTTCCCGCTGCGGTCGGGCAGGTGAGAACAGCAGAGGACGACCCGCACTGGCCAGAGCAAATCGTCAAGCGCGCCTTCGACGAGGTCTCATCTGGCCTCCGTACCTCTTGGAGTGAGAGGTACCTGGCACGACTTGGCGACAGCGCAGCACCCGAGGTCATGAAACTTATTGTGGCCAAACAGCCGACAAAAGAAAACGCCGAGACAGCGTTGACGGTAATAAAAATGTCCTTTGCTGACCCGCACGCGATCAGGCACGAGCGGGACAGAAATCCGGCAAATACACTCATCCTACTCGACTACCTCGACCACCACACGAGCGATGCTGATGTGAAGTCGAAGATCAATTCAATGCGTGATCGGGTCAAGGCTCAGACCACGAATCCGGAACCTAAAAATGGCAGTTGAGAGGCAACCGATCCGGTTCTCCACGTTTCCCCAACCGGTCAGGCGGTCGTAGAACTTCAATATGAAACGCCTTCTCCTTATCCTTTACTCAGCGGTCGTGCTTCTCTCGCCAGGCTGGATCCAGGCCGCAACTGAAAACCAGACGAACACCGAAGTGCGGTGGACCTCCGCGGCCGTGCAAGGTATTCGTGACTCAAAGCAGGGCGCACCGATGCTGGCACGAGCATTGGCCATCGTCCATACTTGCATATACGACGCGTGGGCTGCATATGATGAGCGCGCAGTTGGAACGCAGTTGCAGGGAGCGCTACGCCGCCCGGTTGCGGAGCGAACGCTCGAGAATAAAGAAAAGGCGGTCAGCTACGCGGCCTATCGCGCGCTGGTTGACGTGCTGCCGGTTGATACCGACTCGGTTTATAAGCCGCTGATGAAGCAGCTGGGATACGACCCCAACGACAATTCCACCGACATCGAAACGCCCACGGGAATCGGAAATGTTACCTGTTCAGCCGTCCTGGAATTTCGCCATCACGATAAATCCAACCAGTTCGGTGATCTGGCGCAAGGCGCATACTCGGACTGGACGCACTACCGTCCGGTCAACATGCCGATACCTTTTCCGATTAAGCTGCCGGTCATTCATCCAGTAGATATGAATCATTGGCAGCCGCTGATATTCGTGAATTCTAGCGGTGACCTGTCGTCGCAAATGTTCGTAGGAGCGCAGTGGTGCGATGTGATTCCATTCGCGCTGTCAAAGGGAGATGAATTTCGATCTCTGGCGCAGACCCTCGGCCCGACAGCTTACGGGTCAGCAGAGTATCAAGCGCAGGCCGACGAACTCGTCCAAATCAGCGCGAGCTTGACCGACCGCGAGAAGATGATTTCCGAATACTGGTCGGACGGGCCGGACTCCGAGCAGCCGCCCGGTCACTGGATGCTGTTCGCGCAGTGGATCTCAGCAAGAGACCATCACACGCTCGATGACGATGTAAAGATGTTCTTCGCCCTCAGCAACGCAATTTTTGACGCGGGCATCGCCGCGTGGGACATGAAGCGGGCGTTCGATTCCGTTCGACCCACCACCGCAATCCCATTTCTATTCAGCGGCAAAAAGATTCGCGCCTGGGGTGGTCCGCGAAGAGGAACGGTCGAGATGGACGGCGTGCAGTGGATTCCGTATCAAGAAGCCACATTTCCGACCCCACCATTTCCCGACTACGTTTCCGGCCACAGCACGTACAGCGCAGCGGCAGCTTTCATTCTTTCCGCATGGACGGGAAGCAATCGCTTCGGCGATTCAGTCGTACTTGCGGTGGGTAGTTCGAAAATCGAGCCGGGAATCACCCCAGCAAAACCTATTGTGCTCAGATGGAACACTTTCACCGACGCCGCGGATGAAGCTGGAATGTCCCGCCGTTTCGGTGGGATTCAGTTTAGGCGCGCAGATTTGGCCGGACGCGAATTAGGAAAAGTGGTCGCGGCGAAGGTTTGGTCAAAATCACAGACCTATTTCGATGGAAGCGAGCGAGCCAGTCTTGCTTCACGCACTTTACGGTGAATCCTATTTTCGATTGAACCGCCAGCCGCAAAAACGCGCGACGAGCAGAGCACTTTTCAAAGGCGGTACTCAACTGGGCCAATGCATAAGCAAGTGGACAGTTTCACGTTATGCGTAAATTTGCGTTGTTAGTTTCATCGTATGGGGTTACGCGTTTTCACCTTTTACGGGCAGATCTCTCGCAGCACATTGATTCCACAACCCACTCAATTTCACCTTCGGCGTGAACACACAGAGGGAAACTGAGCATAGCGGTTGCCGCCACCACCAAGCTTCACCCCATTTCCGCCGTGGTGATCGCGCCGGGCATTCTCCTGTTCGCGCTGGCGCAGACCGAGACAAAACTTAGCTCAATACCGCGACATTGACCAATCGAAAACTCAGTAGCGTGGACTCATGAACACAATCACGGGCGACCCCCACACGGTCGCAGGACTGAAAGCCGGCCAGTACATCCGGCGCATTCGCAATGGGCAGAAGAAGCAATATGCGCGTGCGTATCTGCACTACGTTCTCCGGGGAAGACAGGGAACTGAACCGGACCGCGGCACGCTCTCCTACATGGCCGCGCAAGCGGTCCGCATGGAATTGGATTCGAATCTTTGCGGTAGTCGAGCCCGCAACCAACGAGGAGGCAACGTGAGGCTGATTCAGGACCGTGCAGGAGAAAATTGGCACAGCGATGATCCGGCAGGTTTGTATATCCGTCGTACCGCATCGTTGGGTGTGGTGGGTTTTGAAGCTTGGTGAACGAGACTTGATCCGCCAAAATTCGAAACCAAAGTGTTGACTCAACAGAAGGGAGAATACAAGACACCTTCGGACAAAGCCGGAACCCTCAGGAATGGTTGAATTTCGCTCTGGATGAGCAGAAATACGTGGCGTGCTAGTTGTTGCCGGTTCATGTAGTCGATATCGACTTGCACATCGCGGATCGCGTCGTGCTCTCGACCTAACACAGCGTTGGTATTCGCGTCGGTCGATATGCGTTCCCACGATTGATTGCCTTCAGGTTATACAGAACCTGTTGCATTTCCGCCGGTCGATCCATTAATCATTCGGGCGAGTCTCCACTATTCGCGGGATTCTCGTGGTAAAGGCATGTCTCATAGCAAGCGGCTCTCCGCGACCAACGTGGACCGCAAGTTTAGTGAGTGCCCATGGACGAAATTGGGGTGCGTTTTGGGGTGCGTTGATCGCCGTACGTGCTCCAAATTCGCATTTTCTGTCCAAGTAAGTCATTGAAAATCAAAGGGCTCGCCTCTGCATCATCCGGCTGTTAACCGGAGGGTTGTAGGTTCGAGTCCTACCTGAGGAGCCATTCTTTTGCCCGCATAAAACCTGCGTAACATTGACTTCCCCTCCGAATTGTCCCTACGATTGTCCCTAGTCCCCTCGGAGAGGGAGCCATGTCGTTCAGAGTTTATCGGCGTCACAACAGGAAGAACTGCGGTAGCAAGAACCCCTACGACCCACGATGCGGGTGCCCGCTATCGGTGCAATTCGGGTGGAAAAATGGGGATGCGGTATTCGAAGGCAAGAAACTCACCTCCCCGCAAACAAAGTGGTCATTGGGCACCCGTAGCTGGTCGGCAGCGCAGTCCAAAGTCAACGACCTGAAGAAGCGCCTCAAGGACTTCTCCGAGGGCAAAGTAGTGCCCACAGGCATGACCGTCGAAGCAGCGTTGAAGGAGTGGTACGAATTCCGTGACCAGAACGGCTTGGACAATACTAAGGCGAAACTGATGGGCGACAAGCTGGTGGACTGGTGTGAGAACAACGACATTCTGCTCCTGACCGCCCTCACCACCGAGAAGATCATCAAATGGCGGCTGACGCTCCCTTTCCGAAGCGGGGACAGCAGCAGCTTGAGCGTCCACTGGTCTGTTATCAGCGGTTTCTTTGCGTGGGCTTCGGTCGCGATTGGCAGCGCATTGTGATGGAGAAGGCTGCCACACGGGAAGGACAACAGTGGCTCAACCGCAAGCTCGAGATGTGGGGCGAAGAGCAAGATCGCATCGCCGCCTACAACTATCTCAACAGCATGGACAGCCTCGCCCTTCTCCACACCGACTTTCCGCGTGTGAAGAAATGATCGTGGAGCGCCAAGGTAATCTAACCTCAAAAAGGCGAGCTATT
>Ga0209580_10000971_pt1 | contig 13882 bp, 13 predicted proteins | sample Coa_R1_5_FD_187153 | JGI IMG/M metagenome (GOLD analysis project Ga0209580, IMG submission 187153) | Surface soil microbial communities from Centralia Pennsylvania, which are recovering from an underground coalmine fire - Coalmine... | ecosystem: Environmental > Terrestrial > Soil >...
CGGCGCGGGCGTTAGGCGCGACCGATCTGCGAATTATTGTGCGGCACATTCTGCCCAATATCGTTCAGCCGGTGATTGTGCAGGCGGCAATCGGAATGGCAGGCGCGATCCTCGCCGAGGCCACGATGAGCTTCCTGGGACTCGGCGTTCCCCCTCCCACCGCCTCCTGGGGCACCATGTTGAACGACGGCCGTGCGCATCTTTTCGACGCGCCGCATCTGGTCATCTTTCCCGCGCTCGCCGTCATGCTGGCCGTGCTCTCATTCAACTTTATCGGCGACGCCTTGCGCGACTTACTCGATCCACGATCGCGGATTGAGGCGGGTCTGTGAAGACGATTATCTCAGCTACGGACTCCCAATTTCCGAGTTGCCGACCATCCGTCCGGAAGGCTGTCTGTCACTTCCCAGAACACGGTTTTCTTCGGGGGCCCGTCGACTTGAATGTGCGCGTTAATCAGATACAAAGGAACGTTATGTCGCGCTAAACGCCGAGCTGGCAGGTTTGGGTTCGCACGCGAATCGAGGAACGATGTGCGAATCGCCTGAGCCGACTCGCACGAAGACGAAGTATTCATTATTAGTCGGCTTCGGTGAATACCCGAGCTTCACGGCGTCATGATTGAACATGATGATTTTGAAGTCTGCATTGCTCTCAGTCACCTTTTTGAGCATCGAGCGCTTCTTGCCTTGAAAGAAGGACGGGGCGACGTTGAACGCTTCGCCGACTAGCTTTCTACCATTTCCAGCGGCGCAGATGTCGAACCCGTTCTTGTTCTCATTGCCGTATTCGACCTCATATCGTTCGAAGGGGAAAACGTCATTGTCGAGCAGCCATTTCACGCCATACAAAATGACCAAATCGCTCAATATTCGATTCGCGGCCTCGAACATCGTTACGTGAGGGTACGGCCCAGCGCCGACAGCTTCGCGTTTTAGTACCTTTAATAGGTCGAGGACCTTGTGGTCACCAAGCGAGTTTTTGATCTCTTCGACGGATGCGAGGTAGGTTGCGATCAGACTCGCCGCGTTGGCCTTTGAGATCGACCGCTCGAAGTTGTGCAAGGCGTGAACCTCTATGCGTCTTCGGAACAGGAGTTTGGACATTCATTAGAGCACATCTGAGCCGGGGAGGGCGGGATTCTGGCGCTGGTTCGAGACGACGAACTTGTAAAGGAGCCTTTTTGAAGCACGCATGTGAAGCAGCGCCGTGCAGAATCACGGCGCTTCTGCCTCGTCGGTGATTGTCTGGATCACGGTCAACGCGGAAGTAAGTGTCGTAATCAGATTACACAAGCTAGTAAGGCTGTGGCCCTACTCAGCTATAAGGTTTTCCAATTCCGCCTCGTGCTCTTCTTTGACCTGCGACTCTGGCGTTTCTTCCGCATCCTCTTTGTAATCCCACACGCGGACGCCCAACTGATCAACTGCGATGTACGTTGGAACATCCTGGGTCCAGCTGCCGCTGTTGTAATACTCGATGCCGTCTTGCTTCAGGCTGAGAGCTTCGTGCGTGTGACCGCAGAAGACGCGGTCGGCGTTTCGCGAGCTAGCATGGGCCACGGCTCCGCGCGCAACTTTTGCCGAAAGGCGCAGCCATGCCGTGTCGAAGCGTTCAAGAAAGCCCATCATACGTCTCTTCCCGAATGACATTTTTTGCAGGCCTAGATGAAGCGCAGAGAGAAAGCTGCTCAGCACGCCGTTGCGGGTCAGAAAGCGGTCGAACTGATGTCCGTGGACCGCCAGATGCCGTTTGCCATTGAACTCCCACACATATTCGTCGTACACGCGGATGCCAACCAGGTGCGACATCACATCCGAAAGCCCGTGGTCGTGATTGCCTTCCACCCATACAACTTCGATCTGGCGCTTGGGATTTGAAAGCTTGCGAATGTATCCCAGAAATTGCCAGTGCTCTTTTTTCAGCCGCCGGAAATTGAGATCAGAAAAAATGTCGCCCAGGAGAATCAGCCGGTTGAACGACGCCGATTTCAGCATTCGCAACGCCGCTGAAGCGCGGCTCACTTCAGATCCGAGGTGCAAATCGGAAAGAATGATGGTATCGGCAAAAATCATGTGGGATAACTCGCTTCCAGTCGCGACGTCAGCGATGACCAGGCGACCTGCTCCAGCATGCTCCTCTTGCCCACAGGAGATCCGAGACCGGCAATCGGTCGTTCCTTCCGGCCCAGAATCTCTTCCAGGAATTCCGGAATTTCGAACAGCGCGTTGTTCTTGTAAGCCGATGCGTTCGCGCTGAGTTCCGCGAAAGTTGTCGGCTCAAGCAGTCGATCAACGGCGCCTCCGATATCGCGAAAGCTCTTCAGCACGATTCCCATCTTGTTTTCTGTGACCCACTCCGCGTTGTAGCGCTCCTGCGGCAGCGTGGCGGCATTGCATTCAACAATGACGGGCAAGTGGAACTGCAAAGCCTCGCTGATACTCCCCGGCCCCGGCTTCCCGATAAAGAAGTCGGAAAGCGCCATATAAAAATCGACATTGGGCGTGAAGCCCTCCGCAAACAGTGGGAACCGGGTGCGCAAGCTTTTCACCGCATTCAGCAGCTTCTGATTTTTTCCGCAGATCAAGATGAGCTGCAACTTCGCGCTGGTTGAATCGAGCCGCTTAACGATGTCCAGCATCGTCTTCGATCCATGCCCGCCAAAGAGAACAATTCCGGTCGGAGTGTTGGCCTCCAGCCCAAGCTGGGCCCGTTCTTCCGCACGGCTGACTGCCACCTTCTTATAGAACCTCTCCTTCATCACCATGCCCGACGCCAGAAACACGTGATTGCGATCGTGACCTAGCTCGAAAGCCTGCAGCTCGGCGTGTTCGGTCCCGCAAATGAGATATTGCGATTCGCGCTCAATCCAGAAGTGCGGCGGATAATCCGCCAGATCAGTCAGCAAAGTCACAAACGGTGCAGACGGAATGCTTTTTTGCATGCTTTCCCGCAGCGCGCGGTTGAAGTGCGGAATGACTGACAGCACCATGTCGGCGGGATGCTCTTTCCAGTACTTCGCCAGCATCTTCACCGTGGGGCGGTGGTACATGCGGACCATACTTTGCAATATCGGAAGAAGTTGCGGAGTGAGGCGCGTCCAACCCTTGCGGAGAATCAGGTTGTAGCCATCCTGAATGCGAATTCCAGTGGCTTTTTTCAGCAGATCGAGCTGATCGAGCAGCTCTTGCAGGTTCAGCAGTTCAACCCGCCAAGGCCGCGGCTGCGATTCCAGCACGCCTTTAAGTGCTTCCGCGGCGCTGCGATGACCGCCTCCCGCATCAAAGAAGACGATTGTGAGTTTACGGTCCATTGAGCCTCTCACTCCGACGCCAGGATAAGCCGTTTGGCCAAACCTTCCCAGATTCAATCTTCTTCCTTGTGAATTACAAGAGGATGAACGTTGTGTGAATGATTTGTGAAATTAGCAGTAATTAACTGGGAACACGGGGGTCAAAGCATTGACACCACAAATAAAAACGGATGCGGTGAAGCCGCATCCGGGTGAGCCTTACCGTAATCGCTGATGGTCTTACTTTAACGGTGTTGCCGGAAGGACGCCAGTGCCCTCAATGCGAACGGCATCAAGCGCCCGAGGATCAATGCCTAACGCCTGCAGAACGGTGGGGGCTACTTGCGCGGTCCCCACTGCGGCCTTGACGGTTTCTGCTTTGAAGCTTGGATTCGACAGCAGCAGAACGACGTTCGTGTCATCGTGCGCGAACCCGCCGTGCTCCTCCTGTTTCTTGGTGCTTCCAGTGTAAGTTACGCCAACATTCGGGGTCACGATGATGTCCGGCGTGCGTGGATCAACTCTCGGATCGTTGTAATTCAGTGCGAGGGCCGGGCCATAGAAGAGTTGGCCGAGCGCGATTCCGGTCGAAACATCGGCATTGCTCTCCAGAATGTTCACCGCGTCGAGAGTCTCCGACGGGTTATTCAGCCAGATCAGAGAGACATCGTCTTCGGTCGGCCCAATCCCGGTTGGGTTGTTGGTGGACTCCGAAAACGGAATGAAGCCGGCATTCGAAAGCAGAGTGGCCGGTGAAGTGCCGTTCTTCAGCTGCGGAACATAGCGGGTGGGATCAATCGGCGATTGACCGTGCTTAGCGGTGATCACGATTAAAGTCGAATCGTAAAGGCCGCGCTTCTTCAGTTCACTGACAAATGCGGCAATCGAAGCGTCGACGAACTTGAACTCACCCAGCAGTGCATCGCTGGGCGTGCCGGCTGCGTCGAGATATCCGCCCTGCACGCTGATGTTCTTTTCGTTGAGCTTCTGGCCCACGCTGAGGGACTGGAAGTTCATGCCGAAAATATTCGGAGTCTCCTTCAAACGTCCCCCGCCGAGGTGGGTCTTGCCATCGATCCAGTTGAGGACCGCGTCAACCTTCAATGTGTCGTAGCACTGAATCTCCTGGAAGCTGTTTGTCCAGGCGGTCAGGTCGGAGGTGGGGTCGAGGACTGAATCGCAGTGGACACCTGTTGGCGTTGTGACGCCGGGCAGGCCGATCACGTTCGAATTGATTTCTGGCGCGTAGAAATCATCGAGCGCAGCCGGGCCGATGCCGGAGGCGACCGAAGCATACGCGGGGTGCTTGTCAGACCATGCCGTGACTCCGCCTACCTGATGGATAACACTGAAAATGCTGTTGGCGCGGACGAATTCCCACGGGAAAACCGGCGCGCAGCCTCTCGCCGGATCTTGCGGCAGCTTCTGCGGATCGATCGAAGCGACTGTGCCATCCGTGAGCGAAGCGCCAGGAGCCCCACCGTTCACTTGACCTTGGTTGATGTCGATGCCTTCTTCATATTCAGTCGTGAACCCGGTCGGTGCCGCGCCTGGAGTGCAGGGGCCGGGGCCATTTCCGTTGCCGGTCACCACTTTCGGTCCATCGAGATTGCGCGAATAAGCAACGTCGTAATAGACGCCCGTGAGCGCCGGGCTGCCACCGGTGACGATCGCGGTCAGGCCTGGAAATGAATCGGAGGGCTTAGACGTGCTGGCGGCAACATAGTTGATGCCGTGATTGCCCAGGGCGGCAATCGCCGGGCAAAAGGGATCGCCATTGTTTGCCGTGCTGATGCCGTTGGCGCAGTTGAGGAAATCAACGGCGTGCATTCCGTCCACGCTAATGAGCAGAACACGCTTAATGTGATTCCGGGAGTTTTCGTGATGGCCGTCATCGGCGACAACCGTGCTCGCCGTAAACGCGAGAAGCAGGGAGAGAAGAGCAATTGTTTTTTTCATTCGTGACCTCGGGTGGGTTATGACCTCAGGGTCACGATCTTACGTATAGAAATGTGAACACAGCGTTACAAGCAGATGAAGTTTTGTAAATTCAGCTCGGCAATGCTTTCGAAAAGCGGCACCAGAAGCGGCGTTTCCAGACTCCTCGAATTGAAACCGAAGCGCTTCAGGGCCTTCTCTTCAACTCCTCGCGGCGGCGACACTGAGTGCGCTTGCTAAGACAAAGCCCCGGCGCGAGCCGGGGCTTACCCATTTGTGCAGATCGGAGAACGCGTAAGAACGACGCCCGCCCTCCAAGGTTTAAATCCGCGCGCACACCGCCTTGGTTTGTGTGTAGTTGTTGAGCACCTCGTGACCCATCTCGCGTCCCCAGCCTGATTGTTTATACCCACCAAAGGGCAGGGCGGCGTCGAAGATGTTGTAGCAGTTAATCCACACGGTTCCTGCCTTGAGATGTTCAGCAGTGCGGTGCGCTTTGCCAATGTCGTTGGTCCACACACCTGCAGCCAGGCCGTACACGTTGTCGTTGGCTCGAGGAATCAGCTCTTCGGGATCGCTGAACGGCATGGCAACCACTACGGGCCCGAAGATTTCTTCCTGCACGACTTTCATGTCGTCGTTTGTATTGACGAACACTGTTGGTTCGACAAAGTAACCCTTGTCGCCCTTCTTCTGTCCACCCACAACCGCCTTCGCACCTTGCGAGAGACCGGACTCCATGTACCCGCAGACGCGACGGAACTGCTCTTCTGAGACCAACGGTCCCATCTGTGTCTTCGGATCAAGTCCTGCACCAACCCGGATCTTTTTTGCATTTTCAGCAATGCCGTCCACCACTTTGTCGAAGACAGGCTTCTCGATATACAGCCGCGATCCAGCGCAGCAGCACTGGCCGTGATTAAAGAAGATCGCGCTGGCAGCTCCGGGAACCGCCACATCCATATCCGCGTCCTTGAAGATCACGTTTGGCGACTTTCCTCCCAGTTCCAGTGACACTTTTTTCAAATTGCCAGTAGCGGCGTGCACAATCAGTTTTCCCACCTCAGTGGAGCCGGTAAATGCCACTTTGTCCACATCCATGTGCGCGGCCAGGGCTGCGCCCGCAGTTTCGCCATAGCCGGGAACAATGTTCACGACGCCTTCGGGGAAACCCGCTTCCATGATCAGGTCGCCCAAACGCAGCGCTGAAAGCGGCGTCTGCTCCGCGGGCTTCAGCACGATCGTGCATCCGGTCGCAAGAGCCGGTCCCAACTTCCACGCGGCCATCAACAGCGGGAAGTTCCACGGAATGATTTGTCCGACTACGCCGATGGGTTCGCGTAGCGTGTAGCTCAGGTATCTCGCGCCCGGAGTGTAAGGAACCGAGAGCGGAATGGTGTTGCCTTCGAGCTTGGTCGCCCAGCCCGCCATGTAGCGAAACATATCGACGGCCAAGGGCACGTCGGCGCCGCGCGCGATGGTCAGCGGCTTGCCGTTGTCGAGGGACTCAAGATAGGCGAACTCCTCCAGGTGCGATTCGAGCAGATCAGCGAGCTTCCAGATCAGGCGTCCGCGTTCGGACGGCGACATCCTCCGCCAGGGACCAGTCTCAAACGCCTTACGAGCTGCCTTCACAGCAAGATCAATGTCGGCGCTGCTGCCCTCGGCGACGGTCGCGAGCACCTCGCCAGTCGAGGGGTCATAAGTGGGGAAAGTCTTGCCGGAAACCGCGTCAACCCAGTTTCCGTTGATGAGCATTTGGCGTGGCTTTTCGATGAAGCTGACCACGCGTGGGTCAACCTGCGCTCCCGAAATTGTTGTGGCCATTGAAACCTCCTGAGGTGGAGCTGAGTTGCACTACCACGAATTGCAGACTAGAGCGAATTGCGTGAGGATTATGCTAGTCCTGTTGCACGGTGGAAATCAATTCCACCCGCTTACCCGTGACGGTTCATCGAGCAATCCTTGCAAGTCGCTGACCTGAGGGCAAATCCAGTTCTTGACAATAAATTACAAATTGCAATATAACTATTGCAAATAGGAATATGACACTGGCAGAAAAAATCCGCTACCTGCGCGAGGTGGAAGGCTCGCTGCGCGGCCTGGAGCGCCCCATGACCCAGCTGGAGATGGTGAAGGCGATCCGCAAGGAACAGAAGAAGGGCATCAGCCAGTCTTATCTTTCGCAGATCGAGAGCGGCTCGCGCCGTCACATGACGCAGGCCACACGCGCTTTGCTGGCGAAGTTTTTCAAGATTCATCCGGGATTTCTGGTGGACGATCCCGAGGGTTATCACAACGAACTGACCTCGGATTTGCGGACGGTGGAAGGCAAGCTCGACGTTTGGCTGCTGCAAGGTTCCGAGCGGTTCGCAGGTGATTCGGAGTTGAGCGAAGTGTTGATGAAAGCAGCGCGCGAAAAAGATACGCGCAAGTGCCTGCTGTTGCTCGGTGCGATTCTCGATACGCCGGGCTTGGCCGACCGTTTGCTCGAGGCCTTGCGTCCGCAGACGGGCGGCAACGGTGATGGTGCCAAGCGAGGAGGCCGTCCATGACCTGGGCTGATTTTTATCTGGTCTGTTTTGTCGTGGGATTCTTTCTCAGCCTGCTGATGTTCCTGGCCGGAGGTGGGCGTCTGCATCTTCCGCATTTGCACCTGCACCTTCCTGGATTGCACGGCCATGGCGCTGCGCCACACGCCGGCGGGATGAAAGCCGGTCTGCACGCCAGCCAAATTTCTCCCTTTAACTTGATTACGCTCACGGCATTTCTCGCGTGGTTTGGAGGCACCGGATATTTGCTCGCGCGCCACTCGACCATGTGGTTTTTGACGGCGCTGCTGGTCTCGGTTCTCAGCGGCATCGGAGGCGCAGCCATTATCTATCTGTTTCTCAGCCGCGTGCTGAGTTCGCCCGATGAAGAACTCGATCCCGCTGACTTCGAGATGGTCGGCGTACTCGGCAAACTTTCCGTCCGCATTCGCGAAGGCGGGACCGGGGAGCTGATTTACTCGCAAGCGGGAACCCGGCGTGTCTGCGCTGCGCGCACTGAGGATGGCTCAGCAATCCTCAAAGGAACTGAAGTGGTCGTCACACGCTATGAGCGCGGCATCGCGTATGTCCGCCCCTGGTCCGAACTTGCGGGCGAAGACGCCGAACTTGAACAACATTCAGAGACAAAAGCCGCGAAAGAAGTGAGGCCGCAATGACCGGCACGGTCGAAAACTCGCGCCACAACTTCAGAGCACTGGCTGCTCTGATGTGGCTCGCCTTGCCGGCGAATGCGCTTCTCTATGCGTTGTCATGGAACCAGCTACCGCAGAGGCTGGCCACGCATTTCGATTTTGCCAACCACCCCAATGGCTGGATGTCGCGTGAAGGTTCATTAGCGTTCTCGCTGTTTTTTGCGACGTTCCTTGCAGCGATCGCGACCTGGATTCTGTTTCGAGTAAGAAAACCAGATGCCGTCGCCTGGGGATTGTTGCTTTTGTTCTATATCGTCGAGGGTACGCTTCTATGGGCGGAGACGGCGACCATCGACTACAACGTCCGGGGCACGCCAGTAAACGCCGCGCCGGTGCTTGCGATCGGGATCACGGCGGCGATTCTCCTGGTTGTTCTTGCCCTGGGAACTCGGCGTGGAACACAGCTTCCGGCGTCGAACGTGCTGGCAAACGAGCGGCACGCGTCACCGGCGTTCGCCGCTCTTATGGCGCTTCCGACGTTCGCGTTCGCACTGATAATCGCCAAAGCTCCGATAGGAGGAGTGAAGCTTGTGTTGGGCGGGGCCATGGTACTCATGCTCGCGGGTGCCGCGATGGCGTGGAGCGGGTTTCATTATTTGTTTACTCCCGCCGGAATAGAGATCCGCACTTTGGGTTTTCGTCTGCGCTCCATCCCGGCACACGACATCGAGAGCTACACGAGCGATGGCTGGAATGTTTTCGGAGGATACGGGATTCGCGGCATCGGCGAAAAGCGCGCCTACGTGTGGGGAAACCGCGGCGTGCGAATCAAGACTTCGGAAGGCGAAGTTTTTCTCGGGCACGACGAGCCTGAGAAGATCGTGCGCGATTTGGATTTAATGACGCAGGGCCATATGGCTCATGCCAACGGATTGTGATTTGAAGCTGGAGAGGAGGCGGTATGTTCGGGATTGCAATTGAAATTTGGGTGATTATCGGGATCGGTGTTCTGCTCTTCATGCTGCTGATGAGCGGCCTGGCAAGGCTGTACAGAAAAGCGGGGCCGCATGAGGCGCTGATTGTTTATGGATTCCGCAACAAGAGAGTGGTAGTTGGTAGGGGAACCATCGTGTGGCCGATGATCGAAAACTGCCACGAGTTGTCCCTCGAACTAATGTCATTCGACGTGGCGCCGCAACAAGACCTCTACACCAAGCAAGGCGTTGCCGTCACTGTCGAAGCCGTTGCGCAAATCAAAGTTAAGTCTGACACCGAATCTATCTGGACGGCGGCGGAACAGTTCCTCACCAAGTCTGATCAGGAGCGGGAAGGCCTGATCAAGCTGGTGATGGAAGGCCACCTGCGCGGCATCATCGGCCAGTTGACGGTCGAAGAAATCGTGAAGCAGCCGGAGATGGTCGGCGACCGCATGCGTTCCACTTGCGCCGACGACATGAACAAGATGGGCCTTGAAGTCATCTCGTTCACCATCAAGGAGGTTCGCGACAAGAACGAATACATCATCAACATGGGCAAGCCTGACGTTGCCCGCATTAAGCGCGATGCCGACGTTGCCGGCGCCGAGGCCGAAAGAGACACCGCGATCCGGCGTGCTCTTGCCACTCGAGAGGCCGCAGTTGCCAGGGCGCAGGCCGACCAGGAACGTGTGCTGGCCGAAACTTTGTCTCTGGCGAAACAAGCCGAGGCAACGCGCGACTTGGAAGTTAAGCGAGCGCAGTACGTCGAAGTCACCAAGCGGCAACAGGCGCAAGCTGACAAGGCTTACGACATTCAGACCAACATCATGCAGCAGCAGGTGATGGCTGAGCAGGTGAAAATTCAGCAGGTCGAGAAAGAACAGCAGGTCAAAGTTCAGGAAGCGGAAATCAATCGCCGCGAAAAAGAACTGATCGCCACCGTGCTGAAGCAGGCGGAGATCGAGCGCCAGCGCATCGAGACGCTTGCCGCCGCCGAGAAGCAGCGCCTGACCGTCGAAGCCGAAGGACGCGCATCTTCGATTCGCCAGCAGGGCGAGGCCGAAGCGGAAATCATCTTCAAGAAAGGTGACGCCGAAGCTCGCGCCATGAACGTGAAAGCCGAGGCTTACCAGGAGTACAACCAGGCCGCGGTCTACGACAAGCTGCTGACCAGCTTGCCGGAAGTGGTGCGGGCCATGGCCGCGCCGCTGGCGAACGTGGACAAGATCACCGTGGTCTCGACCGGTAACGGCGACGCTACGGGGATGAACAAAATCACCGGCGACCTGGCCAAGATGGCGGCGCAGGTACCGGCGCTGTTCGAGAGCCTGTCGGGAATCAGCATGAGCGAGCTACTCTCGAAAGTGCGCGCGATCGGCGAGAAGGGGCCGAAGCCTCCGGATGCTCTGCCGCCGTCGAACGCGAAAGCAGCCGGGAAGTAGGGAAGTCAAAGTCCCCACCCTGTCGCAAAAGGCGCGACAAGGGTGGGGCAACCTCGCGAAGAAAGGACAGAGTCCCGCAGGGACGACACGGAGTTCGATATGAAACGACCATCCATGCAAATCGGCCTCGGCTTTGCGCTCGGAGCCGGAATCGGAATCGCGGTCGCGGTCGCCATCGGCTCAGGCGGCGCATGGCTCGCAGTAGGAATCGCAATAGGCGTGGCGATTGGAGCGGCAATGTCACGGAGAAAGGCGGCCGCGTCACGGTTGGAGAGGGTGTGATGTTCCCACTTCTCTGGGATCCCACCCTACGAAAACCGCGTAGGGTGGGGCACCTCACGTTTTTTGGTTTGAGCTAACAGCTAAAGGCTAAGAGCTAACAGCTCGAAAGGAGTTCGTTATGGCACTACTGGAACGGGTTTCAACTCTGATTCGCGCGAATCTCAACGACCTGATCGACAAGGCCGAAGATCCGGAAAAGATGATCAAGCAGGTCATCCTCGACATGCAGAACCAGCTTCTGCAGGTCAAGACGCAGGTGGCGATTGCCATCGCCGACCAGCACCTGCTCGAAAAAAAGCACAAAGAGAACGAAGAGAAGACCGCCGAATGGATGCGTAAGGCTGAGCTTGCCGTCGGCAAAAAAGAAGACGACCTGGCCCGCGCCGCGCTGCACCGCGTCGAGAGCTATCGCGAGCTGACGGCAAACTTCACGCAGCAGGTCTCCGATCAGAAGGCGCAGGTCGACAATTTGAAGACTGCTTTGCGCCAGCTGGAGCAGAAACTGACCGAAGCCCAGGGCAAGGCCGATATGCTGATCGCGCAACACCGCCGCGCTCGCGCCGTTGGCAAGGCACACGACGCTCGGGTTGCCATCGGTGACGATTCAAAGTCGGCTGCTTTCGACAGAATGAAGCGCAAAGTTGCGCATAACGAAGCCGTGAGCCAGGCCAAGTCCGAACTCGGCGCCGAAGACGTCGACGACCGCTTCACCGCAATTGAGAAAGCCGACCGCATCGAGGCGCTGCTTGCGGAGATGAAGGCGAGACATGCGTGACGAGGATACGGCTATGGACAAACCAATTCCGTTCTTTTATTTCGACATTCTGTCTCGAATGATTCCCGGCGCTGCGACTTTGGCCTCGCTGCACATGATTCGCCAGCAACTGCCAGACGCTTGGCAGACGCTGTTCGAGGGCCAAGAGACCTGGAAGGCGGTTGTAGTCCCACTCGCCATTGCAGGCCTTTGCTACGCCATTGGCGTCTTGTTCGAGGCGATTGACTACTCGGGTCTGATGAGGCCGGTTGTTTGGTGGATTGACGACACGGGATGGTTTAATGCTTTGCGAGTTTCAGGTGATGATGAAAAGAAGAGGAGAGAGGAATTGCAGCAACTCACGAAGCTGCAAGTGAGGCGCTACAGAATTCGACTGTGGGACACTCTCGTTTTTGAAGGTGCACGTGACACAGGCTTCGGTACAATCTTTGCGCACTGCCATCGCTACCAAGCAGAACACAAGATGTTTCTTCACCTGGTATACCCAGCTTTGCTCACATTCGTATTCTCTTTCGCACTTCATGTGCCGTGGTGGCGCGCACTCATCGCACTCGCCGCGGTCGCGATACTGGTATATGTGTCGTACCGGCGGAACGAACGACGATGGCTGCAAGTGTTGAGTTCCGATCGTTACCTTGCCAAGACGACGAGTGATAACACTTGCCAAATAGCATCTGGGGCATCTGGAGTACGTGCGGCAGCGGGGTTGGACGAGTTCGAATGAGCCGGGTGCCCCATCTTTCGCGTTCTTTGCGAAAGGTGGGAGACGGGGGACCGCCGAGTAGGTGAATTGATGTAGGTGAATTGATTGAGAACCCCTCATAACACCTGTCATCCTGAGCGAAGTGAGTTCATTCGCTTCGCGAATGAACTCACGGAGTCGAAGGACCCCTGCAACTCCGGTCCCAATCACAGGCGCGTCAAGGCATTCTCACGGGGGACTCGCCTTCAGTGAGAACGCCTTGAGGCGGTTGGGTGAGTAAGAAAGTACATAGGTCCTTCGACTCCGAAACCGGCCCGCATCGGGCCAGTTTCTCCGCTCAGGATGACAGAGATAGGTAGTCATTCGGCTGCGCTTAGGACGACAGGTGTGAATACTGCACAAATATCTGTAAGAAACCCCTTTCCCCGCCGACTACCTTGATGTGAGCGCAATTGAGGCCATGAACGTGAGCGAGGCTGGTGCCAAAGCGGCGGTCAGGTCGGCGCAGGACGAGCTCTATCAGGAGGCGGCCAGCACTTACGGGCCGGCACTCGAGCGTCTGGCGCACGCCTACGAAGCTGATCCGGACATCCGGCGTGATCTGTTGCAGGAAATTCACATCTCGCTCTGGCGCAGCTTTGCAAGCTTTGACGGCCGATGCTCACTGCGAACGTGGATTTACCGCGTCGCCCATAACGCCGCCACTTCTCACGTGATCAGGCAACGCCGCGCGAAAGGCCAGGGCCTGATTGGGCTGGAAGAAATGGAGAATTTGCCGGATGCGACCAGCGGCCAGGAAACCGCCGACCGCAATCAGGCACTCGCCCGGCTAATGGAATTAATTCAGCGATTGAAACCACTCGACCGGCAAGTGATCCTGTCATATCTCGAAGGTTTGGACGCCGCTTCGATTGGCGACATCACTGGCCTTTCCGCCAGGTATGTCTCAACCAAGATTTATCGGATCAAAGAAATCCTTACTCGCCGTTTTAATGCGGGAGGGCGCCATGATGAATGAATCTCCCAAAAATAACTTGCAGGAAATCTGGCAATGCCAGCCAGTGGAGGGTATCAAAATGTCAATCGAAGAACTCCGCGGCCGCGCCACGAAGTTTGAAAAGAAGATCTGGTGGAGAAATTTCCGAGAGTACGCTGCCGGAGCGATTGCCATTGTGCTGCTCGGCTTCTCTTTTGCCGCCTCTCACGATCTGTTATCCCGCATTGCCTTTGCCCTGCTCATCGCGGGTATGGGTTATGTGTTTTACCAGTTGCATCGCCACGGGCGGGCG
>Ga0209580_10000972_pt1 | contig 13860 bp, 10 predicted proteins | sample Coa_R1_5_FD_187153 | JGI IMG/M metagenome (GOLD analysis project Ga0209580, IMG submission 187153) | Surface soil microbial communities from Centralia Pennsylvania, which are recovering from an underground coalmine fire - Coalmine... | ecosystem: Environmental > Terrestrial > Soil >...
GGCCTTGAGGACGGCCGAGCCGGCGAGAAACGTCGTGCGCTGCCCGCTGGTCGCCATCGGGTAGGGCGCGAGGTAGGTGTCGCCGACGAGCGTCGGGTCGAACATCTCGAGCGGGACGTCGAGCTCCTCGGCCGCGATCTGGGCGAGGGCGATCGAGATGCCCTGGCCCTTTTCCACCGCGCCGGCCAGCGCCCGCACGCGGCCGGCCTCGGACAGCTCGACCGCGGCCATGGTCAGGCCGATGTCCATGCCCGTCCACGCGCCCCCGGCGTTGTCCCCGCGCGCGGCACCGCACGTCTTCCAGCAGCATCCGATCCCGACTCCCCGCTGCCAGGGACCGGAGGGCGGGTCCGCCTTCGCGCGCGCCAGCGCCGCGGCGTAGGGCCCCCGCAAAGCCTCCATCACAGCCCGAGCCGAGACACTCTCGTCGAGCTTGACTCCGGTGATGGTCGTCTCGTCCTTCTCGATCGCGTTGAGGATGCGGAACTCGAGCGGGTCCATCCCGAGCGCGGCGGCGAGCTGGTCCATCTGAGACTCCCACGCGAACGCGAGGTCGGGGATGTCCGTGCCTCGCAGCGGACCGCTTCGGGGGCGGTTCGTGCAGACCTCGAACATCCTGACCCTCGCGTTCGGAACCGCGTAGGGACCCGGCACCAGGCCCATCATGTAGCCGAGGGGGCTTCCCTTCAGGTCACCCTCGGGGTGCCAGATCCAGCATCCGCCGTCGCCGACGACCTCGGCTTCGAACGCGACGATGCGCCCGTCGCGGCCCACGGCCGTCCGGTACCTGAGGTCGTACGAGTGAGACTTGCTCGAACCGAGCATCGACTCCTCGCGCGAGTAGACGATCTTGACCGGCCGCCCGGTCTTCGCGGCCAGCAGCCCGGCCACGCCGGTGTGCACGAACTCGCCGCGGTGGCCGAAGTTCCCACCCATCGCCGGGCAGATGACGCGGACGCGGCTCTTGTCGATCCCGAGCATCTCGGCGAGCCACATGCGTCCCGCGAACGGGTGATGGTGAGGCGAGTGGAAGGTGAACATCCCGTCCTCGGCCTCGTAGGCGAGGCACGCCTCCGGTTCCATGGGCGCGTGCTCCCGCGGCGACGTGTGGTACGAGCTCTCGACCACGAGCGACGCCTGAGCGAAAGCGGCGTCCGGGTCTCCCTTCTCGACCGGCTTGATCGCCACCCAGTTCGGAAACGGCGGGTGGATCTGCGGCCCGACCTCGTGGAGGGCGTCGAGCGGGTTGATCACGGGCTCCAGCACCTCGTAGTCGACCTTGATCAGCGCGGCCGCCTCCGCTGCGATCTCCTCCGTCTCCGCCGCCACGGCGGCGACCGCCTCGCCGACGAACCTGACCCGGTCGACAGCGAGCATGTGCATCTGCGGCTTGCAGTTCATCAGCGTCTTGCGTCCGGGGATGCTCGCGTGCGTGATCACGGCCTTCACACCCGGCAGCGCCTCTGCGGCCGAGGTGTCGATGCGCAGGATGCCGGCGTGGTGGTGAGGGCTGTGCAGGATCCGCGCGTAGAGCATGCCCTCCTTCTTGAGGTCCGCGGCGTACTTGGATCGCCCGGTCACGTGCAGCTCGCTGTCCCATTTGGGCGCCCGCACGCCGAGGTGCTTGCCGCCGTACTCCGGCTCGGGCAGCCCGGTGCCTTCGCGCAGCGCCTCCGCCGCCACCATCACGGCGTTGACGATCTTCGTATAGCCCGTGCAGCGGCACGTGTTGCGCGACAGCCGCGACTCGATGTCCGCGCGCGTCGGGTTCGGGTTGGCGTTGATCAGCGCCTGGGCTTCCATGATCATGCCCGGTATGCAGAAGCCGCACTGCGCGGCGCCACCGTCGGCGAACGCGCGCTGGAGCGGGTGCAGCGGCTCCTCCCCCTCGTGCTTGTCGCACGGCCGGGCGAAGCTCGCCAGGCCTTCGATCGTGACGACCTCCTTCTCGCCGACGCGGCCGACGGGCAGCAAGCAGGACATCACGCCCCGACCGCCGAGCAGGACGGTGCAGCTTCCGCACTCACCGCCGTCGCACGCCTCCTTGGCACCTGTCAGGTCGAGGTCGTCGCGGAGCACGTCCATCAGGGAGCGGCGCGGATCGACGACCACAACGCGTGCCTCGCCGTTGACCTTGAGCTTGACCGGCCGCTCGCGAGTCTCGGTGATGACGCTCATCAAAGAGCGCCCCGTTCCACGCCAGACAGATCGATGTGGCGCAACGCTTGCTACATTAGCACACCCCTTACATCTGGCCTGATTTCTCGGTGGCCAGCCTCGGCCACACCTCTTGCATGAACCGCGTGACGATCTCGGCGATCTCCTGGCCCTCGATCGCCATCGGGCGGATCGTCAGCCTCGCCACCTGAGGCGTGAGCACCGCCTGGAGCTGCGCGACCACGCTTTCCACCGACCCGACCAGCGCCGTCCTTCGCACGTGCTCGTCGGTGATCGTGGCGGCGACCCCGGCGATGTCGCGCGCCGCCGCGGCGCCGGTCATCGCCTCGCTCGCGGTGATCCCGAGCTCTTCGAGATAGTCCCACCGCGGATAGCTCCTGGTGAGGCGCGTCGCGAATCGCCTGCGCAGGACCGCCACCGCGCGCTCCTCGTCGTCGGAGATGCAGGTCTCGAGGCGGAGGTGGACGGCGACGGAGCCGGCCTCTCGACCGGCCTTAGCCTCGGCGTCGCGAACGATCCGCGTCGCGTGCTCGACGGCCTCGCGGCGATTGAGGTTGGCGAGCAGAATGCCGTCGGCCAGCCGGCCCGACAGCGCGAGCGTCTGCGGGCTGTGGGTCGCGATGAAGATCGGGATCGACGGCCGCGCGGGCTTGAACGCGAGGCCCGCTCCACTCAGCTGGTAGAGCTCGCCGCGGTACGCGACCGGCTCGCCCGTGAGCATCGCCCTGATGAGCTCGATCGCCTCGCGCAGTGCGGTGAGCGGGCGCGCCTTGGCGACGCCCATCTCGGCCAGGCCGCTGCCGCCGGTACCGAGACCGAGCTGCACGCGGCCGCCGCTCAGCTCGTCGAGCGTCGCCATCGCCATGGCGATCAGTGCTGGGTGGCGGCTGTACGGGTCGCTGACCCCCGGCCCGAGCAGAATGCGGTCGCTGTGCGCGGCGGCCAGCGCGAGGCCGACGTAGCAGTCGCGCTGAAACCTGATGTCCGTGTACCAGAGCTCTGAGTAGCCGAGGCCTTCCGCCAGTTCGACCAGGCCGGCGAGCTCGCGCGACGGCGTCTCGGACCAGAGCAGCAGCCCCGGCTTGTTCGCGGCGGCCGGCAGCACGTGCCCTAATCGAGCGCGGGCGTCAGGACGGCGAAATCGCGGGTTCCGGAATGTGACAGGAGCAGCGGACGGACATGGCTCTTGAGGAACTGGTGCAGCGGGCTCTCGCCGTAGCTGTCCGCGTCTTCCTTCGAGAGCCACTGGTTGACGACGAAAAACGCGTTGGGCGTGGAACGCTTGCGGAGGATGTCGCTGGACACGAAGCCCTGCAGGCGCGCCATCCCGGGGTTGACCGCGATCCGGCGCAGCTCGAGGTACTCGTCGAGCTTCTCGGGCCGGACCTCGTGCGTCGACATCGTCAGGTGCCGGTCCAGGTAGGGGGTGCCGCGCAGGCCACCGCCGTCCGGCAGGTCCACGCGGTCGCATGCCGTGACCCCATCGGACTCGCCGCCGTTGGAACGCCAGGCGTCCTCGCTCGACCAGGACGAGATCGCGATGTCGCCTTTGCCGTCGAGGCCCCTCGCGGCGACAAACCCAAGCCGCTCGTTGGGCCGCGCTTTGTCGGGCTGGATCGCGGCCTTCGCGTCCGCCACCACGACGAAATCGCCGGTCGCCATGCGCGTTCCGGCGTCCGCCGCCCGGGCGCGGTCGACGTTGAGCACCGATCCCCGCGCCCAGTTCTCGCGCGACATCTCGTTGATCAGCACGTGGACGCCGTCAGCCGACACGCCGCACGTCCGCGCGACCACCTCGGTGATGCCGCGGATCAGCTCTCGCTTCTGCTCCAGCGTCCGACCGGCGAACAGGTCGACGCGGACTATCGGCAATTCCCCACCTCGCCGAGAACGGTAGCTAAACCATCGTCACGGTGTCAACGTTGTTACACGCCACGCCTCGGTGCGACCGGCGTGTCCTGGATGTCTTTGAGCATCTCGCGCACGGCGGCCAGCGTCCGCTGGGGCTCTGGCTGCCCGGGGATGACGTGGACCCGATCCACGCCGAGCGCCGCGAGCGCGCGGATCTTGGTGAGCAGCTCGTGCTGCGTGCCGACGGCGTAGAGCAGGTCGCGTTCGAGGAGGGCGCTGGTGCTTCGCAGCGCACCGGCGAGCCGGCCTCGCGCGGAGGCCGCGCCGCCCTGCGGCACGACGACCGCGGTGAGCGTGGCCGAGACGTTCACCGAGTTGCCCGCCGCGGCGGCGCGTGAGTGCACCGCCTCGATCAAGCTTGCGACGCGCTCGGCTGGGCGCGCATGGTCAGGGTCGACCACCGGCATGCCGTCCACGCTCGAGTGAAGGAGATCGACCCGGTTGGCGACCTCGGCGGCCCGGCACAGCAGGCCCTCCGACGCCCCACCGATCGCGACCGGAACGCTGCGTCCCTTCGGGTCCCACTCCCACGCCACCGCGCTCTCGACCTGGAAGAACTGGCCGCGGTGCGCAACGACCCCTCGGTGCTCGAGCATGGCGCGGCAGATCGCGGCGGACTCGAGCAGCCTGGCGGTCCGCTGCCCGCCGGAGCCCCACGGCAGGCCGAACGCGACGTGCTCCGGCGCGTACCAACCCGCGCCGAGCCCAAGCTCGGCGCGCCCGCCGGAGAGCTGGTCGAGGCTGGCCATGGCGTGGGCGATCACCGCCGGGTGGTGGAAGTTGACGTTCATCACCATCGCGGCGAGCGTGATCCTCGTCGTCGCCGAAGCCGCGGCGCCGAGAGCCACGAGAGGCTCGATCCTCCACCTCGGCGGCGCAGGCGAGCGGGCGCTGTAGAAGTGGTCCACCGCGACGACGCCGTCGAACCCCTGCGCCTCTGCTTCGCGGGCCTGTCGTGCCGCCTCGAGCCCAAGGGACTCGCCGAAAACCTGCATCGCTACGGCGCTCCCTGATGTAGCGAACGTTGCATGAAATAAGTATGCTTTTCAAATGTCCCGCCGGCCGCGTCGGCACGGTCTCGCACCGATGCGGCGCCAGGCCGCCGCGGGTCGCCGGTATGCTGGGTCGCCAAGCTCGTGATCAGCCCGCAACCGCCGCTGCTGGATGCCCTCGCGGTGACCAAGCGATACAACCGCCGCGACGGTTCGGTGCTCAGCGCGGTGGACGGCGTGAACCTGTCGATCGACCCCGCTGAGACCGTCGCGCTGGTCGGCGAGACGGGTTCCGGCAAGTCGACTCTGGCCCGGCTCGCGCTCGGCCTGACGCCGCCCGACGAGGGCGAGATCCGCTTTCGTGGCCGGCCCTTGAACAAGATGTCGCGGGCCGAGCACCACAGGTTCCGCCTGGCGGTCCAGCCGATCTTCCAGGACCCTGGGGCCAGCTTCAATCCCCGGCGCAAGGTCAAAGACCAGCTGCGCCAGGCGTTCGTGCAGGCAGGCAGACGCCGCGAGGACATCCCGGCGGCCTCGGCCGCGGTGCTCACCAGCGTCGGCCTGCATGTGACGACCGACTTTCTGCATCGATACCCGCACGAGCTCAGCGGAGGGCAGCGCCAGCGACTCGCCATCGCACGCGCGCTGGCGATGGCGCCCGACCTGCTGATCGCTGACGAGCCACTGTCAGGTGCCGACGCTTCGATCCGCGGGCAGATCCTGAACCTGCTCAGCGACCTCCAGGAGGAACGGAAGATCGCGATCCTTTTCATCACCCACGACATCTCGATCGCGCGTGCTTTCGCGCACAGGGTGGCGGTGATGTACCAGGGTCACGTGGTGGAGCAGGGGCTGGCCGGCGACGTGCTCCGCCACCCGCGGCATCCCTACACGCAGCTGCTCCTGGCGGCCGCGCCCTCGGTGACCGGTCATGTCGACTTCTCACGGTTCTCGAGCGTGGCGCACAGGCAGCCGGCTCCTGGCGGCTGCGTCTTCTATTCTCGATGCCCGATCGCGATGGATGCCTGCACCGAGGTCCAGCCCGCCCTCACCGCCGCCGGGCCAGGGGGTCACCGCGCGGCGTGCCTGGCTGTGGAAGCGGGGGAGGAAGCACCGCTGAGCACCGCCGCGACCGGAAAGTAGCAGCTAGCTCGAACGCGCCCCGTTGAGCCCCTCGCGGGCGGTGCGCGGAAGCGGCGCATGGAGCCAGCACCGCACCTGGTGGCCGGCGGGGCTGTCGAGGTCGAACGTCGGCGGCATCTCGCCGCATGGGTCGAACGCCTTGGGACAGCGCGGCGAGAACGGGCAGCTGGTGATCTGCGTGCTGAGGTTGGGCACCTCGCCTTTGATGGAGGCGAAGTGGCGGCCCTGGCGCTCGGTCTGGGCGGCGGCCAGCAGACCCTCGACGTACGGGTGTCCCGGCGCACCGAACACCTCGGCGGTCGTGCCCCATTCGACCATCCGCCCCGCGTACATGATGTAGACGCGGTCGCAGACCGACCTGACCACGCCGAGGTCGTGGCTGATCAAAAGCAGGGACATGCCCTGCGAGCGGCGCAGCTCGTCGATCAGCACGATGATCTCCGCCTGGGTGGTCACGTCGAGCGCGGTCGTCGGCTCGTCCGCGATCAGGAGGCGCGGCCGGCAGCCGAGCGCGACTGCGATCCCGACACGCTGCCTCATCCCGCCTGAGAGCTCGAAGGGGTAGGCGCGCAGGACGGCGGAGGGCAGGCGCACGAGCTGCACCAGCTCGCGCACGCGCTTGCGCACATCGGCCTGCTTGTCGTGGATGCGCACCGATTCGGCGATCTGCTCCTCGATCCTCATCACCGGGTTGAGGAAGCTCAGGCTGTCCTGGAACACCATCGCGACAGGGTTGCCCCTGACCTCGGGCCAGTCACGTTCCGGCAGGTGGGTCACGTCGCGGCCCCCGACCACGATCCGGCCCGAGTCGATGGTGGCCAGCGTCGGCGGGTTCAGGCCGATCAAGGCGCGGCCCAACGAGGACTTGCCGCATCCGGACTCGCCGACCAGGCCGACGGCCTCGCCTTCAGCGACCTCGAGGCTCGCGCCCTGCAGCGCGTGGACGATGCGCCCGTGGCTGTGGTACGTCATGTGGACGTCGTCCACCTGCAGGACCAGCTTGCCGTAGACCGGCGCGTGTGCGATCACTATGCCCCTCGCGGGTTGAGGACCTTGTTCAGCACGTCGCCGAACACGTTGAACACGAGGACCGTGGCGAAGATCGCGAAGCCGGGGAAGATCGAGAGCCACCACGCCTCGAAGAGGAAGCGCTGGCCGCTGTTGAGCATGCGTCCCCATGTCACCACACTCGGGTCCGACAGGCCGAGGTAGCTCAGGCCGGCCTCGATCAGGATCGCGTCACCGATGGTCAGCGTCGCCGTCGCCAGGACCGGGGCGAACGCGTTCGGGATCACCTCGCGCAGCATGATGGCCCACTCGCTGATGCCCAGGCAGCGCGCCGCGTCGACGAACTCGGCCTGCTTGACGCGCAGCACCTGGGCCCGCATCAGGCGCGCGGTCTGCGGCCACGCCAGGAGGGCGATCACCGCGATCACCCGGTCGAGGCCCGCACCGATGAGGGCGACAATCAGCGCCGCCAGGATGAAGGTCGGCAGGACCTGGAACGACTCGCTGATGCGCATGGCCAGGCTGTCGATGCCCCTGCCGAAGTACCCGGCGATGGATCCGACGGCGGCGCCCAGGAGGGTGGCCGAAGCCGCGGCCAGAAGGCCGACGAGCAGCGAGATCCGCAGCCCGTAGAACAGCTCGAGGCCGACGTTGCGGCCGAGCTCGTCGGTGCCGAGTCCGAAGGCGCCGAAAGGAGCCTGAAGGATGTTCTCCGAGATGTGGTCCGGGTTGCCCCCCACGAGCAGCGGACCGAAGGCGGCGACGGCGAGGAAGACCAGGATGACCGCCGCCGAGATGGCCCCGGCCGGCTGCCGCAGGATGATTCGCCAGTCGACGCGGGCGACCACCCCCTAGCTCCTCCCGTGGTACGACCGCGCCACGCGCGGGTCGATGAAGCCGTAAGTGAGGTCGGTGACCAGGTTGACCGCGAGCACGGCGAAGCTGGTCAGGAGGAAGATGCCTTCCAGGACAGGGTAGTCGCGCTTCTCGATCGACGCGACGAAGAGGCTGCCTATGCCCGGCCAGCCGAAAACGGTCTCGGTGAGAACCGCGCCCGTGAGCGCCGAACCGAAGTTGAAGCCGATCACCGTCACGATCGGGATCAGCGCGTTCGGCATGACGTGGCGCCAGAACACGTACGTCGGGCGCAGGCCTTTGGCGAGCGCGAGCAGCGTGTAGTCCTGATGGAGCGCCTCGAACATGCTGGCCCGCGCGACGCGCGCGACCAGGGCGATGTTGAAGAAGGCAAGGGCCGCCCCAGGTAAGGCGAGATGCTGGAGGTAATCGAGGAACGCCGCGAAACCGCTGTAGTCGCTCCCGATCGTGTACATGCCCTGGGCCGGGAGGGCCTGGAGCTTGATCGCGAAGACGATGATCAGGATCTGCGCGAGCCAGAAGACAGGGGTCGAGTAGCCGCCGATGCTGACCGCCGAGAGGATGCCGTCATAGATGCTCCCAACCCTTCTCGCGGCCGCTCCGCCCAGCAGGATGCCGACGATCGAGGCCACCGTCAGCGCGGGCACCATCAACAGGAGCGTGGCCCGGGCGTGCTGGAGGATCAGCGCCAGGACAGGGCGCTGGCTGCCGAACGAGTAGCCGAGATTGCCGTGCGCAAGATTGCCCAGGTACAGCCACAGCTGAACGTACAGGGGCTGGTCGAGCCCGTAGTCGTGGCGGATGAGCGCGACGTAGGCGGGCGGCGCGGGAAACTGACCCACCAGCGCGGTGACCGGGTCGCCCGGCAGGATGTGCGTCATGACGAAGTTGAGGATCGTGATGACGGCAAGCAGGACGAGCGCGGCGATCGCGCGCGAGAGGACGTAGCGGGGCAGCCCCTGACCCCGCGACCTGGAGAGCGCGGCGGGGCGCCGACCCGATAGGCCCGGGACGACCGGTGCCTGCTGGCTGCTGAGGCTGGGAGATGCTACGGAGGATCCCCTTCGGAAAACTAGAGCCGGACGGCTCCTGAAATTATGGTGACGGCTGCGGCGCCGGGGCCCGGCGCCGCGCCGTGGTTCTCAGCTGCTAGTGGTCGAGGCTGGCCAACCACCACGAGCCGTACCCTTCGTCGCCGTTCCAGACCCCGTGCAGCTTCTTGGTCGAGGCGTCGAAGTCGGTGCGCTGCAGGATCAGCATCACCGGGAGATCGTTGGCGATGATCTCCTGCATCTGGTCGTAGTAGGGCTTGCGCGCGGCGTTGGAGGACTGGGACTGGCCCTGGAGGGCGAGCTGGTCGACCATCGAGTTGGAGTAGCCGCTGGCGTTGCCGAAGTCCTTGCCGATGCGGCTCGTGGTGAACTCGCGCACGATCCCGAGCGCCGGGTCGTTGCGGCTGGTGTAGCCCTCGATCGTGATGTCGAAGTTGCCCTGCTCGAAAACGCGTACGGTCGCGGTCTGGTCGTCGAGCGTGACGAGGTTCAGCTTGACCCCGATCGCCTGGAACCACTGCTGCATCGCCTGCCCCGCCGCCACGTAAGGCGGGTGGGCCGACGACACCACGAAGTCGAGCGAGAAGCGTGTTCCGTTGGAACCCTTGGGGTAGCCGGCGGCATCCAGGATGCTGTTCGCCTTGGCCGCGTCGAACGGGTACATGGTCGAGTAGTTGACCTTCGAATCGACTGCCCACTTGAGCCGAGTGTCGATCGCCTCCATTCCGACTTCGCCGACGCCTGAGTAGAGCGACTTCAGGAGGAAGTTCCTGTCGACCGCCATGGCGAGCGCGTGCCTGACCTGGGCGTTGGCCGTGGGCCGGTTGCCGCGGACGTTGAAGAACATGAGGTCGTCCGAGGCCGGGAAGGTGTCGGGCATCAGCTGGAGGGTGCCGCTCGACTTGATGGTCGGGTAGTTCGTCTGGTCGATCTGGTCAGGGTCGACGTACTGGAGCTGGCCTGACTGCAGAGCGAGCACCATCGAGGTCGAGGACGGGATGATCTGATAGATCAGCTTGTCAAGGAGCGGGTGGCCGCTCATCCAGTAGTGCGGGTTCTTGACGAGCGTGATGTGGTCGCCCGCGACCCACTCCGACATCATGAACGGACCCGTCCCGACCGGGTGCTGGAGGCTGGCGGGGTTCTTCGCGATGTCGGTGCCCTGGAAGATGTGCATCGGCAGGATGGCCGCGCCCGAGTCGGCGGCCAGCGCGTTGAGGAAGGGACCGTACGGCTGGCTGAGCTTGATCACGACCGTGTGCGCGTCGGGGGCGCTCACGCTGGCGATGTTGCCCGAGGTCCCGGCGAAGAAGGCGCTGTACTGAGGGGCGACCTGCGTGAGCGTGTAAACGACGTCGGCCGAGGTGAACGGCTGACCGTCCGTCCAGTTCGTGGTCCGAAGGTGGAAGGTGAACGTGAGTCCGTCAGACGCGACGTCCCACGAGCTCGCGAGCCCGGGATCGACGCCGCCGTCGAGCCGCGAGATCACCATGCCCTCGTAGACCAGGGTGCCGATCGCCGAGTCGGGGTAGTCCGACGAGATGTCCGGGTTCGACACGCTGGCGTCGTTCGGGACGCCGATGATCACAGTGCCGCCGACCGACGTGGTCGAGTTCGTGTTAGGGGAACTGTTGCCGCAAGCAACCAAGAACACCGCCGCCGCCGCGGCCGCCGTCGTCAACCTGAATCTCATTGCCTCCTCCCTGGCACAACTGAGTTCGCGCTGTAAAGTCAACCGCCCTCGGCCCCTTAACTGGATACGAAGATAGTTACACCCGTTACCGAACTTTGGGTCGCAACTGTAACACACGTCACGCTCAGCGGCAACACCGGAGGTTCCGGCTGGAACCTCGGTCGCGGAGCCGGACTGCAGTACATTCCCTGGCGTGATGGGCGGAGCACCGGCGGGCGAGCACGACTCAGAGGAGCTGATCGTCGAGCGGCGGGGCCAGGTCGAGTGGATCGTGTTCAACCGGCCCGCGGTCCGCAACGCCATGACCTGGAACATGTACCAACGTCTGGGCGAAGCCTGCGAGGCGGTCAATCGCGACCGCGACGTTCGGGCGCTGGTGCTCACGGGGGCCGGCGGCAAGGCGTTCGTCTCCGGCACCGACATCTCGCAGTTCCGCGCGATGAAGACCGCGCAGGACTTCCTCGACTACGAGACGCGCGGGACCGCCGTGCTCGGCGCGCTCGAAACGGTCCGCGTGCCGACGGTGGCCGCCATCGCGGGCTCGTGCACGGGTGCGGGCGCGGCGATCGTCAACTGCTGCGACGTGCGGATCGCGTCGCCGTCCGCCCGCTACGGCTTCCCCATCGCGCGCACTCTCGGCAACGGCCTGTCGATGACGAACTACGCGAGGGCGGTGGCCCTGCTCGGGACCCCGCGGCTGAAGGACCTGGTCTTCCGGGCGCGGCTCATGCCCGCCGTCGAGATGCTGGCGTGCGGCCTGCTGAGCGAGGTCACCGAAGACGAGGCGGCGCTCCTGCCGCGCGCCCAGGCGCTCGCTGAAGAGCTCGCGGCCCTGGCCCCGCTGACCCTGTGGGCGACCAAGGAGTCGCTGCGCAGGATCCGCGATCAGATGGTGCCTCCCGACGGCGGGTCCGACCTGCTCCTTTCGGTCTACATGTCCGCCGACTTCAAAGAAGGTGTCGAGTCGTTCCTGGAGAAGCGGCCGCCGCGCTGGAAAGGGGAGTGACCGGCCGGATCGACTTCCGGTCAGACCGCGACCGCCTCGAGCTCGCGCAGCCTGGGCAGGATCTCCTCGCCGTACAGCCGCAAGAAGGCCATCTGGTCGTCGCCCGGCCCATGAAAGACGAGGTGGTTGAAGCCGAGCTCGACGTACCGCCGGATCTGGTCGAGATGCTCCTCGGGATCATCGGAGACGAGCCAGCGGCGGTGCGCCTCGCCGGCCACGGCGTTCGCCCGCGCCTCCATCTCACGCGGATCGTCGATCCCTGCCTTCGCCTCGGCGGGAAGGGCGAGCGCGGCCCAGATCCTCGTGTCGGCCAGCGCCTTCGCGCGGTCGTGGCCGTAGGACACCTTCATCTCGATCATCCGCTCCGCCGAGCCTGGTTCGCGCCCTGCCGCAAGCTCGCCCTCGGCCAGCGCGGGCAGCAGCGAGTCGCGGTACAGCTCCATGCCCTTGCCCGACGTGCAGATGAAGCCGTCGGCCACTCGTCCGGCGTATTTCGCGGTCTGCGGGCCCGAAGCCGCGACGTAAACCGGGATCGGCGCGGCGGGCCGGTCGTAGATGGTCGCGTTGCGGACCCGGTAGTACTGGCCCTCGTGCGTGACGAGGTCCTCCGACCAAAGCCGCTTGATGAGCGCGATCGCCTCTCGCATCCGGGCGAATCTCTCGGCGAGGTCCGGCCACTCCTGTCCGAGCGCACCTTCGTTGAGATGCTCGCCCGTGCCGACACCCAGCACGAGGCGCCCCGGGAACATCACGCCAAGCGTCGCGAACGCCTGCGCGACGATCGCCGGGTGATAGCGGAACGTGGGGGTAAGCACGCTCGTCCCGAGCTGGATCCGGCTCGTGCGGGCGCCGGCCGCTCCCAGCCATGCGAGCGCCATCGGCGCGTGCCCGTCGGTGTGGCGCCAGGGCTGGAAATGGTCGCTGAGGAAGACGCTGTCGAAGCCTCGACGCTCCGCTTCGGCTGCGAAGTCGAGGAGCGCGACCGGGCCAAACTGCTCGGCCGAAGCCTTGTATCCGAAGCGCAAACGTGGGTGCTTCATGTAGTGAGTGTTACAGTATAATGATCGTGCCTTGGCGATGATCACGGAGGTCCGTCGGACTCCGATCACGTTGACCGTCAACGGCCAGGTTCACAAGCTGGTCGTCGATCCCAGCCGCATGCTGTCCGACGTCCTGCGCGACGACCTCGACCTGACCGGCGCGAAGGTAGCGTGCGACGGCGGCGAGTGCGGCAGCTGCACCGTCCTGCTCGGCGGCCGGGGCGTGATGTCGTGCCTCCTGCCGGTAGGCCGAGTCGGCGCCAAGGATGTCGTCACGATCGAAGGCCTGTCGGCCTGCACCGCAATGGGCGCGGACGCCGAGGCCGACATTCACCCTCTGCAGAAGTCATTCGTCGACCTCGGCGCGGCCCAGTGCGGCTTCTGCATCCCGGGGATGATCATGGAAGCCAGCGCGCTGATCAAGGCGAAACCCAACCCGACCCGCGCCGACGTCATCTCGCGCCTTTCGCGCAATACGTGCCGCTGTACCGGCTACACGAAGATCATCGACGCCGTCCTCGACGCGGCGCAGGTCATGAGAGGCGAATCTTCGAATGCCCGGCCGCAGGACGCGGATGGTTTGAAGGCCGGAGCCAGGATTGGAAAGCCTGACGGACTGCTGCACGTCCGGGGCCGCTCGAGGTATGCGGCAGATCTCAAGCGCCCCGGAATGATCCATGCAAAGATCCTGCGCAGCCCACATCACCACGCGCTGATCCGCGATATCGACACCTCCGCGGCCGAAGCCATGGAAGGGGTGCATGCGGTCATCACGTACAAGGACATCCCTGGCCGCAAGACGATGACCAACTGCCGCCCCCAGGTCTATCTGCTGGCCAAGGACAAAGTCCATTTCATCGGTGCGGCGGTCGCCGCCGTGGCTGCAGACTCCGAGGAGCTGGCGGAGGAGGCGACACGTCGGATCAAGGTTGCCTACGAGGTGCTCCAGCCAGTGTTCGAC
>Ga0209580_10000975_pt1 | contig 13825 bp, 10 predicted proteins | sample Coa_R1_5_FD_187153 | JGI IMG/M metagenome (GOLD analysis project Ga0209580, IMG submission 187153) | Surface soil microbial communities from Centralia Pennsylvania, which are recovering from an underground coalmine fire - Coalmine... | ecosystem: Environmental > Terrestrial > Soil >...
CGAGCTGGCGTCCCGGGAGTTGTTCAAGCCTGGACTGAAGGCTTTGCCGTCCGACGCTGGGCGGCGCCGACTCGTGCCAGGCGGAGGTGTAACCCGGCGTCAAAGGAATGTGCAGAGGCCCAGCCACCGCGCGCAAGACGAACATGATCGCGCAGACTGCCGGGACCGCGCGTACTACGAAGAGTCCGGTGGGACGGCCGTGCCAGCGCCAGCGCTGCAGAGTGCGCATGGCGAAAACGATTAATGCGATCAGCAGGCCGGTGAACGGCGCGGCATAGTGAGGATGAAAAAACGTCTCCAGCGCCAAGCTGCCGAGTGCGATCACAGAAGCGAGCAGAAGGAAACGCACGCGCGGGTTTAGCTGGCCCCACTTGAGACCGTATGGCAAGGCGAAGGCAAGCATGAAGATTGGGAATGTCAGCGCCGGTCCTAGATAGAAGCTCCACGCCCACACGGATTTCATGACGAATCCGGCGGCAGTGCGGGCGAAGCGGTATCCATTGAGAAATTCCTGGTTGACGTACATCCGTTGCATGATCGCGTGATGATAAGCGGGCGGCGTTCGGGGAGATTGCCACAACATGTAGGGCGCGACGGCGTAGGTTTCGCGTTCGATCTGGTAAGGAGTGCGAAGTGGGGCCCCGGTGACGCGCCAGAAGTAATATCCCATCGCGGCAAGGGTGGCGACGAACAATAAGGTCAAGGGAAGCACGACGCGCGGCAGGAAAGTGCGCGGAGCAGGACGGTTTTGGCCGATGATCCATGCAGCGAGCGAGAACAGGACGGGAACGGCGAGTGCGACTCCTTCATAAGGGCGGTTGTTGGCGAGGATGGCCAGGCCTAGTCCGAGGATGATGGCATCGCGGGGACGTTGGTAACGCTTGATTCGCGGCAGCGATCCTAAAACTAACGCGCCGGCTGCGGCGGAAAGCGCTCCTCCCCAATAGCTGTCGGCCCAGTAGCCGAAGACGGCGAAGCGGAGAATTGCGAGTAGGCCGCCAAGCAGCGCCCAGCGTGCCGGAAGCCAGGCCTGCAGCATCCAGCAGATGGCGGCGCACATCGCTCCCGCACTCAACCAGACTCCCCAAAACGGATGACCCAGGAAAACTTTTCCAGCGGCAAGCAGCAGTCCTTGTGCGGGAGGCGCGAAGCATTGGTAAGTCGGCTGCTGGAGTTCCGCGAAGGTTTCGAAGTGCATCCACATTGGGTGCGTAGGATTTGACAGGCGTCCGTGGGCGAAAGTGTCGGCCGCGAGCAAGTATCCGAACTCGTCGTGAACGATGGGTTCGGGGACGGGCATGATCGGCAGGAATGCCGCACGAAGAGCGAGGGTGGCGGCTCCAACCAGCAGAACGGAGAGAGTGCGGCGTCGCGCCAGGCGGTTGAAAGCGACTTCTATTCGCGAGAAAAATCCAGCGCCGGCTTCGGGCCATATGAGCGCAAGCAGCAGCGCGAGTAGAACCAGGCCCGTCTCGATGAAGAGCATCATCGCGCTGAGTTCCGATCGCCGGCGGCATTCGCGGGGCAGGCTGTGCCCACTCTCACCATGTAAAGCCAGACCCAATCTCCATTGGTGGTGGAGCGCAGGCTAGCGCAGGTGCGGTAATGACGCACGATGTAGAGGACCATGGGGTCCTGGCGTCCGACCACGTTGAGCGGCGTGTTCGGCCAGGGAATGTGGATGATCTCGTTAAATGAGGTAAAGAGCACGGCTTGGGTACGGTCGCGATCGAGTTGCTTTATGGCCGCGGCAAGCTGGTCGTCGGAATGCATGCCGGGCTGAAAATAATCGTACGCGGTGGGGTTGGAGGTAGCGGTCAGGAAGTAATAAAGCGGCTGGTATGGATAGACGAAAATCTTGTCTCCGGGCTTGTGATGAGACTGCAGGTACGGGAAGACGGAATCCATGCCGGTGGTTTTGAGCAGGCCGCGGCGGGTGTCGAGGCGGTCGTGGGCGTTGAGTGGGCTGAGAAGCTCGGTGAATCCAAAAAGAGAGAACACGGTCAGGGTCCCGAAAATAATTAGTGGGCGCGCTGCGTGAAGGAAACGAAACGGGAGGTCGCGGGCGTCAGCGATCCAGGCGATGATCAGTGCGAACATAGGCAGCATGTAGATGACGTGGCCAGGGTCGCGGCGTCCCGGCAGAATTGAAAGCCATAGCCCGAAAAGAATGCTGCCGATCAAGATGTAAATCGAAGATTTCGGCGAGTGCTGCGGCCTCAGGAAATGAAAGAGCAGAATGAAAATTCCGAAGATGGGGATGGCGGCGACGAGAATCATCGGACTGAGAGTAAGAGCGAAAAAGATTCTCATCGGCAAAGAGGACGCGCGGATGGTCTCGAATTGCTCCGGCGACAGCGTGACGTATCCGTAGGGAATGCTGTTGGCGGCGGAGTAGTGGCGCAAGGGCCACATAACGTCGGCGAGCAGCGCGCCGAGCGCGCCGTGCAATGCAAAGTAAATAGCTGTGATGGCGAGCGGAAGGAGAAATCCGGCGGCTGAGGGGAGAAGCATGGGGCGGAAAGACCAGCGTTCGCGGCCGCGAAACTGAAGCAGCACAAAGCCAAGCAGGACGCCGAGGGCGAGGCCGGACCCTTTAGCCTGGTTCGAGAGCGCAGTCAGGCTGACCAGGGCGCCGAGAGCAAAAGCTTTGTAAGCCGAAGGGGAATCGAATAGCCTGACGGCGGCAACGAGAGCCAATGTCGCGAACAACGTGCTTTCCCAATTGTGCTGCACGTAAAACGATGTTGGCAAAGAGATGATGGCGCAAACGTAGGTGGCCAAGAGCGCTGCGGGACGACCGGCGGTCCTCCGGGCCAAAAGATAAGTGACGGACGAAAACCCTGCGCCGTACACGAGGAGAGCGGCCCTGGGTGCGAGGATAGAGTCACCGAATAATTTGAGCAGCAGGGCTGTCCAGTAAAAGGAGAGCGGCGGCAGGAACGAAAAAAAATCACGGTAAGGAATTTGGCCGTCGAGGATTCGTTGCGCGCCTTGCAGGACAACACCTTCGTCGGCGTTCAGCAGAATGAACCTATAAAACGGCAGTAGATATGCAAACGTCGTGATACCGATCAGCAGAGCGATCCAGCGGTCGCGCGAATTGCGATCAGAGTTCTGGCTAACTTCCTGAAGCAACGCCGTTGGCTCAGCCACAACAGTGCTCATGCTCCAACCTCGACTGCTTCCCGCGAAATTGAAGAGGTTGACTCACCCGAGCCGCGCCGTGTTATCGCGTACGCACAAAGAATTACGAGCAGTGGCTGAAGCGGATGCTGATAGCGAAGATCCGGATGAGTGATGTAGTAGGGCAAGGGATAAATCAGGAGCGGAATCCAGAAAATCCAGGCAAAGGGATGCGATCTGGCCAAAAGCAAGCCCATGCCGATAAATCCGCCGAGAGTGATGATCGGAACCAGCAGCCACAGCGCGTGCCAGTTCACGAACCAATAGGTGAAGGCCCTTTGCGCGGTGTTCTTCACAAACAGAAGTGGGCGTGCCTCGATGAAGCCGATCGCGATGTCGCGCTTTTCGGCCATGTAGCCGATCTCACCGAGGCTCTGATAGCGCCGGAGTTCGGTCATGCTGAACGCGGGATGAATTTCAGGAGTGAAGCGGGTGGTCGCGCCCGTGTGGTTGCCGATCCATAGCTCTAAGGCAAAGTTGTCTCGCAGAGGAAAGAACTTGTGAAAGATCGCATAGTTGCGAACTCCCCAGGGAATCAGGCAGAGCAGCAAAGCTGCGAGACAGCAAATCGCGCGAGACCTGCGGTCGCGATTGCGACTGTAATCAAAAAGCAGAAAGGCCGGGAGAAGGAGGAGCAGAGCCGCATTAACCAGACACGCAATCGCCCAATATGTGCCCAGCAAGACCCATGCCCGTCGCGATCCGGATTTTAACGCCGCAATGAATCCCCACAAGCCCAGGGTGAGCATGAGCGCAGAAAGCGAACTTTCCCAAATGATGTTGGTGGGGAGAATCATCGCGTAAGGAAAGAGAGCCCAAATCCATGCCGCACGCCTCGCGATTTGCTCACCAAAAATTTCACTGCACAAAAGATAAATAGCTAAACACGTGAGTGCGGAAAACAAGCACTGAGCGACGACGATGGCCCAAGCTGAAGCTGAGGTAGCAATTCCAAACAGGTGTTCAATACCTGCCAATATCAGTGGGTACACAGGGGTAAGAAACGCAGTGGGTCCAGTGGGCAGAGAGAATGGTGATGAAAATCCGGCACCGCTCAAAAGTGATTTCGCAATTCCCAGTGCCTCAACGCCGCGCGGCCACAGCGTAGCGACGATATCTCTTCGCCCATATGCGAGGAGAGCAACGACGATTCGCAGCGCCAGGGCCCCAGCAGCAATGGTTAGCGGCCCGCGAGATCCGTTGGTTGAGATTTTTTTTGAAGAAGAGTACATCAGCATTCAATTGGAAAACAGCCGGTTGGCTTGTTGCTTGATCCAATCGGCGCCCGATGCCAGCGGGTCGCCGACCCAGGCAAAGTCCCATCCGTAATCCTTGTACCAAGTCTCCGGCAGATACCAGACCTGCTGCAGGCGATGCCAGTAAAGCAGGCGCGTAGTTGGATCCGAGGCGGCCGGCGACAACTCGCGACTATCAATCTGGAATTCACCTGGCGGGTCGGTTGGCAAGGGATGGCCGTATCCGTATCGCCATTGAATTTCGCTGCGTGCCGTTTTCCAGTAAGCTTGGGCCACTTTCTTTTCAAGTGCAGAAGCGGGTGTGCCTTTCTCGGCGAAGAAGGCAGGCGGCATTTCGGGCCGCAGATGGTATTTCGATCTATAGGAGCTTGCCACAAACACGATTGCTAGAATGATCGGAATAAGCAGCTTGTCCGTGTGGCGCCGGAAAAACATCAGCTTTTATCTCCTAGCGGCAGGGTGCTGGATTGCTTCTGCAGGAGCACACAAATCTTATCCTTGTATAACACTTTCCAGCGCGGGTCGTGCTCCAGAACATAGGTGTAAGGTTCACTAGGAGGGAACAGGACGTATTTGATCCGATATCTGTCGATTATCGAATCCGGGTTCTTTAGCATCAGAATGCTCAAGTAATCGTTTAGCACTCCTTCGTATTCGAAAATATCGACCCGGCTGTCCACGAAGACTTTGATCTGAGGATCGTTCCAGCCCATGTATCCTCCCCAGAGATAAAAATTCAACAGATTGCCATCAAGCGGGTGAGTGTTCAGGTAGGGGAGAACGCCAGTCGGGTAGCTCTGCTGCAAAGTTGGTTCCACCTTCGAGTTCGTGGGCCAGTAGTGAATCAGCGCTGCAAAAATGATGAGAATGACCACCGCATTGAGTTTGGGGGTATCGTCTTGGGGCCGGTATCGCGGGAAAAAGTCCAGAGTTTTGGCGACAATCGGCGCAACCACGATTGCCAGCAACACCAGAAACCGGACATACGTCAGTCCGCTGTAAAGAGCGAACAGGAAAACCAACAGTTCACCCAATCCCCAACGCCGATTGCGAATCAACTCGGTCAGCAACAGGCCCACGATCAGCAGCATCATGAGTTTTCCACGCATGGTATGGAAATCAACCGTGACCCATTCTGCTACGTGCGTTATGTTTAAGCGCTGGTTGAAGGCGAGGTCGAGGGGATAAAAGACCAGCCTCCAGCCGAACGGATTGATAAACAGAGCGACGGCGGATGCAGCCGCGACTATTGCCAACTTGCGCTGCTGGCGAGGCGTCCAGCGAACCGAGTCAATTCTGCCCCAGGTGCCGCCGACGAAACCGGAGAGGCCAATCAAAACAAACACGATCATCCCTAAGGACCAGGAGCCATGGGTGTTGATCCATAGACAAAACAAAGGCGGGATCAGCCACAGCGGTGCGTCACCGCGACTTCTGAATCGCTGCAGAATAATCAGCAAAACGACGAGGTAAAGATAGCCGAACAGGATGGTGCGGGGGCCATAGGAGACGGTTGCAAGCAACGTCGAGAAAAAACACGCGGCGACGGAGGCCTTGAAATTTCGGCTCTCCTGATAGCACAGATAAAGCAGGCCGAGAAACAACACACTTAGAATCAGCGAAGTCAGGACCTTGAGACCCGAGAAACCGAGGGCGCGGTAGGCGAGGTAGTAAGGAATCTCACTCAGCCACTCGTGGTTCACCCACCAGTGTCCGGCGACCGTAAACGAATACATGTCACGGCTCGGAAAGCTATGTGTATTAAGGAGATATTCCGCATTCCGCAAGTGCCACCAAATGTCCGGGTCATCGAGGGTCCAGCCCACGAACATCCACTGCATAGCGATAACAAGAGCGGTCAATACGGCTAGGAATGAGGTTCCCGCTCGCAGCCAGCCGCGGGGGCCGGAGCCGAACCCGAGTGGATCGCCAGGGGCGATGGGGAAAACTGGCTCGGCTATGACGGCTTCAATCTCGCTGGATACAGACATTTTGGGATCAGGATATGGTGCAATTCGGCTTCCACCCTGAGCTGCTGAACAACTGGCGGTTCGGGGAAGTCTTTTCGAACATGTAAAGCTATCTTCGCAGTGAATACGAGCTAAAGTTTAAGACTGAGATTTGTACACAGTACAACGAAAGTTGTATGCAAGAGTTTACACTTCGTGAGCGTTCGCCACCCACCTGACTGATGTTTTAAAAAGAGATTCCCGACTTTTTTTTGGCCCATGTATTGCACTACAGGGTTTTCTGTATTATTCTCCCCCAGAGTTCCCAGCCAGCGCGTTTACGTTCTGGGTGTGCAAGGTGTGCAAGTGTTAATTTCCAGCCTTGAGTGTTACGGAATGTTTACTGCCTCAGATGTACGCTGTGCAGCCCTGCTCCGCAACTCATCACATCACGACATTTATTTGCGGAAAGAGGTCGCATTTGGCTAGTCCGGCATTCGCCGAAAAAGTAAGAAACGTGTTGCTCGTCGATCCTGACGAGGTCTTCGGAAATGTCTTGCAGGAAGTGCTCGACCCTTCCGGTTACAACATCCGCCAGGTTTTCGATCCACGCGTAGCGGTCGCGGAGCTCGACGACAGCAAGACGGACGTCATTCTTCTGAATCTGGATTGCGGCAAAGATCTGGTGCAGTATTCTCGTTACTTGTTGCACGCGGCTTCTGATCTTCCCTTGGCGGCTCCGATCATTAGCTTCGGCTGGGCGAAGCATTCTGCGGAAGAGGCGGAAATCTTTCGTGACGGCGCAGTCGATTTCCTCGAGCAGCCGCTGGACGTGCAGGAGTTGCGCTTCGCCATCAACCGCGCCTGCCGGCGTGCGGCGCTGATTCGCGAGCTTGCGTCAGCCCAGGAAGAGAAGATTCTTTCCACCAAACGGGTTGAAGGCCTGCTCGGGAATAGCAAGGCGATCGAGCGCATCAGCGAAGTGGTCCACAAAGTCGCGGGCGTGTTCACAACCGTGCTCATTACGGGTGAAAGCGGCACCGGCAAAGGTGTGGTGGCGAAGGCCATCCATGAGCTCAGCAGCCGCGCACACAAGCCATTTGTGGCATTTTCGGTTTGCTCATTCCCGGATTCGTTGATCGATGACGAACTCTTCGGACATGAGCGAGGCGCGTTCACCGGCGCCAGCCAAAGCCGCCGCGGACGTTTTGAAGAAGCCAACACGGGAACGATTTTTATCGACGAGATCGGCGATCTCGCGCTGCCATTGCAGGCAAAACTGCTTCGTGTGCTGCAGGAGCGAACTGTGGAGCGCCTCGGGTCGAACACTCCACACCCCGTCGATGTCCGCGTGATCTGCGCCACCAATCGCAATCTCGAGCAGATGGTGCGCGAGGGGACTTTCCGCGAAGACCTGTATTTCAGGATTTCTGTCGTAAAGATGCAAATGCCGCCGCTTCGCGACCGCTCTGAAGATATTCCGCTGCTGGCGGAGTATTTTTTGCGAAGCTTTGCCAAGATTCACAAGAAGCAACATCGCAGTATGACGCCGGGGTTCCTGGGTGCGCTGGCGCGGCACGGCTGGCCGGGGAACGTCCGCGAGCTGCAAAACGTGATCGAGCGCAGCGTGGTGCTGGCCAATGGGCATGAGCGGCTGGGGGTGGACGATCTTCCGCCCGAGTTGCAAGGTTTCAACATTTCTGACGAAATGCCGCGTGGCTCCTTTCATGAGTCAGTGCGCAGCTTCAAGCGGGAGCTGGTGCGGGCGGCTTTGGCCGTACATGCTGGAAACAAGCTGCAGGCCGCTAAGGAGCTGGGAATCAGCCGTTGCTACCTGCACCGGCTGCTGAATCAGCTGAATGTTGAGGGTAACGGCGCGGAAGCTGAATTGCAGGAAGAAGTTGGGACTGAGGTCGAAGACGACGACGCGGCGCCTACCGTCGCACCGGTCGCGGCCTTCCGGGCAGCACCGAGGATTGCGTAAGGCTCAAAGCACGATGCAAGGAAAGTCACAAATGCGAAAAAGTAGCCGGGGACAGAGCCTGGTCGAGACCATTCTCATGATGCCGTTGATGCTTGGCGTCATTCTGAATGCGGTGAACCTGGGGTATTTCTTCTTTGTCACCATCAACCTGACCGGCGCGACTCGGACCGCAGCAGAGTATTCCATGATTGGCCCTAATAGTCCTGGCACGACGGCGTATCCCCCGGCTTGTAACAAGGCTGCCGTGTGCGCCGGAGCCGGTCCGAACGTTACCGATTTGCTGTATCAGCACCTCACCGGCGCCGTTGGGAATGCAACCACTGCGACGGTTCAAGTCTGCAGCGCGTCATTGGGGACAAATGGTACCGGTAGCTCAACTGCGGCAAACTGCGTGGTGTGTACCTCTTCCTCCTCGACCTCGTGCACAAGCACCACGCTGTCCGGTGCGACTCCCGATGCTGATCCGGAAGCACCGACGTACGTTCTGAACCGTGTGGATGTGAAGTATCAGTTCAAACCTTTGATTCCTGGAACCGTGTTTAATCTGGTTTTGCTTAACACCGCCTTCAGCAGCGGCCAGTATACGTTTTATCGCCATATTGAAATGCGAGCTATGTAAAGTGATTCGACACTATAGAGTCAGACGCCGAACGGTCCAACACCAAAGCGGACAGGCTTTGGTAGAGTTCATGCTGACCATTACATTCCTCCTGTTGCTCACAGTTGCAGTCTTGGAGGTTGCAGACTTTATTTACACCTACGGTGTTATGGCAGACGCTGCGAATGAGGGAGTTCGCTATGCGATCGTGCATGGCATTAACAGCGGCAATGCCGCTGGACCAAGTAGCGGAACGGCGAGCACGCCGCCGTGTACTTCATCAAATGCCGCATCTGCGAGCTCGGTGACTGGCGTCACCGCAGCAGTAAAGAATTTTGCGGCGTTCTCACTGCATAACGTCAACGCAAGCGGAAACAACATCTATGTGTGCTATCTAGACGGTAATAACAAGCTCAACAGCGAGGTAGAAGTGACGGTCAGTTATCAGTATCAGCCATTTTTCTTTAGTTGGCCGTCGGTCACAGTTTTTGCAAACTCCGCAGGGCGCATCGTCTTCTGACGGCGGCATTAGGGGAAGAAACATGAGCAGATTTAGGACACACAACCGCGATTCAAAAGAAAGTGGACAGGCCGCAGTTTTTATCATGCTTGCCTTGGGCTTGTTCCTATTGGGCGGAATTGGCTTGGCAGTGGACATGGCCAACTTATGGATGCACCGCCAAGCTGCGCAAAATGCCGCCGATGCCGCATGCACAGCCGCTGCAACCAGTATGGTGAGTGTCAGCGGCAGCGGCACAACCGGTGGTTTCACTGTTGGGACTTCGTTCAAGTGCTCAAGCAACAGCAGTGCGTCGCCTTGCCAATACGCTTCGTTCAATGGCTATAACGCATCCGGGCTCACTGCAGGTTCTCCCTCGACCGAGGTTAACGTCGATTTTCCGACGTCCGTTCCCGGAGTTCAGAGTTGCACGGGGACCAGCCCGGCGCCATCGATCTGTTTTGATACCACCGTTACGAGCAACCCTTTCGTTCGGGTCACAGTAACCGACCGCATTCAATCGTTTTTTGTGGGTTTACTTTCAGGCAGCCGAACTATGGATGCAGGAGCTATGGCGTCCTGCGGCGCCGTCTTGTCGAACTCGCCCATCCCCATTCTAATTTTGAACCCGAGTGTTAGTAGCAGCTTTTCCGGCAACGGAACAGAAAAAATTGTTATCGTGGGAGGGCCTGCAAGAAGCGTTCAGGTGGATTCGTCCGATTCGGCCGCGGTTCGATTCGTCGGAACTGGGCTCATCGACCTTTCCAACGGCGGACCACAAAACAATGGCAGCGACATTGGCGTAACTGCTATCGAAAACCAATCATCGTCGGGGGCAGCCGTGAGTTTTGGCACTTTGCCGGGACATTGGCTTGATCCGCAACCCCGAATCTCCGACCCGTTTGCGACAATTCCAGCGCCAAGTTCGACTGGCATGGTTGCGGGTACTGTGACCTCTGGCCAGAAGACATTTTCTACTACGGAATGCGCGGATGGAACCTGCGGGTGCCCCGATCTGACGGACGGTTGCGATCATTACCATCCCGGAACATATCCGGGCATTACGGTCGGCGGGGGGGGAAAGCATATCGCAATTTTCGATCCTGGAGTTTACTATCTCACCGGCGATTTTGTTGCCGATCAAAATACTTGCTTGCGTCCCAGCACTGCGATTGGGGACGGCAGTGGTGGAACAATGTTCTATTTTTCCGGGCAGCACACGCTCAATGTCACCGCCAACTCAGGGACGGTCACATTTGGTGGTGCGTCGAATCCCACATTTGATTGCCAAAGCACTACTTGGAAGGTTCCACTTACGCGAGTTCAGTGCATCCAGACCGGGTCCACCGGAGCGACAGTTCTGCCCGCGAATGTGATAGCTGCGGGGGGATTGATTGGCAACGTATTACTGGCCCCCTGCCAAAAACCTACAGTTACAGCACTGTGCACACCCAATTGCAGCATTAATTATGGAGACCCACTAGGCGCCGACGACCCCTTGGGGGAGCAGCGAGGCATGTTGTTCTTTCAGGATAGATCGGCGAATCTGGCTTCGACGCATCCACCTAAGCAGCCGTCGTGGCAGGGCGGTGGTGCTTTCGGGCTGGCTGGGAACTTATATTTCCACTACTGCGCCTCCGCTACCGCCGGAGGCGGAGGCGGCTGTAGTTCAAGTGCGTACACAGATCAGTTCGCTCTCGGCGGTGGGTCGGCAAGTAATACCTTCGTGGTAGGCGACATCGTTACCGACGAATTGAGTTTGGGCGGGAACTCGCAGATCGAGATGGATCTTAATCCGAATGCCCTCTATTTCGTTCTGAAGGCTGATCTTTTGCAATGACCGCGTCCTCCAACTCGTTTCCAGCTGGTGCGGGATGCACAACGTCCCGTACCGTGATTAACCCTATGATTAAGTTTCGCCGCAGCGCGATTGACTTTGTCCGGATTGCCGGCATCTTTGACCCTCGGGTGCAGTGACTCATGCAGTTTCTTTCTTTAGGTTTGCTTCCTCCCCAAGACACGGAAGACACTCGTGCCGGGGAAAATGTCCCCGATTCCGAGCGGAAGGACGCCGCTTTCAGCCGCGCGGTGAATAAGAACGGCAACGGCAAGGGCAGCACTGAAAACCGCGCCCTGCAGCCCGCTGACGGGAGTTCAGGAAACGGCGTGGCTGACGGCCGTCAGGAAAAAGCAGGCTCCATTCGACCAGCTCAGGGCGAGCTCGCGACGGCGAGTTCCGCTTCGCAAGTCAATCCGAAGACAACTCCCGGCGCCGAGAGATACAGCTGGCCCGCTGCGCCGCGGTCCGCACAAACTCTGCCGCCAAAGATCGAAGAACTGCGCGAAAAGCTTCACGACAGAGCGCATCCCAAGGTTGCCGAGTCACTGGCAGCGTCGGTGGATTCACTAGCGCTGGCGGAGCGTGGCGCGGTGCCGACTTTCGGCACGTTCAAGTTTGGTTATGTGCCCGCGCGTGGATTGCTGTACTCGGTCATCGGCCACGAGCTGGCGCTGTTTGGCCTGTTTCTGCTGTTCCATTACGGCTTCCCTGAACTGCGTGCGCAGAAATTAGTCGCGCACGACAATTCGCAAGACCACATCCTTTATTTGCCGGAGTTGGGCGGAGGATCGGAAGGGCAGAAGACTCCGGGTGGCGGACCGACTGCCGCACCCGAATTGTCGGCCGCGCCGGCTCACGCCAGCAAGGGATTCGCATATCCGGGGCGGCAGGCGATCTTGTCGGACCCGCCACATCCGACGAATGCTTTTCAGACGGTGCAACGGCCGCTGCTGGTTCATCCTGAGCCGATTCAGCGGCTGATTCCGCTGCCGAACATTATTCAAATGGCGGAAACGCGGCTGCCAAGTGATTTGCTGGGCGCGAAGGCGGCGATGCCGCACCTCAAGGAAACGCCGAAACCAATTCGCGTGAAGCAGGACTCGAGCGCGCATCGCGAGGCGAAGTTCCAAGTTCCAGTGAATGACATGCCGCAGCTGCTGGCGAAGACGGAAATGCCGAAGTTGCCGGCGGCCGAGCAGCCGCTGCCGGAAGCGCCGAAGGTGCTGCCGCAGCCAAGAAAAGAAGATCAAGAAGCCGAGAAACCTGCGCCTAAGCCGATTAAAGTGACGGCGGAAAAGCAAGGCGAAAAACCTCAGCACGAAGTTTCTCCGCCATCGCAGGCGCAAATCGCGCGCGCGGAAATGCACGGCAAAGCGAAAGAGCCACTGGTTTCGTTGAGCCCGATGCCACTGCCTCCGAATCCGAATGCAAAAATTCCGAACGGTGAAGCGCGAGGCCGTTTTGCCATAGCGCCGGGCGGCACGCTGAACCCGAACACGATCACTCCAGGGAAGATGAACGTTCCGCTGTCGACGACGCCGGGCATGGGACGCGACAAGACTGAAGCTGCGAACGCCGCGAGCGATTCGAATGCAAGCTCCGGCAATGGCGCGGGACACGCTGAGTCTGGTGGCGGGGGATCGGGCGACGCGAAGTCCGGGGGCAAAGGCGGCGAGGCGGTTGCCGGCAACGGAGCAGGCAATGCTGCGGGCGAAGGCGCTGGAGGCAATGGTGGCGCAGGCAAGGGTGGCCGTGGCACATCAGGCAGCGGCGCGGGCGCAAATTCCGGACGCGGCACCGGAACTGGTTCGGGCGGCGGCAGCGGATCAGGCACCGGTTCGTTCCCGGGGATCACGATTCAGGGCGGGGAAGACGCGACTGCCGAGAATACCAACCCTCCAAAATTCTCGATCGAACAGCAGGCGCCGTACGGAATGACGGTGGTTTCAACAGCGAGCAGCGGCGGCGGCCTGGAAGATTTTGGCGTCTTTCACGATGAGCGGATCTTCACGGTTTACATCCCGATGAAGCGCAGTGAAGAAGAGGAAGACCCTACCTGGACGCTGCAATACGCGTTGCAGGACGATTCCGCAGAGAACGCCACTGGGCAAGTGTTAGCCCCTGCGCCGGCAACTCGCGAGTGGCCAGAAATACCTCCGGCTTTGCAACAGAAATATGCTCACCGGCAAGTGGTGATTTCCGCGCTGGTGGATAGGGAAGGCAAAGTCAGCACAGTGACGGTAAAGCGGACTCCAGATACGCGCGTAAGTACTCCCATTGCACAGGCCCTAAGCAAATGGATATTCCATCCCGCGCAGATTAATGGCCAGCCGGTCGCGGTGAAGGTGCTGTTCGGAATTCCGCTGTAAGCCCTGGGTCAGCCTTGCGAGTTTGAGCAACATGAAGGCCGACGAAATGAAAAGGCACACGAATTTGCGAGATTCGCCGACAAAGTCAAAAGTTTTTTGGGATCATTGCCTCATCCCTGGTGTGTTCATTCTGCAGTGAATCCA
>Ga0209580_10000976_pt1 | contig 13819 bp, 9 predicted proteins | sample Coa_R1_5_FD_187153 | JGI IMG/M metagenome (GOLD analysis project Ga0209580, IMG submission 187153) | Surface soil microbial communities from Centralia Pennsylvania, which are recovering from an underground coalmine fire - Coalmine... | ecosystem: Environmental > Terrestrial > Soil > Unclassified...
GTGCCGGCCGGAGTCTCGGAAGCTGCTCCCCCAATCGTCATCGAGGGCGTGGTAGCCGCGCATCTCGCCGTCGATGTAGACCTCCAGGCTGGGCTGCTGGACGCCGCGGCCCTCGAGTTGCTGGTGATTGGCACCAGCGCATGGCTGGAAGTGATATCGCTGCGCAAGCAGTCGCAAAAAGAAGGCGGCGAGGGCGCGGAGCGAATCGCTCCGGCCGCCTCGGCCCCGGCACAAACCGTCAGCTCGTTTTCCGATCCATTTGCCGGACATGCGCCCAAACACGTTGCGGCGCCGGTTGCCGAACCGGCTGCCGACGTGGTGGAAGTGGCTGCGGCAGCCCCCGCGGCATCGGGCGTTGGCGCTGCTCCGGCAGCGGCAAGCGATCCTTTTGCGGGCTTATCGCCAGAGGATGCCGACACGCATCGCAAGGCGCAGCGATTTGCGCGACTGCTGGTCGACGAGATCAAGCTTTACAATCAGGCCAAAGTGGCGGAAGGGCGGCGTCACAAGGATCTCTACGATCGCCTTCGAGAAGACATCGAGAAGAGCCGGGCGACATTCCAGAAGCGTTATGGAAACACCGCAGGCGCCAGCGGCAATTATTTCCAGCAGGAACTGGTGCGCAGCCTGGCCGAGGATGACCTGACGGTGATGGGCGCAAACTTTCGCCGTTAGAAATGGACAACCGAGTTTTCGAAACGCTACTGGCAGGCGAGTCTCCGCGCGCGAAATTAAAAGTGGTTCGATTGGGCCTCAAGTTCTGTTGGGTGTTTGCGCTGGGCATAGTTTGCGGGCTCCCGCCCACGGCGCAATCTTTCGTGCGTGAATCCTCGTCTCCAGGGCAATCCTCCAGTGACCAGCAAGCCAGCTCTGGATCGCAGGAATCCACCACTCCTCGAACCAAATCGACCAAGAAAACCTCCCAGCCCCCGAAGTCCACAGCTGTCCAAAAGTCGGCGACCGGCAAAGCTACTGACAAGCATTCGAGCGCCGCACGCTCCCGCTCAACCGCCGCCAAACGACGCAAACGGCGGACATCGCCGCGAGTACGGCGCATGCGGCAGGCCTTCGTCGCCTCGACAGGCTTGCGATTTATGGCGCAGCAGCTTATTCAGGATCGGTCTCCGGCGGGGTATGCCGGGGTCGAATCGTTCGCCCGCGCTCATGCCAATGAAGATGCCGGAGCTCTAGCGTGGCTGGTCATCGGATACGCGCGAGTTCTCGATCGCGACTACGCCAAAGCAATCGATCCTCTGAATCGGGCGAAGCCTCATGCCGGAGATCTGGGCGATTATGTCGCGTATTATCTGGGGACCGCCTACCTGCAAACCGGACATATCCCGGAGGCTATGGGGGCGCTTGCGAATTTCGAAAGTGCCCATCCGGACTCGCTGCTGGTGCGCGATGCCGGCGTAAGCTACGCCGACGCCTTGCTGTTGGAAAAACGCGCCGCGGATGCCGCCGAACTCCTCGAAAAGGAACGCCAGCCCGTGCGCTCCGATGTGGAGTTTGCTCTGGGAAGGGCCTATGCAGCTTTGGGACAGCAGGCCAAAGCAGCCGAGGCTTTCGGCAACGTTTATTACAATCTGCCGGCGAGCACCGAAGCCGATGCTGCTTATGCCGAGCTGCGAAAGTTGTCGTTGGCGCCTCTCGCGACTGCGGCCCAACGCAGAACCCGCGCAGACTTGCTGATGAGGGCTCACCGCTATGCCGATGCCGCGGACATGTATCGCGAACTGGTGGCGCAGACTAGCGGCACAGACCAGGAATCCACTCGGCTCGCACTGGCCGACGCGCTCTACCGCAACGGAGCAATCCGGGACGCGAAGCGGGAGTTGAGTTCCGTAAGCGGCCAGGGGGAGATCAACGCCCAGCGGCTCTACATCCTGGGAGAGATTGATTGGGCCTCAAATGATAACGACGGCTTCTACCGAACCGTAGATGAACTGCGGACATCTTCTCCGGAGAGTCCCTGGCTGGAACAGTCCTTGTTGTCAGCCGCGAACCTGCACCTGGTTCATCACGAGTACGATCAGGCGCTCGATGCCTACCGCGAGATGCAGCAGCGTTTTCCGAATGGCAAGCACTCTTCCTATGCCCACTGGAAAGCGGCATGGCTGACGTTGCGGCAGGGACGAAACGAGCAAGCCAAGCAGCAGTTCGAGGAGCAGATCGCTTTGTACCCCTCCGGCTCCGAAACGCCTGCGGCTCTGTATTGGCGCGCCCGACTCGCTGAGGAAGATAACCAGCCGCAGATGGCGCGTGCTTTCTACGAGAAATTGTCCGACCGCTACCTGAATTATTACTATGCCGAACTAGGCAGGGAGCGGCTCAAGCGGCTTCCTCCGGCGCCTGCCGAGCCTGAACACTATGCGTTGCTCGATCACGTGCCGCCCATCGAAAGCGGCGGTAAGGTCGAACTGTCGGATCCGCCGGCCGACGATCTTCACCTTCAGAAGGCTGAGTTGCTAGGCAACGGCGGCCTGGTGGATTTTGCCGTCCGCGAGTTGCAGGCCGCCTCCAGCGCGGACGGTGGAAACTGGGGTCCGGCCGAGACTGCGCAGCTTTATGTGGAAACCGGTCATTACGACCGCGCCATCGAAGTGATGAAGCATTCGGCCCCGAATTATTTCGCGCTCGATATCCCGGATCTGCCCCGATCGTATTGGGAGGCGCTCTTCCCCAAGCCTTATTGGACCGATCTGAAGCGCTTCGCCGCGAGCAATGGACTCGATCCGTTTCTGGTGGCTTCGCTGATTCGGCAGGAATCGGAATTCAACCCGAACGCTGTTTCGCGCGCGAACGCTGTCGGCCTGATGCAACTGCTGCCGAAGACCGGAAAGAACGTAGCCAAAGAGATCAAGCTCAAACGCTACAACGCCAGCCAGTTGTACACGCCAACCGTCAATCTGCAACTGGGGACGCGCTACTTCAAGGGCATGGTCGATAAATTCGGCTCGTTTGAATACGCGCTTGCGGCCTACAACGCGGGATCGGATCGCGTCGAAGAGTGGCTGGGACAAGGCAAGTATCGCGATCCGCAGGAATTCGTCGAGTCCATCCCGTTCACCGAAACGCGAGAGTACGTCCAGGCAATCCTGCGCAATGCCAACGTCTATAAGCAGCTTTACGGAACGCCGTGAGCGGCAATAGTTTGTGTTCATGCAGACCAGTCGTCACGCCATAACACCTCTGCGAGATACTCGTGTAATCGGAATGTATCGCCAAGAGCCGCATAGTTTCCGGTTTGCCGACGAACCGCCCAATGGCGAGCCCCACTCCAGGGTTGTAAGTGCAATGCGGATTTTGCAACAGTGACACTCTAGAAGTGTGAAGTTGAAGCCGGCTAGAATGCGGCCCGGAGACTTGTGCAGATGATTGACGCACCTAGGGCCAGACATCTCGCTGTCGCGATTTTCGCGGGCTTCGCCTCATTCATCTCTGCAAGTGGTCAGAACGCGCCTTCGCTGAAAATCATGATATCTGGCGGCTTCAGAGCTGCTTATGAGGAGCTTGTTCCAGAGTTCGAACGAAAAACCGGGCACACTATCGTGACTGCCTACGGTGGATCAATGGGAAATGCACCTAATGCAATACCAAATCGCCTCCAGCGTGGTGAGCCCGCTGACGTGGTAATTTTGGCAAGCTCGGGGCTTGAGGAATTAGTGAAGCAGCACAGAGTGATTCCCGATTCGCGCGTGGATCTCGCACGATCCGTCATTGCAATGGCGGTCCGGGCTGGTGCGCAAAAGCCAGACATCAGCACACTGGAAGGGCTCAAGCGAACTTTGCTGGCTGCAAAATCGATCGCCTACTCCGACAGTACTAGCGGCGTCTATCTTTCTACGGAACTATTCCAACGCCTTGGAGTTGCTGACGCGATACGGAGGAAGTGCATGAGGATTGACGTAGGTATGGTTGGGACGGTCATAGCACGTGGAGACGCCGAAATTGGCTTTCAGCAGTTGAGCGAACTGCTTCCGATTGCAGGTATCGACATCGTGGGGCCCATTCCCTCCGAAGCTCAGAAGATAACACTGTATTCAGGCGGAGTTGTCGTCCATTCGAAGCAGCCCGCAGTTGCGAAGCAGTTTCTCCGATTCTTGGCCTCACACGAAGCGGACGCAACGATCAAGAAGAGCGGAATGGAGCCCGTATCTGAACAGCTAACTACGAGTGGCAATTCGAGATCAGAGACGCCCCCCCAAGAATGACAACTATCGAAGAACAGGTCGATCCACTCACGACCTGGAGGTATTGGATTCTGGGCGTATCACGCGCAACTCGGAAGCAATGGCGATTTCTCTCGCCTGCCAACAGTCACTTCTCCGATAGGTTCTCGTGGGAGTGCGTTGAACCGGTCGCCCGGCTGAACAAAATTTCCAGCACCAGCAGTCCCGCCCCAATCACGATGCAGCTGTCCGCCAGATTGAACACCGGCCACTGATATTGCTTGATGTAGAAGAGCAGAAAGTCAACCACGCGCCCGCGGGCCAGGCGGTCCCACAAATTTCCGATTGCGCCGCCAAGAATCAGCGACAGTGCGACACCGGTCGTCGTGAGCGTGCGAATCTCCCGCCAAAGCAAGCCCGTCACGATCACCATGGCAACCGCGGAAAAGGCGATCAGCAGAGTCGTCTTCCAATGTGAGGATGAGTCGGCGAAAAGGCTGAACGCCGCGCCCGTGTTCTCCGTGTGCGTCAGGCGAAAGAAGCCCGGGATAACCTGGATGTGCGCGTAGAGCGCAATATGGGTGGAGACAACGTGCTTGCTCCAGCGGTCGAGCAGCACCACGACGATGGCCAAAAAGAAGTGAACGAAGCGTGCGGAGTTATTGGTCATCCCGGTCAGTGGCTGAAATCGGATTCGCAGCTGTTAGTAACTCATTCCCGTCAACTCGCGCTCGGCGCGGAAGAGCTGTTCAAAGTCTGACCTGAACGCCGCATCAGGCTCGAGCGGCAAACCTGGGCGACGCGGAACACCGACATCGAGATTGCGTAGCAAAAGACCGGCTTTAATAGTTCCAATCGTATTGCTGGACCTGCGAATCAGTTCAAAAGCTGGCCGTATGACGCGGAAGTTCAACTCCCGAGCGGCAGCCAGGTTTCCGCGCTCGACGGTATCGATCAGCGCGCGGCAGGCTGATGGAACAATGTTCATGATGGCCGTAATCCAGGTTTTGCAGCCCAGCGCCAGGCTCTCCAGGGCGACGTCCGGGGATCCGCAAATCACTTGAATGCCGTTTTTGGTGCGAGAAACGATCTCCGAGACTCGCCGCGAATCGCTCGTGCTTTCTTTGATGTAACGAACGCCGTCGATAGCGGTAAGTTCCGCAACCAGATCCGGAGTTAAGTCATAGCCGGCTAGAGACGGGTAATTAAAGAGCACTACGGGAAGGGGAACGGCAGCACAGAAAGTCTCGAAGAAGCGCCGCACGTGATTCTGCGCGCGACGGCCGTAGAGTTCGGGCATGATCGCCGAGATCATTACGGCGGAGGCTCCAAGGTCCGCAGCCAGATTTCCCATACGAATCGCTTCGGCTGTCGTGGTCGAGAAGATAGCGGGAACCACCGGCACCCGGTCACGGTGGCGGGGAATTACATTCTTCCAGACGGTTTCGGTTTCGTTGGCGGAAAGCAGGTTTCCCTCTCCGGTGAGGGCAGTCAGCATCAATCCGCTGGCGCCATGCCGTAAAGCGTGGTCGGCGACGGACTGGAGGGCTGCGGTGTTGATACGGCCCTGCGAATCAAACGGAGTTACCAATGGAACGACCAGTCCTCGCAGTTGGCTCACATTCTTCCTTTCTGCTAAGTCGTGTCACTGCTCCAGGTCTTTCAGCACGGCGCTGCAGCGCTCGCAGACTGTGGGATAAGTCTTGTCCTCGCCTACATGGATCGAATAGTTCCAGCAGCGTTCGCACTTTTGCCCGTCCGCCTTCTTCACTTCAACGTGTACGCCTCCGGTACCGTTGCCGGAACCTTGCGTCAGCGCGACCGCCGAGACGATGAACAAGTACCGGAGTTGACCGGCATAGCGCGATAGCACCGAATACACGGGATCGGACGCAGTGATGGCCACCTGCGCCTCAAGGCCTGTGCCGATCAATTTGCTGTTGCGGGCATCTTCCAGCGCCTTGAGCACTTCATCGCGGACGGAGCGAAGGGTGTTCCAGTCATTTTGGCCGGAATCCCCGGAATCTTTCGCGCCCTCGCCGAGAATATCCTTCTCGCTGGGAAACTGCGTCAGGTGCACGCTTTCTTCGCGAGACCCGCTCTTCGGCAGATACTGCCAGACTTCTTCGGAGGTAAAGCTCATGATCGGCGCCAGCAACCGAACCAGTGCTTCGCCAATTCGCCAGATTGCGGTTTGCGCACTTCGGCGCGCTTGCGATTTTGGCGCAGAAATGTACAGCCGGTCTTTAAGCACGTCGAAGTAAAAAGCGCTCAGATCCACAATGCAGAAATGATTTACGCGGTGATAGATCTTGTGGAAGGCAAATTCGTCATACCAGTTCTTCACGTCAGAGGTGAACCAGCACGTCTGGCGCAGCATGTACTGATCCAGCCCTTCCATCTGATCGAATGAGACCGCGTCCTTCCGGGGATCGAAGTCGCCGAGGTTGCTCAGGATGTACCGAAACGTGTTCCGAATTTTCTTATAGTTCTCGCCGACCCGCTGCATCAAAGTTTCCGATCCCACCACATCTTCACGAAAATCGACCGAGGCTACCCACAGCCGCACGATCTCCCCGCCCAGCCGGCCGGCAATATCGACGGGATCGACGTCGTTGCCGCGCGATTTCGATAAGGCCTGGCCTTTTTCGTCCAGCGTCCAGCCCGGGGTGACGACGCCTTTGTAGGGCGGTGTCCCGCGCCTGCCCATGGCGCAGAGCAGGGAAGACTGGAACCATCCGCGAAACTGATCGCCGCCTTCCAAATAGAGATCCGAAGGCCAGGGATAGGATGGCTCGTCGTGAATCAGAGCAAAATAACTGGCGCCGGACTCGAGCCAAACGTCAAAAATGTCGGTTTCTTTTTCAAAGGTTGTGCCACCGCAGTGCGGGCACTTCGTTCCCGCTGGAACAATCGAGTCTGATTCATTGGTGAACCAGGCGTCTGCCCCCGATCTCGCAAACAACTCCACGACCTTGCGATTGATCGCCGGATCGTTGAGCGGCTTGCCGCAGGCCTGACACAGAAAGACGGCGATAGGCACGCCCCACACGCGTTGCCGCGAGATACACCAGTCGGGGCGGGTCGCGATCATGTTCGACATGCGCTCTTCGCCCCACGCCGGATCCCATTTCACTTTCTTGATTTCTTCCAGCGTGCCCGAGCGCAGCGTTTCATCCCTTGACTTGCCTCCGGGCATGGGCGTTTCCATGGAGATGAACCACTGCTCGGTAGCTCGGAAGATGACGGGATTGTGGCAGCGCCAGCAATGCGGATAAGAGTGCTCGGTTTTTTCCGTATGCAGCAGCGCGCCCTGGCGCTTCAGCAAGTCAATGATAGGAGCATTGGCATCCCACACACGCTTGCCGTCATATTCCGGCAGCCCGTTGCGCAGGATGCCTTTTTCGTCCACGTTGCTGGTCGCATCCAGCCCGTACTTCATGCCGGTGGCGAAGTCCTCGGCACCGTGGGATGGGGCAGTGTGCACCACGCCGGTGCCCGTATCCATGGTGACGTAGTCGGCTAGAACGCCAAGAATATTGCGGTCGAGAAACGGATGGTGGAAGTTCAGCCGCTCCAATTTGCTGCCACGAAAGTGGGCCAGTTCTTTCGGATTGCCCAGGCCGCATTTTTCCGCGGCATCTTTCGCGAGCTTCGAGGCAACGATGTAGACCTCGCCGCCCGATTCGATCGCTACATATTCCTCATCCGGATGAAACGCCACGGCCATGGAAGCCGGCAACGTCCACGGAGTCGTGGTCCAGATGATGGTGAAGACCTTTTTCCCGGCGAGTTTGGGATCGATCTTCGCAGGATCATCTACCAGCGCGTATTTCACCCAGACCGTGGTGCTGGTGTGATTCTCGTATTCGACTTCGGCCTCGGCCAGCGCCGTCTCATCGTGCATGCACCAGTACACGGCGCGCAGGCCCTTGTAAACGAATCCTCTTTCGTAGAAGGCGTAAAACGTTTCCAGTACGACCGACTCGTACTGAGGGTTCATCGTCGAATAAGGTCGGTCGAAGCGCCCAAAGACGCCGATGCGTTTGAACTGCTGGCGCTGCAGATCGAGATATTTCTGAGCATACTTACGGCATTCCGCGCGCACGTCGGTGGGACGCATCTGCAGCTTTTTCCCGCCCAGTTCTTTATCGACCTTGATTTCAATCGGCAGTCCATGGCAATCCCACCCCGGCACGTAGGGTGCATCAAAACCGGCCATGGTCTTTGACTTCACAATGAAATCTTTGAGGCATTTGTTGAAAGCGGTGCCCAGGTGGATGGGCCCGCTGGTGTAAGGAGGTCCGTCGTGCAGGATGTACTGGGGCGCGCCACTGCGAGCCTGCCGAATGCGGTCGTAGATCCTCATTTCTTCCCAGCGAGCGAGCACTTTGGGTTCGTTCTGCGGCAGGTTGGCCTTCATGGGAAAGCCGGTTTTAGGCAGATTTATCGTGGATTTCAGCTCGAGCGGCACCCGGTTCGCATCTCCCGAAACGATTGAATCCTCATATTATAGGGAGCGATAAGGGGAACGTCCATTTCGGCACGCACCGCGCTCGAAGTACATGTCTTCAAGACTCACGAATGTGCTGTCAGAAACAGCCGAAATCGAGGTACAATTTTGATAAGGACGGGGGCGGGGAATTGGTTTTCCCTGGTGGTATCCGCGAACACCCCGATGCAAACTCGCGTGAGGCAGAAATCGAAGCAACTTAGCGCGAGCCTCAATCATCTCTGTAGAGGGCGTTAGAGAAAAGGCTCGTTTCCAATTCCGGCAGGCGCAACTGTTTCGTCAGCAATTATGGGATCCGTACAAATGAACGCGACCGTCCCCGGCAAGGAACCAGAGCTGAATCTGCTCTTGGGTCAAGAGACTATTGAAGAGCCGCTGTGGAAATCACTTTTCCACCAGCTCGACGATTTTTTCTTTCCCAAGAAGCTGCCCCCGCTGAAGTTGGAGTCCAAGCCCGAGCCGGTCAAAGACATCTGGGGTTTTTACGACAACAAGAAGAATGGGCTTCTCGGTTCAACGGCGGTGCATGTCCTCATCGCCGCAGTCATCGTTACCGGGACGCTGATCGGACGGCGGGTTGTTCAGCAGGTGGCGGCGCAGGCCAAGGTGATCCCTCTGGTCGATCCGGGCGATTTGCCGGCTCTGAAGCCCTCCAAGACACAAGTGGGCGGCGGCGGTGGCGGCGGAGACCGCGACGTCCTGCAAGCTACCAAGGGGCGTCTTCCCAAGTTTTCCATGGAGCAGATCACGCCTCCGGCGGTGGTCCTGCGCAATGAGAACCCGAAGCTGACAGCGGAGCCGACTGTCGTTATACCCCCGCAAGTCAAGCTGGCCATGAACAACCTGCCGAACTTCGGCGATCCCATGTCAAACGCCGTGCTTCCGTCGAACGGAACCGGCTCCGGTGCAGGCATCGGATCGGGCAGCGGCGGCGGCGTGGGATCTGGAACCGGGCCTGGTTTTGGCCCCGGCAGAGGCGGAGGGACCGGCGGCGGAGTTTTCCACGTGGGCGGCGGTGTAACCGCGCCCCGGCCCATTTACGATCCCGAGCCTGAGTTCTCCGAGGAAGCGCGCAAAGCCAAGTACCAGGGAACCGTAGTGCTGGCGTTGGTCGTGGACCCAAGCGGACGCCCCACCAATATCCGGGTCGTCAACTCCTTAGGCATGGGATTGGACGAAAAGGCAATCGAGAAGGTGAAGACCTGGCGCTTCGAGCCCGCGATGAAAGATGGACATCCCGTTGCGGTTGAGATTGCTCTCGAAGTGGGTTTCCATCTCTACTGACCGCCAGTTATTCCTTCAGATCAACGTGCTGCACATCCTCAATTGGATGGCCGAGGAATCGTTCGCCCAGCCTGCGAAACTTCTCTACTGAGTCCGTTGCGAAAAACTTAAGACGCGGCTGAGAACGCCGCTCCGAACTACCCTCCGCACTCGGAGGCAGTAATTCACGCAGATGGGAAGCAACGGCCCGCGCCGTGGAATCGGCCGAATCCACAATGCTGACGTGTGCAGGCGCGATGCGATGCAGCAGCGGTTTGAGCAGGGGATAATGAGTGCAGCCGAGAACGAGCACGTCGGCATCCTGAAATCCGTCGGCAAAGGCCTCGATCAGATAGATTCGCGCCACTTGCTCAGTGACCGGATGCTCAATCCAGCCTTCCTCGACCAGCGGCACCAGCAGCGGGCAAGCTTTCTCCCGCGCCTCGAGAGCCCGCCCTTCCAGGGCCTTGCGGTAAGCATGGCTGGTGACCGTGGCTTCGGTGCCAATCACAACAACTTTTTGATTCCTGGTGGCGGCGGCGGCTGACTCCGCCCCGGGCTCGACCACACCTACAACAGGGACATGAGCTGCAGCCTTGATTTGCGGGAGAGCCAAGGCGGTGGCTGTGTTGCACGCGATCACCAGCAACTCGGCTCGACGGGCTTCCAGGTAGTGAGCCGCCTCGACCGCATATTTCGCAACCGTCTCTACGGACTTGGAGCCGTAGGGAAGGCGAGCCGTGTCCCCGAAATAGAGGTAATCGCCTTGCGGCAATACCTCAAGTAATGCTTTAAGAACAGTGAGGCCGCCGAATCCGGAATCAAATACGCCGATTGTGGGACGCCGCGTTTCTTGCATGAAGCTAACGGGTGGAAGCCGAAGAGGAGTCTAGCGCAACTTTCCGCACGGTCGCAGCCGCACAGCATGGACCCAGCGGAATCGGCGCTCCGTGTGGGCAGGTGCGCGGATGTCCAAGGAAAGCGCAGATTTTGTCGGTCGCTTCGGGAGACAGGATGTGCTCGAACTTGCAGGCCTGTTGTTCGATTTCCGTTTCGCTATCCATGGCCAGACTGTCGGTGAACAGCCGTTCGGCCAGGCGGTGGCGGCGAATGATGCTGGCTGCGCGCTCCCGTCCGCGCGGAGTCAACTCTACGACTAATGAACCGTCTCCCACCGAAGCTGACATCGGTTTCAGAGCCTCGTGGCAGGGATTCACGAATGGCCTGTGGTCATGCGGCTGCGGCGGATGCGGCGTTGCAATCACCAGCCCCAGCTCAGACATCTTTTCGACGGCCAGGCTCACGGGCAAGGCGCCGTGCACCTCCATGCGCTCCAGTTCGGCAATCTCTCCGTGCTCCTCCAGCACCCAGAGCTCCTCGAGCACTTCGTCAAGCTGCTCCTCGTCCGCCATGGAAAAGACTTCCTGCGAAGCAATCTTGCCGTGGTGCAGTTCAATCCGCCGGTCCGCCAGTCGGGCGACCACAGGATCATGCGTCACCATCGCGATGGTGCGCCCCTGCTGATGAAACTCGCGCAGCAGTCGCAGCACGATTTCTTCATTCTGGGCGTCGAGATTGCCGGTCGGTTCATCCGCCAGAATGATCCGCGGATCGTTAATGAGCGCGCGCGCAATGCAGACGCGTTGCTGTTCGCCGCCGGAAAGCTGGGAGGGCAGATGGTATGCCCGGTCGCCCAGGCCCACGCGGGCGAGGGCTTCAGTCGCCTCTTTTTCGTCCGTCATGCTGTGGAAGTACTGCGCCAGCATGATGTTCTCGACCGCGGTGAGAAACGGGATCAGGTGAAATTGCTGAAAAATGAAACCGATTTTTTCGGCTCGAACGCGATTGAGTTCGCCCGCGGAGATGCCGGCAACGTTTTGGCCATCGAGCCAGATCTCGCCTGAGGTCGGCCGGTCCAGACAGCCGATCAGATTAACCAGCGTCGATTTGCCTGATCCCGACGGCCCCATGATCGACAGCCATTCTCCGGCAGTCACGTGCAGAGAGATATGGTCAAGCGCGTGAATAGCGCCGGCGCCGTTATCGCTCCCGGTCTCTTTGGCGGGGTAGAGTTTAGTGACGTCCTTGATCTGAATCATTTCACTCCCCCCTCAAAATGACGGCCGGTTGCACGCGCCGCAGAAGCGAAATCGGCAGAATCGCCGAGACCAGCGTAACCACTATGCTACCAGCCATCACCACCGGCAACACCGAAAAGCGAGGCACAACAGGGGCGTGGAAGTTGACCCGTCCAATCCAGGCGGCGATGCCGATCCCGCCCAGAAAGCCGAGCAGAGCCCCAGTCGCGCCCAGGGCCGCAGCTTCTGCCGCGAAGAAACCATTCAGCAGGCGGGCGGAGGCTCCCAGCGCCTTCATGATGGCAAAGTCGCGCCTGCGGTCGAACACCCATCCCATCAGCGTCGAGAGCACACACAGCGCAGCGGTTGCGATGATGAGAGCCGCGGCGGCCAGCAGGGTGGCGCGAGTCTTACCCAGCACACGGGCCTCTCCTTCCATGATTTGCCGTACCGGACGCACGTCCGCGCCGGGAATTGCCTGCCCCAACTGATTCATGATGGCCGCTACTTCTTCCGGCGTGCCGCTCGCGGCGACCTCAATGATCGAAGGCTGCACTCCCGTCCAGGAAATGAAGTCAGAAAGGCCGAGATAGACCCGGCTGTCTTCTGTGGCGCCCGTCTGTACTGTGCCCGCAGGCACAAGACGCACGGTACGTCCCTGAAAGCTGAGATCAAAAGCCTGATTCTTCGGCGAAACCACCGGTTGCGCCTTCACCCCGATCAGCGCCTGACCCGGGGCAGAAGGCCAGTTGCTCACCGACCACCAGCGATCAAGTTGCCGGACTCGGCTCAGATCGGTTCCCGCCACCACAACAGCCTGATCATCACTGGTGCGCGCCACCACCAAAGCGAACGGCGCAGCCAGGCCACGGCCGGCGAGTGTCGCATCGACGCGCGCTAGAGCGCCGGCGGGAAGGGAAGCGCCGTCTTTTCCAACGAGAATGATGTTAGCGCCGTAGTTGCGAAATTCACGTTGCAGCTTGGCCTGCACGTCGACGTATAGATTCAGCATTGCAGTGGCGACCGCTGCGGCTACAGCCATCGCAAACAATGCGGAGAGCGCCCGCCCGCGCCGCAGCACAGCGGCCCTCAGCAGCATGCGCAGGAGCATGGAAGTATGACCGGCCTTGGCCCGTCTCAAGGCGAGTTGCTGCGCAGAAGAAGGCACAGGCGCGCTCACAGCTCACCTCGCAGGGCAAATACGGGATCAAGACGCACCGCGCGGCGAATAGCCAAGGCGCTTCCGGCAAAAGTGACCAGCACGGCAATCGTCAGGATCACAGGCAGAAGCACGGGCGGGATTCCGATCTGCGAGTTGAAAATAGAGTGTCCGATCTGCCGGGCCAGCCAGCCTCCGGCAGCAAAGCCGATCAACCCTCCGAACAACGCCAGTAATGCGGCTTCCGCAAAGAAGACCGAGGCGATCGCCAGCTTGCCCGCCCCCAGCGCCTTCATCAGGCCGACCTCGGCGCGCCGTTCAAAAATCGCTGTGGCCATCGCGGCCGAGACCGCTAGTGCCGATGCCAACAGCGCCGCCAGCGTGATCAAAAAAATCAGCCCCTCGATGCGGGTAAGAACCGCTCCCTCGTTCTGCGCCACTTGGCGAATCTGCTCCGCGTGCGAGTGCGGAATCGCTTCCTGCAACTGGAAAGCAATCGATTGCGGATAGGGAGAACAGTACCAGCGATCGTAGATCGGGCCCGACATGCTCTTGGGATCGCGGCGCGCCAAGGCATCCTCCGGCTTAGTCAGTGCGCTGACATAAACCCGCCGGACCGCACCCTGCCTGCCCA
>Ga0209580_10000977_pt1 | contig 13801 bp, 12 predicted proteins | sample Coa_R1_5_FD_187153 | JGI IMG/M metagenome (GOLD analysis project Ga0209580, IMG submission 187153) | Surface soil microbial communities from Centralia Pennsylvania, which are recovering from an underground coalmine fire - Coalmine... | ecosystem: Environmental > Terrestrial > Soil >...
CGTATCACACGCCCCGCCCGGTGGTGATCAATGAAGCGCTGGAAATCGCGCGTAAATTTTCCGCCCCGGAGTCGGTCCAGTTCATCAATGGCGTGTTGGATTCCGTGGGGAAAGACCTTGCTGTCTCGGCAGTTCCGAAGCGAAGCTAAGGGAGCCCTACCTTCTGAAGGACCTTCCGCTTCCGAGCGTGAAGATTGCAGCTTGTCGGCCTCGAGCGCATTCGTGGCAATAGGGCTCCCTCACCCGCTGTGCGGGATTCGGGATTTCAGAAGCAGCAATGCTAAAATAAAGCACTTCATCGCCTCTGGTACCGCATTACATAAATACTGACGGACTTTCGCATTGAAAAAGACTTCCATTACCTACGCCGATAGCGGTGTTGATATTGACCGCGCCGACCGCGCCAAGCAGCGCATTAAGTACCTCGCCCATCGCACGTTCACTCCGGGAGTAGTCAGCGAAATCGGCGGCTTCGGCGGGATGTTCGCCATTGACAGGAAAAAGTTTCGCGATCCCGTGCTGGTTTCCAGCGTGGACGGCGTTGGCACCAAGCTCAAAGTCGCTTTCATGATGAACCTGCATCACACCGTGGGCGGCGATCTGGTGAACCATTGCGTGAATGACATTGCCGTGCAAGGCGCAACGCCTCTTTTCTTCATGGATTACCTGGCCACCGGCTCGCTCGATCCGGAGATTGCCGAAAAGATTGTCGAGGGGATGGCTGATGCCTGCCGGCACAACGGCTGTGCGCTCATCGGCGGTGAAACGGCTGAGATGCCGGGCTTCTATCACAAAGGCGAATACGATCTGGCAGGATTCATCGTCGGCGTGGTGGAAAAAAGCAAAATCATCACCGGCGAAAACGTTGAAGTCGGGGACGTGCTTGTGGGACTGCCTTCCAACGGCTTGCACACCAACGGATACTCACTGGCGCGCAAATTGTTTTTCGATGTCGCCAAGTACACGCCAGATACCTACGTGAACGAGATGAAAGCCAAAGCCGGCGCCGAGCTCATGCACACGCACAAAAGCTACTGGCCGGTGTTGAAGAAGTTGATTGCAGGGGAACTCGTGCATGCCATGGCGCACATTACTGGCGGCGGAATCACGGACAATCTGCCTCGCGTGCTGCCCAAAGGCACCGGGGCGGTGGTGGAAATGGGCACATGGCCTGTCCTGCCGGTCTTTACTCACATGCAGCACATTGGCAACGTGCCGCAGGAAGACATGATGCGCACGTTCAATATGGGGATTGGCATGGTGCTGGTGGTTCCGGCAAAAAAGTTCAAGCGTGTGCAATCGATGATTGAAAAGATGGGCGAGAAGGCTTATCTCATCGGGCGGATCGTCAAGGGCGATCGCAAAGTCCATTACGCATAACATGGCTACCCTGAAAAAACTGGGGATCCTGCTTTCCGGTCGCGGCTCAAATTTTGAAGCCATTGCGGATTCCATCAAGGCCGGAAGGCTTCACGCTGAAATCGCGATTGTAATTTCCAATCGCGCGGACGCTCCCGGACTTGCGTCGGCAAAGCGGCGTGGCCTGAATGCCCAATTGATTCCCTCCAAAGGCCGCGTCCGTGAGGAGCATGACGCTGACGTGATAGCGGCGCTGCATCATGCTCAGGTGGACCTGATCTGCCTGGCCGGCTATATGCGCCTGCTTTCGTCTCACTTTATACAGGCTTTTCCCAATCGCATCGTCAATATTCATCCGTCGTTGCTGCCGGCTTTCCCCGGCATGGACGCACAGAAACAAGCGCTGGAATATGGCGTAAAGGTGACTGGCTGCACCGTGCATTTTGTCGATGAGAATCTGGACAACGGCCCAATCATTTTGCAGAAGACCGTGCCTGTTCTGGATGGAGATGACGTGCTCACGCTCTCAGCGCGAATTCTGGAGCAGGAGCACGCGGCGTATTCAGAGGCCATTGGGCTGTTGCTTTCGGGCGAGGTCGAGATTCAGGGCAGAGCAGTTGTTCGACGCCAAGTGCGTTCGGAGGGCCGCTAGATGCTGCGAGTCAAGCTGCTCAGCGCAGCTGCCAAGGCGCCCACGGTTGCACATCCCGGAGAAGACCTGGGCTATGACTTTTACTCTGCCGAGACCATAACACTGGAAGGCCGCGGCCATGCGATCATCTCCACCGGGATTGCTATTGAATGCACGTCTCCGACCGGCGAGCCGATGGGTGCGCTGCTTCGCGATAAATCGTCGATGGCTGCGCGGCGGCTGGTGCTCACCGGCGGCGTGATCGATTCGGGCTATCGTGGTGAAATCAAAGTCCTGATGGAAAACCTGAGCGACCTGCCTGCGACCATCCGCGCAGGAGACAAGATCGCCAACCTGATTCCGTATCCGGTGCTGACGGGCGAGGTGAGAGTCGTCGATGATCTGAATGAGTCAAGCCGCAAGGCTGGTGGGTTTGGATCTAGTGGCCGGAGCTAGACTCCAGTAACATATTCCAAGATCCGTAAGCTGCCATGAATCAAGCTCCTGCCGTAACTCGAATAGATGGGGTCTTACTGCATTCTGAAACTTACGAGGGATGCATGAGTTTCTGATAATAAGACGGCTCGGCTCTGCGACTGTATTCTAACTTCTCTGATTCCATGCCGTTTTGTGCGCAGATTCCAGCCATAAGCGCATATGTCGTTGAGAGATAATTAGGATCGCCAAGCAGTACGGCTTCCTCAATATGCTTCTCCAACTCCTGCATAGCGGCAAGCATTCTCGCCAATCCTGCTTTTGTTTTTCCACTGATACACGCGACAAAGCCCAACATAATATCCCTTAGGAACTTAGGCATTAGCAACTCTGCATCGTAGGCCTGTCGGATTTTCAGCTCCGCCTCAGGAAGAGAGCGTGTTGCCAAGGCCGCCATCCAATTCCGGCTTTCTTCTACACTGGCAATATTAGGGAGATCCAGTCCCCCTAGTACGGCCGTGAGAGAAGCCATGATAATCACCCTATGTTCTTCGCAGAGAGCCGTCTCAGCCCGGGCCGCTTCGATTCTTTGTAATGCGCGCTCACCTGTCACAAAAGGGATCTTAGACAAGGACAGTACGACGTTATACGCATACAATGCACAGCGGTAATACAGGAGCGCAATGTAGAGGTTAAAATGAAATTGTTCAATACAAACCTTGAGCTTGGCTTCATCCCGGAATTGTTCAGCCTGCTTTTGAAGAACTCGCGCTACGCTCGTGCCCCAGACTACGGCGAGGTCAGCGCGCACAGTGGGCTGTTCCAAATAAAATCTGATGTCCACATGGGGAAAAGCCATCGTGACCGGCTTGCCTCCGACAGTAATCCCAAGATTTTGCTGGAGCCACTCCTGGTTCATCTCAAACAAGGAGGTAAGTGAAAACGGGCATAGCTCGAAAAGTGCAAAAGTGGTTAATACATATTTCACTTCATCCCCCGCGAGCAAACAGTTCCCATAGAGATATGTCAATTGATCCCAACATTTGCGGATCCAGCTCCTGATGGCGTTGTCATTTTTCAATTGCGAAGGTTCTCCTAAATTAGCTAGAGCTTCCGAGTAGCGTGCTAGCGGTTGTTCTTCTGATTGGGAACGAGAAGAATAAAAATAACCGACGGAATCGAGAATCCCTTTGATGCCGAACTTTCTGTAGAACTCGCCGGAAAGTTCCTCCAGAATACGGCAGCTTTCCTGGAGACGTGGCCATAGAGTTGTAGAAGCGGAAGGAGCGGCGACCCGCGTGATTTGTTCGTCCAAAAGATGCGTTGGCCGCACAGTCGTGGTGTACTTTGTTCCGCGACTATAAACGATATATTCAGAACTTCCGTCCGGGTTGCTGAGTTCGAGTGCTCCGGTGCCCGTCCAATCAATTTTCCTCAATATGGGATTGTAAACATTGACTGCACGCCGCTCAGCTTCGAGAGGATTGTCGAACATCATAAACCGAAGCAGTCTGTATAGTTCTGCCCGTTTTGTGTGCGGATCTGTGAATGTGTCATTCATCGCTCTACTGCGCTTTTAATTCTTGTTGTACTCTTCGCACCAGGCGTTCGCCGTGAATAGCGGCCTTCTCGTTTGGGAACCCGTTTCTCTGTAGGTGTAGGATGACTTGCTCGCGCTCGTAGGTCACACTTGCTTCGACAAGGTCATTGAACTCTGCTGTTGTTAATTTGCCGGTGATGGTTCTCAGCAATCCATCCAATTCCTCCTGGTGTTGGGCTGCCAATTTCAGAAGCCGTTCTGTATCGATTTCTTGGAGGTGGGAATGTTCGGCAATTGGAGTAAGCTTCTTAAGAATCCCCGCCACCAAGGCCTTCCCTATTTGTTTTCCTGCTGCACTCGTGAGCTCCGCAAATGCTCCCTTTAGCATTCCGATCAAAAAAGTTGCCAGAATCGTGCCTCCGAAGGTAACACCTATCTCCACTCCGGTGAAATAAGCGGCACCTTCCTCCCCATGCTTCTGCCGCACGTACGAAATGTCTGTTCCTATTTCTTCAGTAATTGCAAATACCACATCCTTGCTGCTGTTCATGTCACCTCCTCTTTTCAAGTTGTCTCGTGCGATACTTTACGGCTCGGAACCCGCTTACTGTATACCGATCGAGCTGGGCCTACTTTAGGGCCGCCCTTAGCGCGGCCTGCAGTTGTTGCATTCCAGGTCGCCGAGGCATGCTCAATAGGGTAAACACGAAGGCTATCGCATGTTACCTCGTTATACTCAGTTTGGTTCTCTATAATTGAGTCCGATGCCCAATTTCCCTCCTGTAGAAGAACAACTGGCTTACATCAAGAAGGGCGCGGCGGAGATCATCCATGAACGCGAGCTGCGCGAGCGCTTGGAGAACTCTCAGAAGACCGGCAAGCCTATGCGCGTGAAGGCCGGTTTTGATCCCACCGCTCCTGATCTCCACGTAGGACACACCGTACTCATCCGCAAGCTCAAGCACTTTCAGGACCTGGGCCACACGGTGATCTTTCTCATAGGCGATTTCACGGGGATGATCGGCGACCCCACGGGCCGCTCGGTCACGCGGCCTCCGCTCACGCGCGCAGATATCGACCGCAACGCCGAAACTTACAAAGCTCAGGTCTTCAAGATTCTTGATTCGCAGAAGACGGTAGTTGATTTCAATTCGCGCTGGTTCTCCAAGATGTCGGCTGAAGACTTTATCCGCCTCGCGGCGAAATTTACCGTTTCGCAGATGCTGGAGCGTGAGGAGTTTCACAAGCGTTTTCAGGAAGAAAAGCCCATCGCCATCCATGAGCTGCTCTATTCCATCTGCCAGGGCTATGATTCCGTTGCGCTGGAAGCTGACGTGGAGCTTGGCGGCACCGACCAGAAATTCAACCTGCTGATGGGCCGGGTACTCCAGAAGGATTACGGACAGCCATCACAGATCATCCTGACCATGCCGATCCTTGAAGGCACAGACGGCGTGCAGAAGATGTCGAAGTCTTATGGGAACTATATCGGCATCAGCGAGCCGCCGCAGGAGATCTACGGCAAAGTAATGTCCGTGTCAGACGCGCTGATGTGGAGATACTACGAGCTGCTGACCGATGTTAGGGTGCCTGAAATTGAGCAGATGAAGGCCGATGCGGTCTCAGGCAAGCAACATCCGATGGAATTGAAGAAGGCGCTGGCGCGGAGGATTGTTCAGGACTTCCACGGTGAGGAGGCTGCTGCCGCAGCGGATGCGAATTGGGCGAAACAATTTCAGCAAGGCGAAGCCGTAGAGACTTTGACGATTGAAATGAAGAGCGTGCTCTCAGACGCTGAAATTCAGGCTTCCAATCCCAATCCTGTTGTAAGGATGGATAAGGTGATCGTGGCGGCCGGAATGGCCGCTTCTGGAACCGAAGCGCAAAGACTGAGGAAACAAAAGGCGGTAAAGGTCAATGATCGAGTCTGGGAAGAACACGCAATGGCGCTTGATTCGAAGGAATTAGTCCTCAAAGTCGGAAGGAGAATTAAGCGCATCACATTTGTTTAGTTTTGTGGCGCAACGCTCTCGCCGTTCCGCACTGTCTCAATAGCCTGTCATTTCGTGAGAGCATGGCGTAAAGAAAGTCATGCAACGGATGTCGAACATGCAGAAGAACGATGCCAGCCCAAATGGAAAAGATCTCGTTGTGTTCATGATTGTCCGCGACTCCAAATGTTCTGGTTGTCAGGAAGAACTGGGGAATGGGCAATTCTTGACGATGGAGAACCGCAAGCCGTTTTGCATGAAATGCGCTGATTTGGATCACTTGATTTTTCTGGGTTCCGGCGATGCGGCGCTCAGTCGACGATCTAAGAAGTACAGTAAGTTGTGGGCTGTGGTCGTCCGTTTCAGCCGCGCGCGCAAACGCTATGAACGACAGGGCCTGCTGGTGGAGGAAGAGGCCCTTGCCAAGGCAGAAGAAGAGTGCTTAGCTGACAGTGGCCTTCGGGAAGCGCGCCGCATTCGTGATGAAGAACGCCGCCTCTGTGAGGACGAAGTCTTGGCTGGAGAAATGGAAGGTAAGCTAAAGGAGATGTTTCCTGGCTGTCCCTCTGGCGAAGCGAAGGCAATTGCACAACAAGCCAGCATTCGCGGCAGCGGGCGAGTCGGACGCAGTGCGGCAGGAAGGAATCTTGAGGAAGAGGCTCTACGGCTGGCTGCTCTTGCATTTATCCGTCATCGCCACACACCGTACGATGATCTCCTGATGCATGGAATGGACCGTGCCTCCGCAAGACAATCCGTCTGGGACAAGATCGAAGAAACTCTCCAGCACTGGTCTAGGAGATAGGTAGGTTTTTGTCGAAATTATGTTATACCGTTCTTTGTGAATGCTGCCGCGCTGCTTGGACTATCTGCCAAGCAAAAGACAATTGAAAAGTTCCGCCTCAGCGAACGTATTCAGTTGTCGGTCGTTATTGAGGCTGCCCAGAATCACGAAGCTGCCGTCATCTTCGGCGGCGACGGCACAGTCCATCGTCATCTCCCCCAACTCTATCGCTGCAAAGTTCCTACGCTGGTGGTACCCACCGGCAGCGGCAATGACTTTGCCAAAGCCCTGGGAATCCGCACCGTAGAAATCGCATTGCAGGCATGGAAGCAGTTTTGTTCAGACGGAAAGAATGTAAAAGAGATTGACCTCGGTGTGATCCGTTCCGGCAGCCAGGAAACACTCTTCTGTTGCGTGTCAGGCGTCGGCATGGACGCAGATGCTAACGCCCGCGCCAATCGCATGCCGCCATGGCTGAAAAGCAGAGGTGGATATGTACTGGCGGCGTTGCAGTCTTTGATCGCATTCAAGCATGCGGAAATGAGGATAACGGCTGAAGGAAGGGAAATCCGGCGGTCAGCGTTCTTTATTGCTGTTGGAAATGCTCTTAGCTATGGCGGCGGGATGAAAGTCACGCCAGAGGCCACGCTCGATGACGGATTGCTGGACATCTGTCTGGTCAGCAAAATGAACAAGCTCAAACTGCTTTGCTGGGTACCGACCATTTTTTTCGGTCAACACCTGCGACTCAAGGAAGTGGAATACTTTCAGGCCAGTCAGATCGTGATCGAGGCCGAGCGCAAGCTGGATCTCTATGCTGACGGTGATTACGCGGCGCAAACGCCTGTGGAGATTGGGCTTATACAACGAGGGCTTCGGGTGATCGTTCCTGCTTAGGGGCTCCCAACGGGCTGAAACTTAGGAGATTTTCACGTTCCCGCCCGGTCCGAGGCAACAATTCGCCCCGAAAAGTGTGTATCTCGCTGTAAGTAAAACGGTTCTTGACGCGGAAGCCTATTTCAGGTGGAATAAAAGCCATGACCAAAGCCGATTTGATTGAAGAGGTTTCACGCCTGGCAGAGCTGACCCGTAAAGACAGCGAAATTATCGTGGAAACGATTTTTGACAGCGTGGTCCGCTCTCTGCGCTCCGGCGACAAGATTGAGATCCGTGGCTTTGGCAGTTTTCGAACCCGGCAGCGCAAGCCGCGCGTGGGCCGCAACCCCAAGACCGGCGCGCGCGTGGAAGTGCCGGCAAAGAAAATCCCTTATTTCAAGCCCAGCAAAGAACTTAAGGACGTAATCAATCACGGTAAGCCGGGAGAAGCAGCAGCTCCGTCTACTGCACCGGCTGCCGAAGGCCCAACTTCTTAGCTGCTGACGGTCTGGATTCCGTTCAGCTTAGTAGATCCGAACCTCTTAGTTCCGGAATTTCCTGAACCAGAACCCGATTCCTCCGCTCACCAACCCCAATAGACCCAACAGCGGTAAGAACGTCGCTGTCGCAGGCAGGCGGCGGCTGCCTTGTGCATCGTTGGATTGCTGGTTCTGATTGATCTGCGGCGTGGTGGAATTTTCCGCGGCGGCGGAAGTATCGGCCGGTTGACTCGCAGCTGCAGGAGCAGGCGGCGTTCCGGTCTGGCCGCTGGCAACTTGGTTCTGCTGATTCGTGGGAGCATTCGTCTGATGGGTTGACTGCGCGCTCTGCGTTGCGGGCTGAGCCGTGGCCTGACCATTTTGTTCCAGTGCTCCTGGTCCCAGCGGAGGCATGTTCTTTGCCATGGTCACCCCGCTCTTGTTATTCAACATTGTCTGCACATCTTCGTTACTCAGCACGCGCGCATTCCGCGTGTTTTTTTCCGCTTTGTAACGGCTTGATACTTCCGCCACCCCGATTGTGCTCGGTGCAGAAGCATCAGACGGCCCGCCAACAAAAGTGGAGGTTCCAAGATCATTGGCTGGTGTCTGACTCGTTGCTTCAGGCAAAGCAGGATTCTGCTCGCTTGTTGACTCTGATAAAGAAGCACTCGGCGTGGTCACAATTGTCGCAGGACTAGAAGGAGCGGTCGTGGTTTCGATTCCGTTCGTCGCATTGCTGATACCTGCGCGGCCCGCATCGCTGATGCCCGCGGTAGGAACCGGATTCGGAAAGCCTGCGGAAGGGGTCACCAATATCGGACCGCCAAACGGCCCGTTGACCGGTGGAGTTGTTGTGGACGGATTGGCTGTTTGGCCTTGTCCCAGGACGGCTGAAACCATTGCAAGGCCAGCGATAAGCAGAATTCCGCGCGGCATAGATCACCCCTGACTGTGTACCTGATCATTGGATTACCTAAGGGTAAACAGGGGATGCCAGAGTACTTGGTGGCCCGGCGATTTCAGCTACCCACAAATCGCGCATACAGACTGCGTGCCACGGAGTATCGCTAGTGGCCTTTGATGATGGCTCGGCCGTCGGGGAATAGGGTCATCTCGTATGGCTCTCGCCAGAACTTAAGCACGAAAGCATTATGTTTCACTGTCCCGTGGGTTCCCAGCCGTGCCGACATCTCAGCAAAGTCCACTGGACGATTGCGCTCATGGATTTGAACAGAGTTCCTGCCGCACAACGTGATTTGCGGCCTGCGCTCTCCGGCCAGATGAACAAACTCACGCTTTTCGCAAGTCTGGCACCCGGAATGCGGTCGCCCAGCAGCTATCTCCGCCTGATCATTACTCCACACGTCGAAAGAGAGAAGTGTCCGGCGCAACTTGTCTTTAGCGCCTACCAGAAACTTGATTGCCTCGGTTGCCTGAATTGATCCAATCAAATTGACAGCGCTGTTGAGAATTCCCGCTGTATCGCAAGTTTCGACCGTACCTTCCGGCGGTGATGGGAACATGCATGCCAGGCAAGCGGTTTCGCCGGGAATAATGTTCATGGTCACTGCGTAAGAGGCAACGGCGGCGGCGTAAATCCAGGGTTTGCCATGTTTTACGGCAAAGTCATTGATGAGGTAGCGCGTCTCAAAGTTATCGGTTGCATCCAGAATTAAATCGGCGTCCCCCAACAGAGATCCAATGTTTTCCGGCGTTAGATCAGCCACCACTGGCATGGTTTGGATCTCCGAGTTGAACGCAGCGATCTTGCGGCTGGCAGCCACCGCTTTAGGCAGCGATTCAATTGCATCGGATTCATCAAACAGCGACTGGCGTTGGAGATTGCTTGGTTCAACGAAGTCACGATCGATAATCGTCAAATGGCCCACCCCTGCCCGCGCCAGCAGAGCGGAGACGCAGGCGCCGGTCGCGCCGCAACCTACGATCACAACCCGCCCTTTGGCCAGGAGTGACTGTCCTTCCACCCCGATGCCAGGGAAAAGCACCTGTCGCGAGTATCGATCCTCAAATTTCATGTCACATTTATTATAGGTGTTTGAAGGTTAAGGGGTTTATGCGTTTCGTCGCAGGCAGCTTACAATGCTGGAAAAAGCTTGCGTGCAACTAAGGTCCAATCTGCCGCCATCGAATTACACAAAGCGACCTCCAATTAAGGGGCTTCTATTGCCGCGCTGCCGATCAGTGTGCCTGATGGTCGTGCTCTGCCTGAGCGTGTCCTACGCACAGCGTCAGGAAATTTCTGCGCTTCAAAATAGCCCAGAGGCCGCACCATCGCCCCAAAGCCAGGCCACACCTATGCCTGGCACGCAGGTTCCGCCAGCCGTTGAGCCTGCTTCTTCTCCTGCCAGCGGGCTTCCGGCGGTGCAACTTTCGAGCGGACTCAACAGCTTGCAGGGACTCAAAGTTGCGATGATTCAGGTCAATGGCCCAGGCATCGATGACGCAGAGAGCCTGCTGACAATACTGCCGCAGAAGATAAACGAACCTCTTGATCGATATAAAGTCAGGCAGTCGGTGCAGGCGCTTTATAACACTGGCCGTTTCGCGGAAATCCAGGTTGAAGCCCAGCGCAATCCAGCCGGCGAAGTTGTGCTGGCCTTCGATGCCCGCGAGAATTACTTTTTTGGCTCCATTCTGGCGGAGGGATCGCCCGCGCATCCAAGCGACAGCCAACTGGTGAATGCCAGCAAACTCAACCTGGGCGAGCAATACACTGACGAAAAGATCGCCGCCGGGATTGAGGCAATGCAGCGAACACTTCAGGACAATGGCTTTTACCAGGCCACAATCAAGCCCTACTATGAGTGGGATTCGCGCAATCAGCAGGTCAAAGTGCAGTTTATGGTTGACCAGGGCAAGCCTGCCCGTATCGGCGTGATCAATGTTGGAGGCTCGCCTGGCTATAGTGCAGAAGAAGTGCGAAAAATAGCCAAGTTGCGGTCCGGGGATAAAGTTACCGCGGCTCATCGGACGCGAGCATTGCAGCGGCTACGAAAGCGCTTCCAGAAAAAAGATCTGCTGGAAGCACAAGTTACCATGACTCAGCGGATCTACCACCCGGAGACCAATCTGCTGGATTACACCTTTGAGATTAACCGCGGCCCGGTCGTGGACGTTAAAGTGGAAGGCGCCAAATTGCGCCGCGGGCGGGTTAAGAAATTGGTTCCGGTGTTCGAAGAAAGCGCGGTGGATGATGACCTGCTGAATGAAGGGGCGCGCAACATACGCGACTATTTTCAATCGAAGGGCTTTTTCGATGTAAAAGTCACTTATGAACAGAGGCAGGATTCGGCCACGGAAAGGCGCACAATCATTTTTCACATCGAAAAGAACCAGCGGCACAAGCTGGTGGAACTGGCCATTCAGGGAAACCATTATTTCCTCCGCGAAGATCTGCGCGAGCAGATGCTGATGCAACCGGCCGGAGGGCTGCTGCTATACGGCCTATTCAGCCAATCCATTTTGGCGCGTGATGTGCAAGCGATTGAGAATCTCTACCGCAGCAACGGTTTCCTGCAAGCCAAAGTCACGCCAGAGGTGGAGGACAATTACGGCAAGCAGGGCCACATTCGCGTAAGCCTGGTGATTGCGGAAGGCCCGCAGACTCTTGTGGGAAAACTGAAGATTGAGGGTAATGAAGCGCTTCCGGAAGGCCAAATTCGCGGCTTGATCACGGCTTCAGAAGGCCAACCATATTCTGACTCCATGGTGATTGCGGATCAGTCGGTAATTCTGGAGCAATACTACAATCTGGGATTTCCGAAAGTAAAATTCGACTATACAACACAGCCTGAAGCGGATAATCCCAATAAAATCGATGTGAACTACAAGATCGATGAAGGCGCACAGGTTTTTGTCAACAAGGTCCTGATTTCCGGGATCAACTACACGCGGCCTTTTATCGTGGAACGTGAAATCAAGATCGGCGCGGGCGACCGCCTGAGCCAGAGCCAGATGCTCGATTCCCAGCGCCGCCTCTATGACATGGGCATTTTCAATGAAGTGGGAGTGGCGGTGCAGAACCCTGAAGGCGATGCCACCAGCAAGAAAGTAAATTTCCAGCTCTCTGAAGCGCGGCGCTACACGTTTAATTACGGCCTTGGACTCGAAGTGCAGACGGGGCAGCCCGGCAGCACGACCAGTCCACAGGGAGACACAGGCGTCAGCGGTCGCGTGTCGTTTGACGTGACACGCTTGAACTTTCGCGGTCGCGACCACACCATCACGCTCAAAACCCGTTACGGCAATCTGGAAAAACTGGCATTGATCGGCTATGGCGCGCCGCGACTGTTCGATTCGCAAAAGCTTACGCTCGATTTCACAGCGTTTTACCAGCAGACCAACGACGTAAGCACCTTCACCTCAACGCGGCTGGAGGGGTCGGCGTCAATTAAGGAAGAATTGAATCGCGCCACTACGCTGCTATATCGACTCATTTACCGGCGTGTAAGCACCAGCAATTTGGTCATTGATCCCAACCTGGTGCCGCTGTTTTCTCAAGCGGTGCGCGTCGGCATGCCGGATTTTAGCTACGTCCGCGATACCCGTGACAATCCTATTGAGTCACTGAAGGGAACATTCAACACGTTTGATCTGGGCGTAGCCTCTGGGATATTCGGTTCACAGACGAACTTTACGCGCGTAGTTGTTCAAAACTCCAGTTATTACCAATTTCACAAACGCCGCTGGGTGTTTGCCCGCTCCACACGCATAGGGGTGGAAGAGCCATTCGCATCCACTGACTTTGCTCCGCTTCCTGAGCGCTTCTTCGCCGGCGGAAGCACGTCGCACCGCGGTTTCGGCATCAATCAGGCGGGCCCGCGCGACCTTACCAGCGGCTTCCCCTTGGGAGGTGAGGCGCTCTTCCTGAATAACCTTGAACTTCGTACTCCGCCGTTGCCTCTGCCCTATGTTGGCAACAATTTAAGCGCGGTGGTGTTTCATGATATGGGGAACGTTTTTTCCACGGCCGGGGATATGGCCAACAGTATTCTAAAGTTCTCTCAGCCTAACCGGAGTCTTTGTTTGAACCCAGCCGCGGCTACCTGTAACTTCAATTATGTATCGCACGCCGTGGGCGCCGGGGCGCGCTACCGTACTCCGATCGGGCCTGTGAGTTTCGACGTGGGATATAACCTCAACCCGCCGGCATTTCCCATTTCTGCGCCTAAACTTCCGGCTGTCCCTTCTTCACAGGTACTGAAGCATTTCAATTTCTTTTTTAATATTGGACAAACATTCTGATGAGAGCGCGTTTCCATTTCGTGATGGCCTTGCTGCTTGCCGGAGTTGCGCAAGCCCAGGTGGTCGATCGAATGGTGGCGGTTGTGAACAAACGCGTGATTCTGGAAAGCGAGCTTGATCAAGCCACGCGCGTGGAATTTTTGATGCAAGCCAAACCCATCGAACGCCTGACCTATGCTGATCGAACCGCGGTCATGGAGCGTTTAATCGATCGTTCCCTGCTTGACCAGCAGATAGTGAATCCGGCCATGCTGGATCCCGCCCCGGAAGAACTGAAGGCAAAAATTGAAGAGCTGCGGCAAGGCATTCCTACCGCGTCGACCGACGATAGCTGGAAAACCGTTCTTACCGGCTATGGTCTTACGCAACAGGACGTGGAAGAGCAGCTTGCTTCGCAAATCCGCATTCTTCGGTTTATCGATCTGCGTTTTCGCGGTC
>Ga0209580_10000979_pt1 | contig 13796 bp, 14 predicted proteins | sample Coa_R1_5_FD_187153 | JGI IMG/M metagenome (GOLD analysis project Ga0209580, IMG submission 187153) | Surface soil microbial communities from Centralia Pennsylvania, which are recovering from an underground coalmine fire - Coalmine... | ecosystem: Environmental > Terrestrial > Soil >...
CATTCCCTCCGGATTTGTGGAAGAATGGTGGGCCGAACTACTCAAGCAGAAACTAGCCAGTCTTGAATCTTCCGAGACGACTCCCCCGCTGTCGATACAGTCTGAACGCCTCCAAACACTAGCAAGAAATCCTCTCTCCACAAGACCCTCAGCTAGTGAGGCCCTTGAGATTTCAAAACTACTCGGAGTTCCACTCCACCCATTCTACACCTTCTTCTGGGACTCGATCAAACCAGAAGAACTCCAATACCTGCGAGAAAGAATCCTGGACTCTTCAAAACCATCCGAAGAGACAATACTCCTACCAAACGACACGCAGATCAAGTCTCTCCTAGAGAAGCTCTGTCTGCCTCACAAGGTCGAGGGCGCCTCGATCCGTATCATGGAGGATGAAACACTGATCCTTGGGGCCCTTTTCCGGCGCGAGGACCGGGACTGGATGCTAGGCGTATCGACCATCTTAGAGAAGTTGTCTGTTCTCGCAGGGTTTCCAGTGAAGAGCAAGGCTCCGAACTTTGTAGGAGCTCGCATGGGACGCCCGGAGAAAGCGAAAGAGCGCATCATGACGCCCAAGGTTCATTGTCTCTTCCCAACAGGCCAGTTCGGCGGAACCCGGCGCGACATTGTAGAAGCGTCTCGAAAACTGGCAGTGAGCCTCGACGTTGTGGACCGAATCTGTCCGAATTGTGACACGTGGGAACCGCGTATCAAGTGTCCCGCATGCGGGACTCTAACAGTCGCCCGAACATCCTGTCCTAGATGTGGACTTCCAGGCTCGAGCGTGTGCAAGATTTGTAACATCGAGACAGTTGGTTACAAGAACAGCCCGATCGACCTGAAGCGTGTTCTAGACGATGCTGGAAAACGGCTGGGGCTAGTGATGATTCCAGATGCAGTCAAGGGGACGAAGGGACTTCTAAACAAGACAAAGACTCCCGAGCCGCTTGAGAAAGGACTGCTACGGGCAAGGGCGGACGTTTCTTTGTTCAAAGATGGGACGATACGGTTCGACTCGACCAACGCGATTCTGACACAGTTTCGTCCCGGAGAAGTCGGCCTCTCAATCGAGAAGGCCTACTCCTTAGGCTATGAGAAGGATATGGACGGGAATCGGCTAGAATCGCCCAACCAGCTCTGCACTCTAGAAGTCCAAGACCTGATAGTCCCTGAGACTGGGGCGCAGTACCTTCTGAAGGCTTCCAAATTCCTCGACGACCTCCTCTCCAGCTACTATGGGATAGAAAAATTCTACAACGCCACGAAGAGAGAGGATCTAATTGGCCGACTCGTCGTTGGACTTTCACCGCACACATCTGTCGGCGTCGTGGGCCGGATTGTGGGATTTACAAAAGCGAGCGTCTGTTATGCTCATCCGTTCTGGCACGCTGCGAAACGCCGGGACTGTGACGGTGACGAAGACTCGATATCACTACTCCTTGATGTTCTGTTGAATTTCTCTCGCGACTTCATGCCAGACCGGATCGGAGGACTGATGGACGCGCCACTATTACTATCGCCACTTCTAAACCCGTCAGAGGTAGCTAGGCAGGCGCTGAACATCGAGACAATCGCACGGTTCCCCGTCGAGTTCTACGAAAAAACGTGGCAAGCAGCCCACCCGAGCGAAATAGAGTCTCTCGTTCCCACATTGAACAAGAGTCTTGGCTCTGACCACTGGAGTATCGGATTTACACATCCCACGGAGGACCTGGATCGTGGGAGACTAGTTAGCTCTTACAAGGAATTGCCCACTATGCTGGACAAAGTGAAGGAACAGCTCCAGTTGGCTGATCAGATCATAGCTGTGAATGCCGCGGAGGTTGCTGTCAAAGTCCTCTCAACGCACATTCTCAGGGATCTTGTAGGAAACCTGCGAACCTTCACCTCACAACGGGTCCGCTGTATGAAGTGCGGATCAAAACCTCGCCGGGTCCCACTTGGAGGAGTCTGCCGTCGGTGCGGCGGCAAGCTTATGGCGACAGTGTTTCGGAGCGGAGTCGAAAAGTATCTAGACGTTGCAACGGAAATGGTCGACCGGTACAAGATCCGACCTTACTACCATCAACGGCTGGACTTGATCAAGCTAGAGTTGTCTGAGACTTTCAAGGCCTTACCAGTTGACAAGCAGCAGCAGAAGTTGCTGATCAGCGACTTCGCTTGAGGAATATCGTCTGAGCCCCGCCTATAATCCGCGAGCGTACCTAGCTGGTATGAGGAACGTCAGCAGAGGCCTCGAGTCCCGGACCAAGATTCTAAACGTGATGGAGAAGGGAAAAACGAATGTCCAGGACATTAGTGAAAAGGCCGACCTCGGCACTGCATGCGTCAGTTACCATCTCAAACTGCTCTTGAAACAGAGAATAGTGACAATGTCAAAGTCGGGACGCGCAGGCAGGTGGAGCTTGACCAAATACGGACAAGAAAAACTGTTTACCTGATTCAGACGTTGTGAGAGGCTTACTTCTTCAGATCATCTATGCTTATGTTATTGTTGGAATTGGGACATACTGCTCTGTAGGGGTCCCGGTTCTGTCTTGATCGATTTCCAATCCATTTCTGCTAGTCCGGCTAGTCGTCGGAATTCGTTGACGCTACCTGGTCCGAATCCTGCGAAGTGGTTGTTGAAGAAGATGTAGCCTTGTTTGAACAGGTCTGATTTCTCTTCGAGGGCAGTGTACCAATTCCTCAGGACGTTACTCTGATCTCTCTGCTTCTCGCCAAAGTTTGTGATGTCTCTATCACCTACCATTCGGAGATAGGCGATGTCTGAGGTTGCTTCGGTTGGACTGTTGGCATACTGGTTTTCTGACCATGCGAGTGCGACATTGCTGGCTTCTAGTAGCTTGTAGGTTTCAGGCTTCCACCAGGACTTGTTCCGGAACTCGATCGCGTGCTTGTACTTCTGGTCGATCTGGCCGAGGAAGATTTCGAGCGCGTCCTTGTCCTTCTTCATGTTGAACGAGGGCGGCAGTTGTATGACTAGTGCTCCGAGTTTTTCACGGAGCTCGCTCATTGATTTGTAGAAGCGTTCCAGTTGGGCTTGGCTGTCGCGTAGCTTCAGCTCGTGCGTTATCTTTTTTGGGAATTTCGCGGTGAAGATGAAATTGCCCGTGGTGGCTTTTCGCCAGTTGTTGACCATTAATGGGCTTGGTGTTCGATAGTAGGTGGAGTCGATCTCGACGGCATCGAATACTGTGGAGTAGAGGTGGAGATAGTCGCCGGGCTTAGCGTTCTTAGGGTAGAAGGGTCCGACCCAGTCTTGGTAGGACCATCCGCTACAGCCGATGTGGAGACGCTTTGGGTCCGGATACAACGGTTGACGGTGAATATTCGGTCATGTCTGAGGTTAAAGGATTGTTTTGGGGCCGAAAAGTGTGAAGGAGTTTTTCTTTGCCAATCCACCCCAAGGCGGGTCGAAAAGGGGTGGAAAAAGAAGAGTTAGTGAAAAAGAATAAGACGCATGACAGCTCAGCCCCAGCTTTCGATACTGTAATACTAGATGTGAATCAGATAGTCCGTGATTAGCCGTGTCAACAGTACTGCTGTGACTGAAACGACTATCGTTATGAGTCTAGATACAACCTGGATGTCGAAGGGCCATGTTGGAAGCGATGAGATCTTGTTTTCTAACATGTTTAGTTCTTGGAGGTCCGTGAGCCTTGCCAGTCTTGTGTGAACATCGTCGAGGGTGGCGTTCTGAGTAGGCTGAGGCGGGTTGTGGTTGAGACGTGGGTAGCGCGCGCCTACCTCCAACAGTAGTCGACGTTTTTCTCCTTGCATTCTTACGTGGATGCTGTTCAAAGGTAGGAAGAACAATGCAACTCCGAGAACAAGCACCACTACAAAGAGTACTGAGCTTGGAATGCTTGATGGCAGAAAAGTGCTCAAGAGAAGATACGTAAGCAACAGTCCACCATAGTAGGCTATTGTGAGAGAAAGGGCGAGGTTGCCCATCGGCTTTGCGCCCATCATTCTATCCTCCAAGAATGAGCCTAGTTTTAGGGAAGAGCCTCCCAGCCTATGGAGTCCTATGGCTGCGGTTGCGAACTCCCATGCATAGGTGCAGAACGCGAGCGCGTTCAAGTAGACGACGATGGCGGTCAATGTGATCCCCAACGGACCCGGGGACAGAACGCCCGCAGACGAGTATACTACCAAGAGGAAAGCTCCCAAGGGCGCCGTCAAGAGTAAGACAGGAAGGGTCTGAGTCATTCTGCTGAAAGCCCGATGATAGTCTTCATCTCCTCCGGAGAGCCGTGGTGCAATTGTAGCTTCGGCCGCAACGACTCTCTGACGAATGTACCGGACCATCATAAAGAGGTAGAAGGGGAGCAGAACATTCAGTACCGCCGTGGGAAGCTGACCGACAGAGACGGAGATTGAATTGGTCGTAAGGTACTGGATCAGGTAACCCCCGACGCTACTGGGAAGGATTAGTGACCAGACGAGCGCGGCCAAAGGGTAAGGGAGAGGGATCATGCTGACGAATCGTTCGATCAGAGTCGGCTTCTCGACGGAGCTAGGAGCCAAGAGTGATGAGACTCTCCATCTGGATTTCCTAGTTAAGCCTGCGGCGCTCGCAGGGTTGCAGTTGGGTCCGACTCTTTAGAAAACCCTGCACTTCTGGTGAGTGCGAGCTTAGCGAACTGCTCGCTGAGCTGGTTGAGCGAGTCCGCTACAGGCGGGAGAATCCTGTGATGCCTACTTTACCCGCAGCATGATGCTGCTGCCTTCTACTATGACCTCGTAGCTCCGTTCTGGAATATCGGCTGGCCCCTCGGTAACTTGTCCAGTCCTTAGATCGAAGCGTGAACTGTGCCAAGGACATTCAACCTCGTAATGGTGCAGTCTGCCTTCGTCAAGGGGACCCCCTCTATGGGTACAGAGATTTTCAATCGCAAAATACTTCCCATCAACATTGGCAAGCAACACCTCTTTGCCGCCTAAGTCGAACTTTCGCATAATGCCCGGCGGCATCTCATCCACAGAGGCTACCCTAGTATATCCTTCAACCTTGACTGCTACCATAGCAACCGACGGGTCACGGTTCTCGAGTATTAGCGTTTTCTCCTAGGGAACACTATTCGTATATTCCCGGTTGCGTTAATCCTATCTCAAGGGAGCAAGGCAGAGAGCGCTGACCACGCAACACTAGTATGGAGAGAGTGTGGATGGATAAGCAGTCAACGATTCGAAGCATCAGGTCCAGCTACAAGATAGACCAGGTTGAGAATGGTTGGACTGTCTCCACTGGAGACGGGAACATGTTCGTGTTCGCCAACTCAGAACAATTGGCGGAGTGGTTTTGCATGATTGTCGGAGTTGGTACTCCTAACGGCAAAAAGGCGGAGGAAGACCCACTTGAATCTGAAATCCGTAAGCTCGTCAAGTCCTACAACCTTGTCGCCCAGGACGTGGACAAGCACTTCCTTACGAGCACTGTCCGATCATAGTTAACGAGAATCACTTCGACTCGTTGAATGCTAGACTCGAGATTTCCCTATTCCCAGAAATGATGATTTTGGGGGAAAAGTTCTTCCACTTTTTCCTTTCGCTTAACGGAGCGAGGCTTGGTGCCTAAAGCTAGACATACATAGCAACACGAACTGCCGGGGGGGAGGAGTGATTCGCCAGTTGACATCACCGAGCAAGACTTTCGATTTTATCAAACTGAACGAGTTACCAGAAAAGCCGAGAAAGACCGGAGTTATCGAGTTCCGTGGACCCTACTACACGCCCGTGACATATGGGTATCTTACCGATCTCCTCGACGACTGGGGGGATTATGTTGACGGTTTCAAGTTCGCGGGAGGAAGCATGCGGCTCCTTGACCGTGACAAGACCCGGAAAATGATCCAGCTCTGTCACCGGTACAATGTGTACGTTTCGACTGGGGGATTCGTTGAACGAGTCATTGTCCAAGGACCCGACGCCGTTGACAAGTACCTAGAAGAATGCAAATCATTAGAATTCGACATGGTAGAAGTCTCGAGTGGACTAGCAACTATCAAACTGGAAGACAAAGTCGCAATCGTCAAACAAGTCCAGAAACTCGGTATGAAGGCTAAGCCCGAAGTCTCAATGATGATTGGTGCAGGTGCAGGAACGCACATAGTGGGCTACAAGACCAAGATGCGCAGCTTCGCCGACGTTGCGAAAGAGACGGCGGCGCACCTAGACGCAGGAGCAAACATACTCATGCTGGAATCAGAAGGAATCACAGAAGACCTTCCTCCAAGCAAGTGGCGGAAGGATGTCATCAAGAAGCTGGTCGACAAGTTCGGCTATCATTCTTGGATGTTCGAAGCCTCAGACCCGCCCGTCTTCAAATGGTACCTGAAGACCTTCGGCAAAGAAGTTAACCTCTTCATAGACCATAGCCAAATCGTCGAGTTCAACGCATGGCGGCTCGGACTTTGGGGAGACAGCGACATTTGGAAAGGCAAACGGCTTAGCTATCCAGGACCAGCATAACCCATAACACAAAGGCTCAGGACAAGGTAAACCATGGCAGACTTCCAGAAGGTTGCATTGACTTCGGAGATTCCTAAGGGTGGAATGAAGAAGATAATGCTGGGCTCGCAACAGGTTCTCCTAGCGAATGTTAACGGCAAGTTCTACGCGATCGGAGACGTCTGTACACACATGGGCGGTCCACTAGACAAGGGCAAGCTAGCAGGCGACGAGGTCGAATGCCCGTGGCATGGATCCCACTTCGATGTGACCACTGGTCAGGTGAAGAGGGGGCCAGCTGGGAGACCCGAGCCTGTTTATGAGATCAAGATCGAGGGCAACGAGGTCCAGATAAGGCCAAAACAATAGATACTCTGCTGAGAGCCTTTCCGCATTATCAGGATCGGCCCCAATCCAGTCGGCTGCTAAGGCTTAACGGATTTGCGGGACTCGACAAACGCCCGGGATTCAAAGATAAACCAAGAGTAGATCCCAACGACAGCCGAGAAAGCTGTAACCGATGCAAAGAAGAAACCCATCAGAACGCTTTGAGGAACGAGAGTAGAAGCCTCTCCGAACATTATGGTAGCGACGGAGATGAGAATCGAGATGAGTGTCGTGGCTACCAATGGCTTGAGTATGCGGGACTGTCCGGTGAACTGTAGTGCAGAAAGTCCTAAGAGCCCTAACAGGAACCCCTGCACAGTCACAAGAGTACCCACTATATCGAATACTGCCTGCTGTGTTAGCAGGGGCAAGGATACGATATAGGCTGGGACAAGTAGGAACAAGTCGAACGTGACGACCGAAAATAGTATCACGATGTGATGAACGGTTAGACTGGACGCTCTCGGCTCAAGTGGTGAGCCTTCGGTGATCACCTGCTTCTCTGCGAGAATAGGCTTCGACCCACGTCGGAAAGGACCTAACAAATATAGAAGTTCCACGAGGAGCGATTCCCCTGCGACCACGATTCCTGTTATCTGACCAAGTTGTGAGGATGGAAGCAATAGTTTCACGTACGCGATTACGTATAGGAGGATTGCCGTAAGGATGATCATGCCTAGAACCTGCGTAGTCCTAGCCGCACGCTTAGTCCTGGTCGACAGTATTCGTCGTCACTTACAAACTGAAAGCGGTAGTCAGGTCAGGACTTAACGATTAGGGCTTTGGGATAGTAAGGAGTGAGAGTGCTTTTCCCACGTCCCTGACCTTCTCGATGCTCCAAACCATGTCCAGTATTTTTCTCGACTGACTCTTCCTCAAATATTTGTTTGTGAGCCTCTCAAACTTTTGTTCGACCTCCTTGTCATTCATAGGGTTCTTCGGGTGGCCCTTGTGATAGTCGACCTGTTTGGATACAACCTTTCCCGACGATAACTTGACAGTCACCCTGTTCGCCACAGCCTCTGGATACTTTGCACTCAGCTCCTTGTCCTCGACTACCGTGATTTTCTTGAGAAAGTCTAGAACGTTCGGGTCTCGATACTTCTTCTCGGCGTAAGTTGAATTGTCGATCTTGCCGTCCAATAGCGCCATTGCGACGATGTAGGGAAGGCTGTGGTCTGCCGTCTCCTTCGTCATAGGACTCCACTTTTCCGGGTCCCTCCCGAGAATCGTATAGCCGGCCTCGTGCGAAGCAATCTCGACCGAGACAATGTCGTCCGGGTTCTCAATCTCCTTCCTGGCTTCCAGTGCAGCCCATATCGAAGTCTGTGAATGGATCTCTGCTGGAAAGAATTTCAAATAGGTCTCGGCGATCTTGAAAGATCCATTCCTTCCACCGAAATCGCTGAAGTTGATTTGGAATGGTCCAGATACTTGTTTGAAGAACCCCATTTCTCCCTCGAAGATTGGAGAAGGTCCCGTCATGCCTTCCCGAGCTAGTAAAGCGGAGAAGACGCCGTTTCTGGCAGCGTTGGCGAATGAGCATCCTTTCCACATCGACAACTCTCCCGCCCGTACCTGCCGCATCGTAATGTGAGAATTCAGAGCCAGGTTCACCGCCTCAGTCATTTCTTCATCACCCAACCCCATGAGCTTGCTTGCCGCCAATGCTGTCGATGCAAGCCCGTAGCAGACATGGTCCCACCCTCTGTGCCGAATGTCCGCGGCGTCGCAGAGCCTGCACTGGATCTCGTACGCTAAGACGATCGAGAGGAGGAGGTCCTTTCCACTTGCGTGTTCCGATTCCGCGACTGAGAAACAGGGTCCGATGTTGTCGCTGGGATGTGCCGGTTCCTTCGCCAAGTATGTATCGTTGTAGTCGAAATATCGCACCATTATTCCATTGACGAAAGCAGCTAGATCAGGAGTAGTCTTCCTTCGCGTTCCGAAGAGTGTTGAACCTTTCTCATCTCTAGTTTGCTCTGCTACCTTCCGCGAGATCTTTACAGGCTCTGAGTAATATGCGCCAATTCCACAGCCTAAACTATCGATGATTCTCTTCTTAGTCTCATGAACTACCTCCTCGGAGACATCCTGATAATTCACGGATTGAACGTATTCAGCTAGCTCTTGGGCGAGATTCAACTTGTATTCCGTCGCGGATTCCAACCCGGTCTAATTCAATCTTTGACCTAACGGCCACGGGTCGGCAATCCGTTGCGATTGTTTTACCCTGCCTCATAATGCGTGCACCATTTCGTCTGGACATAGGAAAAGGGTAAATTCTAACCGCATTCACGGTGAGTCTAGAGACCGCTACCAGTGTCGGTGAACATAGGAAAAATTCTAGGCATCCCAATTAGGATTCACTGGACGCTCTGGTTTGTCTTCCTACTCATTGCTTGGTCACTCGCCGTAGGGTATCTGCCTGCAACATATCCCCAGCTTTCAGTTACAATGGACTGGATAGTCGGCACAGTCTCAGCCCTTCTGCTGTTTATTTCCGTCCTAGTCCACGAACTCTCACATTCGTACATCGCAAAGAAAAACGGACTGCCGATAGCTAGAATCACTCTGTTCTTCTTCGGCGGAGTCTCTGAGATGAGCCAGGAGCCTCAAGACGCCGGCTTAGAGGTAAGAATGGCGGCCGCGGGCCCCTTGACCAGTTTCGCGATAGCAGGAGTACTCGGGGGTCTTTGGTATATCGGAGGTTTGGTTGGTTTTCCGATTGCCGTTATTGCTGTTCTCGGCTACAATGCGCTAATCAACGGTGCATTGGGAGCGTTCAACCTAATCCCGGCCTTCCCGCTAGACGGTGGCCGGGTCTTGCGTGGAAGCCTCTGGAGGAGTTCAAAGAACCTCCTGACGGCAACCAAGAACGCTACGCGCGTCAGCGAGATCCTCTCGCTGCTGATGATCGCCGCAGGACTATTGCTTGTAGTCGCTACAGCTGATTTTGTCAATGGCATCTGGATAATCTTCCTGGGCTGGTTCATCCGGTCCGGGGCTGAGACAAGCCTTCAGCAGACTCAGATGACTGAGGCGTTGCATGGTATCACTGTGGGTGATATCATGACCAAGAACCCTCTCACCGTCAACCCAAGCATTACTGTACAACAACTGGTCAACGAGTTCTTCCTCGTTCATCCACATGGGGGATATCCTGTTGTTCAAAATGACAAGCTTCAGGGAGTGGTTACCATGAGCTCCGTGCGATCTATTTCTAAGGAGAGGAGGGACTTTGAGACAGTCGGCCAAGCAATGGTCCCCTTCCAGAGAATAGTGACAATAGGTCAAATGGCCTCTGCGGCTGATGCGATGCAGAAGATGGCTCAGAAACAGATTGGCAGGCTAATCGTGACCGACGGGGATACTGTTCTCGGAATCATAACTCGTGGAGACTTGATGAAGAGGATCAAAATGAGCCAGGACCTCGGGGTCCAAAGCGCAATCGGCCGATAGCGCGCGCAACTAGATTTCTGCCTCGATGAGCTTCTTCAACAGTGACCTGTGGCAAAGGTTCGGGTCCTTGCACGAGCAGAGAAGTGTGATAGGACCCGCGCGCGCAAAGCCTGCTATTTCTCTGACAAGCATTTGTTGAAGTTCTCCTTTCATGTCGCCGTAGTATCGCTTTTCATACTGGGCCCTAGTGACCTTGCCTGTCTTCCACTCTTTGATTAGTTCCCTGTTTGTTCCTACGCCCTTGATCCATAAATCGACTGATGTTTTTCGAACTCCGCGAGGCCATATGGTCATCACTAGAATCCGTTTGCCGTCACTAGACGATGGCTTGTCGTAGACTGTCTTTTCTATCTGAATGTTCGACATTGCTCGTCGCTACTTGTGGATGTGTCTCCGCGGGTCCTTGTCGAAATTTGTTTTGCACATATTTGAACAGAAGTATACACTCTTCCCTTCGTACATTGACGTGAACCTTGACTTCTTCTCGTCAACCATCATTCCACAGACTGGGTCTTTCTGCAATTATCCACCTCCTAGATCTTTGTGCTGAACCTTCGCAATAACAGCGAGTTTGAAACTACAGTTACGGAGCTAATGGCCATCGCTGCGCCGGCTAGAAGGGGAAGAACTTGGTATATTCCAGCCCCCAGAAGCGGAACTAGAATACCCGCTGCAATCGGAATCAGGGCGACGTTGTAGAAGAAGGCCCAGAGGAGATTCTCCTTGATTTTTCGCACGGTTGCCTTGCTGAGCTCCAAGGCTCTGGGAACGTCGGTCATATCGTCTTTGATGAGGATTATGCCTCCGGTCTCCTTTGCTACGTCTGTCCCGCTACCTATCGCGATACCTACATCTGCCGCGGCCAGAGCCGGCGCATCGTTTATTCCGTCGCCGACCATTGCGACCTTCTTTCCGTCTGCCTGAAGCTTCTTCACCGCCTCCTCTTTCTGGTCTGGGCGGACATTCGCGATGATAGTGTCGATGCCGAGTATCCTCCCGATTGCTTTGGCAGTTCTCTCGTTGTCTCCTGTGAGCATGACTACTCCTAGCCCGTTCTTCTTCAACACGGCAACAGTTCGTGCCGCGGACTCTTTTACAGTATCAGCGAGGCTGATGAGGGCGACTGGCTCACGGTCGACCGCCAGGAGAGTGACTGTTTTTCCCTGAGCCTGTAAGTCTTCGATTCTCGGTAAGTACGTCTCTATGGGGATTGAAAACTTGAGCATGAGCTCCGGATTGCCTATGAGCACCTCCCGTCCTTGTACAGTTGCTTTTGCTCCTAGTCCGGGGAGAGCTTCGAAGTCTGAAGGATCAGAGAGGAAGATTCCTTTGCTTTGAGCCAATTCTATGACTGCCTGGGCGAGCGGGTGTTCGCTTCCCTTCTCCGCGGCCCCAGCGTAGTCAAGTATCTGAACTTCAGACAACTTTCCTATTGGAATGATGTCAGTCACGGACGGTCGACCCATTGTGAGTGTTCCTGTCTTGTCGAAGACTATGGTATTGACCTTGCCAGCTTCCTCTAGCTGGTCTCCTCCTTTGATCAGGATTCCGAATTCTGCCCCCTTACCCGTCCCGACTAACAGGGCTGCTGGAGTGGCGATTCCCAATGCGCATGGGCATGCGATGATTACGACCGATACAAACGCGAGAAGGGAAAAGGCGAGGCCGATTTTTGCGATGAAATACCAGAAGAGAGCGGAGCTTGTCGCTATCAGTATGACTGATGGGACGAAGTATTCGGCGACCCTGTCGGCTAGGCGTTGCAGGGGAGCTTTTCCGATCTGGGCTTCTTCGACCAGCTTGGCAATTTGGGACAATACCGTGTCCTGTCCAACTTTTGATGCTTGAACCTTCAACAGTCGAGTCTTGTTCACGGTGGCGCCTATGACCTCGTCGCCAGTGTGCCGGTCTCTGGGAATGCTCTCGCCAGTGATCATGGATTCGTCAATTGCAGAACTTCCTTCGATTATTTTTCCATCGACGGGGACCCTCTCCCCCGGACGGACTAGCATAGTGTCGCCGACCTCGACCTGTTCGACTGGAATTCTAGTCTCTATTCCATTTCTCATCACACTCGCGACTGTTGGCTGGAGACTGAGCAGCCTACGAACCGCCTCCGAGGCCCTTCCTTTCGTGATGTATTCGAGAAGGTTCCCAGTCTGGATCAGAGTGATAATTATGGCCGAGGTTTCAAAATAGGTGGCGCTACTCGGAAAGAATCCTGGGGCGAACGTCACGATGGTGCTGTAGAGCCATGCCGCTGTCGTTCCGAGACCGATCAACAGGTCCATGTTTCCAGTCCGCGACCTAAGCGCGTCGTAGCTTCCACGGTAGAAACGTGAACCCACCACAAACTGTACTGGCAACGACAAGACAAACATCACGAGATTATTGACGCCGCGATCAGGAATAATCGGGAGATAGGTTAGAGCGGCGATCGGAATTGCGAGTATGGCTCCTAGAGCGACCATCCGCTTTAGGCTGGCAACTGCCTTCTCGGGAGCTTGAAACTGTACCAGGCAGGCTTCGCTGCAGAAATAGTAGTTTGTCCCATGACGCGTCGTGGTGAGAGAGTGCTCTCCTTCTTCGACGTACATTCCACAAATGGGGTCCTTTGCCAGATAGGCGAGCCTCCTCCGTCTAGTACGCGTCTGGGACGGCTTAAATTCGCGCTTTGCAAGCTCCGCCTATCAGAAGATATCCCGCTTAGGATTACGGGAATGCGCTGTTATTGCTAGCTCATCTTTCTCGAAATATCTGAGAACCAAAAGTAGACCGCCGCTATCAAGATCGCGGGAACAGCATATGCCAGCAGAATCGCGACCGAAAGGTCTAGGGTTGGCACTACTGCTGTGCCCGGGCCGACAAACTGGAGAATTGTACTTGCTGTCTGTGGGAGAAGTGGGACCGCGTATTGAATCGGGAGAGAGTTCGCAGGCGACGTTGGAAGATAGATCTGTATTGTCTTGTAGATTCCCTTCCCTGTTAGCATGTAGATGAGTCCCATGTAGGCGCCGATTATGATGCTAGAGAAGAAGACCGCCGAGGAGAAGATGTAGGCTAGAGAAGATCGTCGGACGAGCTCGCCGAGCATGAATGCTATGGAGTAGAATATGAGGGAGGAGAAAGCCTGCACGAAGAAGAGGCCCGGAATGATCTCCAGGCCCATCTGCGTGCCGAAGAAAGTGAAGGCAGATGCAACGCTGAGAACAATGCTGAAGCCAAGTATGGCAAGAAACAGTGCAAATCCACCGAGAAACTTTCCGGCAAAATAGTCGTTCCTCTCGACAGGCTTAGAGAGGAGAAGCTCTGCAGTCCCTTGCTCGTATTCCTCGGACATCGCGCCAGCGGCAATCAGTATGGCTGTAAAGTTGAGGAACAGGGGCTGGACTGCGAATACTCCAGCGATCCAGATGTAGGGGTACGCTGAGCCCGGTATTATGGAGGAGCCTGCTGTGGAGAGCGCGTAGTATGGTAGTGTGTCAAGCAGTACA
>Ga0209580_10000980_pt1 | contig 13766 bp, 14 predicted proteins | sample Coa_R1_5_FD_187153 | JGI IMG/M metagenome (GOLD analysis project Ga0209580, IMG submission 187153) | Surface soil microbial communities from Centralia Pennsylvania, which are recovering from an underground coalmine fire - Coalmine... | ecosystem: Environmental > Terrestrial > Soil >...
AAGGCGTGGCGGCACTTCGACAGGTTCCGCCCGGGGGCGGACCTGCGTCCGTGGTTCCTGGCCATTCTGGCCAACGAATGCTCGTCTCCGCCTACGGCACGCAGCCCGACGGCCTGCACGGGTACGCGTTCCGCTCCACGGACGGCGGCATCACCTGGACACCGATCGCGAGCTTGCCCAACACGGCCGACTCGTTCGCGTTCGTCACCGCGTCGCGCTGGCTGCTCGTCGTCCCGAATGAATCGGTCGAGACCCTGGACGCCGGCAGGTCATGGCACGCGTTCCCGAGCGACTATCAGCAGGCCGCCGGCGTCCCGCCACAGATCGTGTTCGTCGATTCGCTGGTCGGCTACGCGACGGTGCGGGGAGAGATCCAGCGGACGGGTGACGGCGGCGTGCACTGGACGGTGGCCAAAAGCCCCGGCACCTGATAATCGGGGTCGTGCCGGTGCGGGTGGTGGGGTTCGACGGCGACGACACGCTGTGGCACAGCGAGTCGCATTTCGAGGTCACCCAGGGTGAATTCCGCGACCTGATCCACCGTCACGTGCCGGACGCGGACGCCGACGCGCGCCTGGCCGAGATGGAGATGAAGAACCTCGGCGTCTACGGCTACGGGGTGAAGTCGTTCACGCTCTCGATGCTCGAGACGGCGATCGAGCTGACCGGAGGCCGCATCCCGGCGACCGACCTCGAGGTAATCCTCGGTTGGGGCAAGCGCATGCTGATGGAGCCGGCGGAGCTGCTGCCCGGCGTCGAGGCGACCCTGCGTGAGCTCGCCCGGCGATACGACATGCTGCTCATCACCAAGGGCGATCTCTTCGACCAGGAGGGCAAGCTCGCCCGCTCGGGGTTGGGCGACCTCTTCCTCGGCGTCGAGATCCTGAGCGAGAAGAACACCGCTTCGTACCGCGGCGTGTTCGCGCGCCGCGGCATCCAGCCCGGCGGGTTCGTGATGATCGGCAACTCGCTGCGCTCGGACATCGCGCCGGTGGTCGAGCTGGGTGCGCGGGCGGTCCACATCCCGTACCACGTGACTTGGCACCACGAGCAGCTCGCTGAGGACGCGATCCCGAGCTCGGGCTGGCGGCGCGCGGGCGACATCACCGAGCTGCCGCGCATCCTCGACGAGCTGTGAGGCCCTAAGCCGCCCCCGACCTGGCGCCGCCGCCGCCGCCTGTCATCAGCAGCCCGAGCCGCTCCTCCGGCGTGTCCGGCGACTCGATGCTCACGATCCGGCCCTCGTACATGACGGCGATCCTGTCGGACAGCGACCTGACCTCGTCCAGCTCCGCCGACACGAGCAGGACCGCTGTGCCCTCGTCGCGCTCGTGGACGATCTGGCGATGGATGAACTCGATGGCCCCGATGTCCACGCCGCGCGTGGGCTGGGAGGCGAGCAGCACGCGCGGCCGGCTCCCCATCTCGCGCGCCACGATGACCTTTTGCTGGTTGCCGCCGGAGAGGTTGCGCGCGGCGACGTCGATGCTCGGCGTGCGGATGTCGAAATCCTTGACCAGCTTGCGCGCCCAATTGCGGATCGCCACGAGCTTGAGCACGAACTCTTTCCACGAGAAGGCCGCCGACCGCTCCCGACCGAGGATCGAGTTTTCGGCGATGGAGAAGCTGAGCACGAGCCCGGTGCCGCGCCGGTCCTCGGGGATGAACGCGATGCCCGCGTCGCGCTCGGTCTTCGCGTCGAACGTCGTCACGTCGTTGTTGCCCAGCAGCACGCGTCCGCCGGTGGCCCGGCGCGTTCCGGCCAGCACCTCCATCAGCTCGCTCTGGCCGTTGCCCTCGACCCCGGCGATGCCGAGGATCTCCCCCTCGTGCAGCTCGAACGACACGCCCTTCAGGGCGGGTACGCCGCGGTCCGAGTTCGCGGTGAGGTCCTCGACCTTGAAGGTGACAGCGCCTGGCCTGGCCGGCTTCTTGTCCACCCGGAGCAAGACCTCGCGCCCGACCATCAGGGTGGCGATCTCCTCTTCGTTGGTGTCCTTCGTCGTCAGGTGTCCGACGACCTTGCCGCGCCGCATGACGGTGATGCGGTCCGAGATCTCCAGGACCTCGCGCAGCTTGTGGCTGATGAAGATGATCGTCTTGCCGGCCTTGACGAGGTCCCGCAGCACGCCGAACAGCTCCTTGCTCTCCTGTGGGGTGAGCACGCCCGTCGGCTCGTCGAGGATGAGGATGTTCGCGCCCCGGTACAGCACCTTGACGATCTCCGCCCGCTGCTGCAGGCCCACAGGCAGGTCGCCCATCCTCGCGTCGGCGTCGAGCGCGAGGCCGTAGCTCTTCGTCAGGGCGGCGATCTCCGCGCGCGCATGGGCGCGGTCGTAGAAGTCGGGTCCGGTGACGGGCTCGCGGCCGAGCATGACGTTCTCGCCGACGGTGAAGACGGGGATCAGCATGAAGTGCTGGTGGACCATGCCGATGCCGAGCGCGATCGCGTCGCGCGGACCGGAGATGCGGGCGGGCTTGCCGTCGATCAGGATCTCGCCCGAGTCCTGATGGACGAGCCCGTAGAGGATGTTCATGAGCGTCGTCTTCCCGGCCCCGTTCTCGCCGACCAGGGCGTGGATCTCGCCGGTGCGGACCGAGAAATCGACGCCGTCGTTGGCCCGCACGCCCGGGAACTGCTTGGTGATCCCGCGCATCTCGACGGCGAGCCGGTCCGCTTCGCTGCTCATTCCGACCCCGGCACGTAGGGCAGCCCGTCCGCCGCGGGCGGGTTGCTGCGTCCGACGAGTCCCGCCAGCACGACGAGCGTGATGATGTACGGCAGCATGCTCAGCAGGTACTGCGAGATGTGGATGATCGAGTTGTTGGCGTAGATGGCTTCGCCGAGGCCGAAGATCACGCAGGCGACGAACGCCCCGAAGGGCGTCCACTTGCCGAAGATCATGGCGGCGAGCGCGATGTAGCCGCGGCCGTCGGTCATGTTCGGCACGAAGGTGTTCGAGATGCCGATGGCGAGGAACGCGCCGGAGAGGCCTGACAGCAGCCCGCTCGTGATGACGGCGCCGTACCGGATCGCGTAGACGTTGATGCCGGCGGTGTCCGCCGCCTGCGGATGCTCACCGACCGCACGGATGCGGAGTCCCAGCCTCGTGCGGAACAGCACGACGTGCACGAGCACGAGCAGGATCAGGGCGATGTACACGATCACGTTCTGCTGGAACACGACCTGGCCGATGAAGGGGATCTGGTCGAGAACAGGGACGTTGAAGTTCGGCAGCAGCTCGCTCTGCCCAACGTGCCCGACGTCCTGGAGTCCGTAGATGCGGTTGACCAGGAAGACGGTCAGTCCTGCGGCGAAGATGTTGATCGCGATGCCGCTCACGATCTGGTCCGCGCGGAACCTGATCGACACCACCGCGTGGATCAGCGCCATCAGCCCGCCGGCCACCATGGCGACCAATGTCGCGAGCCACGGGTTGTGCCAGGCGAGGTCGGCGACCACCCCGAAGAAGGCGCCCGTCAGCATCATGCCTTCCATCGCGATGTTGACCACGCCGCTCCTCTCGGAGATCACACCTCCCAGCGCGGGGAGCAGGAGCAGCACCGCCGCGGTCAGGGTCGCCTGCCACAGGTTGGCGGTGATGAGCAGGTGGAGGACGTCGCCGATCGCTGTCATGCCGGCTCAGGAGGTGGCGCCGCGGCCTCGGTCATGAGCCCGGCGGCAGGAGGAAGCTCAGGGGGCAAAGCTGTCGACGGTGGGCGTCCGAAGGGCAGCTTCTGGCGGATCGCGCCGATGAAGTTGGCGGCGATGCTGAACAGGATGAGCGCCTGCACGACCAGGACCAGGTTGCTCGAGATGCCCGCGTCGGCCTGCATCACAGCACCGCCCGAGTGGAGCGCTCCGAAGAGCAGCGAAGCCAGCACGATGCCGACCGAGCTGCCAAGTCCCAGCAGCGCGACGGCGATGGCGTCGAACCCGGTCGTGTCGCTGAAGAAGATGTCGGTGAGGCTGTGGTCGATGCCCGCGATCTGAATCGCTCCTGTCAGCCCTGAGAACGCGCCGGCGATGAGCATCGTGACGATGATCGTGCGGCGGACGCTGACGCCCGCGTAGCGCGCGGCGCGCTGGCTCTGGCCGACCGCACGGATTTCGTAGCCGAGCGACGTACGCCACAAGAAGAAGGCGAAGACCGCCGCCGCGACCAGGGCGAGCAGGAGTCCTGTGTGCACCCGGTAGACGCTGGAGGGAAGGCCCAGGAACAAGGCGTTGGTGGCAGGCAGGAAGGTGGCGAGCTGCGCGCCGGCGCCGATCGGCAGAGAGCGCGACGTGCCCGGACCGAGCTGGAGCGGACCGCCGATGATGAGGTAGCGCAGCAGCCACTGCGCGATGTAATTCATCATGATCGTGGTCACCACCTCGTGGGCGCCCGTGGTCGCCTTGAGCACGCCCGCCACCCCCGCCCAGAGCGAGCCGGCGACCATCCCGCCGATCAGCACCATGGGCAGGAGGACCGGCCCCGGCAGGGAGCTGAACTTGATCCCGATCGCGGTGCAGGCCATCGCCCCGGCGAGGAACTGTCCCTCCACGCCGATGTTGAAGAGGCCCGCCCGAAAAGGCAGAGCGACCGCCACCCCGGCAGTGATCAGCGGGATGGTGAAGACGATCGTGTTGGAGATCTGAAGCGCCGGGTTCTCACCCTGGCTGCATGCCACGCCAAGGCCGCCGCACAGCAGTCCCCCATAGGCGTCGAGAGGATTGGCCCCCGTGACGAGCAGGATGATCGCGCCCGCGATGAACGCGAACAACACCGAGCCGAGGGGCATGGCGAGACCGCCCGCGACGCGGCGCGCGATTCTCATGGGAGCCTGGACCCCGAGGGCGGTCGAGGACGGGCAGCCATTCCGCCCGTCCTCTATGCGCTTGCTAAGCGGGAATGTCCGCGGGTGGGGTCAGCTGTCCTGACTTGATCTCGCCCTGGATCTTGGTCAATTCGGCCTGGATGTCGGAAGGCAGGGTCAGGTTGTCGACGGCGTACCCCGCGCCGCCGTTCGCGATGTCGAACGTCAACGCGCCGCCGCCACTCGGGAACTGCCCCTTGACGACGTCCTGGATCGCCGTGTAGGTCGCCACGTCGACCTTCTTGAGGGCGCTGGCGATGACCGACGGGTCTGCGTCCTTCTGGTCGGCGTCGACGCCGATGCTGTACACGCCCGCCTGGGTGCCTTCCTGCAGCACGCCAAGGCCGCAGCCACCGGCGACCTGGAACAGGATGTCAGCTCCCTGGTTGACCTGGCTCTGGGCTACGCTCTTGCACTTCGCCGGGTCGGTGAAGTCGTTCGAGTAACCGACCAGCACCTTGATCCCGGGGTCTTCCATCGTGGCCGCCCACTTGTAGCCGGCGATGTAGTGGTTGACGGGCGGGATGCTCACTCCGCCGACAGCGCTGATGACGTTTCCGTTCTTCTTCGCCAACTTGTCCTTCTCGAGCATGCCGGCGATGACACCGACCATCGCGCCCGCGTCTTGCTCTCTGAAGAGCAGGGACAGGACGTTCGGGTGGTGGAGATCATTGCCGTTGGCGTCGGTGCCGGCGGCGTCGATGATCGCGAAATGGACGTTGGGGAACTGCCCCGACACGGTCCCGACCGCGGTGGACATCAAAAAGCCCACCCCGATCACCAGGTCATAACCCTTGGAGGCGAAGTTCGTCAGGTTGGGCACGTAGTCGTTGCCCGTCTTCGACTCGACGACGTGGTCCTCGATGCCGAAGTCCTGCTTCGCCTTCTCCAGGCCGACGTAGGCCAGGTGGTTGAAGCTCTTGTCGTTCAGGCCGCCGATGTCGGTGACCAGGCCGATCTTTGCTTTTGGCGAGGGCGAGGCGCCGCCGCTTGAAGTGGTGCCGCCGCACGCCGCGACAAAAACGAGGCCTGCGGCGACCAGGCCGAGGAATCGAAGCCGCGAATGGCCCATATTTCTGCCCCCTTCGACAAATGGCTGAGTGGCGGGGCGCATATCCGACGCCTCCCTGTTCGACGCGAGATTGTAACCCTTCCTCCTTGGAGGGTTCGGGCCGACTTTAGGATTACGAGCATGGCGCCGCTGGAGGTCATCGGCCGCAAGCGCGACGGGCTCGAGCACTCGGCCGGGGAGATCCAGGACCTGATCTCGGGCTACGTCCGCGGCGAGATCCCCGATTACCAGATGGCGGCCTGGCTGATGGCGGTCTGCATCCGGGGGATGACCCGAGCCGAGACCCTTGCGCTGACCCAGGCCATGGTGTCGAGCGGCGAGGTCCTGGACCTCAGCGGGATCGAGGGGATCAAGGTCGACAAGCACTCGACTGGCGGGGTGGGCGACAAGGTGACGCTGATCGCCGCGCCGCTCGCCGCCGCGTGCGGCGTCAAGGTGCCGAAGCTCAGCGGCCGTGCCCTCGCCCACACCGGAGGCACGCTCGACAAGCTGGAGTCGGTGCCCGGACTCACGGTTGACCTCGACCCCGAGCGGTTTATCAGGCAGGTGCGCGAGGTCGGCATCGCGGTGGCGGCCCAGTCGCCGAAGATGGTCCCCGCGGACAAGCTGCTCTACGCGCTGCGCGACGTGACCGCGACCGTGCCCTCGGTGCCGTTGATCGCCTCCAGCGTCATGTCGAAGAAGATCGCGGCCGGTGCTGACGCGATAGTCCTGGACGTCAAGTTCGGCCGCGGTGCCTTCATGCCGGACGTGGCGGCGGCCGAGGAGCTGGCCTCGGAGATGGTCCTGCTCGGCGAGGGTGCCGGGCGCCGCACGGTCGCGCTGGTCACGGCGATGGACAACCCGCTCGGCCGCTCGGTCGGCAACGCGCTCGAGGTCAAAGAGGCGATGCACGCCCTCGACGGCGAGGGGGACTCCGAGCTGCTCGAGGTCTCGATCAGGGTGTCGGAGGAGATGTGCGCGCTGGCCGGAGTCTCGGCCGACGTCGAGAAGGTGCTGCGCTCGGGCGCGGGGCGCGAGAAGTTCCTCGCCATGATCGCCGCGCAGGGCGGTCGCGTCGAGGAGGGGCTCCCTTTCTCGCCGGTGCTCGCGGAGGTGCCGTCCCCTAGGGACGGCCAAGTCGCTTCGATCGACGCGCTCGAGGTCGGCCTCGCCTGCCTGGAGCTCGGCGCCGGGCGCGTGCGCAAGGAGGACAGGATCGACCCCGCCGCCGGCATCGTGATCGAGGCGCCGGTCGGGGCCGAGGTCAAGCGTGGCGAGCCGCTGCTGATCATCCACGCCCGCTCGCAGGAGCTGGCCGACCGCGTCGCGCCGCGGCTCCTCAACGCGTGGAGGTTCAGCGACCGAGAGGTGCGCCGGCCGCCGCACGTGCTCGCGCGCGTCGACAAGAACGGCATTTCGAAAGCGAATTAGACTTCGGCACGGTGGCCGCGACAGGCGAGAAGAAGTACCACGTCGGCCTTGGCCCTGGCGATGTGGGCCAGTACGTTCTGGTGCCAGGCGATCCGGGCCGCACGCCGATGATCGCGAAGTACCTCGAGGACGCGCGCGAGGTCGCGTTCAGCCGCGAGTACAGAACGTTCACTGGCAAGCTCGGCGGGGTGCAGGTCTCGACCATGTCCACGGGCATGGGCGGCCCTTCGGTGGCCATCGCCATCGAGGAGCTCAGCGAGCTCGGGGTGCACACCTTCCTGCGCGTCGGCACGTGCGGGGCCGCGCAGCCCGAGATCAAGATGGGCGACCTCGTCATCGCCCATGCTGCGGTGCGGTCGGAGGGCACCCCGAACGGATACGTGCCGCTGGAGTATCCGGCGGTTGCGTCCTTTCACGTGGTCGAGGCGTTGATGGAGGCCGCGCGGGCGTCCGGCGCGCCTTTCCATGTCGGGGTCATCCGCTCGGTCGACGCCCTCTACTCAGACCTGGTGCCGGACAGCATGCCGCGGCCGCATCTGCGCGACGAGCTCGAGATGTGGTCGAGGGCCGGCGTGCTGAGCAACGACATGGAGTCGTCGACGCTTTTCGTGGTCGCGAGGCTGAGGAAGCTGCGCGCGGGCACGATCAACCTGTGCGTCGACGAGCTCGGAGCCGGTGAGATCCACCACCTCGATCCGTCGTTCATGGACCGCATGCTCAAGGTCGCAGTGGACGCCCTCAGGCGGCTGATCGAGCGGGACGCCATTGCCGATCAGCGTCAGTAAGCACCCGCTGGTCGCCGACAGCCTGCGCGGGCTGCGCGACAGCGCGACTCAGCCTGACGAGTTCCGCAGCCTCGCCCGCAAGGTGATCACGCTGCTTCTCTACGAGGCCACCGCGGACCTGCCGGTGCGGCGCGGCACGGTGCGCACGCCGCTGGCCGACGCTCCGTCGCTCGAGGTGGAGCAGGAGGTGGTGGCGATTCCCGTGCTGCGCGCGGGCCTCGGCCTGCTCGCTCCGGTCCTGGAGCTGCTGCCGCGGGTCAGCGTCGGCTACATCGGCCTCGAGCGCGACGAGGAGACGGCGGTCGCGCGCATCTACTACAACAAGCTGCCGCGGCTGAAGGGCAAGATCCCGCTGCTGCTCGACCCGATGCTGGCCACCGGCGGATCGGCAGCGCAGGCGTTGGACCTGATCAAGGAGGCGGGCGGTCGCGACGCCCGGATGATCTGCATCGTCGCCGCGCCCGAGGGGGTGAAGGTGCTGGAGGAGCGGCATCCCGAGGTCGACGTGTACACGGCAGCGCTCGACGAGCGGCTCAACGACAGGGCCTACATAGTGCCCGGTCTCGGCGACTTCGGCGACCGCCTCTTCGGGACCGGCAACTGAGGCAAGGGCGACTGGAGAACCGGATGAAGCAGGTCGATCTCGTCGTGGCTTCGATAGAACTCGATCTTCGGTCGTGACGGATCCGCGGGGTGGTCGCCGGCGAGAGCCTTGAATGTGGGCCCGATCCTCGCGTAGACCGCGGGTGGCTCACCCTGCAGCCGCACCCTGAGGTAGCGGCCGCCCGGTAGAGACCCCACCTCGAGACCCAGTCCCCGCGCATCGTCTCCCTCCTGCAACTCAGCGCACACGCGGTATTCGCCTGTGGCGGGGTAGAAGGCGCCGTAGAACTTCCGGCCGCGCAGGGGCACGAGTGCCTCGATCCGAGCCCATGCCGCCTGGATGTGGCTCACGGAGTCCTCTGTCGCGAGGTACATCACACGAACGTCGTCACGCTCGATCGCGGTGGCACGGGTCGCCATACAGGTCAGCCTAATGTCAGCCAAACCTCGCCGCGTAGGCCGTTTCGTTGCACAGGAGCAGCTCCGCGTCCGTCATGCCGATCCCTGCCATCAGCTCGAACTCGTGGCTGAGCGTCGTACCGGCCACGGTCCTGGAGTCGGTGCTGATCGTGCACCGCACGCCCGCGCGCACCAGCCGTGGCAGGGGATGGTCGGCCAGCCTGGCGACCGCCTTGCACTTCCAGTTGGCGGTCGGGCAGAGGTCGAGCACCACGCCCTCGCTGCGCACCCGCTCGACGATCCCTGGATCGCGTGCGCCGATCACGCCGTGCGCGATCCTCTCCACTCCGAGGTCCAGCGCCTCCTCGACGTGTGAAGGCTCGCCGGCTTCGCCCGCGTGGCAGGTGAGCCGCAGCCCGCCCGCGCGAGCTGCTTCGAACGCCGGCCGCTGCCGGGCCGCCGGGAACCGCACCTCATCTCCCGCCAGGTCGAAGCCCACCACGCCACGCCCCGCGAACCTGCCGGCCTCGCGGGCCAGCTCGAGGTTTTCCTCGACGGTGTGCTGGCGCATCGCGCACACGATGGCCACGGCCTGCAGCGGAGCGGCCTCGAGTCCCGCCAGCACGGCGCGGATGACTTCGGACACGGACAGGCCGCGGCGCAGGTGCAGGCGCGGCGCCCACCTGACCTCGAGGTAGTCGGTGTTCTCGGCCGCCGAGTCGACGCCCAGCTCCAGGGCCGCCCTCTCCAGCGCACCGGCTGTCTGCAGCACCGCGATCGCATCGTCGAAGTAGGCGATGTAGGCGGCCTGGCTCGGGCAGTCCTCGGGGGCGACCATGCGCAGCGGCCGCGGAAGGTCGAGGTCGTCCTCGCGCGCGAGCTCCTCGGCGGTGGATGGGCGAACCGCGCCGTCGAGGTGGCAGTGCAGCTCGGCCTTGCGCCAGCCGAGGTACCGGGGCGGGGCCGGCGCTATGTCAGCGCGTAGATGTGCGGCAGCTCGCGATACAGCCCGGCGTAGTCGAGGCCGTAGCCGATCACGAAACGATCGGGGATCACGAAGCCGCAGAAGTCGATCTTCACCGCGACCGAGCGCCGCGCCGGGCGATCGAGCAGGGCGGCCAGGCGGACCGACGCCGCACCGAGCCTGACGATCCGCCTGGCGACGGCGTTGACCGTGACGCCGGAGTCGACGATGTCCTCGACGAGCAGCACGTGCCGTCCGACGAGGGTGCCCTCGACCATGTGCGCGAGCCGCAGGCGTCCGTTGCTCGACGTCCCGGTCGGGTAGCTCGAGGCGCGCACGAACTCCAGCTCCGCGGGGATGCTGAGGCTGCGCAGCAGGTCGGCCGCGAAAACGGTGGCGCCCTTGAGGATGACGACCATGACCAGCGGCGTGTCGATGTCGGCGTAGACCTCGGAGATGCGCCGGCCCAGCTGGCGGACGCGGCGCGCGATGCGCGGAGCGGTGATGAGGGGCTGGCCTGCGCCGGGCCTGTCCACGCCGGGTCCCGCGGTAGCGACCGGGAGCGGCTTGGTCAGGACCTCAGCCATGCAACCTAGATTTTAGCGGCCCCAGGCCGGCGCGGATCACATGCAGGGTCCGGCCACGCCAGGTGAATCAGAGCCCAGCGAGCCTGTCACGTCCGCCATCGAGATGAGGCCCGCTTTGTCGTAGAGCCACACGTGTCCCGGCGAGTCGAGCCAGACGCCCATCGTGTCGGTCACGCCCCAGGCCGCCATCGAAGGGTCGAAGCTCAATGTGTGCGCGACTCCGGGCGCGGCCAGGAGCATGAACGCCACCCCGGTCATGCGGTCGAACGGTTCCGTGTTGTACTCGACGACGAGAGGCTCGTCGGGCGCGACGAAGCCGAGAATCGAAACACTTCGGTTGGCCGGTGCCGTGTACCAGGTGGTGACCGATCCGTCGGCGAGCGACATCGACAGCACGGGATTGCCGTCGCCCTGGTTGGGGCCGGCGATGAGGCTGTACCACGCCGCGGTCGAGGTGACCCAGAACCACAGGCCCTGATTCGCCGCCACCGCGCTGCCTTTCGGCCCGAGCTCGACGGTGTTCCCGGTGGCGGGGTCCATCCGCAGCACCAGACCGTTGGTGAGGTAGAGGCCGTCCGGCCGGAAGGCGATCACGCGGGCTCTGCCCGAGACTCTTCCGATGTGGCGCATCTTGTTCGTGGTCACGTTGGTGAGGTACACGTCGGTGAAGCCCTGGCCGGAGGGACCGTTCGGCCCGGAGTAGATCGGTCCCCCATTGACCTGCGCGATCTCCGTCCCGTCGGGCGACAGCAGCTGGAAGCCGAACGTGTATTCAGTCGTGACCCATCGGTGGGCGCCGGCCGAGTAGGCAAGGCCGAACTGCCCGGTCGGCGCCTTCGCGTCCTGGCGGAACCGTCCGGAGGGAAAGTCGATGAACCCGATGCGGGTCGGGGTGACGACGGGCAGTGAGCAGGTGAGGTCGGCGGCGGAGCGCACCGGGTTGGCTGACACGATCCTGGTCGGTGGCGTGGGAGACGTCCCGCAGCCGGCCAGCAGGAACGAGGTGGCGATCAACGCGATCGATACGCGGCCGGGTGGCCACCGCTCGCGCATGAGCGCCTAGACCCCTATGGGATGCCAGACGGTCTTCATCTCCATGAAGGCGGCGATGAGCTGAGGGCTCTGTTCGCCGGGCGGGTGCTTGATCACGCGCTTGACGTTGTCGGCCGCGGCCGCCTCGATCGACTTGACCTCTTCGGGCGTGCAGCCCGCGACGTCGATGGCGTTCACGTCCATGTGGGAGGCCAGCCACGGGAGCAGCTCGCGGCGCTGGCCGCTCAGCACGTTGACCACTCCAGTCGGGATGTCGCTCGTGGCCAGCACCTCGGCCAGGGTCAGCGCCGGAAGCGGCCGCGACTCGGGCGCGAGGGCGACCACCGCGTTTCCACCGCAGAGCGCGGGCGCGAGGCGGCGCACGAGACCCGAGAGAGGGGTCTCTTCGGGCGCGACGATCGCCACCACGCCGGTGGGCTCGGGGAGCGTGAAGTTGAAGTAGGGCCCGGCCACTGGGTTGACGGTGCCGGTGACCTGGGCCAGCTTGTCGGTCCAGCCCGCGTACCAGACCAGCGTCTCGACCGACTGATCGACCTCGCGGCGCGCCCGGGCGCCGCCGCCCAGCAGCCCGACGAACTCGGCCGCGCGGCCGTCCAGCATCTCCGCCGCGCGGTAGAGGATCTGGCCGCGGTTCATCGCGGTCCGGCCGGCCCATCCTGGAAAGGCGGTGCGGGCGGCACGCACCGCGTCGCGCAGGTCCTTCCGCGAGCCGCGCGGCACGTTGACGCTTCCGTCCGGCCGGTAGGCGCGTCCCGACTCGGAGCGCACGAACTCCCCGTTGACCCAGAGCTTGTAGGTCTTGCGGACCTTCATCAGCTCAGCTCCAGGTAGGGCAGCAGCCCGTGCACGCCGCCCTCGCGGCCGAAGCCCGACTCCTTGTACCCGCCGAAGGGCGACGTGGGGTCGAAGCGGTTGAACGTGTTGGCCCACACGACGCCGGCGCGCATCCGCTCGGCCATCCACAGGATGCGCGAGCCCTTGTCGGTCCAGACGCCGGCCGACAAGCCGTAAGGCGTGTTGTTCGCTTTCTCGACCGCCTCCGCCGGCGTGCGGAACGTGAGCACCGACAGCACCGGGCCGAAGATCTCCTCGCGCGCGATCCGGTACGACTGCGAGACGTTGGTGAACAGCGACGGAGGAAACCAGAAGCCGCGCTCGGGGATCCGGCACTCGGGCTGATAGAGCTCGGCGCCCTCCTCGACGCCGGACTCGACCAGGCCCTGGATCTTCTCGAGCTGCGCCCGCGAGTTGATGGCGCCGATGTCGGTGTTCTTGTCGAGCGGGTCGCCGAGGCGCAGCGTCGAGAGCCTGCGCTTGAGCTTCTCGAGCAGCGGCTCAGCGATCGACTCCTGGACCAGCAGGCGGCTGCCCGCGCAGCACACGTGGCCCTGGTTGAAGTAGATGCCGTTGACGATCCCCTCCACGGCCTGGTCCAGCGGCGCGTCCTCGAACACGACGTTGGCCGCCTTGCCGCCGAGCTCGAGCGTCAGGTGCTTGCCGGTGCCGGCCAGCGCGCGCTGGATGAGCTTGCCGACCTCGGTCGAGCCGGTGAACGCGACCTTCTTCACGTCGGGATGCGACACGACGAGCGAGCCCGTCTTGCCGGCGCCCGTGACGATGTTGACCACTCCCGGCGGCAGCTCCGCCTGCATGCAGATCTCGGCGAACACCATCGCCGACAGCGGCGTCGTCTCGGCCGGCTTGAGCACCACGGTGTTGCCGGCGGCGAGCGCGGGCGCGATCTTCCACGCGAGCATCAACAGCGGAAAGTTCCACGGGATGACCTGGCCCGCCACGCCAAGAGGTCGTGGACGGCGATTCGGGAAAGCCCACTCGAGCTTGTCGGCCCAGCCCGCGTAATAAAAGAAGTGCGCGGCGGCCAGCGGGATGTCGACGTCGCGCGACTCCTTGATCGGCTTGCCGCCGTCCATCGTCTCGACGACGGCGAGCTCTCGCGCGCGCTCCTGGATCAGGCGCGAGATGCGGAAGATGTAGCGCGCGCGGCGCGAGGGCGAGAGGCGCGCCCATGA
>Ga0209580_10000981_pt1 | contig 13761 bp, 11 predicted proteins | sample Coa_R1_5_FD_187153 | JGI IMG/M metagenome (GOLD analysis project Ga0209580, IMG submission 187153) | Surface soil microbial communities from Centralia Pennsylvania, which are recovering from an underground coalmine fire - Coalmine... | ecosystem: Environmental > Terrestrial > Soil >...
TCCATCATCGCTCCACGTGGACATTATCGTTGGTGTCCACATCGCGAGCATGACTTGCGATTACACGCTTGTCCAGACGGTCAGAGGCGGACGCTTACCGCGGTGCCACAACTCCAAATTTAGCAGTCGCCAGATGCGATCGTAATGGTCGCGATACCCTGCCCGGTGTTCCTCGAAAAGTTTTTCCACTGCGTCCCGTTTGAATAAACCGCGCTCGGTGGAGCGGGCCTCCAGCAAGAGATCGCGAACGATCTTCAGCTGCGACCCTTCCAGCGACCGGCTTCCAAGGCGTGGGGAAGCCCAGTTTCGGATGGTACAGAATCGAATGCGGCAGTAGGTTTTCCATGCCTTTCTTCGAGAACATGTTTGCCCGCCAGTCCTCCGACCTGCAGTTTCTGCGGAATGTTGGTTGCAAACTCCACCAGCGGATGATCGAGGAAGGGGACCCGGCTCTCGATCGACGCTGCCATGCTCATGTTGTCCTGCTTCATCAGGAGTTCCACAAGATAGGTCTTAATATCGGGGTAGAGCAACCGCTGCAACGTCTCGCCAGAAGAGTGTTCCCAACATTCGAGCACGTTTTCGTATGCCGAGCCTTGCGTGCATTCGCGCAGCACCTCGTCGCTTAGCAGACCCGCCTGATCTGCCTCGTCGAAGGCGGAAAAGAAATTATCGAATATAAAAAGACGCCCACGAGTCGCTGTCGCGTGCGAGAAAGGTGTGGGACAGTTTGCGCCGGACTGTCGCCCCGATCCACCTCGAGTTGGCGATCGATCCACGAATAGTTCGGCGTACGCTGCCAGGCACCATGCGCCAGTAGGTCCGGTCCCAAGCCGCATTCTTCAAGGTGAATGCGTATCGCGTGTATCCCCCCAGAGTTTCGCCTGAACCCTCGCCCGTCAGAACGACGGTGACCCGCCCGAGCTTCGCCACGAAATACAGCGGAACGCTCGAAGGCCAAACGATGGGCTCGTCCTCATGCCAGATCAGAAACGGCAAGGCCTCAAAGAAATCCTGCTAGCTGACGAGAACTTCGTGGTGAACTGAGTTCAGGTGCCTGGCAACGATGCGGGCGTAGGGCAGTTCGCTGTTAAGCGCCCTCCGCGTATCCGACGGAGAAAGTCTCGACCGGGCTTTTTTTTGGTCATGAGCGCAGCGACCGCGCTGGAATCAACCCCGCCACTGAGAAAGACTCCGAGCGGCACGTCGCTCATCAAATGACTCTCGACCGCCTGCTCCAGCTTCTCTCGATAACTCCGGATGTAGCAGGCTGCAGGCCGATCCGGCTGAGAGTGAGGTCGAGCCGCTTGGAAACTTCCTGCCCGAGGTGGGCTCCAGTTCGTCCCAACTCATGCGGGATAGGCGGAACAATAGTCTACGCGCAGCTCGGGGCACAACCAGATTTTATCCTCAAGTTCCCGGTATACTCCAAGAGAGCAAAAACATTCTTGAGAGACGAAACTTAGGTAACCTTCAGCGCATTTTGGGAACTGGCATACTGCAGTCTTGCTTGATTAAGTGCTCAGGAGCTCGAGAGTGGGTCTATCCATCAGCGTGTTTGGAATGGGGTACGTGGGATCAGTATCGGCCGCCTGCTTCACCGACTTAGGACACCGAGTGATCGGCGTGGATCTAAGCCCGCCGAAAGTAGAAGCGATGGCGGCCGGGCGTACGCCCATCGTGGAAGCCCGCATGGCCGAGTTGATTGAAAAAGGGCATCGTGCCGGGCTGCTCCATGCCACAACCAATCCGGAAGAAGCAGTCTGCAACTCTGATATCTCTTTCGTTTGTGTCGGCACCCGAGCATGCGCAGTGGCAAGCTCGATCTGGGATACGTCGAGCGAGTCGTTCACCAGATTGGCGACGCTCTAAAGAAGAAAAATGCCCATCACCTTGTTGTTCTGCGGAGCACTGTGCTCCCGGGCACTACCGAATCGCTGGTGATCCCGTCGCTGGAGAAGGCGAGCGGGGCCCGTGCCGGCACCGCTTTCACCGTCTGCTACAACCCGGAGTTTATGCGCGAAGGCAGCGCCGTTGCCGATTTCATGCAGCCTCCTTACACCGTGCTTGGGGCGCAGCAAAGTGAACATCTGGCCACCGTCCGTGAACTCTACAGGACAGTCTCCGGCCCCATGTTCGAGACCAGCATCCCTGTAGCGGAGATGGTCAAATACTTGTGCAATGCGTTCCATGCGGTGAAGATTGGGTTCGCCAACGAAATTGGAACACTCTGCAAAAGCCTTGATGTCGATGCCGAGGCGGTGACGAAGATTTACACCTCGGATACCAAGCTGAATATTTCTCCGGCATATCTCTCTCCCGGATTCGCATTCGGCGGATCGTGCCTGCCCAAGGATTTGCGGGCGCTGAGCCATCGCGCCAAGGAGTTGGATGTGACTTTGCCTCTGCTGGAATCTATCCTTCCCAGCAACACCCTGCACATCGATCGTGCCGTGGAAGCCGTGCTGCGCAGCGGCAAACGGAAGATTGCTTTTCTGGGATTGAGCTTCAAACCCGGCACTGACGATCTGCGCGAGAGTCCGCAGGTGCAGATGATCAAGCGCTTGCTGGGCGAAGGATACCAAGTCCGTATTTGGGACCGCGATGTGTCCCTGGGACGAGTGACAGGTTCCAACCGCCCGTACATCGAGGAAGTCATTCCGCATATCAGCTCTCTGTTGTCCTCCGACATGGAATCTGTGGTGCAGAGCGGAGAAGTCGTCGTGATCGCAACCAAAATTGATAAAGCCCAACTCGCTGCCAGCCTCAGCCGCGAGCAGATCATCGTCGATCTGGTGAATCTGGCGGGAAGTGCTCGGCCTGCAGTGGATGGTATTTCATATCAAGGAATTTGCTGATGAGACAAGTAGACAGGAGTCAGTGACTCGATCTGTGCCGACCACCGACCGCTGACTACCGTCCACCGACTATCGTTTCCAAGCATGAAAGCAAAGATCATCAATCCCGAGCAAGTCGATTGGGCGCGCTTAGACGCTTTCGCCGACCGCACCGTTTTTCAGACGCGCGAATGGCTCCAATTCGTACACGAAACGCAGCGCGCCAAGCTCGTCATTTGTGAATTGAGTGATGGCGGCCAGTAGACTCGCTGAACGATTCCGGGTACCGCCGACAGGGAAAGATCCGCGGGTGGACTCCATAGATCGGGCGCCATGTCCGATGTTTTCGCGGCTAGCAGGGCGGCGTTCGGTTGGAATTTGTAAAGGGCGCTACTCGAGTCGAGGATTTCCTGTGCGAACGCGTTGAACTCTCACGTGTTTCCCGATCGAGAATAAGACGTCAAAAAAACATCGTCGGGAAAGATTGTGATTAGGCGGTCCACCTCGCTGCGCAAGTCTGGAGTCTGAGTCGTCGATATCATGATTCAGCGAGCTTCATCCGATTTTGTCAGCAAGAGTCGGAGAGCTTACCAGGCCATCCGCCGCGGCCATGCGACGTATTCCTGTCCCCCTAGTGCGTCACCTTAACTCCACAATGAATACGTCCATCCTATTCTTGCCGTTCGGGCCCGTTCCCAACAGGTTCTCCCAGTCGGAGGTGAACTCGAAGAAACGTCCGTCCTGAGAAATGTTTCCCCGCGGTGTGGACCAGAAACCGTTTTTCGCTGAGCTGTACGTATGGGCGAAGCGCCAAACCTTCGAACCTTTTCCGTCGGTTTCGGCACAGTCGATCTCATTCTCCCATGGGCCTGTGACCATCGGAACAATGCCTGCAGCCGCGCTATTGCTGGGCAAGAACGTCGAATAGCACACCGGGGCCGTGTCGTCCGGATCGACGTTATTCCAGGAGAAATGGGAGTCATACCACTCTTTCTTCCCCAGTTCTAATCCCTCGATCATGGATCTGGACTCCTCCACACGATCAAGCGGTCGCAAAAGCACTTCCATGGGATGATGGAAGCCTGATGTACCCAGGATGTGGGAATATCCCATCACATGATGGCCGCTGCAGGCCTTTGCGCATACGCTGACGCTTAACGTATCTAGTTGCCACACTACCCAGCGATGGCCGGGGCTCGAGTTGGTACCCCGAGTTACATAGGCGAATTTTCCGGATTTGGCAATCCGAGCGTTATGGACCAAAAACCGGTCTGGAGCCGAGATGGTTCCCTTTGGTCCCCAGTCGCCGCCAACCTCTCCTGTTTCAGTGTTGTACCACCGGCACCCGCGGTTCCGTTCATAAACGTAGACAAGATAATTTCTGTTCTGGCCAGGACCCAGAGTCGTCATAAAGCGATTATCATCAGCGCTGACTGAAATGACACTGGCCGTATCACCTGCACCGAGCTTGACACATTTTGATGGCTTGTTGATCTCACTCACTTTCCCGCTGGCGGTATCGTATTGCTCGATGGTCGCATCTTGGTGTTGGACTCCATAAATAATATTGTCCTGTGCGAAGCTGAATTGCGGCTCTGGTCCCCAATGTAGTTGCGGCGTATCGGCGATGCGGGCCTTCATGAGATTGGGATCAAAGTGAAATAGAAGAAATGAGCCTCCATCTGTGCTTACATAAAACATTGTCGAAGTCTTGTTCCACGTGTTCTGCTCGGCAGAGGATGGCGTGTACACTGAGCGCCCAAATTTGACGAGGTCCGTCTTCTCGTCCGTGACACGCAGAATGCGAGAGCCAAACACTGGATCAGTGACAATCGATCCAGCGGGCCCCAGCGCCGGTGCCTTTTCCGGGTAAACCTCAGTTTTTCGGTCAGTTCGAGCGCAGTAGGGACCTGGCGCACAGGTACCGCTTTCGCGGAGTTTATCGGTATTTACCGAGCTCTGCGCTGCACAGGCCACGCTAAACGCAGCGATTGTAAGCCACTGAAAATAGATCTTTTTGTCCATGGCTGAAAGTCTCCTCTCGCAGCCCAGAATCAATTCTAACTGCTCGCGCGAACCGTGCCAAACACAAGACTCTCACATATTTCGCCGTGGAACTGATCGCAATATTCGGGCGCGCAGACGATCGTAAACAGAGTTTCCAAGGAATCGCTTGGCAAGATCGCGAACTGCCATCTGTACCCTAAGGTGGGTCAGGCTGGTGCCCCCGCAAATGGCGCCAAAATCGCTCAGGAGAATATTTCTCAGGATCGCCACCCGCCCCAGAGCAAAGGGGTCCGTTATTGCGGAGTTTGCCTGAAGGCGGCTCGTCGAGACGCTTCGGTATCCTGCTCTCCGCGCCACAAGCAGAACCCGATCATTGTAGCGGCCACCCGGGCAAGAAAAATGCTCGACCGTTCGTCCTAGAATCTGTTCCAGCTGCAACTTGGCCTGGCAAATCTCGCGTTCTAAGCCTTCGTCGTTGAGATCGCTAAGGTAAGCATGGGTCATCGAGTGGCAGCCAATCTCAAAGCCGAGAGCACTTAGCTCGCGGACCTGGCGCTGCGAGAGGTAACCTGCACATCCGAGCCTTCCCGTGGTAACGAAAAAAGTTGCGGTGTATCCCGCTTGCCCAAGAATCGGCGCGGCTGCTAGAAGATCGGTCTCGCAGCCGTCATCAAAAGTGATGCAAACGCATTGGCCTTCAGGAAAAGCAAGAGCTTGAGTCACTGACAGAGCGTTCCATCCGTGCTTCTTCAGAAAGTCGATCTGGTTGCGAAACTCATCCTGCGAGAGGACGTACCGGACATATCCCGGCTCATCCTGGCAGATGGGCCGCCCAGGGAGTGCTAATTCGTGATACATCAGGAAAACAATGGAGTGTTTTGACATCGCAAAAAGCCCGTCATGGAAGCCGTGGGCAGTTTCCGAGTGCTGCGCTACGGCAGTGGCAGCACGCTGAAAATAACCCCGATCCCTTCCGGTTCGAGTTCGATCTCTCGTTCACAGACTCCGCGCTCCAAATCGTAGAGCGCAAGGTGGGAAGGACGATGGAGATAGGTCAATCCGTGCTTAATCCAGGAAACGTTCTCCACAAATTTCGTGGGGCGTACCCTCGTGAAGCCAACCCAGAGCCACCTTTCATCCAGAGGCAACACCCCCCTGCACCAGCCCAAGGTCTGATCTGATTTCCGACTCATCAGATTGAAATCGATGACCCGATCCACCTTGAGCGTGTCCTGCTTCGCAATTGCGATGCGCCCATCCACGAGGGTGAAGTAGATCTCGCCACGAAAGGGGTACCCATCATGGGGTCTTTGCACGCCGATATCAATGCGCATGTCTGGTTTAGTCAAGCAGATGGCATCCCGCTGCTGTAGACGTGTCACCCAGACTTCCTGGCCGAGCTCAAACGCATAGTTGGGATGAGATTCATGCGGCTTCGTAGTAGGCACTTTGCGATAGTCTGTGCTGCGGGAAAATCGAACCCACGGATCCTGCCCGAGTACCCCCCATTCTCTGACCACTCTGCCATCTGTGCTGACCTCCACCACCATGTCCAAGCCAGTCACCACCACGAGCAATGTTCCCCAAGATGTAGCACAGACGTGGTGCAGATCGTTAAAGCAGGGCAGGGAGACATAATGCCGAACCCGATAGTCGGGGAGTTCGTAAACGAGAACTTCCGTCGAGGTACAGGCGTACAGCAGATTCCCCCGAATGCAAGCCGACTTGAACAGAATTGCAGGGAGTTGGTTTGGACACACCTCCGGCGGCGATACATACTCCACGCATTTTCGTGAGCGGTTATTTGCAACATCAAATTCGATCAGCGCCGCCTGATCACAGGACTGCCACTCCTCCAGTTTCTTGAATATCGTGCTGCGAAGTCGCCCTCCGGAAACTAGTATCTTGTTCATCGTGATTTTCCCTGGAATGCGAGATCCTCTCCAGCGGTAGAGCCGCCTGTCAATTCCTTGTAGAACGAGAATACTGCGCGCAGATTGCTTTCGTCTGCTTCCGCCGAGCTTGCTTTCCTAACGGGATGCAAGAGGAGTTCCTCAGTAGCTTGCAAGAGTGCCTCCAAATTCGAGGCGGGGATCAGATGGACTCCGGCAGGCCGCATTCCGTTATCCGTGGCGATCACGGGCGTGCCTAAATGCAAAGCTTCGCGAACCGAGACGGCATCTCCATCGTAAAGTGTAGTGCGCAATATCAGATCAGCGCGGGAAATGGCTTGCAAAGTGGCGGAGTGCGGCACGTCTCCGCACAACAGAATATGCTCATGGTAAGAGCGCGACCGGATACGGTCGCGAAGTTCTTGCTCCAGGCTGCCGGATCCGATCAACACCAGACCAGCGGACCCAAGCTTCTGCCGAATTGATCCCAGTGCTTCAATCTGCAACCGCAGGTCGTACTCGGGCTCCAGCAGTCCGACGGAAATGAGAACCGGGTGGTGAGTAGCGAAAAAAGACTCCAAGGGAAGCGGCAATGTAGCCTCACTGTCCCCCTCAGGCAAAAACGAATGAGGCAGGATCAATCTCGACTTTTGGCTCGGAACTCCGAGGCGTCCGAAAAAATCAATAATCTCCCGATTGACTCCGATCAAACCATTGAAGCGCCGCAGAACAAAACCGGCAAACGAATTTCGCCTTGTCGCCCGTCCCTGGGGAGAGGATGGGTACCCGCCAGAGTGGAATGTCAGAACCGACTTGCAACGCGCCAGCAGCGTGCATACGAAGCCCAGAGCCAGAACACGTTGGTTCAGTGTTCCCCCAACATGCAGATGAATCACGTCGTACTTCAGTTGCCAAAGCAAACGGAGTAATCCGGCCGCGCTACTCGGATAGTAGACTTCGTCTGATTCGTGCTTCCTATGGCGCGTAATATTGATGACGGCGCATGGGATGCCCTGGCTTCGAAGGAACCTTCGAAGCGCGACCAGATTGCTTTGGACACCGCCGTGGGGCGGCGGAAAGGGACCTAGCTGGAGCACTCTCATCGGGTGGGGGCAGCGAGAAATCTTTCCAGATCGATACTCCGTGGAGCACGTTCACGCGCGGACTCCATCATCCGGAGACATCCCAGTGTGGAGCGAACGCCGTCAAAAACCGTCACTTGCGGCGCCCGTCCCTGTTTCAGCGCGCTAAAAAAGTCGCTCGTTTGCGCTGCGTAACCTTTTTCGGCAAACCAGCTCGACTTGCTGCGTACTACACCCGCTTTGAGCGTGAATCGTTTGAAATCCTCGGCCATCGCTCCCGACCCTGGGGCAAAGGCTTCCACGCGCTCTCCTCCCGAGCTTCGGCTGCCCACCGTGCAATACGTAAGATTGGCGATTGAATCATCGGCAAATCGAAACGCCGCCACGGTGTTGTTTTCCCCAATGGGATCCATTTTCCCGGTGGGCAGCGAGTAGGCCGTCACTTCGATCGGCTCCGACTCGAGCAGCCAGTACAGCAGATCGACAAAGTGACATGCTTCTCCCAGAATGGCACCTCCAATGGCTGGATCTGCCATCCAGTACGAGCCTGAGATTCCGGGTGAATTGACTCGGCAATTGATGACGGCTGGCCCAGTGCGCTTCACCATCTGATTTTTCAATGCTAAGTAGGTGGGTGCAAAGCGCCGGTTGAAGCCTACCGTAAGCTGCTTCCCACTGCTCGCCACTGCCTCGCAGAGATCGCGACACTCGCTCTCGGTGAGGGCCATGGGCTTTTCGACAAAGACATGCTTTCCGGCATTCAGGGCCGCGAGCGCTTGGGGAGCATGCTGCGGATTTCGGCTTACGATCACGACCGCCTGCACTTCCGGATCGGCCAGGATCTCTTCGTAATCCGTCGCGCAGTATTCCGCGCCGAAACGCAGGGCGTAACTCTTGCCGCGGGCCCCGCTACCCGAATGAATCGCGCGCAGCCGCACGCCTGGAGTTTTCTTCAGATTCGGCAAATGAGCCCAGCGTGCCAGATTGCCTGCCCCGACCAGCGCGACACCTGTGGAATTCGAAGCGGCGGTAGGGGTGTGAACTTCGACTCGGCGCTTGGGTCGAAAGTCGGCGAGTGGCTCCTCCAGATCGGTGGAGGGATACTTCACCAGCACGGCCAGACTGTTCGAAGACGGATCCATGATCGTGTCATAGGCCTGCGCGGCATCTTCCAGTGCAATGCGATGCGTAATCAGCGGCTCGATCTGAACCCGTCCTTGCGCAATGAGACGGAGAAACTCCTCCATGTTGCGGTTTTCGGTCCAGCGAACATAGGCCCGCGGATAATCCTGCCCCTCCCGTTCATAGGACGAGTCATAGCTGCCAGGGCCGTAAGCGCGCGCCATTAGCACCTGAATCTCTTTGAGATACGTCTCGTACCAGGGAAAATTCAGCTCTACCGCGCCGACGTCGACAATGCGCCCGCGATCGCGGCAGATATCCACGGCCAGACGGCACGGCGCATCCGACTTTGCCGCCGCAGCAATGATGACGCAATCGACGCCATGTCCATCGCTCAGCGCGCGAATCTGCGCACCGATTTCGGAATTTCCGATCACGGCATCATCGGCGCCGAGCCGTCGCGCCAGTTCTACCCGTTCCGCTCGAAGATCGGTCGCAATGATGAATCCACCCTGAAGTCGCGCCAATTGCGCGATCAGTTGCCCCACCAAGCCGAGCCCGATCACCGCCACTCTCTCACCTAATGAGATATTCGCGATACGAACTCCATTGAGCGCAATGCTGCCGAGGGTGGTGAAGCAGGCATGCTCGAAGGGAACATTCTCAGGAATGCGCGCCGCCAGATTCCGTCCAACCGTAATCGTTTCGCCGTGCCCGGTACTCTCTCCGCCATATGCGACCCGGTCTCCCACTTCGAGGTCGGTGACCGACGCGTGCTTCTCGGCGACGTATCCCGCGCCTGAATATCCCAACACAGCGTACTCGCTGAACTTCGCTTTGACTTCGGCCAAAGTCCGGATAGGGGAGTCCTTCAGCGCGTTCCACACCTTCTTAATCTGCGACGGATCGTTGGCCACCGCTCGCGCCACACCCTCCTTGTGGATGCTGGCCGTTTCCGTTCCGCTGCTGATGAGAGAGTAAATAGAGCGAACCAGCACGTGATGAGAGCTGACCGTAGGATCAGGTACCTCATCCACAATGATGTCCTTCAAGCCTTTTCGGAGGATCTGCTTCATGGATCTCTAGGATAACGGCCGATTTCGAGCAAAGCTTGCGACTTTCAGTAACTATACCAGAGCAAAGAATCGCCGCCTTACGACTCCGACGCGCCGCTTTCTCGGAAATAACGCGATACTCTCATTCTTGCTTCGATCCCCAGCGGTTCGCGGGTGAGGACAAACCAGAATAACCCGATTCCGTACGCGGCAAATCCGGCTACCAGATTGACTGCCAGCTGCAGATAATGATGCGCATAGAAATAGCGCTGCATAAACACCATGACCACAGACATTGGAATACACAGGAGGAGCGGATACGTGTACGCCTCCACCAGAAATTTCCGGACTGGAATGTTCAGGTGCCGGCACATGTGTCTCGGCAAGAAGAATAGGGAAGTGCACAGCAGGGGAATCGCGGTTCCGATAGCATCCCCCACAATGCCGAGCGGCCGGATCAGAGCGATGCTCAGGATGACATTTGCAATTCCTTCCAGCAGCACGACATAAGCGAGCGACTTGTGCAGGCCCATGCCGAACAGGATTCGGTTCGACGTACTCTGCGCCATGTACAGTGCCGAAGGGATGAGCAGGATCAAAAGCACGAGGTAACTCGAGACGTACCGAGGACCGACCCATGCTTCGATGACCGATTTGCCCATGACAATCAGGGTTACGGTGAGTGGGAGCGTAATCAAGGCGCAAGCACGGTTGCCAGCGATGAAGATTTTGCGCAGCTGCAAGAAATTTCCACTCGCGTGGAAATGGCTCGACATGGGAACGAAAATCTGCGCGAGGCTGCTCACCACCTCCGTCGCGTAGTCAACCAGTCTTCCGCCAATGGAGAAGAAGGTAATGGCCCCGGCGCTTAGGAAGCTGCCGATGATTACTGCGTCGGTTTTGAAACGCAAGCGTCCAGCTACAATGATCATGAAGGTCACCGAGCCATAGCTCGCTACCTGTCGCAGCGATCCCCGGCTCACGTATTTCCAGCCATACGGAACGGTGAGCAACCGGTGCGCAATCACCACCCGAACCGCGGCTCCGACTAATGGGAGCGCTACGGTTACCAGTGCAACCGCAAGCAGTCCATGGCCGGTCCGCAGTACATAAACGACCAACACCGCTCGCAGCAGCATAGCCACGATATTGGTCCAATTCAGCAGATAAAAACGTTGTAAGCCTTCGAGAATGCCGCCCGAGATTCCCAGCGGAAAACCAAGTGCCAGTGACACGCCCACCATGATGAACAGAATGCGAGCATCGCGAAGGAATCCGGGCGGTACATGAAAAATGTGCTCCACGTAGAAGCCGCCCAGAAATGTCGGAACGAGCAGGATCGCACCAATACAGCTATAGGTGAAGAAGCAGGTGTTGATCAGCCGGGCCAGCTCTTCTCGATCGCCTGTGGCTTGGAATTTCGAGACATATCGTACGAGCGAGGACCTGATCCCAAAATCGAAAATCCCGTAATATCCGGTCAGCGAAAAAATCAGAACCCAGAGTCCGAAAGCGTCATCCCCGAGGTGATGCAAGATGTAAGGGGATAGAAACAAGCCGACGGCAATATTGGTGGCCAGGCCTCCCCAACTGGAAAGGATGTTCTTGAGAGCTCGAATCTTAAGGCTCATCCGATTGTATACGCACCGAACCCGCAAGTCGCCATCATTGTAACCCACATTCTACTGAAGTCGGTGAATGGGTGTTTCAGAGAAACAGACGTCGACGCCAAGGAAAAGGCAACGCCGCTCATGCAAGTCCGATGTCCCATTTTGGTTGACGCGCCCATTCTTCAGTTGCTTGCGCCCTGCGCGGCAGGCAAGTTGACGATGAATACATCACAGCGATTGTGATTGTTACTGTCCTTGCCTCGACAGTCAGATGACCAGGCGAAGAATTCGCCTGATTGCGAAACGGCTCCGATCGTGTTCTGACAGTTGGAATCCGTCGACGCTCGACTGGTATTCGCCCAAGCATCAATCCAAGCACACCTAAAGTTGGCCGGCTCGTATGGACAAGCACCGTTTGCCGAGGAACTCCTTTCCTTCGCAATGATGTCGAAGATCTCGGCACGTTTCAGGCGTGCGATTGCAACGAGTCAGGTGTATATTCGCCATTGATAGCCTTCATGGCCGGGTCAGTGGGCTCCTCGAATTGCCGGACGGCCGCAAGATCAACAATCTCTATTGGAATCATTTATTCAAAGAAATCAACGAGGATCTCAATTCCAGGTAATCCAACGCAAAAACGGCAGTCTCCGGATTCTTCTCCGAGGCGAGGGATTGAGCCCAGATCGAGAAGCGCAGGTTCGAGGATTGCTTGCCCATTTCCTGGGTGCTACACCTGTTGATCTTCAGTGGGTGAAGAGCATACCTTTGACCAAGGAAGGAAAGCTGGTTCAAGTCTATCGGGAAGTTTGAAGCAGAAGTTTGAAGCAATGGATAGTGGGCTGTTCTGTGAGGTAAGTACAACGTCTTACTGCTAGGAGAAGGGAAGGCCGCCCCAGCACTTCAAAATCGGATTCGAATTCATTCAATGCTAAGACATTTACGACGGGCCGCATTTCACCTGCAACAAAGCAGCGGCATCTTCCGCTGGGTGGCAGACAGCACATGGCGGAACAATCGTCTGCTGATCCTCTGCTACCACGGTATTTCGCGGATTGATGAGCATTTGTGGGGGCCCGGCTTGTACATGCAGCCCGAAATCTTCCGTCAGCGGCTGCAGATTCTTCAAGAAGGCTTTCCCGATCCTAAAAGTTCGCTCATAGCTTCATCACCACAAATTCGCAGAACTTCAGCACCCAGTATTCCAGTCCGATGAAAACAAAAAGAACCTTCCTTCTTGAGAAACACTGCCGATTCCAAATCCCCTTCCCCCTGTGAAGCCTTCTTCCTTTCCTGAGCGGTGCGTCTAACCGCGGCCAGCCTCTGCGGACCGGCAACCGAATTGGCTCTTTCGACCCCGACGCCCAAAAATGATGGCCAGACAGATGACTTTCATGTCACCGGCCATCGCGCAACCTGTGCTTTTGCGGTAACCTAAACTTGGGGTGGAGCCGCAATCAGAGTTCTCCCCAAGGGTGCGCAGTTGTCCCCAAGCAACGAAATGACACGGTCTTCCGCTGGTTTGAAAGCTGCGGACTGGAAGATCTGAGTATCGGAGAGATCCCAGTGGGCGTCAGAGGCAAGAAGGCTTTTGGAACCGGGCGGGCCAAGAGATCAGACGGATAAGATGGAGCAGGAACCACCGATGTCGAATTTGAAGGAACAACTGGCCGCCTATGCCCGGGTCATTACCAAGCGACAACCCGCGGCGAGAGGCTTGACCGTTTACCCCGACGACACGTTCTTGGTCTCCTTCCCCCGATCTGGAAATACCTGGACTCGATTCCTGGTTTGCAACCTGATCAATCCCGATGATCCGGTCAATTTCGCTCAACTGGAATCGCGAATCCCTGAGATTTACTACGTCAGCGACTGGAAACTGCGCGCATTCCCACGTCCGCGCGTCATCAAGAGCCACGAATGCTTTGATCCCCGCTACAAGAGAATCATCTATATCGTGCGCGATCCTCGTGACGTCTTCATTTCGTACTATGAATTTCAGCTTAAGCGCCGAGTCATCTCCGACGACTGCAGCCTGGAGGAATTTCTCCCGCGTTTCTTGGAGTCCGCCATCGAGCCCAAGACTGGCACATGGCGAGATCACGTTGTCAGTTGGATGGCAACGCGTGCCGGGCAGAATAATTTCCTGCTGCTCAGCT
>Ga0209580_10000982_pt1 | contig 13760 bp, 9 predicted proteins | sample Coa_R1_5_FD_187153 | JGI IMG/M metagenome (GOLD analysis project Ga0209580, IMG submission 187153) | Surface soil microbial communities from Centralia Pennsylvania, which are recovering from an underground coalmine fire - Coalmine... | ecosystem: Environmental > Terrestrial > Soil > Unclassified...
GATTTTCTCGCCCGGACGCACGCGCAGGCGGTCGCCGACCTGAACGTGATCCAGAGGAATATCTTTTTCCACGCCGTCCCGTAGCACGCGCGCAGTTCGTGGCGCCAGATCCAGCAAAGCCCGAATGGCGGCTCCCGTGCGGCTGCGTGCCCGCAACTCCAGCACCTGCCCGAGCAAAACTAATGTGACGATGGCCGCCGCGGCTTCGAAGTACACCGCCGGCCTGCCGCTCATCTCGCGAAATGATTGCGGAAAAATTCCCGGCAACAACGTCGCAATCACGCTATAGACGTACGCCACTCCGGTTCCCATCGCGATCAGCGTGAACATGTTGGTCGACCGGTTCACGATCGAAGCCCAGCCACGCTGAAAGAACGGCCAGCCGCCCCAAAGCACAACCGGCGTGGCCAGGATCAGCTCGATCCACGGCAGCCAGCCATTCGGCAGTGCATGCTGTAGGCCCATGCCCGGCAGCATGTCAGCCATGGCAATCGTGAGCAGAGGTGCCGTGAGCAGAAGGCTGATCCAGAACCGCCGCGTCATGTCTCGCAGTTCAGGATTGTCTTCTTCCGCCGCGGTAATCGTTCGTGGCTCGAGCGCCATTCCGCAAATCGGACAGTTCCCCGGTTCAGCGCGGACGATCTCCGGATGCATCGGACAGGTGTATTCGGTTTTGGTGAGCGGCAGAGGGCTTTCGGCCTCAAGCGCCATTCCACAGCTTGGACATGGCCCCGGTTTCGGCTCGCGCACCTCAAGACACATGGGGCAAACGTAGGCAGGCGCAGAGTCGTTCTGTGCCGGTCCGGGTTTTGTCGTGGTTGCCGCGCGTGCAGCCGCAATCCCGACCGCTTCTAAAGAATGCTTTTGTGGCAAGCCGAGCGTCACCAATCCAGTCGCCTTCGCGCCCAAGTACTGATCCGGCGCGGCTTGGAATTTCTGCGCGCACCCCGTGCAGCAGAAATAGTAAGTCTCGCCGCCGAGCTCAACCCTGGCTTTTGAGTTGGCAGGATCGACCATCATTCCGCAGACAGGATCTCTGGCTACACTCGAATTCTGATTTGTATTCATTGGTAATGTGCTTTGCCCAGAGCCTAGAGCCCAGAGCCCAGAGCCTAGAGCCTAAAGCCTAAAGCCTAGAGCCTAGAGCCTAGAGCCTAAAGCCTAAAGCCATAGATTCCACAAACCGCGGCCGCGATTCACCCGGGCTTCTGACCAACCCCAGCGTGTGGTGTATCTTTACCAGTGGAGGAACTTAGACCGAAGATGACGACAATGGAAGTCTCCTACCCCTACGCCAATCGGCCGAACGAAGCTGTGATGCGTGCGCTCGACAGTGTGCGCGAGGTTTACGGAATCCGAAAATTGAACTTGAACGAAAAGGAAAGGATCGCTCGCGTCGAATACGACGCATCTCGCCTGAAAGAGCCTGTGGTAGCGAATCTCTTGCGAAAAGCAGGGTTGGCAATAGAGGAAAAGCTTGTCCTGGCCTAAATCGGGGGAGGGCGACTTCGGCCAGGATAACCTGTTCGAAGCTCGCGCCTTATAACTTACTCAGAAATTGCAAGGGGCGCCCAAGAAAACCTCTGGCCGAAGTCATCTCAAGTGCGCCCCGTTGCGCGCCACTTCGTCTGCCTGAGAAGATAGCACACCTTTTGCCATTTGCAAGTACTTGAAAAAGCAATAAGCATCTTGGCCCACCTCGGTAGGAATTGCCGCTCACCTGGAAAGAATTACTGGGAAAGCACCTTAAAGCAGGAACTATGCCGAAAGCTGTTGAAAAATAGGAATTTCGGTGTATCCTTTCGGCACCTAAAAGCTGCCCGGTTCAAGAAGAGGGGAGTAACGGGGGAACTGGGAGCTGGTTGCATCGCGTTGGCTCAGGTTGCTTGGAATCGAGTCGGCCTTAGCAAAACACAGGAGACTACGGATGAGCCAAGCAATGCCCTATGCGCTTTCCCCTGCCCGCATCATCGTCGGCATTACTCTTCTCTTAATAACAAGTGAATTTCTCACCGGTTGCAACGGATGTAACAACAAGCCGCCTACACGCGTGCTGAGCTGGGGAGTTTTAGACAAGACCTCGAATATCAACACCAATCTGCCCGACGGCAGCACGTTTAAAATTAACGGCAACAACACCTACCTGGTGACGCTGCAGGTTCAGGATCCCGACGGCATCAGGGAAATGGACGTTTCCGGCAGCGGCAGTTTCACCTGTTCCGTAGAGCTTCCCAATCTCCAGGAGTTCACGGTTCCGAATCCCGTCTCAGTTGCCGCGGCGGTTCCGAAGCAAGTGACAACCATTCCCAACGCCCGGTCCTTGCAAGGATTCGTCATGAGCTCTCCGGTGACCTACTACAAAATCTCCTGCGGCAAATTCAGCTTCGCCAATGCGCCGCCGAACCTTGAGTACTTTGCCACCTCGGGCACCCTGGTCATGAAGGGCGTCGAAACCAGTTGGCTGGGAGCAGTCACCAACGCAACGTTGAATCTGAACCCGTAGTGTGCCATTCCCACTTCTCGCGGGTGCCCAATTCTCGCTAGTTGGGAGAAGCAGGCTGACTCACTTTCTCAACCATGGCGGATAGTAATGATGGGCTCCGGCGGATAATCACGTGTGGGTCGGACACTCCTGGCCGATGATGCGCAAATTGAAAACTGTGGCGACACGCTTCAGTATCCGGCAAAGTCTTCCGTCCGGATGTCGTCCTCGTCAACGTTGGCGGCCACAAGCATTGTCTTGATGCCCGCAACCATGGCGGGAGGTCCGGCAACGTAATAGATAGGCCCCTGCAGGTTGCTCAGATGTCTCGACAACATCTCTTGGTTGATCAAACCAGTCTCGCCTTTCCAATCCCTTTTTGAGTGCTGCATTTCGGACATGGTGCAAACCAACTGAAAATTTGAGTTGCTTTTCTCCAGCAGTTGAAGAGTGTCGAGAAAAGCCGCGTCTTCGGGTCGCCGGTTGGAATAGAAGAGATGCAGCTTGTGTGAGAGCCGGTCGCGATCGGCTTGCCGCGCGATGCTGATAAAAGGTGTAATTCCGATTCCGCCCGCCAGGAACACGGCTGGCTTTGCCGGATTCTTATGCAGGGTGAAAGAGCCTGCGGCTGAACTTATTTTTACCTGCGTTTCCAGCGGCACTCTCTTCAGCGAGCGCTTGAAAGCGGTGTCACGCATCCGGGTAGTGAAAACCAGCTCGTTTTCAAATGGAGGACTCGCGATGGAAAAGGTGCGTACGTTTCCCTCGGCGTCAGTTTCCGGCGGATCTATGAGCGTCACATCGGCGAACTGTCCCGCGTTGAAAATGAATCCGGATGGCTTCTCAAAGTGAAAGGCCATCGTACCTTCCGCCACTTCCTCTCGACGCATCAGCTTGGACGTTTGATCTGCCATCAAGACCGCTTCGGTAGCCATGGCTACCTCCTTAATATAGAGTGTTTAAAGGGTGTGCGGTTACATCCACCGGGCAAACTCCTGAGGCAGGGCTATCCCTGGAGGAGTCATGAAATACGCCCAGCTTCAAGAAACGGCGTTTTCGGCCTCGCCGGATGGGTTGACCGCAGCGCTAGGAGCACCACCCTCATCATCCATTCGCGACAGCGCATCTTCGTCTAACTGTCGCTGAGTGGATAAAAAAGATTCTGCGGCATCGCTATTTTCTCTTCGCCACGAGATGGTCAGCAAAAAGGCACTCTCTTCCAGAGCTTCGACGTCGTGCAGCACGCCGCAGTCCAGCACCAACAGATGACCGGCCGACACATTTACCTTTCGATCGGCCAGATGTATGCAGACCTGGCCCTTCAACTGCTGAATGGAGATCCTTCCCTCCGCTTTGTGCTGCCGCATTCGGGTGCCGCTCTTCATCAGAATTAAGACGATTCGGAAGTCTGGATATTTCGCCAGTGTTTTGGAACTCCGCCCAGTTTCACGTTGCCAGGAGTCTTCTCGCCGCAGTTGCTGCAATTCCTGTTCTAAGTCGATTTGCAGTAGAGGTTGCGCCAACCCTGGTAATCGATTCAATACCTCGATGCCGCCGGGTAGGCAAGAGCTGAGATTCGTAGCCATGATTAACACCTTTCCTCCTGTACATCTCCGTCGCGATTATGTGCCAGCTACCCAGCTTGAATGAGGGAGCGCACAGCCCATGTCGGGAACCTCTTGAGGCCCCAGACGATGATCGACGATATGTTGCGGTAAAAACTGGTCAACATTGCACAGTCTGCGATAAGGCCGTAACCGCGGGGTCGCGGACGCATTCCCAAGCCGACGCCGGGTGCACCGCTTTCCCCGGTGTCGGCGAAAAAGGGTGGGTACAACGAACCTGGAGCACAAAATTAAGGCCGCCTCGCCTATGTTTGCCTGAGTGGTGGCGGTAGAAGCTTGAGCGCGACAGTCAAGAACTGAGACCCGAGGAAGCGATAGATGTGCCGGCCTGTAACCGATTCGCTCTTGACAACTCCATTCTCGTGAATGGAGTAAACATGCGTAACCGATTTGACTCACGATTGGATCCTTATGGAGTGCGGATCCAATGCATTTAACGTCTGACTCGGCAACACACAGCGGGCCCCTCTCCGCAGCGTTGGCGAGGACTTTTCGAGGAAAGCTCTGCGATGTTGTCTTGCGGAACCGCAACGTGACCACCTTCGAAAAAAATCAGGTGATTTACCAGGCGGAAGAGAAAAACCAGACTTTGTTCTTCCTGCAGAAGGGGTTTGTGAAGGTCGGAAGCATCACGGAAGATGGCCACGAGATAATCTACGATGTCCGCAAAGCTGGAGATATTGTGGGAGAGCTTTGTGCTTCCGGACCACAGCGTCGGGACCGCGCGGTCGCGCTCGAGCGAACCGAGGTCATCGCTGTGGCTCTCGACGAGATTCTCGAGATCGTGCAGAAGGACAGGCGTCTCTTGCAGGAACTCGTGGAGATATTTTGTGAGTCTCTGTCAGACGCATACGATCAACTGAATACATTGGCTTCCAGTGACACCTTGCATCGGCTGGTCAGGGTGCTTGTGAGACTCGGGACTCAACTGGGCCACAGTTCCGGGCAAAAGACTGAACTGTCGGCTTATCTAACTCAGGAAGAGATCTCGCAGATGGTGGTCGCAAGAAGGGAAAGAGTTTCCACAGCGATAAACTTGCTCCGCAATCGCGGAATGGTGGACTACTCCCACCGGGGCTATCTGGTTCTCGATTTGAAGGCTCTCCAAAATTACGCCGGTTGAGAAATCGCCAGCCTTATTGAGGACGTTCTTGACCTGATTCGCGCAATCCTCGGCGCGTATTCAATAACCATCACGCAAACATTAAACCTCACTGGGTTCTAATGTGGCCTTTCCCCGAACGTTATCAACCACCGGCCTGCCTCATTTGTCAAATAATGAACTCTGTTACGCGCGTAACTGACACTCAAGTCTCCCAGTGATACCTATCAAAATGCTTTAGTGTCGCTTTTCTGTCCCACTGTAAGGGATGCTGGGCAATTTCAATTGGAGGCGATTCCATGAGAAGCCTAAAGATCGTAGTGGGTCTCATTCTTTTCACAGGGTTGGTGGTCGGCTCATTTCACATGATTGGAGCACAAGGAGCTTCAGCCAAAAGTCAGCAAGGGGCATCTGCGTCGGGATTCGACGCTATAGTTCGTAACAACTCGGAACGAATGATGAAGGAAGGGCAACAGACATTTCGCTTCGACACTTTTGGCAGTGAAGCTTTTTGGGGTGACGCTCTGCAACTCCACAAGGCGATTGCAGGTGAGAAAAACGGTGGTGTCGGAACCGGGGTGAGTCCGAAGACCGCACTAGCAGTCGGCCTCAAGGTCGATTCCGACGCTCTGCCCGATTCACTGAAGCAACAACTCAAGGCGGGTAAGGTGGATCTCGACGATCCCGCAACAACCCTCGCACTGCTCAAGTTGAACTCGGTCGTCGGTGTAACGGGCATCTTCGATAAGAAAGGCAGCCTGCGATCAATGGGTCTCCAGTGCGCCTTCTGCCATTCCACTGTGGATGACTCGCTGGCGCCTGGCATTGGGAAGCGATTGGACGGCTGGGCCAACAGGGACCTGAACGTCGGCGCCATCGTTTCGCTCGCTCCGAATCTCAAGCCTTTTACGGACCTCCTCGGCGTCGACGCCGCCACGGTGAAAAAGGTGCTCAGCAGCTGGGGGCCAGGCTGTTTTGATGCTGAACTCGATAAAGACGGGAAGGCGCTCCGGCCCGACGGCAAGCGAGCTTGCACTTTGATCCCCCCTGCGTTTGGGCTTGCCGGCGTCAACCTCCATACCTGGACTGGATTTGGCTCTGTTACGTACTGGAACGCGTACGTCGCTGCAACCGAAATGCACGGTTCCGGCACTTTCTTCGATGCGCGGCTAAACAACGCAGAGCAATATCCTGTCGCGGCGAAGAGCGGCTCCGGCAATACTCGGGGAAAGCCTGACCTGGTCACGTCCAAGCTGGCAGCTCTTCACTTCTATCAACTCGCAATCCCGGCGCCGAAGCCACCGGACGGCAGTTTTACCGGAGAAGCATCTGCACGCGGAAAAGCAATCTTCAATGGCAAGGCGAACTGCGCTGGCTGCCACGTCCAGCCACTTTTCACGGAGCCGGGAAACAATCTACACGCTCCCAGCGAAATCGGCGTGGATTCGTGGCAGGCCGACCGATCACCGACGCACATGTACCGCACCGCGCCCCTCTCCGGTTTGTGGACCCATCAGAAGGGCGGCTTCTATCATGACGGCCGCTTCGCAACTTTGCCAGATGTGATCGAGCACTACGATGTGTTTTTCAAATTAGGGCTGACGGACCAAGAGAAGCGCGACCTGAGCGAGTACCTCAAATCACTCTAGAATTTCTAGAGAAACTAGACATCGTGGGCTGGGTTGATTAGAGAACCGTGTCGGCTCCAAGCCGCCGGGTACACTTGGTGCGCTCAAACGAACCAAGGCTCGGAGGAAAGGAGCCGACACGGTTATCTAATCAGCCCACCTCCGGCCCGCTGGTGATGAAGGGCGTCGAAACCAGTTGGCCGGGGACAGTCACCAACGCAACGTTGAAATCTGAATCCGTAAGGCTTTTTGAGGGAATTGCTTTGCTAAGGCAGCCCCGTTGACACTTAAGCGCTGATCTCCGCTCACGGGCCTCAATCTGTTTGCTGCGATGACCTAAAACCGGAATCTAAACTGTGCCGTCCTTCGGGCTCCGCTATCGCGTAATTAGAAAGTGATTAACCAGGTACTCTGAATAATGCACAAATTGTAAAATCACCTCGCACACACAACCCTGCCCACAGTAGAAGATTCTACTAAAACGCAATCGGAGTAGCCAACGAGTAAGTGACATCTCTCTTACTTGGCGACCTGCTACTTACAATGTAAATCCGATCATTGCAGTCCCACTGCGGTGACTGGACATTCACACCCCTCGCGGTCCGAAAGCTCTGTTTTACAGGGGTCTCTGCCCTACGCGCGCGTTCTGGCTACAGGTGGTTCGACATTTGTGACCACCATTAATACTTGTGTCGAAAAACAAGGGGCCAGGCGTGGATGGCCTCAGGACAAGCAGTCTAAGCCAACAAGGAGAGTGGTATGTTCGAGTACGCATGCAAGAACACACACGTGAATTTAGCACCCTGGATGCAGTTGTCCAGAAGCAAGGCCGCAAAGGCCAGTATTCAGGCGATAGGTATCGGCCTTGTCCTTACGATTGCAATATCAGCCGCAGTTGCCCAGACGACAGCAACTGTCCCTTCTTCCCATCATGTGATCGTCATCATGGACGAAAACAGTTCCTTTACAGATGTCTTCAACAACATGACCTGGTTGGTGAACGAGGGCAAAGCCAACGGGTATGCAACAAATTATCACTCCGATAACGGCGGCTCGCTGATGGATTACCTGTGGATCGCATCCGGCAGTTGCGAGAATTCGGCGCTGTGTGCTGAGCCCCCAGGCAATAACTTCGGCTGCACTGGAGACAGCTGCACTAGTCCGATCACCGATAACAATATCTTCCGGCTCATGAATAATGCGGGTATTTCTTGGAAAGTCTACGCCCAGTCTTATGCCACGGCCGGAGGGACCCCGACCACGCCGGACAATGCCAACGGAACTTTTTACTATCGGAGACACAACGGCGCAACCTGGTATAGCGATATCCTGAGCAATGTGGACGGTTCGGCGGGCAAGATCGTGGACCTGTCTCAACTGACCACAGATCTCAATAATGGCGCGCTGCCCGAGTATATGATTATTGCGCCCGATGGAAACCATGATGCTCATGACTGTCCGGTGGGTATGAGCGCCTGTACTTTGCAGCAGAAACTCCAGGCAGCAGATGCGTTTCTCCAAAACACCTTGACTCCTATTCTGTCACAGCCGTTCTTTCAAGCCGGAGGTGATGGAGTTATCTTTGTGACCTTTGACGAATGCGCTAGCGGGACCGACGCCGGCTGCAATGCCTCGGTTTTTACCGCAGTCATTGGGCCGCTGGTCATCCCCCACACAGTTTCAAATATTGTCTACAAGCATGAAAACCTTCTTCGCACAACTTTGGATCTTATGGGATTTACAGCGAATTATCCAAACAACGCCGCCACTGCGGCTGACATGTCCGACTTCTTCAATGTTTCCACTGGTCCCAATAAACCGGTCGTCACTGTCAGTACTCCAGCCGATGGGTCTAGTGGCGGTTCCCAGGTCAATGTACAGGCATCGGCTACACCTACCACCGGCGCTACTATAAGTGGTTGGCACATCTACGTTGACAGTACGGATGTATTCAGCGCCGGCACAGTAAGTTCGATCAACACTACCCTGACCCTCGCTACCGGTACTCACACGGTTCTGGTGCGCGCCTGGGATACCACCGGCGCCTTTGGCGACCGAACATTAACCGTGACCGCGAACTCCAGTACCCCAACGGTCAAAGTATCCACGCCACTTAACAATGCAACCGTGGGCTCGCCGGTGAACCTTCAGGCTTCAGCCTCGCCAAGCGCCGGAAATACGATCACTGGCTGGCATATCTATGACGGCAACACTGACGTGTTCAGCGCCGGTGCCGTCACTTCCATTAACGCAAGCCTTACCCTATCGGCTGGCTCTCACAACCTTACCGTAAGGGCATGGGATACTTCTAAAAATGTTGGCGACCAGCTCCTCACCATAACTGTTAGCTCCCAGCCGGTGGTTGTAGTCTCGACTCCCTCTAATAACTCGAATGTAATCAACCCCACTAACATTCAGGCCTCGGCTACTTCACCAAGTGGCACCACCATAACTGGGTGGCGCATCTACGTTGACAATGCCGATGTCTTCAGCGCCAACGCTGTTAACTCGATCAACACCAACCTCAACATGAGTGCCGGCGACCACGAGGTAGTCGTGCGTGCGTGGGATAATACGGGCGCCTTTGGTGACCAAACATTGGTACTCCATGTTGCGCCGCAGAATGTCGCGGTGAACATCAGCACGCCGATGAATGGCGCTTCGGTGAACTCTCCAGTGAATATCCAGGCATCGGCACAGTCCGCTAATCCGATTACGGGATGGCACATCTATGTCGATTCCAACGATGTCTTTGGAGGGCAAATGAACGCAAGCTCAATCAATACAAACCTGAGCATGGGCTCAGGAAGCCACACCGTAATTGTTCGTGCCTGGGACAGCACGGGCGCCTTCGGCGATCAAACCATAACCGTTACCGTACCTTAAATAGAAAGTGGATTTTCAAAAATTAAGGCCGCCACCGGGCGGCCTTTTTTAGTGTTCCTGAGAGGCTGAGGGGCTGGCTGGCCCACCCTCCCTGGATTTTCCATTCGATCGATCCAAACTGAGGCTGCCCCACCCTTTGCGGTTTTCAAAGGGTGGGGAACCAAAAACCCGAACGCGATGTTCACAGGTCACAGACCGCCCATTCATAACAGGCTAATCTACGCCAGTGCCCAGAAGACTCACGAAGGGTGGAAACCACGACAGCAAAAATCAAGGCCGCCATTTCGGCGGCCTTTCATTTTACTGATGGCCGACAGCTGACTAGTCTCCCGCGACTGGCTCGGCCAATTCCTCTGTGGCTGTTCCTCTGTGTGACTCTGTGCCCTCTGTGGTTAGGGGGTTGTTGTTCTTCACCAGCGCACCCAGCGGAATGAATCCATTCTCCGACTGCACCGGCTTCTCTTTCAGCACGACTTCGCGATACAGCGCGGCCATGCGGGCGTTGTAAGCTTCGTCATTCTTCTGCGGCCCACGCGCTTCGCCTGAAGCCTTCTGCTTCGCATCCCGCGCCCGAATCTTTTCCTCGCGCGCATTCTTCGCGATGCCCAGCTTATCCAGATCGCGCTGCTCTTCCTGCGTAACGATTCCATCGCGCAGATAGAGCGAGTGCTCGTTCGACTCCATGCCCACGTTCTTTCCGCCGGCAAAGATTTCGTGCCGTCCGTGCTCCTCGTACCACTTGGAGAGCGTAGCCGTCATGTGCATCTTCTCGATGATGTTGCGCCAGCCCACGCCCGTGTTGTACGCGCAGAAGGAAATCTCGCCCTCCTGCGTGGCATACGGAATGATGCACTGCTCGGTGCGCCGGAAGTCGTAGTTGAACAGGTCCTGGAACCACATGCCGGCGATGAACAGGAAGTTCCAGCGGTCCTGCCGCCGTTTCATCACGTCATCGATACTGCGGTCCGGTCCGACCTTGCCGTAATCCTTGCCGGTGACGTTGTAGTTCTTGTCGAACTTGCTGAGCAGGTCCGTCAATTTGAAATGTGTCGGCGACTTGAACGGATCGTAATTCTTCATCAGGCACAACGCCATTCCAAATCCCGTCAGGAATTTTCCGCGTGACGCGTCGTTCACCTTGGCAATATCCTTCGCCAACTGATCACCGTGCAGGAACGCCGTCACCGGCACCGCTTCTTTCGTTTCTTTATCGATCATTACCGCCATACCAGTCCCGCAATTCGGGTGACAGCCGCAACTTAATTGGCCCCAGTCGTTTTTGAGGTCGTTGACGTGCATCAGGTCGGCCCAGTCGCTGAACGTGGACATGAAGCTGATGGGGAACCAGTCGCGCTTGGGCTCACCGAGACCGGTTTGATTCTTAACGTCGTGGGCGAGGTGCGACAGGGTGTAGCGCTGCGCCATGCGGCGATCGTCGGTGACAGCCTCGTCGCGGCCGGTAAAGCTGACCGGCTGGAATGACAGAAAGCCGATCTTCTTCGGATTGTCCAGCGCGAACTGAATGATGCGTCCGACCTGCTCGTTATTGATGCCGTTGACGATGGTCACCACCGGCACGATTTCCACGCCGGCGCGGTGCAGGTTGTCGATGGCCTTCAACTTCACGTCAAATAGGTTGCCAACTTTGCGGTGAGCATTCGCCGCGTTGCCGATGCCGTCGAATTGCAGATACGCGTATCGCAGTCCGGCTTCGGCAGCCTGCTGCGCAAACTCAAAGCTCTTCGCGAATTCAATTCCGTTGGTCGCAGCCTGTACCGAGTTGTATCCCACTTTCCGCGCGTAACGAACTGCGTCCAGGAAATAAGGAGACAGTGTCGGCTCGCCGCCAGAAAACTGCACGCTCATCTGACGCCGCGGTTTAATAGTGATCGCGTTGTCGAGCATCTGCTTGATTTCTTCCCACTGCAGCTCGTGCACAAAGCCGACCTGGTTCGCGTCCATGAAGCAGGGATCGCACATCATGTTGCAGCGGTTGGTGAGATCAATCGTCAGCACCGAGCCGCGCCCGTACTTCACCGTGGACGAGCCATGCTTGTGCAGCTTCTCATCGTTGTGCGCGCGAATATCGCGGCCAGGGAACACGTCTTCCAGGTGCTTCGAGAATTCGGTATCAACTGACATCAAATCCTGGAAGCGCCCGTGCTTCGGGCACTCTTTCACCATCCATATCTTGCCTTCCTGCTCGACGATGGTGGCTTTGATCTCGCCGACTTTTTCGTTCATCAGCACTTCGTAGGGAAGATGGCCATCGAGAATCTGCTGGCGGATTTCGGGCACGCACTTGGGGCACAGAGAGTCAGTCGCCCGCGGCCAGCCCAGCGGCGGCTTCGACTTCTGATAGGACTTGAGCAGCGGCTTGTCCGACCACTTGGGCGTCGGCGACGGATTCGGCTGAATACGGTTCAGCCGGTCGAATACAAACCACGTGGCTTTCGCGCCCATCGTGACTGCTTTCTCTACGTACTTAATCGGCTTGTGCATGTCTTGCGTGCCTTTCTACTCGGGATCGAGAACCTGTTCTCGGTTGTCGGCTCTTGGTTCTCGGCCAGACCAGCTGTGAGCAGGTCTTTGCCGAGAGCCAAGAACCGAGAGCCGCGAGCGGTTTTCGGTACTCCTATCCTATTGACCCCCTTGGCCGTTTACACGTCTTTGACAATGAGCGGGTGAAAATCGGCATTAAGCGGGAGAAAATGGCAGCGGGTGGAGCTAAGTCATTGAAGGGATTAGACCTTTAGTTTTGATGCGCTCGCCGGTTCGCCGCCAGCGCTGGTGGGATCAGGCCTTCAGGCCTGCATTTTCATTCCTCTCACCGATGTCATCCCGAGGCGTCCGTCAGGACGCAGAGGGATCTAACGTTGGCGTGAGATGCCTATGCAGTCCGGCAGGGGCAAATACAGCAGCGTGCGTGCAATGGGAGGAGCAGGCCTTCAGGCCTGCAAATCGCCGGATCAGATTCGGACTGGCTTTAGTCGCGAAGGTATCCCAGGGGCTGAAGCCCGCATTTTTTGTTGTGCCTCTAACGCAGCGCTAAAGCGCTGCTCCACCCAAACGCGCCGCGGAGGACGTTAGTCCGAAGCCAGCCCCGGAGGGGCGATCAAGCTTAGCCCAGAGCCTGCCCTGAGCCTGTCGAAGGGGCTTCAGCCCTGGGTAGGCCGGGAAGGCGGGAGACGCGGAGGGCGTTAGCCCGGAGCAGTCTTTTCGCGGATGCCGCGCACGCATAACGCGCAACGCTTCACCCCAGCGGCTTCCCAATTTCCCAATGATGGCCGAAGGGATCGACCAGGCGTCCCACGCGCCATCCATAATGCTGGTCGGCGACGGGCCACACTTCGGTGGCGCCCGCCTCCAGCGCGCGTTTGAAAAGGGCGTCGGGATCGTCGACGACCATGACCATGCGCACGGTGGCGCCTCCGCGAAAATCCGCGCCCAGCGACTCCGGGCTGAAATTTTTGTTTTCCGGAGACTCGTCCGCGACCCAGAACTCGGTCTCGCCGACCGCGAGTTGTGCGACCACCTCTCCGGCGTCGTTAGCGACACAAAACAGTTCGCGCGCGCCAAAAGCTTTTTTGTAGAACTCGACCGCCTTGGCCCCGCGCCGCACCGAGAGCATGGGAGAGATGGAAGTCTTCGGCATCGGAGTATTGTGGCACTAATCCCACTTTCCCAAAAGCGGGGAGAAGTGGGGCACGGCAGCCTCATGGCGCGGAAAGAAACTTTAGAATCTCTCGCATGACGCGAGCGCGCTGAGGAGTTTGAAAAAGAAACTGGGCATGCGCAGAGCCGTCGAGGACAATCAGTGCCTTCGGATTCGGAGCTCTTTCATACTGTGCGCGAATGCCCGGAAGTCGCGGGCCGTCCGCGCTTGCGTCATCACGAGCCACAATAAATAGACTGCGGCACTTGAGCTTGTCGGCGGAGAGGTTCGGCGCTGCTCCGAGAAATACGATGCGATCGATCTCACCCGGCCATTCGATTGACGCATCGCCGGCAGCCCCGCCGCCGAAGCTGCCCCCGAC
>Ga0209580_10000984_pt1 | contig 13753 bp, 14 predicted proteins | sample Coa_R1_5_FD_187153 | JGI IMG/M metagenome (GOLD analysis project Ga0209580, IMG submission 187153) | Surface soil microbial communities from Centralia Pennsylvania, which are recovering from an underground coalmine fire - Coalmine... | ecosystem: Environmental > Terrestrial > Soil >...
GCGTGACAGCACGCCGCTACGGGCGGCGCGCCGCCGAACGGGCGCTTTCTGGGGCGTGGCCAAGCGGTAAGGCGCGGGACTTTGGATCCCGTATTCGAAGGTTCGAATCCTTCCGCCCCAACCAGTTCCATCGCCGATGTCACACGGTCCGCTGAAACTGTTCACAGGCAGCGCGCATCCCGCGCTCGCCAGGGAGATCGCCGAGCAGCTCGACGTGCCGCTTGGTGGTTCCCGCCTGCACCGGTTTCCGGACAGCGAGGTGTCCTTTCAGATCGACGAGAACATCCGCGGCACCGACGTCTTCATCGTGCAGCCGACGTCGTCGCCCGTGGATATGCATCTGGTCGAGCTGTGCGTGATGATCGACGCGTTTCGCCGGTCGTCGGCGTCGCGAATCACGGCGGTACTGCCGTACTACGGCTACGCGCGCCAGGATCGCAAGGACAAGCCGCGGGTGCCGATCTCCGCGAAGCTCGTTGCGAACCTCTTGAGCGCGGCCGGCACCCACCGCGTGCTGACGATGGATCTGCATAAGGCGCAGATTCAGGGTTTCTTCGACATTCCGGTGGATCACCTGTTCGCCGCGCCGGTCATCATCGACCACTTGGCGAAACAGAACTTCGGTCCGATGACGATCGTCTCGCCCGATGCGGGCGGCGCCGAGCGGGCGCGGGCCTACGCGAAGCGGCTCGATGCCGAGCTGGCGATTATCGACAAGCGGCGCGGCGAGACGGGCACGGCCGAAGTGATGAACGTCATCGGCGACGTCGATGGGCGCACCTGCATCATCGCCGACGACATCATCGATACGGCGGGCACGATCCAGAAGGCGGCCCAGGCGCTCAAGGAGAGCGGCGCGACCCGCGTGCTGGCGAGCGCCGTGCACGGCGTGTTGTCCGGCCCGGCGATGCGGCGAATCGACGAGGCCCCGATCGATTCGTTGATCGTGACCAATACGATTCCGCTGACCGACGGCAAGGCCAAGACAGTGTCCGAAAAGATTGTCGTGCTGTCCGTGGCGCGCCTGTTGGCGCAGGCCATTCGCAGCATTCACGAAGAGACCTCGGTGTCGAAGTTGTTCGTCTAAGGCGGAGGGCGGGGAGCGCGCGGGCGGCCTGGGGTGTTGGGGCCCCACGAGCGAGGCGCGTCACGCGGGGTGCAGGGGCCCCGCCGATCAATAGAGGAGTCTGACATGGAAGCCACTTTGGAAGTGACACGACGCGACGGGCTGGGCCGGGGTGAGTCCGGGCGGCTGCGCCGCGCGGGCAGGATTCCCGCCGTGTTGTACGGCGGCGCGAACAATGCCGAGTCACTCAGCGTCGACCCCAAGGAGCTGTCACGCATTCTGCATTCGCAGTCGGGCGTGAACACGTTGATCGGCCTGAAACTCGAAGGCGCGGGGGCCACCCGGGTCCTGGTGAAGGCCTACCAGCTCGACCCGGTGACGCACAAGCTGCTGCACGCGGATTTCTATCGTGTGGCCATGGACAAGGTGCTGAAGGTGACGGTCCCGGTGCACCTGACGGGAGAAGCCAAGGGCGTCAAAGCGCAGGGCGGCGTCGTGGACTTCGTGCATCGCGAGGTCGTCATCGAGTGCCTCCCGGCCAACATCCCTGAGCACATCATCGTGGACGTCACCGAGCTGATGCTCCACGACGGCGTGCGCGTGCGCGACCTGCCGAAAGTGGACACCTGGACGCCCTTGAGCGACGCCGACATGCTCATCGTCCATGTCATCTCGCCGAAGGTCGAGGAGGCGCCGGCGCCGGCTGACGCGGTCGTGGCGGCGGCGACACCGGCCACGCCCGCCGAGCCCGAGGTCATCAAGAAGGGCAAGGTCGAGAAGCCCGAGGACGAGAAGGAGTAGGCCCCAGGCCCGACGTGAAGATCGTCGTGGGGCTCGGCAATCCTGGGCGCGAGTACGCCGGCACCCGACACAACGTCGGATTCGAGGTGGCCGATCGGCTGGCCGCCGCCTACACCGACGGGACCTGGCGATCGGCCGGGTCGGCGCTCGAGGCCCGATGGCGGCGAGGACCGGCCGACGAGGATGTGCTGATCGTCAAGCCGCTGACGTTCATGAACCTCAGCGGCGAGGCGGTCGCCGAGGTCGTTCGGTTCTACAAGGTTCCGGTCGGCGACGTCCTGATTGTGTGCGACGACGTCAATCTGCCGTTGGGTCGGCTGCGCGCGCGCGCGAGCGGATCGGAGGGGGGGCACAACGGGTTGAAGTCGATCGCACAGCACCTCGGCACGATCGAGTATCCGCGCCTGCGGATTGGCGTCGGCCGGGGTGACGCGCGAAGGGACCTGGCGGATCACGTGCTCGCGAGATTTGAGCCCGAGGAGGCCGGAGTGGTCGCCGAGGCCGTCGCCAGGGCCACCGACGCCGCGGGCTTGTGGATTGGCGAGGGCTTGGTCACAATGATGAACTCGTTCAATCGAGCCGACGACGGAGAGGGAAAGCCAGACGCCAGGAACGACGTCGGCTCAGAATAAGACACAACTCCTTGCCGCCAGCAGTGGCCGGCGGCCTGACGTCCAAAGGGAGACACATGAGCGCGGAACGACAGTACGAACTCGTCTACATCACGCCGCCGGACACGACCGAAGAGGTATTGGCGGACCTTCACAAGCAGGTCGCCTCGATCGTCGAGCGGTTCAAGGGCCGGATTGAGCGGACCGAACCCTGGGGTCGCCGTCGGCTCGCTTACGCGATTAACAACCAGCGCGAAGGCACGTACGTGCTCGAGGTTATTCACGGGCCCGCCGCGCTCACAACGGAACTCGATCGGCGTCTGCGCGTGCTCGACGTCGTGATGCGCCACCTTATCGTGCGCGTCGACGAGGACCTCGCGATGGCCGAGCGGGCCAAGGTGCGCCGCAAGGCGGCAACGGTCTCGCGGCGCGTGCGGCGCGGTCTGCCGCCCGAGCCCACCGAAACGGAACTGCACCGTCGCAAGGACGATGACGACGACATGGACGGCGGCCTCGAGATGGGCTTCCGCGGCGGGAGGGAGCAATGAACGAGCGGGAGAAGGACTCCAGGGGCGGAGCTCGGGGCGCGGCGGGCAAGGGCGAAAAAGGCGCCAAGCGCACGTTCTTTCGGCGTCGGCGGCTGTGCAAGTTCTGCGTCGAGAAGATTGACGCCATCAGCTACAAGGACGTGAAGGTGTTGAGTCCCTTCATTCCGGAGCGCGGCAAGATTCAGCCGCGCCGCATTTCTGGCGTCTGCGCGACGCACCAGCGCGCCCTGCAAACGGCCATCAAGCGCGCCCGGCAGATCGCGCTCGTGCCCTACGTCACCGATTGAGGAACGAGACACGTCATGCCCATCGAAGTCATCCTGAAGGAACACGTCGAGCATCTCGGGCGCCGGGGCGAGGTCGTCAAGGTCGCGGACGGCTATGCGCGCAATTTTCTGCTGCCGCGGCAGTTGGCGCTGGCCGTGACGGCCGAGAACAAGAGGCAGATCGCGCGTGAGAAAACCAAAGCCGAGGCGCGCGATGCCGAGGAGTTGACGCAGGCGCAGGCCCTGCAGACGCGGCTCGAAGCGGTCGAAGTCGTGATCGGCCGCCGGGTCGGCGAGCACGACACGCTCTACGGCTCGGTCACGACGTCCGACGTCGCCGAGGCCCTGGCGGCCAAGAGCCTGACGGTCGATCGGCGCAAGATCCAGATGGCCGAACCGCTGAAGACGTTGGGCGAACATCTCGTCCCCGTGAAACTGCATCGGGACGTCGTCGCCACGGTCAAGGTCAGGATCGAAGCGGCCGCGTAGCCGCGTCCCGCCATGGATCGCACGCTGCCGCACAACCTCGAAGCCGAGAAGTGCGTCCTGGGCGCGATCCTGATCAACAACCAGGCGTTCAACCAGGCCGCGGAGGTCATCGACGCCGCGGACTTCTTCCGGGAGGCGCATCGGCGCATCTTCGAGAAGATGATCGCCCTCACGGACCGTAGCGAGCCCGTCGACCTCGTCACGCTCAACGACGAACTCGGTCGGTCGAATGAATTGGAAGGCGTCGGCGGCCCGGCCTACATCAGCGCGCTCACCGACGGCGTGCCGCGGTCGGCGAATGTCGAGTACTACGCGAGGATTGTCAAGGAGAAGGCGACCCTGCGCCGCCTGATTCAGTCCGCGACCGATGTGCTCGCCCGCGCCTACGACGCCGAGGAGGACGCCGACGATCTCCTCGACGATGCCGAACGATCGATCTTTCAGATCGCCGACGACCGGATGCGATCCGGGTTCGTCAAGCTCAGCGAGCTGGTCGACTCCAGCCATCAGATGCTCGAGCGGCTCGAGCAGCACCGGGGCCTCGTCACCGGCGTCCCGAGTGGATTCGTGGACCTGGATGAGTTGACGTCAGGATTCCAGCCAGCCGATCTCGTGATCGTGGCGGCCCGGCCCTCGATGGGCAAGACCAGCCTCGTCCTGAACATCGCGTCGCATTGTGGCATCGAAGGCGGGAAGACCGTCGGGATGTTCAGTTTGGAGATGTCGAAGGAGCAGTTGTTTCTACGGCTGCTCACGTCGGAAGCGCGAGTCGACGCGCATCGGTTCCGGGGAGGCTACTTCGGCGAGCAGGACTACTCGCGCCTGGCCGCCGCGCTTGGGCGCCTCCACGAGGCGAAACTCTTCATCGATGATTCGCCCGCGGTCGGCATCCTCGAGATGCGGGCGAAGGCCCGCCGTCTGAAGCTGGAGCATGGTCTCGACATGCTCGTGGTCGATTACCTGCAGCTCATGCAGGGCCGCGGCAAGTTCGAGAACCGGCAGCAGGAGCTGGCGTCGATTTCCCGATCCCTGAAGGTGCTGGCCAAGGAACTGAACGTGCCGATCCTCGCCCTGAGCCAGCTCAGTCGGGCCCCCGAAGCCCGCGGCGATCATCGGCCGCAGTTGTCCGACCTGCGCGAGTCAGGCGCCCTCGAGCAGGACGCAGACGTGGTGCTGTTCATCTTTCGCGAAGAGATGTACGCGAACGACGGCGAGCCGAGGCCCGACATCGAGGGCGTCGCCGAGATCATCATCGGCAAGCAGCGCAACGGCCCGGTCGGGACCGTGCGGCTCGCGTTCCTCAAGCAGTACACCCGCTTCGAGAACCTCCAGGCCCGGTCGTATGCCGGCGGCGAGTAGCGGCATCGGCCGGCCGACCGTCGCCACCGTTCGGTTGGACGCGATCCAGACGAACTTCGTCGCCGTGCGGCGCCTGCTCGACCGGACGGCTGGCACGCAGCCGACCAGTGCCCGGAGGGCCGCTCCGGGCATCATCGCCGTCATCAAGGCGAATGCATACGGACATGGGGCCGCCGAGGTGGCCCGCGCGCTCGAGGCCGCCGGCGCCTCGATGTTGGCCTGCGCCGATATCGAGGAGGGCGTGGCACTCCGCGACGCGGGCGTGACGATTCCCATCCTGGTCTTCGGCGCCTTGAGCGTCAGCGACCTGACGGGCGTCTTCGAGCGTCGCCTCACGCCGACGATCTCAACGCCAGGCGCCGCCGCGGCCCTCGAGGCCGCCGCGGCCCGCCGCGGCGTTCGTGTGGCCTGTCACCTCAAGATCGACACGGGCATGAATCGCCTGGGCTTCCGCCACGACAATCTCGGGCGGATGATGCCTGGCGTCTTGGCCGCGCCGCATTTGGCGATTGAAGCCGTATACACCCATATGGCGACGGCCAACGACCCGGAGTCGCCGTTTCTCGACGAGCAGCGGAGCCGCTTCGAGCGCGCGACCGCGGCGCTGGCGTCGATGGGACTCGTCTCGGTGAAGCGCCATGCGGCCAACTCCGCCACGCTCCTCCGCGACGTGCGGGCCTGGTACGACTGGGTGCGCCCGGGCCTGTTGCTCTATGGCATCGTGCCTCCGCCCCTGGCCGCCGCGGACCTCGACCTGCGCCCGGCCCTGTCCCTCACGAGCCGGGTGGTGGCCGTGAAGGGCGTGCGAACCGGCGAGGGCGTCGGCTATGGCCTGACCTGGCGAACGCGCGAGCCGCGAACGATTGGCATCGTGCCCGCCGGATATGCCGACGGCCTCGACACCAGGCTGTCAGGCCGAGGGGTCGCCCTCGTCCGTGGCCGGCGAGCGCCCATCGTGGGCGCGGTGTCGATGGACATGATTGCGGTGGACGTGACGGGACTCGATGCCGAGCCGGGCGACGAAGTCGTCCTCATCGGCCGGCAGGGCGATGAAGAAGTGAGCGCGCGCGAGATGGCCGCGGCTATCGGATCGATCCCGTGGGAGATCGTGTGTCGGCTCGGCGCCCGCGTCGAGCGACGATACGCGAGCTGACGATGAAAGCGCCAAAAGTCGTCTTCAGTTGCCAGCAATGCGGCGCGCAGTCGCCGAAGTGGCTGGGTCGCTGCGCCGACTGCGGCGCGTGGAATTCGTTCGTCGAGGAAATTGCCGCGCCGCCGACGCCGCAGGCCGGCGCCGCGCCGGCGTTCGGCGGAGGGGCCGCGCGTCGATACGCCGACGTCCACGTGGCGATCGCCGATCGCCTGAGCACCGGCATCGGAGAGTTCGATCGCGTGCTCGGCGGCGGACTCGTGCCGGGGTCGCTCGTCCTGCTCGGCGGCGAGCCGGGCATCGGCAAGTCGACCTTGCTGCTCCAGGCCGCCGCGAGGTTCGCCGCGACCAATGGGCCCGTGCTCTACGCCTCCGGTGAGGAGTCCGAGCACCAGATCAAGCGGCGTGGGGAGCGCCTGGGTGTCGGCGACGTGCCGCTCTACCTCCTCGCCGAGACCTGCGTGGAGCGCGTGCTCGAGGCCGCGGATCGCGTCAAGCCGTCCTTGCTCATCGTCGATTCGATCCAGACGGTGTTCTCGTTGAAGATGCCATCCGCGCCGGGCAGCGTGGGGCAGGTTCGACAGGCGGCGACCGACTTGCTCTTTACCGCCAAGGGTCGCAATCTGCCGATCATCCTCGTCGGACACGTGACTAAGGACGGCAGCCTGGCCGGTCCGAAGGTTCTCGAGCACGTCGTCGACACCGTCCTGTACTTCGAAGGGCCGCAGCATCACGCCCACCGGATCATCCGCGCCGTAAAGAATCGATTTGGCGCCGTGAGCGAGCTCGGTGTGTTCGAGATGACCGGCGAAGGACTGCGGCCGGTCGCCAATCCCTCGGCGCTGTTCCTGGCCGAGCGGCCGAAAAACGTGCCGGGGTCTTCGGTCCTCTGCGCGATCGAGGGGTCGCGGCCGATTCTCGTCGAGGTGCAGGCGCTCGTCGGCGCGGCAGTCTACGGCAACGCCCGTCGGACCGCGAGCGGCCTCGATCAGAATCGCCTGTCGCTCCTCCTGGCCGTCCTCGACAAGCGCGCGGGGTTGAATGTGGGCGCTGACGACGTGTTCGTCAATGTCGCCGGTGGCCTGGCCATCGAGGAACCCGCGGCCGATCTGGCCGTCGTGGCCGCTGTCGCGTCGAGCTTGCGAAATCGTCCGCTCAGGCCCGACACCGTCGTGTTCGGTGAGGTCGGTCTCGCCGGTGAGGTGCGCGGCACGACCCAAGCGGCCGCGCGCGTCCGCGAGGCCGCGCAGCTAGGCTTCACGCGCTGCGTGGCGCCGGACGGAAACATCGTTAGCGGGGACGTCCCCGCCGGCATGACGATCGCCGCCGTCCGAACGGTCGGCGAGGCGCTCGACGCTCTGATCGGTTGAACGCGACCGCGGGCGCGGCGGCCGGGCGGAACACCCCCCTAGGAAGTACAGACGTACAATTGCCGGATGCGCGCCTATTGGCTCGTGCGCTGCCTTTTCGTCGCCGTGGTGGTCTATTCGGCGACCGCGATTGGTCCCATCGACGGCCACATGTTCGTCAACGCCAGCCTCGGCCTGGCGTTGGGCGTTGTCGTGGTGATCGGGGAGCTGTGGCTCTGGGATACGAAGGTCACGAGCCTGCTCGGAGCGTTACTCGGGTTCGGCATCGGTCTCATGCTGGGGCGCGCGATCACCTCGGGGATCTTCTGGGCAAACACGGCGGACCCGAAGGTCCGATTCATGCACACGCTCATCATCTTCGTGTTGCCGTACCTGGGACTGGTGATGGGTGCCCGCCGCGGCGAGTGGCTCGAGCCCGCGAAGCTCGCCGGCCTGTTCCGCGACGCGAGACCACAGCGCCGGTACCGCGTGCTCGATACGAGCGTGATTATCGACGGACGCATCGCGGACATCGTCGAGACGGGCTTCATCGACGGCACACTGGTCGTGCCGCAGTTCGTGCTCAAAGAGCTGCAATCGGTGGCCGACTCCTCGGATGCGCTGAAGCGGAACCGCGGTCGGCGCGGCCTGGACATCCTGCATCGCATGCAGAAGATGGCCGGCGTCGACGTCATGATCTCCGACCTTGACTTCCCGCACCTGAAGGAAGTCGATCTGAAGCTGATCGAAGTCGCGCGCAACTTGATGGGCCGAATCGTCACGAACGACTTCAACCTCAACAAGGTCGCGCAGCTCCGCGGCGTCGAGGTCCTGAACATCAACGAGTTGACGAACGCGCTGAAGCCAGTCGTCCTGCCGGGCGAGGCAATGACCGTTTTCGTGATCAAGGAGGGCAAGGAGTACAACCAGGGCGTCGCCTACCTCGATGACGGCACGATGGTCGTCGTGGACAACGCACGGAGCCGCATCGGCAAGAACCTGGAAGTCGTCGTGACGAGCGTGTTGCAGACGACGGCCGGGCGGATGATCTTCGGCAGGATGGCGGATGGTGCCCAGGGCGCTGCCGGCGACCAGCCGTCGGCGACGAGATCCGAGACCCGTTCGACGCGCGAGGACTCCGGCCGTCACCCGCGTTCGGCCGCTCAAGCGTGAGGGTGCCACCGTTCCATTGGTGGCGGACCGTTTTTTTCCTCATCCCCGCCATCGCGATCGCCACCGTCGCCTTGGGCCTCGTCTCCCTCGTGACCCGGCCCTTCGATCGCGCCGGCCGATTCGCGCACCGGTGTGCCCAGTGGTGGGGCTCGACCATCCTGCGGACGACCGGCGTGGTCGTCGAGCGCGCCGGCGCGGACCTTCCACCAGTCAACGCGAGCTGCATCTTCGTCGCCAACCACGCGAGCTTCTACGACATTCCGGTGATATTCGCCACGCTGCCGCACCAGCTCCGGCTCATGGCCAAAGCCAACCTCGGCCACGTGCCGTTCATCGGCTGGCACTTGCGGTGGTCGGGCCATCTTCTGGTCAATCGGAACAAGCCCGGCGCCGCCATTTTCAAGAGGATGCAGCGGCTGACGACGCAGGGAGCTTCGCTCTTGGTCTTTCCCGAGGGCTCGCGGACTCGAGACGGTCGACTCCGGAAGTTCAAGGGTGGCATCTTTCTCTTGGCGATCGAGACGGCCTGGCCCATCGTGCCGCTGAGCATCGTCGGAACCCGCGACGTCATGCCGGCCGGTCGATTGATGACGCGGCCAGGCAGGGTGACGCTCGTCGTCCACGAGCCCATTCCGACCTCGCACTTGGCGCGCGCCGATGCGAGGGCCCTCGCAGAACGCGTCCGCCAGGTGGTGGCCTCGCCGCAGGACCGCGGCCTCGGAGCCTGATGTGGAGCTGGTCGTCGCCGCCGACCTGGCCGCGATCGTGCGCCCAGCCTGGGCCACCGTCGAGCCCGTGCGCGTGCTCGACCGGGATCCCCATCAGGACGCACCGCTCCGGGAGGCGACCTCAGCTTTGCGAGCACGAGTAGAGTCGGCCGACATCGCCACCGCCGTCCGGTACATGTACAAGCAGGTCGGGCTCGATCCCACCAAGACGCGGCCGTCGTCCGAGGCCTTGTTGCGCCGGCTCCGCAAGGGCGACGAGCTCCCGCGCATCAACAGCCTGGTCGACGTCGTCAATTGGTGCTCGGCCGAATCGCAGCTGCCGTTCGGGCTGTACGACCTGGACCGGATCAGCCTCGACAGCACCACAGCCCAGGTCACGCTCCGCCTGGGTCGTCCCGGCGAGGAGTACGCAGGGATCCGCAAGGACGTGGTCCACGTGGAGGGCCGACTGGTCCTGGCCGATGCGACGGGGCCATTCGGCAACCCGACCTCGGACTCACGCCGGACGATGGTGACCACCCAGACGACGCGCACGCTGGTCGTCATTTTTGTGCCGGCCGGCGTCGCGCCGAGCGTGTCGGACCGCGCGTTGAAGATGACCATCCAGCGGATCCGAGCCTACGCCGGTGCCTGATCCCCCGCCAATTAGCCCCGCCGATCAGACGCGAGCGGAACGGCGTGGGCGACGGGGCCCCACGAAGTGCAGCGAGCTTGGCGGGGTGCAGGGGTCCCCGCCAATCAAGTGATGCCCGGAACGGCGTGGGCGATGGGGCCCCACGAAGTGCAGCGAGCTTGGCGGGGTGCAGGGGTCCCCGCCAATCAAGAATAGAATCGATCGCTGATGAATGTCGGGGTCATCATCGTGGCGGGCGGCCGCGGCGCACGCGTGGGCGCCGGCCTTCCGAAGCAGCTTCTGGAGATCGGCGGCCGCACGATTCTGCGCCGCGCCATTGACGCCTTCGACGGTCACCCGCAAGTCGATCGCCTCGTCGTCGTCCTGCCGTCGGAGCTCGTCACGGACGCCACGAAATTCATCGGCGCGACGTCGCGACCCTGCCATGTCGCGGCAGGTGGCGCCACGCGTCATGACTCGGTTCGCCTTGGCCTCGAGGCGATGCCGGCCGGCCCGGATGTGATTCTCGTGCACGATGCGGCCCGCCCGTTCACGTCGACGGACTTGATCGGCCGCGTGATTGCCGCCGCGGAGGACTGCGGGGCCGCGGTCCCGGCGCTCCCCGCCGGGGAGACGGTCAAGCGCGTCGATCGCGAGGCGCGCTTCGTGCGCGAGACGATAGCGCGCGAAGAGATATGGCTCGCGCAGACGCCGCAGGGATTTCGGCGAAGCGTGCTCGAGGCCGCCGTCGCACGGCCAGGCGGGGCAGCGGCAACCGATGACGCGGTCCTCGTCGAGCGGGCGGGCCTTCCGGTTCGCGTCGTGCAGGGTGAGGCCGCGAACGTGAAGATTACGACCCCGGACGATCTGGCGGCGGCCCGGGCGCGCCTTTCCGGGCCGCCGCGTGTTGGAACCGGATACGACCTCCACCGGCTCGCCCAAGGAAGGCGGCTGGTGCTGGCCGGCGTCGAAGTGGCGTCCGACGGCGGGCCCCTCGGGCATTCCGACGGCGACGTCGTCTGTCATGCCGTAGTCGACGCCATGTTCGGCGCGGCGGCGGCTGGCGATATCGGTCTGCACTTTCCAGACACCGACCCGCGCTGGAAGGACGCCGCTGGCCTGGACCTGGTCGGACGGGCGAGGGCGATTGTGCACGCGGCCGGACTTGTCGTCTCGAGCGTCGATGTGACCGTCGTGCTCGAACGTCCGAAGCTCGCTCCGCATGTGGCGGCCATTGTCGAGCGGTTGGCGCGAGCCCTGGGTGTCGAGCCCGATCGGGTCAGTGTGAAGGCCAAGACCAACGAAGGGGCGGATGCGGTGGGCCGGGGTGAAGCGATTGTCGCCCATGCCGTCGCGGTGCTCGTGGGGACCGCGTCCATATGAGCGCTTTGCGGGTCCGATTCGCGCCGAGTCCGACCGGACAGCTGCACGTGGGCAATGCCCGCACCGCGTTGTTCAACTGGCTGCTGGCGAAGGGGCGCGGCGGGACGCTCGTCCTTCGCATCGAAGATACCGACGCCGAGCGATCCACGGCGGACTCGGAGCAGGGGATTCTCGAGGATTTGCGCTGGCTTGGTCTCGGGTGGGACGAAGGACCGGATGTGGGCGGTCCGTACGCGCCCTACCGGCAGTCCGAACGGCTCGAGTCCTATGAGAGGGCGGCCCGGGGCCTGATGGACCGCGGGCTCGCGTATCGCTGCTTCTGCACGCCGGCAGAACTCGCGATCGATCGGCAAGCCGCGTTGGAGGCCGGGCGGCCGCCGAAGTACACGGGCCGGTGCCGGCGGATCGATCGCCGCGAGGCGGATCGTCGTGTCGCCGACGGTGAGGCGGCGGCGATTCGGTTCGTCGTGCCCGCGAACCGCGACGTGACGTTCACCGATCTCGTCCGGGGTGACGTGACGATCTCGACAGAGGTCATTGGCGATCCGGTGATCGTGCGGTCGGAGGGACGGCCGGCCTACAACTTCGCCGTCGTGATTGACGACGCGGCGATGGCAATCACCGATGTCATCCGCGGCGAGGACCACATCTCGAACACCCCGCGGCAGGTACTGCTGTACGAGGCCATGGGCCTCACGCCGCCACGGTTCGCGCATCTCTCGCTCGTGCTCGGACCGGATCACGCGCCGCTGTCCAAACGGCACGGGGCGACGAGCGTCGCCGAGTTCAGGCAACGCGGGTACCTGCCGGCAGCGCTCGTGAACTATCTCGCGCTCCTCGGCTGGTCGCCGGGCGAGAACCAGGAGTTGCTCTCCCTGGACGCGATGGCGCGCGCGTTCGACTTGAAGGACGTCAGTCACAGCGCCGCGGTGTTCGATGTCGGGAAGCTGGCATGGATGAACCGCCACTACATGAAGGTCGCGAGCGGCGCCGCGCTCGCACGCGCGGCCGCGCCGTACTTTGCCGACGCGGGCTTCTTGGCGCATCCGTCGGAGGCGTCGCTCGGCTATTTGGAGTCGCTGCTGCCGATGGTGGTCGGGTCGGTCGATCGGCTCGAGGAGATGCCCGAGCGCGTGGCGTTCGTGTTTGGCTGGGCGGCGGCCCGGGCGGCCGACCTCGTGACCGCCGAACCTGACGGCGCGCGCGCGATCGGCGCTTTCGCGGCGGAAGTCGCCGATCGCGGCGCGCTGGATCGTGATGGGTTCCGCGAGGCCGCCGCGCGCGTGCGGGAGATCACCGGCCTCAAGGGCCGCGCCCTGTTCCATCCGATTCGTGTCGCGCTCACCGCCGCCGACTCCGGGCCCGAGCTGGACCTGGCCGTTCCGGCAATCGATCGCGGCGCGCGCCTGGGCCCCGCCTATGGGTTGGCGCCGGTTCTGTCGTGCGCCGTGAGAGCCAAGCGGGTGGCCGAGCTGACCGGCGCGGGGCGCGAGTGACCCTGATCTACGGCATTCATGCCGTCACCGAGGCGCTCACGGCGCGGCGCGTGTCGCGGCTCATTCACGCGCGGGGCGCAGGCCCGCGCGTCGACGGTCTGGTGGCGCGGGCGCAGGAGCTGCGCATTCCCGTCGACACGGTCGAACGCACGATTCTGGACCGTCGCGCCGATGGCGGCGTCCATCAGGGCGTGGCGGCGGAGCTGCAGGCCCTTCCGGCCTACACGGTCGAGGAGTTGGTTCGCCAGTCCGCCGGTCCGCCGCTCGTCGTCGTTCTGGATGGCATTGAGGATCCTCAGAATGTGGGCGCGATTATCCGATCGGTCGATGCGGTGGGCGCGTCGGGTGTCATACGGCAGGCCCGCCACGCGGCGCCGCTCGATGGCGCCGCGGCGAAAGCGTCGGCTGGCGCCATGAGTCACGTGCGGATCGCGACCGTCGTGAACATCGCGCGGGCCGTCGAGGAACTGAAGGGCCTCGGCGTGTGGACCGTTGGACTCGCCGGTGAGGCCGAGGACGGGTACGACGTGCCGGACTACACACAGCCGACCGCCTTCGTTCTGGGCGCGGAGGGGACGGGACTCCGCCGGCTGGTGCGGGAGACCTGCGACCGGGTGGTACGGATTCCGATGGCGGGTGCGACGAGCAGCTTGAACGTGTCGGTGGCGGCGGGCGTCGCTCTGTACGAGGCCGCTCGCCAGCGGCGGGTAGAAGCAGAGCA
>Ga0209580_10000985_pt1 | contig 13738 bp, 15 predicted proteins | sample Coa_R1_5_FD_187153 | JGI IMG/M metagenome (GOLD analysis project Ga0209580, IMG submission 187153) | Surface soil microbial communities from Centralia Pennsylvania, which are recovering from an underground coalmine fire - Coalmine... | ecosystem: Environmental > Terrestrial > Soil >...
GCCCTGGAAATCAATCAAACTTCATCGATCGCGCAGGGAATTGGCATGCGGCTTTAATTGGCATTTTCCATCTAATCCTGCACGATATATTAAAGTATATCAATGTCATTTTGTGATATATTGTAATATATATTTACTGTTCGTCGTTGATATGCTATATTATATCAACGATGAATACACATATAGCAAAACATATCAGGCCGCTGCGCTTAGAGGGCCTTCCAGAGGACATGCGCCGGGCCTTGAAGGAGGTGAGGGAAAAGCGCGCCTGGACCCAGAGGGATCTGGCCAGCCGCATCGGGCTAACCCAGACGCACATCTCCGGCATCGAGTCCGGCAAGATCGTGCCGCGCTACGACACCCTTCTTGAGCTGGTCCGTATACTCGACCGCGATCTTCTCATGGTCCCCCGTGCCCTCGTCCCCGTCGTGCAGTCGCTCATACGCGATCATCTGCAGCCGGACCAGAAGGGCGAAGGCGAGGAACGCTCCCTCTATGCCGACGGCGACGAGGACAGCACGCAGGAGCCGCGCGATGAAGTTTGATCCCAAGAAGCTCAACGCGCTTTCGGTGCGCCTGCACGGGAACCAGATCGGTGTCATCAACCGCCTTGCGGGCGACCGCCAGATTTTTGCCTTCGAGCAGGACTACATCGACGACCCGCAGCGTCCGACTTTAAGCCTCTCGTTCAAGGGCCGCACCGGCGGGCTCGTTACGGCCCTGCGCCCTGTGCCGCGCCGCGTGCCGCCGTTCTTTTCGAACCTGCTTCCCGAAGGGCACCTGCGCGAGTATCTCGCAAAGCTTGCCGCCGTGAATCCCGAACGCGAATTCTTCCTCCTCGCGGTCCTCGGCGCCGATCTCCCTGGAGCGCTTGTCATCGCGCCGCTTGAGGGCGATGCCAAGGAGGACGATGCCCATCATGATGATGCCGACGCCGACCATGATGATGGTCGCCCGCGCGAGGCCGTGCTGCGGTTCTCTCTCGCCGGCGTGCAGTTGAAGTTTTCCGCCGTCATGGAAGCATCCGGCGGCCTGACCGTCCCCGCCGGCGGCATGGGCGGGTCATGGATCGTCAAGCTTCCCTCCGCCCGCTTCGCCGCCGTCCCCGAGAATGAATTCGTGATGTTGGAACTCGCGCGCCGCTCGGGCATCGTGGTGCCGGATAACCGCCTCGTCGAAGTGTCGGAGATCAAGGGACTCCCCGAAGAGGCGCGTGCGCCGGGAAGCAAGGCTCTCGCCGTACAGCGCTTCGACCGCGTCCCCGGAGGCGATCCCGTTCACATGGAGGATTTCGCGCAAGTATTTGGCCAATTTCCTAATGACAAGTACCGCTTTCACAGCTATGCCAACATCGCGTCGGTCCTATGGGCGGAGGCGGGCGAGGAGGCCATCGTGGAATTTGTCCGCCGCCTTGTGTTCTCCGTTGTCATCGGCAACGCCGATATGCATCTCAAGAACTGGTCACTCCTCTATCCCGACCGGCGTAAGCCGGCCCTGTCGCCGGGATACGATTTTGTGGCGACGCTTCCTTATATTCCCAACGACAAGCTCGCCCTGAGCTTCGGCGGCAGCCGCTTCTTGTCCGAAATCACTCCAGGCCAGATGCGGCGCTTTGCCGACACGGCTCGGATTCCTGCAAGCCCGCTGTGGAAGATTGCAGTCGAGACGGCGGAGCGCGCCGCCACTGCGTGGAAGGGCCTCGAACAGGCCGACCTTCTGCCAAAGGATCAGCGCGCCTCCATCGACAAGCAGATTCTCGCGGTCGCCGCCACGGTCAAGTGACGCTACATCGTGTCCGGCTGGATGGTCTCGACTTACGGCCCATCAGCCGGACGCTCTCTCGGCCGCCCGTGAAATCTGATCATTGGAGTCGGCTGTGCGCTAGTTGTGTGCTGGATTGCACGTCAGGCATTCGCAAGACGGCACCCAGGTACGTCTGGATCGTGAATGATAAAGGACGCTATCGCCAACAAGCTGAAACGACCGCGCTCAAGCTCATTCAAGCGCTATGGGCAGGCGCACCGCAAAGAGCATCGGCGCCTCGCCAGCCACTTTGTTTCTCTATGTCGAAAACGTGGACAAAGTGGTCGAGAAAGCGACCAAACTCGGAGCGACCAGCCAGGGCCCGGTGATGGATATGTTCTGGGGTGACCGCTGCGGCACCGTCGTCGATCCGATGGCTATTCCTGGATGGTCGGCACGCAAAAAGCCGAACCGTCAGCGAAAGAGATGAAGAAAGGGATGGAAGAGATGATGAAGCAGCAGCCGGCGGGTGCGGCCGCGGCAGACTGAGGTGCTTTCATTCGAAAAGAGTCGGCTGTGACTTCGTTTCTCCTGCGTCTTGAAAATTACTCAGACCCACGCCCACTAACCGGAAGCGTTGCTGTGGGCCAAGGTCCACTCGTTCTAGCAACTTCAGCTCGAAGTCCGTCAACTCATCGCATGACGATGGTGAACTGTCCGAGGTGGAGCTGCGTGTGAGGATCTTGAACTCCCTCGTCTTCAACTTGAGGACGATCGTTCGTGGTATTCGCGGCTCCTTGCGCGATGCGGACCACAGCTTTTCTGCCAGGCAGCGGATCATGGGTTCGGTCTCCGCCAGCAGGACATCTTCTGGAAACGTATCCTCAACGGATATGGACTTCGTCGGCCTATCCGGCACGACTGGGTTCTCGTCAATCCCGCGTGCAAGTTCGTAGAGGCGCACGCCGTAGCGGCCAAACTCCTGCTCAAGCCTGGCTAGCTCAAGACGCCGCAATTCGCCGACAGTCTTGATTCCGAGTTTCGCTAACTTCTCTTCGTTGACTTTCCCGACCCCTGGCAGCTTTCCAACCGGCAGTGGCCGCAAAAACGCATCCACGTCTTCTGGCTGGATCACGAAGAGTCCATCTGGTTTCTTCCAATCCGATGCGAGTTTCGCCAGGAACTTGTTCGGGGCCACGCCCGCAGAGGCCGTGAGGTGCAACTCCTGCCGGATCTGCCACCGAATCGTCCGCGCTACCAGTGTTGCTGTCCGCAGGTCCGTTTTATTGGTGGTTACATCGAGGTAGGCCTCGTCGAGCGACAATGGCTCAAACAGATCAGTATGGCGTTTGAAGATCTCTCGCACATCCCCGGATACGGCCCGATACCTCGTGAAATCCGGCGCGACAAAGATCGCATCCGGACACAGCCGTTCTGCGCGCTTCGCCGGCATAAGCGAACGCCGAAAGCCCTCGCCTCGTACGATGCGGCGCACACAACCGAGCGGTTGCCTTTCCCGGCGACAATCACGGGCTTACCGCGCAGGTCAGGATTGTCCCGTTGTTCTACCGAAGCGTAGAACGCATCCATGTCCACATGCACGACTTTGCGCATGATTATCCCAAACCATACTACCGAGGATGGAGGAAAATCTGATCATGCGGTAGATCGGTTGCTCCACTGCGATTGCCGTAGGTCCGAATCATGCATACGGCCCCAAACCTCTATTTGACTCTTGCGACTGCCGTGCTCGTTCTGCATGCACTATTTATCGTTTGGGTCATCTTCGGGGCCGTACTCACGCGATCGCGTCCCATCCTTCGCGGGCTGCATATCGTTTCCTTGATCTGGGGAATCCTAACGGAGCTAACGCCGTGGCCCTGCCCTTTAACGCTCCTCGAGAATTGGCTGGAACAGAAGGCGGGAGTCGAGCCCTACCAGGGAGGCTTCCTGCTCCACTATCTGGACAAACTGGTCTACCCCGATATTTCCGCAACTGTGTTGACAGTGGCGGGAGTGCTCGTTTGCGCCTTCAACCTGGCGATCTATGGTAGGCGAGCTTGGAGAGTCCGCCCTCACAACCAACGGCGAACCTGAGCCTTGTAGCTCGAATATTGGTCGTTGAAGTTGCCTTCGAGGAACCGTTCTTCTCGTGGGATCACAACCCCCGCCATGAAGCCGAAGGCTGGCAAGAGCGTTACCAGCAGCCAGAGATTATTCCGCCAAACGGACAATCCGAACACGAGCAGGATGAAAGCCAGGTAGATGGGATTGCGGCTGAACCGGTAGGGACCGGTTCGCACGATCGTGGTGCTGCGCTCCGAACCCCGCACAGACGTGCCAGCTCGGCGAAATTCCCGGTAGGAAAGCAGGAAGAGCACTACGGCGCAAGCCGTAACAAGGGGGCCGAGCAACCGAACATTGGGTGACACGAAATGGAGTGGCCAAGCCCAGTTCAGGGCGAGTCCCAGCAGAATCGCGCATAAGAAGATAATCGGAGGGCGAAGCAATCCTGGGTTTGGTCCGCCATTCGTTGGCTTGCTATTGGTTTGGCGTGCGGCATCCATGAATCATCTCCTTTTCGTTGCACGTCGTGAGCTCAAAGGCTTATTCTGCAACGTCAAGTCGACTTGAGGTCAAGAGGGGAAACGTGGACATCACAGAGGTAGCGAAGCGTTCTGGGCTAACTGCCTCGACGCTGCGGTTTTATGAAGAGAAAGGGTTGATCGCCTCGATCGGCAGGCGAGGGTTGCACCGTGTGTTCGATCCCGGCGTGCTGGAACGGCTGGCGCTGATTGCCCTCGGGCGTTCCGCGGGTTTCTCGCTCGATGAGATTGCGCTCATGTTCGCACCCGACGGCCGGCCCCGCATCGACCGGGAGATGCTGGCAGCCAAAGCCGAAGAGCTGGACAAGACCATCCGCAAACTGACCGAGATGCGCGACGGCCTGCGGCACGCCGCTACCTGCCGTGCGCCGAGCCACATGGAATGTCCCACCTTCCGCCGCATCTTACGGGCCGCCGCGTCCGGAGCTTTTGGACCACGAACGAAGAGGAGTCTGACTGTACGTTAGTTTGAACGCGGTTTCACGCCAGCGCTTGCTCAAGAGAAAAGCTGCTAAACGTGGACCGCTGGCGTTTTGACGCTGTTTCGCGAAACTCGCTCGAACAATTCCGCAAATGACCGACGCATATTCGAAGAAATATGTCCGGGCACCGGAAATCAAACGTCATTGCAATGAAGGGCGAAACACAAGAAACCAACACAATGGGAGATAAGGCAATGACGACGATGAAGAAAGCTGGAGCGCCAATTCTCGAAGGAAAGCACGCGGTTGTATTTGGAGCTGGCGGTTCAATTGGGACAGCTGTTGCCAAGGAGTTTGCAGCGGAAGGCGCGGAGGTCTTTCTCGCCGGGCCAACGAAATCGAACGTGGAAGAAATCGCCAAACAGATCACCGCGGCAGGCGGCAAAGCTCAGCCGGCAGTGATCGACACTCGCGATGATGCCGCCGTCAATGGATACTTCGAGAGCATCGTGAAGCAGTCAGGCCGGATCGACATTATCCTCGATGCCTCCGGCCCTCTCGCCAAAGAGTACGGAAATACCAAGCTGGCCGTGGACTTGCCGGTCGACGAGTTCCTCGTTCCGCTGCAAACGATGGTGAGGTCACGCTTGATCACCGCCCGCGCGGCAGCCCGCCAGATGATCAAGCAGCACTCCGGCGTGATCATTCTTGTGACAGGCAGTCCGGCGCGGCCCCACGTCCCTGGTGCTACGGCAATTGGGGCCGCGTTCGCCGCGATGGAAAACCTCACCCAAAACCTGCCATTCGAGGTCAGTCCATTTGGTGTCTGGGTGGTTTGCCTTCGAACAACCGCTAACGTCGATAGCCGCTCGATTCAAGACACGACGGCGTTGATCGCCGATCAACTGAACATAACAAAGGATCAGGCGATGGAGCGAGTCGCGCACTACAACTTTCTGAAGGTGGCTGCGACCGTCCAGGACACAGCCAATGCGGCCGTCCTGATCGCATCGGACCGGGCACGCATGATGACAGCGACAGTGGTTAACGCGACTGCCGGGGCCGCTCTCGACTGATTGGGACGATCGGTAGCCTGAGCTAACGAAAGCTCAGGTGAGAGCGCCAGAAAAGGAGGGATTATGGCCAAAATAATTTTGGGAAATCATACGGCGGTTTTTGCCGCGCGATCAGAACAGGAAAGGATTCGTAGATTCTATTGCGAAGTCCTCGGCTGCAAACCCAGAGTAAAAACCGATGAGGTGGACCGATTTCAATTGGATGACGTCCACTTCTGCTTTGTCTATCAGGACACTGCTCTCGATGAGCGCGACTTTTTGAAGGCAATCTACCTGGAACTCAAGACCGATAATACTGAGGAGATGAAACAGAAGATTCTCGGCTTTGGCGTCGCCAAACTCGAGGTGCCCGACCCGCACCTTTATTTCCAAGCTCCAGGCGGGCAGGTGTTTAAGCTCGTGGGCTTGATCGAAGACCCCTCTGCGTATGAGGACTCGTCTTCATCGAGGCCTGCTTCATCGAGGTCAGGATCATCCGCATCGACATCATAAAATACACGTAAAAATCATGTCCGGCCTTGCTCCCTTCAAACGTTAATAGCGTGGAAGTGAAGTAAAACTGAATTTGGAGAATTCAACAATGAGCGATTTCACATTCTTGTACCGCGGCAGAGACACCAATGCGTCACCCGAGCAAATGCAGAAGACCATGGAGAAGTGGCGGGCCTGGTTCAAAGATCTGGGTGAAAAAGGCCACCTCAAGGACATCGGTCATCCGCTGGAAAATGCCGGCAAGGTAGTCAAAGGTAAACAGAAGGCGGTGACCGATGGACCATTCGCTGAAGCCAAAGATGTTGTCGGCGGCTTTTCGCTGATTCAGGCTCGAGATTTGGATCACGCAGTGGAGCTCTCGAAGAGCTGCCCCATTCTGGACGTGGGCGGCTCGGTCGAAGTACGTCAAATCCAAGTCATCAACATGTAAATGGAACTCACCGACCATCTCTTTCGGCATGAGGCGGGCCGCATGGTCGCGGTGCTGACGCGCCTCTTTGGAGTCCACAACCTCGCGCTCGCGGAAGACGTTGTCCAGGACGCCTTCTGCCGGGCGCTCGAGGTGTGGGCATTTCGGGGAGTGCCCGAAAACCCTTCCGCCTGGCTCATGGCGGCTGCCAAGAATCGCGCACTGGATGTCTTGCGACGCGAACGAACGATTCGAACATATGAACCCGAACTGACCAGGTTCCTCGGGAGCGAGTGGACACTCGCACCCGTCGTACAAGAAATGTTCACCGAAAACTCCATCAAGGACGATCAACTGCGCATGATGTTCTCCTGCTGCCATCCCCGATTGCCGGAGGAAGCGCAGGTCATGCTCATCCTTCACATCTTGTGCGGCTTTGGTGTTGATGAGGTAGCGGGCGCATTCGTCACGACGTATACAGCGGTGGAGAAGCGAATTCCGCGGGCCAAGAAAGTCTTGGCAGGGTCGAAGCGGTTGTTCGACACTCAGGCTCCGTCCGACTTCGCGACGCGCCTTCCCGCGGTCCAGCGGGCTCTCTATTTGCTCTTCAATGAGGGCTATCACGGCGCATCCGCTGAGTTCGCAGTTCGGGCTGACCTGTGCGAAGAAGCGATGCGCCTTGCAGCATTGCTTCTGGGCCATCCGCTTGGAGCGACTCCCGCTACATACGCTCTCTCGGCCCTCATGTGCCTCAACAAGGCGAGATTGCCGGCGCGCCTCGACGCTTCCGGGAAATTGAATTCTCTCTTAGATCAGGATCGATCATTGTGGGATCAGAAGCTGGTGAGTGAGGGATTGCAGCTTCTGGACCTGTCGGCGAACGGTTCAGAGTTGAGCGAATACCACGTAGAAGCGGGCATTGCTGCAGTCCATGCCACTGCTCCGAGCGTGGAATCCACGAACTGGGTAGAGATCGTGTCGCTCTACGACACATTGATGACTATTCGTCCGACTTCCATTGTGGCGCTCAATCGCGCAATCGCCATCGGACAACTGGATGGGCCGAAACGCGGGCTCGAAGCGTTGCGCAGAATTGCGGATGCAGAGCGCCTGGCGAAATATCCTTTTTATGAGGCGGCGTTTGGCGAGTTTGAACTGCAGAGTGGCCGGACCCAGCTTGCGCATCAACACTTTTCTGCTGCTCTGGCGCTCAGCCGAAACCCGTTTGAGCGGCAATTCTTCGGTCAGCGCATCGCGGCCTGTGGTGTTTGACTCAAGGACGTAAAGAAAATGAAGGGCATTCATCGATCGTTTGGCCCAGGCAGAGCTCCGCGCTCAAGCTCATCGGTTCAGCGGGCCGCCGCCTCGGGCGCTCTGCGACCACAAAGGAGAGGAAAAACAGTCTGACGGCAGTGTGGCCCTACTGCTCTAAACGCGATCAGCCGATCAACCGTGCCTTTGCCATCTGCGAAATGGGCTATAGGTTCTCCTGGATGAAGCGGGGACTCAGGTGGACATCCACTTGTGTCAGCGGCGAATCGCCGACCGCCTTGAAGCTGTGAATCTCACCCGCCTTGATTACAAAAATGTCCCCAGCGCCGCCCTCGAAGGTTTTGCCGTTGACCGTCCATATTCCACGGCCTTCCCGGATGAACTGGATCTCGTCATAAGGATGGCGATGCGGACCCGGTCCAGAGCCGGGCTTCCCATGGAACAGGAACACCGAGACACCGGTGTCAGCGTTTTCGGCTCCGACAAACTCATGCGAACTACCAACGAAAGGCAGATTCTCCTGCCGCACGTGATGCATCCTGGTCGTCCCTCCTAGCGATATTGGATGAATACTGCTTCCGGTTAGGTTCCGGGACAACCGGGCAAACGGGATGGCTCCCAATGCGCTGGCTAATTTCCGGACCGTCTCTCCTGGCGGCCTTCGCGCGATTTCTGAGCGACAAAACTACACCTGCTGCAGATCTGTATCGGGCGCTGGGTAGCCCAAAATACGCAGCATCGCAACAATCTGGCCTTTGTGGTGAAACGCGTGGGTTATGACGTGCAGCAGGATAAACCCAGGACTCCGGAGTTCACCGCCCCAATCCGCAGGGCGCTGTGAAAGGGTGGTATTAAGCTGCTCTTCCGTAAGATCGCTGACATAGGCGCGAGTCGCTTCTTGTATCCGGTCTTTCGCAGCCAGCAACACCGCCATAGTTGGGCAATCTTCTTCATGCCAACCGGGAAAAGTCTTGTTCTGCAAATCGTGAACCCAACCTTCCTCACAGGTCAGGATGTGCACAAGTTGCTTCCAAATGGACCCGTGGCCGAACCCCGAAATCGGTTTGTGATAGAGGTCATCAGGCACGGTTGCAATATGGCGCAGCAAAATGTTCAGTCGCTCATGGGTTGCTGTATGCAGATCGATGATTCCAGTTTTGGTGAACATGATTGGCTCTGGTGTCCTGGCTAGGGATATCCGAGAAAGATGTTGTAAGCGTTCGATCCTGTACTGCCCGACAACCACATTAGACAATTCGACGCAGTGCAGGTGACGGAACTGTTAATCGCCTTGCGGTCCGACCAGCATTCCATGCTCCAGTGGAGCCCGATGATCGTCGAGCGCGACGGCGGAGAGCTGGCGTGAGCCCATCGCCCTCCTCCTGGGCCTATGAGGTTTGGGAAAGACCAATACGGTTTCACATGGCGCTTCGGCCGGTTGCTGGGTAATCAGAGTTGCCCTCTTGTTCGGAAGTTTCCCGCCAAAAACTCGAGCAACATTGAACAATGAATGGCTGCCGCACACCATGCAGACATTGTGTGGACTGCCGCTGACGACATCACATTCCGCGCACAGGACAGCATTTTGCAGCGGGACAGCATTCAGAACCCGAGTTCGCTCCCGAGAACCCATGTCGTCAGAACTATTCATCACCGAACCTCACAGAACCCTAAAGTGATTTTAGCGGTTTGCCGCTCAATCTCATGCCTTTGTGCATCAACACTGTCACCGTATGTTTAACGACGGTTCCTGTCACTATTGGAATCTCCAAACGCTCCATCGATCCTTCTCATGATTCTCTCGGCCCACTGAACGGCTGAGCCGACCAGTGCCTCAGCCCGCGGACTGGGTCGGCTGTCATGCAGGTCCTCCGTCGTCTTTAGATGGCGCGAGACTAAGATGCTAGCCATGATTCCCAATACGCGTTTGCGCCCTTCCACCATCTCCTTCACCGTCAGGCTTGAGGTTGCAAAGCCAGAGCATCCCAAAGCGGTCTCTTGCTCTTTCGTTCAAGCCGCTCCATTCGGTAGTCGAACCTCCCCTTAATCTCACGATATGGACCTGGCGCGATGTCGCCGACTTGAATTGCGCGCCGAAGTTCATTGAGAGCTTGTTGCACGATTTGTCGCGCTTGATCAGGGTTGCGGACCTTATGTTCGTAGTAGATCGCCAACTGCTCGTACGCTTCATAACCATGGCGTGAATTTCCGAGTGCCTCTTTCCACAGCTCGCATGCCTGCCCGAAATCGCCTTCGCGTTTTGCGAGCCGTGCCAGCGACCGCCGCGCGGCCCGATCTGTTTCGGTCGGCAGAAAAGAAGCAATCGACTTTTCGTAAAGCTTGCGGGCACGCGTGTGCTGCCCGCGCTTCTCGCAGATCCGGGACACGCCGAACAGTTCCAGCCCGTCTTGTCCCACGTTTTCAGCGTCGCTGAGCAGCGAAAGGATCCGGCTAGATAGTGCCGCCAGCCCACGTAGGTCCATTTGATTGTGGTTGAGTATCGGAATCAGCCGTTCGGGTGGGCCTCCGCGCAGGTAATCGAAGTAGATTTGCGGGATCATGCCTGAGAGCAGATCCGCTCCTCGCTCCCAGCCCAATACATGCTGTTCTAGTTCCGACAGCCGTACCGACCCTAGGCGCAGCCGCCAGAGATTTCGTGCCGGGTGAAGGAAGTCGAGATGTGCCCGAAAAGTCGGGACAGAGATCTTGCGGCTCATGCGATAGCGAGTTTCGAGCAACGGCCAATCGAACGACTTACCGTTGAACGTAACAAGCACCGGGTGCTCTGCGATTCGCTCTCCTAAGGCAGACAATAGAGACCGTTCCTCGCTGTACTCGCGCAGAAAGAACTGCTCGATCTCAAGTCCTCCGTCTTCCCACCATGCAATACCGACGAGAAAGGCATACGTGCCGCTACCGCCGGCAAGACCGGTGGTCTCCGTATCGAGAAAGAGCCACTGGTCGGGGTCATCGATCTCGTCTGGCGCCTCTGGCGACAATAGTTTCAGGGCACGGCTATCTGGAGAATATCTAGGCGGCTGAGAACACCAACACCGAACTGACAGGTAATCACCGTATTGGTTGGTCTTTGCTGTGGCCCCCAGAATCTGGGCCAAACGCTCCGGGTCAATCCGGATTGTCGTCGCCGGGGACAACAATCCGCTGTCATCGTTTAGCAATGGTGCACGCCATCTGCTCTCCTGTGTTCCGGTGCGTGCCGAAGGAGAGCGCTGTAGCGCCCTCAAGCTGACGTAGCGCATGCTCATGCGGTTTCTGCTGTCTTGGTGGCCATGAACTGAGTGTCCTCACACAATCGTCCAAGAATCTGAAGCGCCACTTCTTTCGTTCTCTCGCTACGGTCAGCAGTCGGCCCGACGCAGGAAGGGCATCCGTTTTCGCATGAGCATGCTCTGATCAACTCGAGGGTGCGGCTCAGCAATGTGTGGCAAGCGCGGTACAGAGGTTCGCTGAATCCAATCCCGCCTGGGTAAGCGTCGTAGATGTAAAGATTGGGCTCGAAGAAAGCTTCGGCCTCGGATGGGTTTGCCGGTGCTGCAAAATCCTCCCAGTCGATCTCGGTCGCGGCACTGGGAGGCCGTTCGCCAACGGCTGTGCCAAGGTCCCTGCGGTCGCACATCATCAGGAGGGTTGCCATTGATCCCAGTGCGTAAAGTAGGCCGAAGATCCCGCTTTGGCGTTCAGAGAGACTGAATGGCAAGTCTGCAAGCAGGCTGTGTCCGAGGGTTAACCAGAACGAAGTCGTGTGCATCTCGTTCTCGGGCAGTTCGAGTTTCCCGGAGCCCACGTTTTCGTTGGTGAAGAACTTGATCTTTTTGAAACCGACCACCTGCGATCGAACCAGCACGTCGCCAAGCGCGCGAGCTGCGGGTACGGGAATAGCCTGTTCTTCGGCGACTTCGAGTACGCGAACCTGGGTGTAGCGAATCGCGTCCGTGAAGTAGTCCACATTGACCGGCTTGACATAGGCTTTGCGTTTGTCGAAATCCAGATGCTCGACGTGGTACTGCTGCCCCTGATGGATGTAGATCGCTTTGGGATGGACGGTGGTGAGCGCGGAGGAGAAATCGACTTCGCCGATCACTTCCGGCTTGCCTCTGGCTTCTCCCGTCGTGTCGATGATGACGAAGTTGTCTGATGTGACCGAACGCAAGCTGATTGTGTCTGCAGGATAGGCTTCGTCGATCCAGTGCCAGTCTCCGCCGCTTTGATGGAGAAATCCTGCCTCCGCGAGTTGTTCGCACAATTCCGGGAGGTTGACGTTACCGAAGCGCTCGTCCGGAGAAATGGGCAGCTCGAATGCTGCGCACTTCAAGTGATTGACGAGAATCTCCAAATTATCGGGCTGGATGTGCGCGTGCTCTGGGGAGCTTCCGAAAAAGTAGTCGGGATGCTGCACGATGAACTGATCGAGCGGAGCTGAGGAAGCGACGAACACCGCGCACGAACTTCCTGTACGTCGTCCCGCGCGGCCGGCCCGTTGCCAGGTAGAAGCAATCGTTCCCGGATAACCAGCCATTACGCAGGCGTCGAGGGAGCCGACGTCGATGCCGAGTTCGAGAGCGTTTGTGGCCACTACGCCCAGAATCCGGCCGTCCCGCAAACCGCGTTCAATCTCGCGTCGCTCTCCCGGCAGGTAACCGCCGCGATAGCCGCGAATCGGTTCCGGTTGGCCGGGCTTGCAAGGATTCGCTTGCTTCAAGTAAGTGAGCAGAACTTCCGTGTGTAGGCGGCTGTTGGCGAACACGATGGTCTGCAGCTTCCGGGCTAGAATCTCTTTTGCGACTCGTGTGGCTTCGTTGATATAGCTGCGCCGAATCCCGAGATGTCGATTCACCATGGGCGGGTTGTAGAAGACGAAAAGCTTCTCCCCCGCGGGAGCCCCGTTCTCTTCGACAACTTCGACTTCCTTCTCGATCAGTTGGGTAGCCAGTTCGCCAGGATTCGCAATCGTGGCAGAACAGCAAATGAACTGCGGATCTGAGCCATAGAATTTCGCGACTCGCTTTAGTCGCCTGAGTACGTTTGCGAGGTGGCTGCCGAACACTCCACGGTAAGTGTGAAGTTCATCGAGAACGATGTATCGCAGGTTCTCGAACAGCCGCATCCATTTGGTGTGGTGCGGCAGGATTCCGGTGTGCAGCATGTCCGGATTCGTCAGGACAATGTGTCCGCGCTCGCGGATCGCTTTGCGCGCATCGCTCGGAGTATCACCGTCGTACGTAAACACTCCAAAACTGTCATCGAGACGTTTCGCAAGGTCCTGCAATTCAGCTAGTTGATCCTGGGCAAGTGCTTTCGTCGGGAAAAGGTAGAGGGCGCGAGTGTCGGGATTTTCCAGGACCGCATTCAACACCGGCAAGTTGTAGCAGAGGGTCTTGCCGGATGCCGTCGGCGTCACCACAACCACGTTCTTGCCGTCGCGCACCAGTTCAGCCGTCGATGCCTGGTGTGAGTAGAGTTGCTCGATCCCCTTCGTGCGATAGGCCTCAGCCAAGGCACTTGTCACCCAGACCGGCATCGGACGAAACTTGGATTCTCGGGCCGGGATCTGCCGCACCGTGGTAAGCACTTCTTCTTGGCTATAATGCGCGACTAGCGACCCAAGAATGTTGTGTACGGTTTCAAGGCTTGCTGGCGGGCGCAGAGTTAGGGACTGGAAAGCGGGCATCAGAGACTCCGGTTAGATTCGCCTTTTGT
>Ga0209580_10000986_pt1 | contig 13733 bp, 13 predicted proteins | sample Coa_R1_5_FD_187153 | JGI IMG/M metagenome (GOLD analysis project Ga0209580, IMG submission 187153) | Surface soil microbial communities from Centralia Pennsylvania, which are recovering from an underground coalmine fire - Coalmine... | ecosystem: Environmental > Terrestrial > Soil >...
GCTGTGGGTTGCTGTACCAGGGACAATCTTCATTGTTCTTGCTCGCGTTTTATTCGTTGGCTTTTGTGTTGCTGAAGCGTGACAAGGAATTTGCTGCCGGCATTGGCCTCGGCTTTGGGCTCTTAAAGTTTCAATTTGTGCTGCCCTTTGTTTTGATTTTCCTTGTCCGCAGGAAATGGCGCTTTTTGCTTGGATTTGGGGTTTCCTCCTTGGTACTTACACTGCTATCTATCGCGGCGGTAGGGTGGAGAGGTGCGGCAGATTACGTGCGATTCCTATTCACGATTGGACGCAATCCCCAGAATATTTCCTATGGGTCGGGCGTCGATATGCCCACGATTCATGGATTCGTTTACGCTCTTGTTGGCCAAAGAATAGGTTACATCGGACTCAACATTGTTGTTGCATTCCTTTCCATCAGTCTGCTTGCATGGGTAGCATGGCGATGGGACTCAAAGCAAGAGAGATCGTCTTTTGATCTCATGTTCGCGGCAGCCGTCGCGGCTGCGCTGCTAAGCGGATCGCACATGTTCACCCACGACTTCAGCCCGCTAATCTTGCCCATGCTGCTGGCAGCTGGTTGCTTCTCAAAGAGCACGACCTTGACGACACGAACCCCAAGCCCGCTCATCGCGGTTCGCACAGCGCTGGTGTTGCTTTGGATGTTCCCGGTCTATTTTGTATGCGTAAACTGGCATTGTCTTTACTTGATGGGGCCTGTTCTCTTTTTGTTCACATGGGGAGCGGTTCAAACGAAGCTCTTTCCCAAATTAACGGAAGTGGCTGCCAAATAATCGATGCCATCGACAACCCACACCGGGTCGGTCAGTTCGCAAAACGCAAATGCTCCCGCAGCTCCCGAAAGCTTCGCCCCGAGGTCGCTAGAGCGAGTTGTTCCATCACTGATCTTCGTACTCTGCTTCGGCTATCTCTGCATCTTTCGCCACTACTCGACGCTCGAACCTGATGAAGGAATCGTGCTCCAAGGCGCTGAACGAATCATCGCGGGACAGATTCCCTATCGGGATTTTTTTTCTTTCTACACCCCGGGGACGTTTTATTTGCTAGCGTTTCTGTTTCGGGTGTTCGGTGATTCGTTTGCCGTGGCCCGAATCAGCCTGGCGGTTGTGGGCGCGGTTTGCTCAGTCATCACCTATCTTTTGGCGAGACGAGTGTGTCCACCTGGCGTCGCCGTGTTCGCTGCTGTGCTTGCAACTACAGCGGGAACGGCATTCAGGTTTCTGGTATTGCATAACCCTTACAGCACTTTGGGGTGCTGTCTGTGCTTATATGCCGCCATCCGTCTTGTCGAAACTCGAAAGCCCTACTGGGCTTTCGCAACGGGATCCCTGGCGTCTCTAACATTTCTGTTCGAGCAGTCTAAAGGCGCCGGGCTCTTCACCGGGCTGATACTGGGATTCCTGGTTTTGCGGTTTGTGGGTCAACAAGCGTCACTGCAAGGGCCTGCTTTGAGTGCAACCGCATTCGGACTGCTGTGGCCATTAGCAATTACATTCGGATATTTCGGAATGCATCATGCACTCAGTTTGATGGCGCAAAGTTGGCTGTGGCCCCTGCACCATTACACACAAGCAAATCGCGTCACATATGGTTACCAGAACTGGTCGGATCACACGCGGGAAGTCATTTTTCACAGTGGGCCGGTTTGGCTTCGCGTGATAAAGGTTCTTGCCGTTTCACCTGGCCTACTCATACCCGTACTGCCGCTTGTTGCGGTCGGCTTGCTGTTTTACTGGACTATCCAAATCCGGCGCCAGGCAGAAGTTTCCGCCCAATCGCAATATTACGTGCTCGTTTGCTCCGTACTTTCCGGTCTTCTACTCTCGGTTGTAATCGTTCGAGCGGACATTCTTCACTTCATGTATCTTGCTCCGCTTTGGTATGCGGTGCTCGCCTGGACATTGGGCGCTCGAGGTGTCCGAAGTGCGGCGCTAAATGCGTTGCGTGTTCCGCTTATCGCATTTATTGCAACAACCTTCGGCCTTTTGAGCATGGCCGTTCTTTTCGCCACCACCGGCGCCGATAACCGCATAGAAACGCGCAAGGGCATTGTCATAACGGGCAGGGACACGGTGATTGACTACGTACAAAGCCATGTAGCCCCGGGCAGAGATGTTCTCGTCTATCCCTACCTTCCTCTTTATAACTATTTGACTGAGACGCTCAGCCCATCCCGTTACGATTACTTCCAGCCCGGAATGAATACCTCGGAACAGGCCGAGGAAATCATTGCCTCGCTCCGATCAACTGGAGCACCAATTTTGTTTGAACCCCGGTTCTCGGAGAAAATTGCGAACTCATGGCCGGAAACGTCGCTATCGGCCATCGTCAATGATCCTGTGTCTGACTACATCAAGAGAAATTATCGTGTGTGCCAGATTCTGGTATCGCCGGAAGGTTGGCGGTTCCAATTTATGGTAAGGAACGAAGTAGCGTGCCGGTGACCTGGCCGCGAACGCAGAGATGGCGAGAGGATCGGCCATGAACTCTCTCCTGCCCTCACCGCCGACATCAAGGTGGGCAGTTCCCTATTACGTAAAAGGGTTAGCGCTTGGTATCCCGATCTACCTCGCAGCCATCCACATGTGGACCTGGGCTCTGATTGTTCCAGGCTCCCTCGCAACCACCGGCTTCGATTTTCGCCAGATCTATGCCGCCGCTTTCATGGTGCGGACCGGACATGCAAATGAGTTGTACGTTTACGAAGCTCAAAAACAATTCCAGGACACGTTGGTTTCTCCACAAAAGCAGGCTTTGCCGTTTGTCAGCCCGGCCTATGAGGCGCTTCTGTTCTCTCCTCTAACGTACTCTCATTTTCGAACTGCGTATTGGGCGTTTCTGAGCTTGAACGTTGTTGCGCTAGGAGTCTGCGTTTCTCTGCTCCGGCCGTGGATGTCCAATATCTGCGCGGTATTTGTGTGGCTGCCGGTTGCAATTTTCCTGGGATTCTTGCCACTCGCGGCAGCGCTGATCGAGGGGCAGGATTCTGTCCTGCTACTGACATTGATGGTGTGCGCGTTTGTTCTGCTGACCCGACAGCGGAGCTTCTCGGCGGGACTGGTGACGGGACTAGCGTTTTTTAAGTTCCCCATTGTGCTTCCTGTGGCGGTGTTATTCCTGATCTGGCGGCAATGGCGGTTTATGGCCGGATTCGCCATTTCCAGCGCGGCGGTGGTCTGCGTGTCGGTGTGGCTCACGGGGTTCCTGCAAACAAAGGTCTATGTTGAAGTTTTAATGTCAATCGCGGGATTCAAGCCTGCAACCAGTGGGCTGTCTATCTATCCAGTCAACTGGCGCATGATGGCAAACATCCACGGCCTCACTGTTGGATTAGCAGACGGTTGGATTTCCGCTTTAGGGGTGCGTGTACTCGCCTTGTTGCTCTCTGTCGCGGTGTTGGGATGGACCGCGCTTCGGGGTCGGCGCATTAACGAAGCATCCAGTTTGCTCCTGCTGGCAGTTCCGTGCGGCGTCCTCGTCGGTCACCATACCTACGTACACGATCTGAGCGTGCTTCTGCTTCTGGTGATCGTTCTGCTCAATGCTTGTCTGCCTTCAGAAGCTGATGGCAACATCAGGAAGCGTCTGATCGCTCGATCCGCCGCTCTGATGTTTGTAGCTCCTGTGATGGAGTCATTCTCTCCAGGACACTTCTATCTTGTTGCGCTGCCAGTCCTACTACTGCTCATTGGGAGTGCGAATGCCGCCCTCAAGAACGGCCTTGGCTTGTGAAGCAGACTCTATGAAGTGACGGGCGCCGCCGGCCGCGACTCTGTCTGTATTGGAGTCGCTTCTGTATACCACTTCCGGGCGCGGAAATACCAGAAAAACCAAACCAGACTGCTCCAGAAATAGATGCCTGTCGAAAACGGGACTTTGGATTTCAAAATGAGCAACAGCAACAAGTCGAGTAACGCGAACAGGACTAGCGCGATTTTGGAACGCAGTTTCAGCGCGTCGCGAGTTGCATAGATCAGTGCAACGGCCTGTAGAATTGCTGGCAACAAGACGGTCTCGTCAGATAGCCACTCGTAGGGCGTAGTAAAGACAGAGACGACCAGCAGAGCCGGGCCGTGTTGACGCCAATCCCACGATGCGGAGTTTGCTACAAAAAACCAGACCGACCAAATTAGCCCCGCGGCCATTGGCACAAATTGCACCCAAAACATCCGGCGAAAGAACAACAGGCGCAGCACGCCACTAAGTGCAGGGATAAATTCGTTTTTGATCGAAGCAGTGTGCAGCATCTCGCGGTAATGCTCGAATACCTTTGGATCAAATATGAGAGCAAACGCTGTGGCAGCTGTGAACGCGGTCAGGAATCCCAAAATCACAAGTGATTTTTTCCGCAATACGACCCAAAGTATAAGAACGACCCAAAACAGAGATAGCAAGTGGGGTTTTGCAAATGGAATCACCAGAGCCGCACCGGCAGAAATGGGATGCTCTGGTTCCCACCACAAAAAAAGAACTATTCCGAGCGTCAGCACCAAACCCATTTGTCCGGAGACGAGGCATGCGGGAACCGGCGCAAATGTGTAACCGATTAGAGTGAAAAGATTCGGTGGCGTGCCACTTCCGTACAGTTTGGAGCAAAGCCTCATGCCGGCGATCAAACAACCTAGGGATAAGGCAATCCAAGACACCCAGGCCCAGAACGGGCTTAGAAAACCTAAAGGAGCGGCCATGAAAAGCGACCAAGGCGGCGTGCGGAGAATAAGGGGCCTCCGCTCTTTGTAGCCGTGAATCTGTTGGATTCGTAGAACGGCTTCGCGGTCGTACGGGTCCTGATGCTGGATGAGCAACCGCCCCGCGGCCCAGTAGGCAAGGGAGTCCCGCACCGCTACATTCTGTCTGATCTGAGGGGAGTGCGAAGCCAAGAGGTAGGCTAAAACCCCGGTCAAAACCATTGCCATTACGACTTTGAAGACTCGTTTCATTTTTGTCCGTGTTCAGACCACCGTAGGAACGTAGTATTCACGTTCCTCACGGAAAAGCAAATAGTTGCATGTCGGCGACGCCTGATCCTTGATTTCTAGAGTAGGCTCAGCCGACGGTTAAGGTCTAAGTTCTTGATTTTTTATTGCACCACGCGATTTTGCGGCTAATCCCCCCAAGTTGGTCACACAAATGCACCTGAGTAGCGGTAACAAGGGATCGCTTGCGCCACCACAAGGGCGGCTGCCCTTCAAAACGTTGAGGAGATCAAAATGATGACGAATGTCGTGCTTACCTTACTTGCTCGGTTACACAAGGACGAGGAAGGACAGGGGCTGGTCGAGTACCTTTTGATTTTGGCTCTGGTGGCTTTCGCCGCCACAGCCGGGATGGGCAGCCTGGCCAGCTACTTGAATGTGGCCTTTTCCGATGTCGGATCGCTGCTCAACGCATACATTTCGTAAGCGTCGACAAGGATTATTTTTACGTCTTCTCCCGGAGACGAACCTCCGGGAGAAGACATCGCCGCTATTTTGCCCCCCGAGTTTACGCATACCCGTTCAGATCCTCGATTCTCAAAACGCGAAGAGTTTCGGCCTTCCCGTGCACCGCTCGCCGCCGTTTGAGGGTCCCACGAGGCCTGTATACAAGTGTATGCAGAGCCTAAGCCAGGCTCGGTCTAAAAGTTACCACAATGGAAAGACGTTTCCCTGGCTGCTCTAGTAATCCAGCGGCTGGCCTCCTCAAGAAAACGCTGGTAGCAAATGAGTAAGCTACTGATTTTAATAAAGATAGATGACTTTGCACCTTGCGTCCGAGGAACTGAATGTTTGGCTACATACTTGCCCATAGCCATAGTGCATCCGTCGCGCCCCCTACGCGTTGGACCATTGCGAAAAAACTCTGAGGAGACTAAATCAATGATGACTTTCGTTTTGAATTCACTTGCCCGCCTTCACAAAGATGAGGAAGGACAAGGTTTGGTGGAATACCTTTTAATTCTGGCCCTGGTCGCTTTCGCTGCCACTGCCGGAATGGGCAGCTTGGCTAGCTACCTGAACGTAGCGTTTTCTGATGTAGGCTCCCTGCTCAACAAGTACATTTCGTAGGCAAGGGAGTTCATGGGGCCGGCTCGGCATCAGTTGGGGCCGAGCAGGCTCCGTTGTTTTTCTGTGCGGTCGATAGCCCGCAATGCACTGTATCCTACCCAACACTAGCGAGTTACTGTCGTGCGACTTAGAATCTAGCTTTAAAATTATCCGTATTTTATTCTGTTGGTTCGTGCTCAGGTCTGAAGTCGTAGTTGTGCGTGTTTGTGGAGGTGATTTACGGGTCTACAAAGATTGCTCACCGCTTTTATGGTCGCTGCGGTTCTCGCTGGCGGCATAACGTTTCTTTTTTATCGGCGTATGAGTGCTAATGCACAGCAGCACAAAGCTACGCAAATCGTGGTTGCAGCCACTGACCTGTCGATGGGAGCCACTCTCGCTCAAAAAGACATCGCTCTCATGGACTGGTATAGCGACGCGTCGCCCACGGGCTCCTTTACCAAGCCGACAGACGTCATAGGGCGACCTTTGCTTTATCCGATGTCAGCTAAGCAACCGATTCTTCAGAAAGATCTGGGCGTCGAAGGTGCTGGAATTGGTCTGGCAGGCAAGCTGCCAGAAGGCATGCGCGCCGTGGCGATTCGGTCAAACGATATCATTGGCGTTGCTGGTTTTGTATTTCCCGGGTCGCGGGTCGACCTTTTGATGACCTTCACGCCTCCCGGTGCAACCAATGGCCTTCCTGAGACTGACACTGTTCTCCAGAATGTGGAAGTGTTAACCGTTGGCCAGTGGACCGAACCCGATCCGCAAGGTAAGCCACAATCGGTTGGAGTAGTCACTCTACTTCTGAGCCCCCAAGACGCACAGAAACTTCAACTTGCCAGCGGACAGGGGAATATTCAATTCGTGCTGCGCAGCGGCGCTGATCAGAAAACAGCAGAACTGCGTCCAACCCGACTGGACGAATTGGTTGTTGGCGAGCACAAAGCCTCGGCTCCGGTCATTGCGGCTCCAGGCGTGCGACACCCCAAGAAGGCTCTGCCGGCTAATCCGATATATATGTTGGAAGTGATCCAGGGGACACAACGTTCTGTTCAGAAATTCTAGGAACCGAGGTTGACTATCTCAAGATGAAAACCTTCGCGTTGGGAAACAAGGGGATGGGTGTTGTGCTCGGGCTCGCGATGTTAGCGGCTGCCGCGCCAGGAACGGCGCAGGAAGGCCAGGCGTTACACGTTTTTGTTGGCAAATCCGTGGTGATCAATCTGCAATCCCCGGTTACCAGAATTCTCTCCAGCAATCCCGCTGTGATTGACACTCTGGCGACTTCTCCGACGCAGGTTGTCGTAGAGGGCAAAGCTGCGGGATCGAGCAGTCTGATTCTCTGGGATTCCGCCGGGCACTCGCAGATGTTGGATGTCACTGTGGATGTCAATATCGCGCTTCTGCGGACCGCGATTGAGCAAACCTATCCCGGGCAACAGATCATGATCCAATCTGATGGCGCGCATTTGATCCTCACTGGCACGGTGTCGGACGCGAAGGTTGGAGAGGACGTCGCCAGGATGGCTGGGGCCTATTCGCCGAGCGTGGTGAACTCACTGAACACCCTTCCGGTCCACGAACAACAAGTTCTACTCGAAGTCAAGTTCGCCGAAGTCGACCGTACGAGAATACAGCAGTTTGGAATCAACATCTTCGGCCCAGATGTCGCAAATACGATCGCTGCGTTAACCACAGGCCAATTCTCACCGCCTACGCTAAGCACTACTGGTGGCTCTGGCTCGGCTGCAACCGGCACGATAAATGTGACGGATCCTCTCAATATTTTTGCGTTCCGGCCTGACATTAACCTCGGAGTCACTATTCGATACCTTGAGAACAAGTCTGTCTTGCAGATTCTGGCGGAGCCCAATCTGCTGGCTCTAAATGGTCAAAAAGCAAGCTTCCTGGTCGGCGGCGAATTCCCTGTTCCCATCGTTCAGGGTGGCCAAAGCATCGGTGTCGTGACCATTCAGTTTCGTCCTTTTGGTGTAAGGCTCGACTTCACCGCCTTTATCGGAAAGGACAAGGTGATACGGTTGCATGTTAGTCCCGAGGTCAGCACCCTGGACTTCAGCAATGCTGCCGTGATCTCGGGATTTACGATTCCGGCGCTTTCGACGCGTCGCGCCGAGACTGAGGTTGAGCTAAAAGATGGCCAACCGTTCGCGATTGCAGGACTGCTGGATAATCGAGCGCAGGTACAGATGAGCAAGATTCCTGGCGTAGGCGACATACCGATTCTAGGAAAGCTCCTCTTTACGACTCACAGCACAACACGCAGCAACAGCGAATTGATTGTCTTCGTGACACCCCATATCGTCGATCCGATGAAGGCGGGCACCCCGGTACCTCTTCCCCCGGCCAATCCCATAAAATTCTTGGACAGTCCTAGTTTTGATAAGAACATGCCCAATAAGGCAGAGCCGGGTTCCAGCAACACTCCAAGCAATGAGCGAACACCGAGTGCAAAATGAATCCGATGTCCATCAGAGACGCGATCAATAATTCACCTCGCGAGAGTTTCTCGACCACCGAACCTCTATCAGTCGTCGGCGTGTGCCTCGATGAAGAGACCTGGACTGTGCTCAAGGTGTTCGCCGAGTCTGCACCGCTGATCCGTCTGCGCTCCCACATCTCGGAATACAGGACTCAGGAGACGGATTCGGTTCCCGACTGGCTGGGATCACCTAGCCCAGACATTTGCATCGTTGATTTCGATCGTGATCGCCGCAAGGCAGCTCAGGCATCTGAACTCATTCACGGCGCCGCCCCGGATACCGCTTTATTTGCGGTGTCGTCCGAATCTCAGCCTGACTTGATCATCCAGGCTATGCGCAGCGGTTGCAGTGAATATCTACTGAAGCCCATGGGGCGTGAGCAGCTGCTGAATGCCGTAGCGCGTGTTGGGGGGCGCCGCCGCGAGCGCCTTCAGCCATTCAAAGCACAAGTGCTGGCCTTTATGGGAGCAAAGGGCGGATGCGGTGTAACGAGTCTTGTCACACAGCTCGGCGCCTTGCTCGCCAACTCCTTTTCTAAGAAGACCCTGATCGTGGATTTGCATGCAGATTTCGGTGACGCTGCATTATATCTGGGTCTAACGAAATACCGATATCACTTTTTTGAGTTGGTGGAAAACACGGACCGCCTCGACGCCGAGCTGCTGCAGAGCTTTCTGGCGCGCCACTCCAGCGGCCTGGAGCTCATTCCCGCACCCGAGGGCAACGACGCTCAGCGCCGGATACTTCCCGGAGCAGTTGCACAGACGTTCGATTTTCTGCGTATGCGCTACGACTACATTCTGGTGGACATGGGTCCCGGCTTGAGCGATGAAAATCTCGAAATGATCCGGCATTGCGACCAGCTTCAGGTGGTCACGGTGGCGGAGGTATCGGCGCTCAGGAACGTGGTCCGCCATTTCGACTATTTGACTCGTAAAGAGATCCCGCGCGAGCGGTTCCGGGTCATTTTGAATCGCCACCAAAAAAGATCTCTGATTTCAGATAGCGAAATCGAAAAGACTTTGGGCCAGAAGATCTTCTGGAAAGTCCCAAATCAATATGCGCACGTGGTCAAGGCCATCAATGGTGGCGATCCAATTGCACTGCTTTCCAGTTCCGAAGTGACCAGGAACCTGCGAGACCTCGCTTCTACCCTCGGCGTCAAGTCCGGTGGAGAGAAAAAGAAGGAGAGTTCAGGGCTTTTCGGACTCTTGGGAAGACAGTAAGGGGGAAGTATGGGGGAGTTTAGTTCGGCTTCGGCTCAAGTGGGAACGCTTAGTGCCACCGCGGCTACGGAGCTCAAGCGCACGGGGCTGAGTTTCAAGGAATACCAGGATCTGAAATCTTCGGTCCATCGTGATTTGATCAGCCGGGTAGATCTGGAGCGGGTCGCCACGCAAAGGGACGAGTACACCCGAGGCCAAGTGCTGGCGGTGATTCAGGACCTGGTTTCGAACTTAAAAACACCGTTGAGCGGTCGCGAACGCGAACGGCTTTCGCTCGAAGTACTCGACGAAGTTTTCGGTCTCGGTCCTCTGGAACCTCTGCTTCAAGATCCCACTATCAACGATATCTTGGTGAACGGGCCCAAACAGGTTTATGTAGAACGCGCCGGAGTTCTTGAAGAAAGCAACGTCATGTTCAAGGACAACCACCATTTGATGAATATTATCGACAAGATCGTCTCGGCGGTCGGTAGGCGCGTGGATGAGTCTTCTCCGATGGTGGACGCCCGCCTCGCCGATGGCTCGCGCGTGAACGTGATCATTCCACCCTTGGCAATCGATGGCGCACACCTTTCCATCCGTCGTTTTGGCCATGTTCCAATCACTGAAGATGATTTACTGAAGAACCAGACGCTCACCCAGCCCATGCTCGAACTGCTGCGTGGGGCCGTTAGATCCCGGCTGAACATCGTCATCTCCGGCGGAACGGGCGCTGGAAAGACAACCTTACTCAACGTGCTTTCCGGGTATATATCCGAGAAGGAGCGCATCGTTACCATCGAAGACTCGGCCGAATTGCAGATGAAACAGCGCCACTGTGTACGTTTAGAAACGCGACCTTCGAATATTGAGGGGAGCGGCGCGGTGAAGCAACGACAGCTACTGATTAACAGTTTACGTATGCGTCCTGACCGCATCGTGGTGGGTGAGGTCCGCGGCGAGGAAGCATTGGACATGTTGCAGGCCATGAACACCGGCCACGACGGTTCGTTAACAACTGTACACGCCAACACACCGCGCGATGCTCTGGCTCGTATTGAAACCATGGCCATGATGGCCAATCTGAATCTTCCCGAAAAAGCGGTGCGACGCCAAATGGCTTCAGCTATCAACGTTGTCGTCCAGATTTCCCGCTTTAATGACGGTACACGGCGCATCACCCACTTGAGCGAGATCACTGGCATGGAAGAGGACATCGTCAGCATGCAGGATGTTTTCGTCTTCGAGAAAAAAGGTATCTCACCCGATGGCCGGGTCGTAGGCGCCTTCACAGCGACGGGTATCCGTCCAAAGTTTGCGGAACGACTCAAGGCTTCAGGGATCAATGTTCCGGCAGCATGGTTCGATCATTCTTTTAGCGTCTGATGAGGAAATAACAATGTTTTTGCTTTTTCTGCTGGTGCTGATTCTAAGCTTCGGGATCATTTTCTACATGTTGCGGCCCACGAAGACCGAGGCTGCCGTACAGCAGCATCTTGAAGAAATTCAAAGCACCCGAGCCGAAGAGACCGGACAAACGATTCTCAAACAGGAAGGTTACAGCTCCAATGTGGAACTCAGTAAGCTTATGCAAGAGTTGCCAGGAGGACTTTATACACTAAATCTCATCCGGCAATCGGGACAGAATTTGATGGTCAGCTCGGTCATCGGAGTCTCCCTCGCCGCCACGGTGCTCACGGCTTGGATTTCTTCTTATTTTTTGCCGAGTATCTTCTTGGCGATTCTAGCAGGGGTGGTAGCTGGAGCAATTCCGTACATCATCTTGCTAATTTTGCGGGAGCAGCGATTTCGTAAGTGCGATGAACTGTTGCCGCAAGCGATTGATTTAATGGCACGCGGGCTGAGAGCCGGCCATGCTCTCACAGCGGTGCTCGAAATGGTGGGAAGCGAAACCGGCGAGCCGCTCTCAACCGAATTCAGACGATTACACGAGGAACAACAACTGGGTCTGCCACTGCGCGAGGCCGTCATGAACATGGTAAGCCGCCTACCTCGCGATGACATGCGATTTTTGGCCACCGCCATTCTGCTGCAAAAGGAGACCGGCGGTAACTTGGCTGTGATTCTCGACAAGACCGCAGCGGTGGCACGTGAACGCGCTCGCTTGCGAGGCCAACTCAAGATTTACACGGCCCAGGGCCGCATCACCGGGTGGGTTCTTTGCCTAATGCCCTTCATAATGCTGGGTTTGCTGAGTTCGATCAACTGGCAGTTCGAGAAACTGCTTTTTACCGAAGGTTTCGGAATTCACATGGTTTATTTCGGGCTGGTCCTAATGGTGTTAGGGATTTTCGTGATTCGCAAAATTATCGACGTAAAGATCTAACGTATGACTTTTATTATCCTAGGCGTTTGCTTATTTATCGGGTTCGTTTTCGTGTTCCTGCTGCTGACTCCTCGCGCTACCGCCGCGGGAACTTTGCTGCATGAAGTCACGAGACCGATTCGCCAAAGCGGGTCGCCCGCATGGCAGCAAGCTCTCGACGTCGATTATTTAGCTAAGCCGTTCACCTTGATCCGCCGTTTGTTCGCGCCTGAGCCCGATCCCAAACTTGTACGCCGCCTGCTTTTGGCCGGTTATCGCAAACCGGCGTACGCGGATCTTTTCTTGGGAGCGCGGCTGGCGATTCCAGCTGCCTTGGGCCTGCTCATCGCATTATTCGCCAGTAGCAACGCGATCATGTATTTCATCTTAGCGGTCGGGATCGGTTTCTTTCTTCCGGATTTCTGGTTGAATCGGGCGATAAACAAACGGCGAGACAGGATTAGACTCAGCCTGCCTGATGGGCTAGATTTTCTGGCGATTTGTTTGGAAGCTGGGCTGGGACTCGATCAAGGGATTATTCGTTTGGGTCAGGAATTGGGTGTTAGCCATCCTGAACTTTCGGATGAGCTATTGCAGATCAATTTCGAACAACGCGCAGGCGTGCCTCGATTAGCGGCTTGGAAGACCTTTTCTGATCGCGTTGATCTGGAAAACGTTCGATCTTTCGTAGCGATGCTGATCCAGACTGACAGGTTCGGCACCCCGATTTCGAAATCGCTGGCTGTGTTCTCCGACGCCCTGCGGGTGGAGCGCCGCCAAAAGGCTGAGGAGATGGCGGCCAAAACGACGATTAAACTGCTCTTCCCTCTGGCGCTGTTCATCGCGCCAGCTATGGGAATTGTCCTTTTAGGGCCGGCGATGATTTCGATTGTGAAGAGTTTCCAGCATATTTTTTAGCGTTCTATATTTTGGCAGTTCAATTCTAAGGAGAGGTGAGGCATGGACAACGTAACTTTGATTCGCGTGGTGTCGGGCGTTCTGGCGGTCGTGGTGTTTTTTACCTTGGTCTACAGAATGAAGAAAAAAGCCCCCCGCTAAACTGCACGCTTTTAACTTTTTGAGGAAGGACGCGCGCATGTTCGGGAAACAACGGGATGTTTTTGTTTACAACCAGACGAAAGAGACCTTCTTAGCCTTTCGTGTCAAGGTCGCCGACTCGATATTGGGCCGGCTCATTGGCTTGCTAGGCCGAAGGTCTCTGCAACCGGACAGTGGTGTGTGGATTGTCCCGGCGAATGCGGTGCACACCATCGGCATGTTGTTTGCTTTCGATCTCGTTTTGCTGGACAAAAACTTCAAGGTCGTTGGAGTTCGCGAACTTGTACGTCCCTTCAGAATCACTATGCCTGAGCGTAAGGCCGAGAGTGTGCTGGAATTACCAGCACACACCATTTTCCGGAGCCGCACCCAAGTCGGCGATCAATTACTGATTGAGCGTTACGAGGCGCGGAAACCTTCGAAGATCGGCATTGCTGGACCAGTTGAAGTGCAGGCGCCGCCTGCCGAAATCGAACCTGCGGCGCAACGTCAAGCAGCCGTGCCCATTGCTCCGCAAAGCTCCCGCGCCGCGGTATCGCGCTCGAGCGTGGCGGCGACCAAAATTCGATAGTTCAGCATTCGTGTGGCG
>Ga0209580_10000987_pt1 | contig 13724 bp, 10 predicted proteins | sample Coa_R1_5_FD_187153 | JGI IMG/M metagenome (GOLD analysis project Ga0209580, IMG submission 187153) | Surface soil microbial communities from Centralia Pennsylvania, which are recovering from an underground coalmine fire - Coalmine... | ecosystem: Environmental > Terrestrial > Soil >...
TTCGGAATCTCTTTGGATCCCAATCTAAATTCTTCCAATCAGTATTCAGTTCGTGCTCGCCAACCTTGACTTTCTCGCCGCTCGTAGTGGCATAAGGCAGCCACTTTTCAAGGGGCGTCTTGCCGTTGACTTTCAGTTCTTGGGCCTCAATTACTACGATCGGCGCGATGTCCCTGTCTGCTTCGATGGTGTAGCCATCCAGTTCCAGTTTTCCCTTCGCAGGGAGGCGAAACGCCTTGAACCCGTCGCCCCCATACATGAGGACTTCAACAGCCGACCCGCCCACGCCGTCAAACTTCTTCCCGCCGAATGGCTGATCTTTCCAGTTCTTGTTGGGGAAGACTCCCTTCTCAGGCAATGGCTTATCGCCCCAATAAGGGAGCACGAGCCAGACAGGCTTGTCTTGTTGGTTCATCAGAGTGAGCCGAACCGAGTGGAACTTAAGCGGCGGCTTCCCGTCCCGGCTCCCCAGATAGTCGGCTTGGACAGGTGAGTCTGCGGCGCAAGCGCCGTCGGCAAAACAAGCTACCAACAGCCAATAGGGCAGTAGCGCTATCAGTGGCATGTCGTTCCCTCGTCGCATCAGCTGTGCCCCCGAGTAATTTCAAACTGAAACTGCCAGCATTTTACCGGCAAGTATCCCGAACGCAATCAAAACTGCAAGCTTTTCAACGGCTTCGGCACACGCACATCGAAGTAAGCTGCAAACTAGACGGACAGGGATGCACTTGCAGCAAAAAGGCCGCTCGTGCGGCGTAGCGCGCATGGAAGAGGACAAAAGCCGCTTTTTGCTTCACCATCGATTTGCGTCGTAGCGCTTGACCTTTCGAATCCGGATCGTACCCTTGGGCGGCGAGAATTGCATCCCGGTGCTGACGGTGCTTGCAATGGTCCCAGAACCGGTGAGCAAAGATGAACCGGCCCTACGGCGCGAGTACATGCACTGGAGAACCACCAATGAATCAACCCACGAATCAATTAACCAATGAAGCAACTCATGAACCCATGAAACCATCAACTAGCACTCAAATTGTGTCAATGTCTGATAAGGCGTCGTGTGGATGCCGTAAGCAATCGCTCAGCCAAGCACTTACGACATTCCCGCCGCCCGTGACCAGTGCCCGCAAGTCACAAAGCGCCACTATGACTTACTCCATCGGTGCCGTAGCTCGCCCATTGCCGTCGGCTGTATGCCGGCTTATCTTTTCCGCACGAGCCGCTCGTCGGCTTGGGTTTCAGCATTTTTCCCGGCAAGGAGTAACACCAATGTCGCGACGCATGCTTCCGCTACTGCTATTCTGCCTTTGCCTGGTTCCCGCGAGCCTGCGGGCCCAGGAACCGGCCGTCAAGTCACCGTACTTCGATTCCAACGGCGTCAAAATCCATTACATCGTGAAAGGGAAGGAAGACGGCGAGCCGGTGCTGCTCATTCACGGCTTCACCGGCGACATCGACGGCCAATGGGCCAAGACCATCAAGGCGCTGGAGAAGGATTACAAAATCATCGCCTTCGATTGCCGCGGCCACGGCGGCAGCGAGAAGCCGCACGACCCCAAGATGTATGGCCTGGAAATGAGCAAAGACGCCATCCGCCTGCTCGACCACTTAAAGATCGACAAGGCGCACATTGCGGGCTACTCGATGGGCGGCTTCATCACCCTGCAAATCGCGGCCCGCTGGCCGGAGCGGATGCGCACCGCGATTCTGGGCGGCGCCGGCCTGCCGCTGCCGGGCCGCGACAAAATGCAGGAAGCGCTGGCCGACTCGCTCGAAAAGGGCAAGGGCGTTGGCCCGCTGATCGACGCGCTCACCCCGAAAGATCGTCCCAAGCCGACGGAAGAGCAGCTCAAAGCAATTAGTGCGTTCATCCTGTCGCACAATGATCCCAAGGCGCTGGCGGCCGTGATGCGCGGCGGCTTCATCGATAAGAATTTGCCGATCAATGACGAGCAGATCAAGAACATCAAGGTCCCCATGCTTGCCCTCATCGGCGGCGACGATCCGCTGAAGGCCGGCGTCGATGCGCTGAAGGCGAAGCTGCCGGAGATGAAGGTCGTTGTCATCGACAAGGCCGACCACATTCAAGCCTTCGGAAGAGACGAATTTGTAAATGGATTGAAGGAGTTTTTGGATCAGCACAAGTGACCGGCGCCGCTTTTCCCCTCCCCCTTGATGGGGGAGGGTTAGGGTGGGGGTGAGGGAGGCATCCACCCCCCACCCCAACCCTCCCCCACAAGGGGGGAGGGGCAAGACAAATGAGGAACATAATATGCCCCGCCTCATCCCCTCCCCTACCTGCGTCGAAGCTGTTGGGAATAAGCCGATCCGGATAGACGAGTACATCGGCCGGCTCAACTCAGCGCACGCGAATGTCAGCGTTGCCTTCCTGCAATGCCCGGCCGGTTGGGTCGAGCCGGGGCAGACGCCGGAATTCGACGAATACACAGTGGTGCTGAAGGGGACACTGCGGGTGGCGAGTCGGGAAGCGGTTTGCGAGGTCCGCGAAGGCCAGGCAATCATCACCCATGCCGGCGAATGGGTGCAATACAGCACGCCGGAGAGCGAAGGAGCGGAGTATATCGCGGTGTGCCTGCCGGCGTACTCGCTGGAAGGAGCGCGGCGGGACGCATGAAAAATCCGCGAGGCTCGAAGACTCGCCTCGCGGCTTGGATGGGAGACCACGAGGCTTGAAGACTCGCTTCGCGGCTTGGATGGGAGACCGCGAGGCTTAAAGACTCGCCTCGCGGCTTGGACAGGAACGGGTCACTGCGGCCACAGCAGCCGTAGGCCACGGACGGCGAGACCCAAGAGGAGGAAGGCCAGCGTGAGAAAGCCAAATGGAATCATGGTGGCGCGCGAGAAGGCGAACAGCCAAATGCCCTCCGTCCATGGGCTTTTCGGCTCGCGCTCTTTCTTGCGGCTCAAGCGTTCCATTTCGAGACGGTCCGGCTTGATGGCCCGAGCCGCGGCACGAGCGTGGTCCTCTTCGACGTGGCGGGGTGCTTCCTCTTCGGCTACGGGGATCGCTTCGCCGGGATCGAGCGGCTGCGATGCCGGTGCCAGTTTGGTTGCGGGAGCATCATCGAAGCGCACATTGTACCCGGTAATGTCTTCGCCTTCCCACGGCGAATGCACGCCCGGCAGATCCTCCGGCTGCACGAAGACATGCGGTTTGGCATCCGCCTTGGCCGCCTCCTCTTGTGGCGGCGGTTTCCAGGGATCGGTCACTTCAGAGCGAGCAGACGTTGGCCGCCGCTGCTTGTTCTTCCGCTTGCGAAACGGCAACCGGGTGAGGCGGACGAGGCACGCCAACCGGCCGGTGAGCCGGCCATACGTGAGGATGCAATACGAGACGCCGAAAGCGCCGAACAGCAGCGTGTACCAGGTCTCGCCGAGGCACAAAGCCGCCGCCAACCCGGCGCCGATCAGCACCACCGGGATGCTGACGAGGTAAAAAAGAAACAGGCTTTTGCTTCGAAACGCAAGCCGGGCCGCCAGACCGCCGTGCAAGACGGTAAACAACGACTCGGCCGCCATCGACGAAAGGAGACTAATAGGGAAGACGACCCACAGCACGACGCCGGCCAATGCAAAGTACCAGAACTGGCGCACTTCCTCGGGAAACGCCGGCGCCGCCAACCGCGCCACCAGCATCGCCGGCGCGATCCAGACGCCAACGAGCCAGGCGAGGTAGAAAGCCTTCCAGAAGAAATCAAGAAAGGAATCGTCGGGCCAAACAATGTCGCGATTCCCGGCTGCGGTATCTTCAACAACGACGAGAAACGCATGCGAAAGGAAAGTCCAAATCAGGCCGGAAAGGATACAAGTGATGGCCAGAAGGGGAACGAAGATGAAGGCAGTCATGGAAGGCCGTGAGGTAAGATGGCAATCTTGTCGCACTGTCGGACAAGATTGCAATCTTATCCAACATTAGTTCGCGATTGCATTGGGTGCCCTGGCTTAGCGCTTCGTGCACACGGAATTAGCGACTAATATCGAGCTGTGGTAAGGACTTTTTCAGTTCATTCACTCCGGTGTCCGTAACCTGAGTGTTTTTCAGGTAGAGTGTCTGCAGGTGCTTGAATTGGCTGAGTTGCTTGAGCCCCGCGTCAGTCATACGGGTCTCGTTCAGGTACAATGTCTCCAGCTGCTCAAATCCAACCAGTTCATTCAGACCTGCATCGGTCACATGGGTACCCGATAATTTCAGTTCCCGGAGCCGCTTGAGCCCTCCCAGTTCCGTCAGGCCTGCGTCCGTCACTTGCGTGTCGGACAGAACCAGCCACTGCAATTGTGTTAACCCCGCCAGTTGCTTCAAGCCCACGTCCGTTACCTTTGTTCCATACAGCCCCAGCGCCTGTAGCTGCTTGAGCGCCGCCAGTTCCTTCAAGCCTTCGTCATCGACATGCGTGTCCCCCAGATCGACCGACTGAAGTTGCTTTAATGCAATTAGCTCCTTAAGGCCTGAATTTGTCACCCGAGTCCCGCCGAGGTCAAGCTCCTGTAATTGCTCGAGGCCGATCAGCTTTTTCAGGCCCCGGTCCGTTATCTTCGTTCGGGTCAAATCCAACGAATGCAAGTGCTTAAGCGCTCCCAAATACTCCATGCCCTCGTCGGTTACATTTGTGTCGCGCAAGTCAATTGTTTGTAGTTGGATCAGCTTGGTTAACTCTTTCAGGCCCGCGTCCGTCACCTTAGAAGAGTACAAATAAAGGGTCCGCAGTCGTTTGAGTTTCACTAGTTCTCTGAAACCTGTGCCCGTGACCTTCGTATTGCTCAGGTGCAGCCAGCGCAGTTGTTCGAGTTCCCGCAACTCCCTCAATCCCGTGTCCGTGACCTTGGTGTCAAATAAATCCAAGGATTCGAGCTCCGCAAATCCACTCACTTGCTTCAATCCCGCATCTGTAGCGCTCGTGTTTGCCAAAGACAGTATTCGCAATCGCTTGAGCCCCGCCAATTTTCCAAGCGCTTCTTCCGGGTACCTCATCGACAATTCGATTCCGAACGGCACTTCGATCGCTGGCAAGTCGGCGAGTCGCTTGGACGGTATGGCCTCGATTTCAAATCCCGGCAGCTCATCTGATGCGGGATAAGTACTCGCCTTAAAAAATCCGTTAATCCTAATGGCGCCGTAGCGGCATCCGGCTTTTTCCCAGGCGGCAATCACATCTGCGGGCGGTACCGGAACGTTTGCTTTCGTTGGCGGATCCTTCGCTGATGCCAGCCCGAAACCAAAGAACGACGCCGCTGCGGCAATTGCGAATCTCACAGCCCAGGTCATGGCTTTTGCCCCTCGCGGCGATCAACTTGCTTTCGATCAGCGGTCAGCAGTTAAACAGTTCCGCCGGCATCCGCATTTGCCGCTACTTTACCACGGTGAGTTCCCCCGCTTCCGCCAGTTTTCGGATATCCTGCGTGACGCGCATGGAGCAGAATTTGGGCCCGCACATCGAGCAGAATTTGGCGCTCTTGAAGACCTCTTGCGGCAGGGTTTCGTCGTGCATGCTGCGGGCAGTTTCGGGATCGAGAGAGAGTTCGAATTGCCGGTTCCAGTCGAACTCGAAACGGGCCTTGGAAAGCTCATCGTCGCGCTTGCGGGCGTTCTTTCGGCCCCGAGCGATGTCGGCCGCATGGGCGGCGATTTTATATGCGATCACGCCCTGGCGAACGTCGTCCTTGTTGGGTAAGCCGAGGTGCTCTTTGGGAGTGACGTAACAAAGCATGGCGGCTCCGGCTTCACCGGCAAGGGCAGCGCCGATGGCCGAAGTGATGTGATCGTACCCCGGGGCAATGTCGGTCACCAGAGGACCGAGCACATAGAACGGCGCTTCGTGGCAGAGTTCTCGTTCCTTCTCGACGTTCATCTTCACGAGGTGCATCGGTATGTGGCCGGGACCTTCGATCATGACCTGGCAGTTGTGCGACCAAGCTTTCAGCGTGAGTTCGCCCAATGTTTTCAGCTCCGCGAACTGGGCTTCGTCATTGGCATCGGCAAGACAGCCGGGGCGAAGGCCGTCGCCCAGGCTATAGGTCACATCGTATTCGTGCATGATCTCGCACAGTTCGTCGAAATGAGTGTACCAGGGGTTCTGCTCATGTCGGGCAATCATCCAGCCGCCGATCAGCGAACCGCCCCGGCTCACGATGCCGGTTACTCGTTTCGTGGTCAGCGGCAAATACTCCATCAGGACGCCCGCGTGAATCGTCATGTAGTCCACGCCCTGCTTTGCCTGGTGCTCTACCATGTCGAGCAGTTGCTGGGCCGTAAGGTCAGGAACGTCCTTCACGTCCTGGATTGCCTGGTAAATCGGCACCGTGCCGATGGGGACTGGCGACGCGTCGATGATCGCTTGCCGAATAGCGTCGATATTGCCGCCGGTGCTCAGGTCCATCACAGTGTCGGCCCCGAGGTGCACCGCCGTGTGCAGCTTTTCCAGTTCATCCTCGATCTTGCCGGTGACCGCCGAATTGCCAATGTTCGCATTGATCTTGCACAGGCTCGCGACGCCGATCGCCATCGGCTCGAGCTTCTTCTTCACATGCTCCTTGTTGGCCGGTATGACCATGCGGCCGCGGGCCACTTCGTCGCGCACCAGCTGCGGGTCCAAATCCTCGCGCTGAGCGACGAATTCCATTTCGGGCGTGACCGTGCCCTTGCGGGCGGCTTCAATTTGCGTCATGGTGAATTCCGTTTTACCCGATGGTGGTAAACGCGGGAGCTGCGGCAGACGGGTGTTCGCTTTCCCACGCCGGTATGAACCGGATCAGGTCCCAAGGGTTTAATCTCAGCCCTCGTGGCAAGGGCACCCCCAGCGATTGGTTTTTAACGTAGCGAATGGCGAAGGGGTGACAAGCCTTGTCACCTTGTCATTATCTTCTTGTTTTCCCTGTAAACATCCGGCACAATGGAAGCAGTCGAATTCGGTTTGCTCGAAGAGAGGTGCCCGTCATGTGGCGATATTCTCTTTCCGCGGTGATTTTGGTGCTCGTCGTCGGTGGGCCGGCGTTCGCCCAGGAAAAACCTAAGGAACAACTGGTCGATCAGGTCAAGAATTCCATCGATCGCGGCGTGCGCTACCTGCGGCAGCAACAACGTCCTAACGGAAGCTGGGAAGGCGCCAATGGACTGATCGGTGGCTTGCAATTCACGCAAGGCGGACAGACTTGCCTGGCTTTGCTCGCGCTGTTAACAGCGGGGGTGCAACCAAACGACCCCGCTGTCGCGGCCGGACTTCAGTGGTTGCGGCAACTGCCGCCGCAAGGCACCTACGTAGTCGGATTGCAGACAATGGTGCTGGCCGAAGCTCGGCAAGCGCGCGATAAACAGCAGATCTCTACCAATGTGGATTGGCTACTGCGAGCGCGGGTCGCGCCGGGCGGCCGGCTCATCGGCTGGGGCTATGGCACCGGCGGGCCGGGTGCCGATTTCTCCAATTCCCAGTACGCGCTTCTTGGCCTCCATGCCGGCAAGCAAGCGGGAATCAAGATCGACGACAGCGTTTGGACGACGATCCAGGATTTCTACATGTCAAACCAGATCACCAATGCGCAGCCAAACAACGGCGGTTGGGGATACACCGTGAATGACCGCAATGCCCGCATGACGATGACCTGCGCCGGCCTTTGCGGCCTGTACATTTGCGGCTCGGAAGCCAAAGAGGGCGAGCAAAAGCTCAACAAGCAGACGGGGGTAGCCGCCCGCTGCGGCTTCTACCGCGACAATGACGCCATCCAAAACGGGCTTAACTGGCTAAGCCGGCAAGGAAACTTCAGCTTCCGGCTTGGGCAGCACGAATACTACAACATTTACGGTGTTGAGCGCACCGGCCGGCTTTCCGGCTTGCGCTTCCTCGCCGGCCGCGACTGGTATCGCGAAGGTTGCGAATTTCTCATTGGCCTGCAGGGCGACGATGGGGCCTGGCAAGGCCGGGGCATCGACGGCAGTTCGGTCATCTCTACCAGCTTTGCCCTTCTCTTTCTCAGCAAAGGCCGCACGCCGATTCTCATGAGCAAGATGGCCTGGGGCCGGGCTGACGAATGGAACAACAAACACCACGACATGAAATATGTCGTCGAATATGCGAGCAAAAACCTGTTCAAGAACCTACCGCTCGCCTGGCAAGTGTTTGATGCCCGCAGAATGGACGGCACGAAGCGCGAAAAGGTACTGGAAGAAGTCGGCGAATTGCTGAACAGTCCCATTCTTTTCATCAACGGCCACGAGAAGCCGAACCTAACCAATTTGCAGAAGGAAATGCTGAAGCAGTACATCGAAGAAGGCGGATTTGTACTGGCCGAAGCTTGCTGCGGGCGCGAGGAGTTTGCAAAGGGATTTCGCGAGTTGATGAAGGAACTTTTCGACAAGGACATGACCCCGCTGCCGCCCGATCATGGCATCTATCGCGCGCACGCGGTGATTTCTGATCCGAGCATGTTCCCGCTGGAGCGTCTCGATCTTGGCTGCAAGACCGTCGTGATTCTTAGCCCAAAACCGCTCGCCGGCTGGTGGGAAGAAAACGACCAAAAGAGCGCCAAGGGCGAACTTGCCTTCCGGCTGGCCGGCAACATTATCGCCTATGCCACGAACATGGTACCGCCGCAGCCGCGCCTGCACCACGTGGCCGTGCTCGACACCAAGGAAGAAGCCAAGCTGCCGCGCGGTTTCTTCAAGGTCGCGCAGATTCGGCACGAAGGCGACTGGCAGCCGGCGCCCAATGCCATGAAGAATCTGATGGCTCATCTCCGCGAGGATGCGAAGCTTGACGTGGCGCTGCAAACCGAGCCCATCAGTATCACCAGCCAGAAAATGGCCGACTTCAAGTTCCTGTACATGCACGGCCGGCGGAAATTTGAATTCGCGGACGCCGATTTGAAAGGCGTCCGCTGGGACCTGAAAACCGGCGGCCTGCTGTTGGCCGATGCCTGCTGCGGCAGCAAGGAATTCGACGCCGCATTTCGACAATTTGCCAACAATCTGTTTCCCGATGCGAAGCTCGAACCGATTCCGCTCAACGATTATCTCTACAGTAAGGAACTGAATGGAACGCCGATCACATCGGTGAAATGCAGGAAAGTAAAGCTTGGCGGGGTCGCGCCGGAGTTGCAAGACATTGCTCCGGAATTACTTGGCATTAAGCAAAAAGGCCGCTGGGTCGTAATCTATAGTCCGTATGATCTTGGCTGCGCGCTGGAAAAGCGTCCGTCGAGCGATTGCATTGGCCACGATCACGAAAGCGCGCTGAAGTTGGCCGGCGCCGCGGTCCTGTATTATTTGAATCCGAAGTAAGGCCGGTTGCGGTTTAGCAAGGAATCCTATGCACGATTGGATTGTGCCCCACGGCTACCGGTTTGCCGGACATGTCTCCGGCTTGCGTTCGGAGCCGCACCGGCGCGATCTCGCTCTCATCGTCAGTGACGGCCCAGCCGCCGTTGCTGGAGTTTTCACGCAGAACCGGGTGGCGGCAGCGCCGGTGCAAGTCTGCCGGACGCGGGTGCCGCGAAGTGATGGCCACGGGATCGTGGTCTGTTCCGGCAACGCCAACGCCTGCACCGGCGAGCAAGGGTTGGCCGATGCGCGGCGAATGACGGTGTTGGCCGCCGAGGCCGTTGGTTGCCGGCCGGAGCAATTCTTGGTCGCCAGCACCGGCGTGATCGGCCGGCCGTTGCCGATGCCAATTCTGGAAGTAGGCATTCCCGCTGCGGCCAAGCGCCTGGATTCTTCCATCCCGGCCGTTAACGACGCAGCCCACGCCATTCTCACGACCGATACGTGTATCAAGATAGCCAGCGCTAAGCTGGAATTCTCTAGTAGCGAAGCCCGCCTTCTCGGCTTCGCCAAGGGTGCCGCCATGATCGGGCCCAACATGGCCACCATGCTCGCCTTCCTCATGAGCGATGCAACGGTTCGGCCGGACGATTTGCAGACGATTCTGCGCCACAGCGTTAGCCGAACCTTCAACTGCATCAGCGTTGAAGGGCACATGAGCACAAACGATTCGGTTTTCCTCTTCGCGAATGGCAAAGGAACACCGCTGGCCGGCAAGGATCTGGAGGAATTCGCCGCGGGCGTGCACACGATTTGTGCCTACCTGGCCAAGGCTATCGCGCGTGATGCCGAAGGCGCCGCCCATCTGGTTACCATTGAAGTCGAAGGCACGCGTGATGATGCCGAAGCCATTCGAATTGCGAAGACGATCGCCGAGAGCGCGCTCGTAAAGTGTGCCATATTCGGCGGAGATCCGAATTGGGGACGATTTGTGTCGGCCGCTGGTTATGCCGGCGTGCCGTTTGAAGAAAAGCAGTTATCTCTTTGGCTTGGCGACATGCTGCTCTATCAGCACGGCGCCCCCCTGCCCTTCGACCCGAAGGCAGCATCGAATTACTTGCGGCACAATCGCGAGGTGAATCTTCGCTTGCGCTTTACGCTCGGCAGTGGACAGTGCATCTTTTACACCAGCGACCTCACGCCCGAGTATATTCGCTTGAATGCGGACTACACGACCTGATCGACATTGAAAGAAGGCATGTCCCAGTTCCTCATCGATATTCAGAATGTATCGAGGCAATTTGGCAGTCTGATTGCGCTGCGCGACGTCACGCTGCGTTTGCCGACCGGCCGCATCGGTTTGCTGGGCCCGAATGGCGCCGGTAAATCCACGTTGCTGAAGATTCTGATGGGCTTGTTGCCGCCTTCCTCGGGCGGCGGAAGAATTCTCGAACACGAGTTGACGAGCGGTCGCGGGACCGGGAACTGGCGACTACGGCAACAGATTGGCTTCATGCCGGAGGCCGATGCGCTCATTCCGGTGCTGCGGGGCGTCGAATACGTTGCCCTGGCCGGCGAGCTTTACGGCATGCCGCGCAAACAAGCGCAACGCCGGGCGCACGAGGTGCTCACTTATCTCGAGTTGGAAGATGCGCGCTACCGCAAGTTAGAGGAATACTCCACCGGCATGAAGCAACGTCTGAAGCTCGCCCAAGCCATCGTGCATGACCCGCCGGTGCTGCTGCTCGACGAGCCCACGAGCGGCCTTGACCCAGCCGGCCGGTCGGCCATGTTGCGGTTGCTGCTTCAATTTGGGCGCGACTTCAATAAATCGCTTTTGCTGTCCACGCATTTGCTCGGCGACGTGGAGCAGGTCTGCGAAATGGTCGTCGTGTTGTTCGACGGTGAGGTTCGGGCGCAGGGCAGTGTCCGTGAGCTTTGTGCCCAACGGCAGGATCGCTACCGCTTGCAGATGCTCGGCGAGCCGAACGGATTCCTCGAATCGCTGCGGCGCGAAGGCGTGACCATCCTCCACGACAACGGGCGGGGCAATCTCCGCGTCTCGGTCCCTGCCGAATGGCCCACGCGGAGCTTCTTCGCGCTGGCCGACCGGCACGATGTCGTGCTGAGGGGCTTACAACGTGATGACGAAAGTTTAGAAGAACTGTTCTATCGCCTTGTCGGCAAGCAAAATGGAAGGGCATCGTGAGCGCACCCGTTACCGACAACCGACCAGCCGCCCCCGCGCTGCTCTCGTACCGCCCTTGGCGGGGCCAATTGCGCGGGCCAGGCCACGGCGTTTGGGCCATTGCCCAAGTGGCCCTGCTCATGCTCCTGCGCCGCCGGCTCTTTTGGGGCTTGTACGGGTTTAGCGCGATGATCTTTCTGTTCTTCTTTTACATGCAGTATCTGCACGTCTGGGTCGATAAGCAGCTCGCGGGTGAAACCGTTTCGCTGGGGCCTATTGCCATTCCCGCATCGGAAATTCGCAACTTCTTGGCTCAGGGCCTGGAACTCAACGGTTCCGGTTTTACCTACCGCAACCTGATCTCATTCGAAGGCTATATCGTCATGATCGTGCTGGCGCTTGCCGGATCGGTCATCATGGGCAACGATTTCCGCTTTGGCAGCCTGCCATTTTACCTTTCAAAACCATTACACCGCTGGCATTATCTGTTCGGCAAGTTTCTCGCAATCGCCATATTCACTAACCTGATGACGGCTCTCCCAGCATTCATCCTTTATGTTCAATACGGACTCATTGAAAGCTGGCGTTATTACTACGAGAGGGCGGCACTCCTCCTTGGCATTTTTGGCTATGGAATGGCGCTATCGCTCGTCCTCGGCCTCTTGCTTCTTGCCACGGCGGTTTGGCTGAAACGCACCGTCCCACTAATAATGGTCTGGACGGCGATTTTCGTTTTCGCCCGCATGCTGGCGGACATGCTGGCCCGCTTTGATCCGCGCTGGCGCTTGGTGGACATTTGGAATGACTTGTATCTCGTGGGCAACTGGTGCCTGTGGATGCCGCGCAACACGATTCGTCCCGGCAACCAACCTGCCTATTGGCAGGCCGCGACCGTTCTGGCTGCCCTTTGCATTGTCTGCCTGCTGTACCTGAACCGGCGCATTCAGGCGGTTGAGATAGTGACGTAAAGCGGCTGTTGAATGTGCGATTCGTCAAACTGACCGAGTGCGGAATGTGGAATGGAAAACAAATCGCCATCTGCAATTGCGCGAACGGTTGAGGATAATTCGGCATTCCGCACTCCGCATTCCGAATTGCAGAGTCCTTTGCTTCTCCTTGAACAGGTTACGAAATGGTACGGCCCGGTAATCGGCGTCAACCAGGTAACTCTGGAGTTGCATGGCGGAATCATCGGGCTAGTGGGGGCCAATGGCGCGGGAAAGACGACGCTTCTGCGACTTGTCACCGGGCAACTTCGACCCGATCTTGGCCGCGTCACCGTGCGCGGCTTCGATACCTGGAACTGGCAGACCAAGCGACTGATCGGTTACTGTCCGGACGCGGATGTCTTTTACGAAGAAATGTCGGGCCTTGAATTCGTGGAGACCATGGCCCGCCTTTGCGGCTATTCTCGCCGCGAAGCTCGGCAACGCACGGAAGCAGTCATTGAGCAGGTCGGCATGGTGGGCAGGAGTAGCCGCAAGATTCGTGGCTATTCGAAGGGCATGCGGCAGCGGATCAAGCTGGCGCAAGCGCTGTTGCACGACCCAGAATTGCTCGTGCTGGATGAACCGCTTTCCGGCATTGACCCGATTGGCCGGCAAGATTCGCTGCAACTATTTCAAGAATTGGCAGATCGCGGCAAGTGCTTGCTTATCTCCAGCCATGAGCTAGAGGAACTGGAAAAGCTCACTGACCGCGTGGCGATCTTGGCGCGAGGGCGCATTGCCGCAGTCGGCCCGGTGCGGCAGATTCGGGAATTGCTCGATCATCATCCGATGACGATCCGGATTGATACGGCGAAGTCTCGGCAATTAGCCGCGGAATTGTTGGCCTTTCAGGAAGTAGTCGGCGTAGATCTCAGTGAATCATCGAAGGAGATGCCAGAAGTCGGCACGTTGATTGTGCGCGCACGTAACCCGCGCAAATTCTACGAGGACTTTGGCAGACTGGTGATTCAAAAAGAACTTGACGTGCGCCGGTTGGAACCGCTTGATGATTCGACGGAGGCCGTGTTGGATTATCTCCTGGGTGGACGAAACGTATAGCTGCTTGCTGCATGGACCAAGAAGAAAATGAGTGTTGGATTGCCACCACCCCTGCTCCCGGTTGCCCGCGCCTGGCTGGAGTTGGTCTGGTTAAGCATTCGCCGGCAGGCGCGCATGCGCCAGATGGTCTGCATCGCACTCGCACTACTGGGGCTCGTAGTGCTGGCGGTCGGTATGGTCACATATTTTGAAAGCTGGGAGCTAACCAACCGCCGCGCCCGCC
>Ga0209580_10000988_pt1 | contig 13716 bp, 14 predicted proteins | sample Coa_R1_5_FD_187153 | JGI IMG/M metagenome (GOLD analysis project Ga0209580, IMG submission 187153) | Surface soil microbial communities from Centralia Pennsylvania, which are recovering from an underground coalmine fire - Coalmine... | ecosystem: Environmental > Terrestrial > Soil >...
ACGACGGCGGCGGCGGGCGCCATGACCCAGCCGCCCGCGGCAGAGGGACCCGAGGCGTCTCCGGAGCCTGCACCTGGGGTGCCGGCCACGGCTCGGCCGCCGGGCGGCCAGGACTCGACGGACGGCGCCGGCCCGGCGCTCCATCCGCTGGTCGGCCAGCTGATGGCGGTGCCGCTCCTGCGGGTCTCGGTCCTGGACGCCCTCACCAGCCGTGCCGTTCTCGGCAGCTACCTCAGGAATCACGCCTACGCCGCGGGCGACCGGGTCGACGCCGCCCTGCTCGAGCACCACTACCGGGTGAGCCATCTCCCGGGCCACCGCCAGGCCCTTGCCGCCTACTGGCGAGGAGACCTCGAGCTGCCCGCCGCGGACGAGCTCGGCGCCCAGCAAGTGCCGGTGTGGATCGGCCTGGGCGGCGAAGACCAGGCGAACTGGCCGAGCGCGGAGATCCTGCCGCCAGACGCGCAGATCGAGATCTTCGAGGGCACCCGCGCCCTCCCCCACGCCGAGAAGCCCGTGACCTTCGGCAAGGCCCTCGCCCGCTTCCTCGATCGGCTGCCGCCGGCGTAGGCCGGTGCCCGCCTTCACGGGGCCGGCAATCCCCTCGCTTCCTCTACCCCCGTGTGCGGCGCAACCGGACCGCCGCGGCAAGGAACGCCGCGGTGACCACCAGGCCGATCCATAGACCCGGGCTGGCCAGGAAGGTGCCAGGCGTGATGTGGGTCCCGGGATCGATCGGGAGGCTCCGCGCCGTCGCCAGGACAGCCTCCGGGCCGGCTTTCAGGCGGGATTCGAGCAGGGCGCCGAAGTGCGCCGTGTCGAAGGCGAGCTTCTCGACGATGCCGATGGCGAGGAGCGGCAGCGAAGCCCACAGGAACGGCGCGCGCCGCGCCCAGGCCGAGACCAGCAGCAGCCAGCCGTAGATCGGCGCGTACCAGAGCACGTGCACCGTGAGGATGTGGTAGAGGAGCATCAGTGACATCTGGAACACCTGGGCCCACATCGTCGTGACGCTCAGGCCGCTTGCCAGCAGCACCACGGAGCTCAGCACCAGCATGACCAGTTGCGTGGCGACGACGATCACGCAGGTCAGCAGCGGGATGACGAGGAGCGCGATACTGGCCTTCGCGAGCACGCTGGTGCGATCGGACACCGGCAGCGACTTCCAGAACAGGATGCTGCGATCGCGGCGTTCGCCGGTCAGCGCTTCGAGACAGTAGAGCAGGACGACGATGACCATGGTCGCCATGATGGCCATGGCCGACAGGTGGTATGGCTGCATGATCAGCGCGTGCTGCCGTACCGGGTCGAGCGCCATCGCGGCACGCATCTTCCCGGGCAGACGGATCAGGCTGATCGAGAACCCGAGCAGGAAGACGGCGGCGACGGCCAGCGGCGCGACATAGATCGACCGGTACTCCCACAATTCGCGGCGCACCGACCAGTACATGGGCCGGGCCGCCGGCGGCGCGGCGGGTGCGGCTCTTCGCGCTGCGAGCGCCTCGGGCATTGCGTCCGCGGGCGCGTTCATCGCACCGCCGCTGGGGCCGGGGCAGCCTGGGCGGCCATCACGGCGACGAACAGGTCGGCGATGCCGGGCGCTCGCACCTCGCCCAGCGCCGCGAGCCGCTGACGATCGACGCCGTCGAACAGCAGGATGCTGCAACCGAATCCCTGGCGCTCGTGGATCGGCTGCAGCGCGCGGGCCGCCGGCGCTCGATCGGGATGCACCCTCACTTCCGAGAAGCGGGACTCCAGCTCTTCCATGCTGCGTGCGAACACGATGCGGCCGCGGTCGATGAACATGACGTCGGTGAGGACATGCTCGATCTCCTCCACCTGGTGGGTCGTCAGCAGGATGGTGCGGCTGCCGTCGAAGTAATCGCTCAGCAGGGAATCGTAGAACTGCTTGCGGTACAGGAGGTCGAGGCCCAGCGTGGGCTCGTCGAGCACGAGCAACCTGGCGTCGATCGCCATGACCAGGGCGAGGTGGAGCTGCGTGACCATGCCCTTCGACAGCTCCTTCACCCTGCTGCCGGCGCGGATGGTGGTCTTCGCCAAGAAGGCCTCCGCCTTCGGCCGGCTGAATCGCGGATGCACGCCGGCGACGTAGTCGAGGAGCTGCGAGACCCGGATCCAGCGCGGCAGCACGGCGACGTCGGCGATGAAGGAGACGTCGCGCATCAGCCGATCGCGCTCGGTCCAGGGATCGCGTCCGAGCACCTTCAACTCTCCTTGGTACGGCGCGAGCCCCAGGATCGCGTGGAGCGCCGTGGTCTTGCCGGCGCCGTTGGGACCGATCAGCCCGAGGATGCGGCCCTCCTCCAGGCGAAGATCGATGCCGTCGAGAGCGATGGTGGCCCCGTAGGCTTTGCGCAGGCCGTGCGCTTCGATGCAGGCAGCCAACTTCAGGCCTCCTCGTCCGGGGGATCCGGCTTCGCTGTCGTGCTGGCGGCGGCGTCCAGGAGGTCTGCCGCGCTCAGGCCCAGCCGCTGGATGGTTGCCGCGACCCGGGGCCATTCGTCGCCCAGGAACCGCTTCCGTTCGCCTGCCAGCAACCGGCTCCGTGCACCGGCATTGACGAACATGCCGCGGCCTCGTCTCGTCTCGACCAGCGCCTCCTCGACCAGTTGCTGATAGCCCTTCAGGACCGTGAGCGGATTGAGCCGGTACTCGGCGGCGACGACGCGCACCGAGGGCAGCGGATCGCCTTCCTTCAGCACACCGTCCAGGATCATCGCGACCACGCGGTCGCGCAGCTGGCGGTAGATCGGCTGGCCATCGTTCCACTCACGGTCCATCCCGGTTCCCAGGATCCTAACGGCCGGCGGCCTCCGTCACTTCGCCCGCTGCAGGTCGAAGTGCGCTTGGACGGGCTTGTCTCCCGGGAGCATATACGTCCAATCCTCGATGTGATGGTTGGCATCGATGAACGTGAACACGGCGTGATGCATGTGTCCGTACTTCGTGCTGCCGACGATGTCGAGGTACTCGAACTCGACCGTCTTGCCGTCCGGCGACACCTTGCCGATCATGCGGGGCCGGTTCCCCGCGTCGCAATAGTGGGTGAGCAGCAGCCGGTCCCCGTCCAGGTAGAACATGGTGATGGGATCGTCCGGCCGGCCCTCCGACCTGGCCTCGTGCACGATCGCGTTGCCCATGGAGGTCACGCGCAGGGAGACCCGCGCCAGCTTCCCTTCGATGTCCGGTGCCGGTGGGACCGTCGTGACATGGGCTTCCCACGAGCCCGCGACGGTTTTCATCTGGTCGAATGCCCTCTGCGCGTCCGACTGCGCGAAGGCTACGGCAGGGAACGACATCAGCGCAATGCCCAACACCAACCCTGTGGACTTCATGGCTCTTCTCCTTTATGGCTGCCTTCCAGGTTTCTCCGGCCGGGCTCGATCCCCTTTGGATCCGCCCATCTACTGTTATAGCTAACCATAACACCAGATCGCCTGTCAAGCCCCCAACCGCGTCGAACCCCTCGACCCGGAAGGATTGAAGCTTTTGGCCAGGGGTGGGGTTCACCGCGGGTACAATACCGGCGCCATGAGCGACGACGACCGCGCCCAGCGGTTCCCGGACGTGCCGGGCGGGTATCCGTTCCCGCGGCTCGAGCGCGAGGTGCTCGCCGAGTGGCGGGCCGGGCGGATCTTCGAGCAGACGCAGACCAGGCCCGCGCCGCGCGGCGACTTCGTCTTCTTCGAGGGGCCGCCGACCGCCAACAACGTGCCCCACGTCGGGCACGTCGTGACCCGCGTGGTCAAGGATCTCTTCCCGCGCTACCGCACCCAGCGCGGCTACCGCGTGCTGCGCAAGGCCGGCTGGGACACCCACGGCCTGGCGGTCGAGATCGAGGTCGAGAAGCGCCTGGAATTCAGCGGCGGCAAGCGGCAGATCGAGGCCTACGGGATCGCCGAGTTCAATCGCGCCTGTCTCGAGAGCGTGCACGCCTACGAGCGGCAGTGGCGGGCGATGACCGAGCGCATCGGCTACTGGATCGACCTCGATCACGCCTATTACACCTACGCCAACACCTACATCGAGTCGGTCTGGTGGGCGCTGGCCGAGCTCTGGCGCCAGGGGCTCCTGGTCGAGAGCTACAAGATCCAGCCCTACTGCGCCCGGTGCGGCACCACCCTGTCCAGCCACGAGGTGGCCCAGAACTACCGCGAGACCGACGACCCGTCGATCTGGACCCTGTTCCCGGCCCTCCCCGGCCAGGCCGTCGCGACCGCCGACGGCGGCACCTTCGAGGTGGGCCCGAACCTCTCGTTCGTGGCCTGGACCACCACTCCCTGGACGACGCTGGCCAACGCCGGCCTCGCGGTGGGGCCGGAGATCACCTACCGCATCGTCGCCCATCCGCTGCTTCCGGGCCGGCAGCTGCTCTTCGCCGAGGGGCTGGCGAACCCGGTGCCGCTGCTGGCGCCGGCCGCCGAGCCGGGTGGCAAGCGCCACGTGCTCGACCTGCGCGAGCAGCCGGCGCTTGCCCGGGTCGCCGGCCGCGCGCTCGAGGGCCTGCTCTACCAGCGGCCGTTCACCTTCTTCTTCCCGGAAGAGCCGGGCAAGGTCGTGCTCGGCGATTACGTCACGGTCAGCGAAGGCACCGGGCTCGTCCACACCGCCCCGCCGTTCGGCGAGGACGACTACCAGACCGGCCTGCGCTACCAGCTGCCGCTGATCCTGAGCGTCGACACGGAGGGCAAGATGGCCCCGGGCGCCGGGCCTTTCGCCGGGCTCTGGTTCAAGGACGCCGATCCGCGGATCGTCCGCGACCTCAAGGAGCGCGGGCTGCTCCTGCACTCCGATACCTACCGGCACAGCTACCCCTTCTGCTGGCGCTGCGACCGCCCCCTGCTCTACTACGCGACGCGCAGCTGGTTCGTGAAGACCACCGCCGCGCGCGACGAGCTGATCGCCAAGAACCGCGAGATCCACTGGCACCCCGAGCACGTCGGCGAAGGGCGCTTCGGCAACTGGCTCGAGAACGTGGTCGATTGGGCGCTGTCACGCAACCGCTACTGGGGGACGCCGCTGCCGGTCTGGACCTGCGACTGCGGCGGCCAGCGGGTGATCGGCTCGTTCGCCGAGCTGTTCGACGCCGCCGGGAGGCCGGCTCCCGCCGATCTCTACGACGCGGCGCAGTTCGATCCGCACCGGCCCTTCATCGACGGGCCCGAATTCGAACTGCCCTGCGGCAAGTGCGGCGGCACCATGCGCCGCGTGCCCTACGTCATCGACGCCTGGTTCGACGCCGGCTCGATGCCCTTCGCCCAGCACCACTATCCGTTCGAGAACCGCGACCTGATCGATGCCCGGCGCCAGTTCCCGGCCGACTTCATCTCCGAGGCGGTCGACCAGACGCGCGGCTGGTTCTACACCCTGCACGTCCTCGGCGCCCTGCTCTTCGACTCGGTCGCCTACCGCACCTGCATCGTGCTCGGCCACGTCAACGACGACCAGGGGCGCAAGATGTCCAAGCGGCTCGGCAACTTCGTCGAGCCGATGGGAGTCATCGAGGAAAGCGGCGCCGACGCCCTGCGCTGGTACTTCTGCGTCAACAACCCGGAGGTGCCGTCGCGCTTCTCGGCGCGCCTGGTGCGGGAGGCGGCGCAGCGGTTCCTGCTGCCGCTGTGGAACGCGCTCTCGTTCTTCACCATCTACGCCAACCTGGACGGCTGGCGGCCGCCGGCGCCGGCCCTGCCGTTCGGCGACCGCCCGGCGCTCGACCGCTGGGTCCTGCTGCGGCTGGACCGTCTGACGGCCGCCACGACCGGGCACCTGGACGGCTATCGCATCGCCGAGGCGGCGCGCGGCATCGAGGAGTTCCTCGACGACCTCACCAACTGGTACATCCGCCGCAGCCGCGGCCGCTTCTGGGCCCCCGCGGCAGATCCCGCGGCGGAGCCGGCGGCCGGCACTGCGGCGGACGAGGCGGACGAGGCGGCCGGCAAGGCGAGCGCCTACGGCGCGCTGTACGAGGTCCTCACCACGCTGGCGCGCCTGCTGGCTCCCTTCGTGCCTTTCGTGGCCGAGGTGCTGCATCGCCACCTGGTGCGTAGCCAGGACCCGGCCGCCGCGGCGAGCGTCCACCTCGACGGCTGGCCCGAGCCCGCGGCCGGCCGGGCCGATCCGGCGCTCGAGGCGGGCATGGCCGCCGTCCAGCGCATCGTGCGGCTGGGGCACGCCGCGCGCAACGCGCATGGCCTGAAGACCCGGCAGCCGCTCGCCGCCGTCACCCTGGTCGCCGCCGATCCGCGCCTGCGCGAGGCGGCCGCGCCGTACGAGGACCTGCTGCGCGACGAGCTCAACGTGCACGCGGTGCACTGGGCGGCGGACCGGTCCCAGTACGTCCATCACGAGGTGCGGCCGATCTTCCCCAAGGTCGGGCCGCGCCTCGGCAAGCGCATGCCGCTGGTGAAGCAGGCGCTCGCCGCGGCCGACGGCGACACCCTGGCCGCCGAGCTCGAGCGCTCGGGCAGCCTGACCCTGGGCTTGCCCGGCGGTGAAGAGGTGGCGCTCGCCGCCGCCGAGGTCGAGGTGCACCTGGTCGAGAAGGAAGGGATGGCCACCCAGGGCGACCGCGAGCTGCTGGTCGCGCTCGACACGCACGTCACCGACGAGCTGCGCCAGGAGGGGCTCGCCCGCGAGCTCGTGCACCAGGTCCAGGTCTGGCGCCGGGAGATGGGCCTCGACTACGCCGACCGCATCCGGCTCTTCGTCCTCGGCGGCGCCGACCTGGCGCGCCTGCTCGAACGGCACCAGGCCTATATCCAGGCCGAGACCTTGACGGTCTCGATCGACCGCCTCGAGGAACCGCGCGACGGCGGCGGCTCGCCGCTGGTCCTCGACGGAGGACCCGCCGGGCACGTCTGGATCGAGAAGGCGGCGGTCGCCGAGGCGCCTGCCACGCACCCCGCCCGCCCGTGAGCGGTACCGATCTGGGAGAGAGAGCGCGCGAGAGCGCGAGAGAGCGAGACACCATGTCCGGAATCTTCAAGGCCTATGACGTGCGGGGCGTCTACCCGACCGAGATCCACGCCGAGATCGCGCACCAGATCGGCCTCGCCTTCCAGCACGTGCTCGACGAGACGGACCGCGCGCACGGCAACACCGTCGTGGTGAGCCGCGACATGCGCGACAGCAGCCCCGTGCTGGCGTCCGCCCTGATCGAGGGCATCACCGCCGCGGGCTTCGACGTCCTCGACATCGGCCTCGCCTCGACGCCGATGAACTACTTCGCGATCGGCCACACCGGCGCCGCCGGCGGCGTCCAGGTGACCGCCAGCCACAACCCGTCGCAGTACAACGGCTTCAAGTTCAGCCGCCACGGCGCCCGCCCGGTGTCCGGCGATCACGGCATCGAGCTGATGCAGCGCAAGATCGCCGCGGGCGATCTGCCGCGGGCGGCGCGGCCGGGCAGCGTCCGCCTGGGTGACGTGGCCTTCGACTACCGCCGCCATGTCCTCTCGTTCCTCGAACCGGCGCCGGCCGGCAGCCGCCGCCTGAAGGTGGCGGTCGACGCCGCCAACGGCATGGTGACGATCGACCGGGCGATCCTCGAGGCGATGGGGATCGAACTGGTGCCGCTCTACTTCGAGCTCGACGGCAGCTTCCCGAACCACGAGCCGAACCCGCTCGTGGAGGAGAACCTGCACGACCTGATCCGGGCGGTGCGCGCGAGCGGCGCCGATCTCGGCGCCGCTTTCGACGGCGACGCCGACCGGGCGGGCTTCGTCGACGAGCGCGGCGACCCGGTCCCGAACGACCTCACGACCGGCCTCATCGGCGGCGAGCTGCTGGCGCGCGAGCCAGGCAAGGCGGTGATCTACGACCTGCGGTCCTCGCGTGCCGTCGCCGAGTACATCGCCGAGCACGGCGGCATCCCGGTGCGCGAGCGGGTGGGTCACTCGTTCATGAAGGCCACGCTGCGCGAGCGGCAGGGCATCTTCGGCGGCGAGCTCGCGGGCCACTACTACTTCCGCGACCATTACTACGCCGACTGCGCCATCCTGGCGCTGGTCGAGGTGCTCAACCTGCGGCGGCAGACCGGCGAGCCGTTGTCGCAGCTGGTGGCGCCGCTGGCCCGTTACCGGAAGAGCCCGGAGATCAATTTCGTGGTCGAGGACAAGGCGGGCAAGATCGCGCTGCTCGCCGAGCGCTACGCCGGCGCCCAGATCGACTACCTGGACGGCATCACCATCAGCTTTCCCGACTGGTGGGCGAACATTCGCCCCTCCAACACCGAACCTTACCTGCGCCTGGTGCTGGAAGCGAAGACGGCCGCGGAGCTGGCGCGGCGCCGCAAGGAGATCACGGCGCTGCTGGGCACGCCGGCAGCGAGTTAGCTGCAGCTGCCGGGGCTCAGTCCCTGCGGCCGCCGAGAATGCCGGCGCGCATCAGGTAATAGAGCAGGGTCAGCAGGGTCGAGACGACCGCGGCAACATAGGTGAGAGCGGCGGCGTTGAGCACGCGGTCCATCCCCGCGCGCTCCTGCTGCATGACGATGCCGTTCTCGACCGCCAGGCGCTTGGCACGCGCCGAAGCGTCGAACTCGACCGGCAGGGTGACGACCTGGAACAGCAGCACCATGGCGAACAGCAGCGCTCCGAACAGCACCACCTGCGCCGAGTGCAGGAACACCAGTCCGACGAACATCACGATGTAGCCGAGCGACGAGCCGATATTGGCGGTCGGCACCAGCGCCGAGCGCAACCAGAGCGGCTTGTAGGCGCGAGCATGCTGCACGGCGTGGCCGGCCTCGTGGCAGGCGACCCCGACCGCGGCGATGGACGGCGAGCCGTAGACGTCCTCCGACAGCGCCAGGGTCTTGGTGGCCGGATTGTAGTGGTCGGTGAGCCTGCCGGAGGTCGCCACGATCTTGACGTCGCCGATGCCCGCGGCCCGCAGCATCTCCTGCGCCGCCTGTGCCCCGGTCAAGCCGCGGGCGGTGCGTACGCGCGAATACTTGCTGAACGCCGACCGGGTGCGCCAGGACGCCCAGAGCGACAACAGCAGCCCGGGTAATATCCACAGCATGTACTGAAAGTCGTAGAAGAACATACATCCTCCTCGCCAGGAGAGAACAAGACGGTCCAGGCCGCCATTTCAGGTGTTTGCTCACGGCACCCCCCGGAGGGGCCCGGGCTAGTAAACTAGCAACATGGCTAAAGACGAGATGGGGCCCGAGGGGACCGAGGGGGGTGGCGGCAAGGTTGCGATGGTGACCGGCGGCAGCCGCGGGATCGGCCGGGCGGCGGTCGAGGCGCTGCTCGGAGCCGGCTACCGTGTGTACTTCGGCAGCAGGACCCAGGAGTCGGTGACGCGCGCCCTGGCGGATCTGCAGCCCCGCTACGGCGCCACGGTTGCCGGCAGGGCGCTGGACGTCCGCCGGCAGGAGCAGGTCGATGCCTTCGTGGATTGGGTGATCGCCGAGGCGGGGCGCATCGACTGCCTGGTCAACAACGCCGGGCTGGGGACCTTCGGGCCCGTCTACGGCCTCTCCGGCGACCAGTGGCGAGAGGTCCTCGAGACCAACCTGAGCGGCGCCTTCTACTGCATCCGCGCCGTGGCGGGGAGGATGAAGGAGCAGGGCGCGGGCTGGATCTTCAACATCGGCTCGCTGGCCAGCAAGAACGCGATGGTCGGCGGCGGCGCCTACAACGCCAGCAAGTTCGGGCTGCTGGGCCTCTCGGAAGCGGCGATGCTCGACCTGCGGCAGTACGGCGTGCGGGTCGCGGCGATCCTGCCGGGAAGCGTCGAGACCAGCTTCGGCCACCCGAAGGGCCGCGGCGGTGACCAATCCTGGATGCTGGCGCCCGAGGACGTGGCGGCCATGGTCCTGCACCTGCTGAGCTACCCCGACCGCGCCCTGCCAAGCCTCGTCGAGATGCGCCCGACGCGCCCGCCCAAGAAGTGAGCCTCCAGGCTGGCTCGAAGCTCGTTCCTGCCTCTCTGAGCCCGTATGGCGAGGGGTCCAAGTCTACGGCGCGGGCGCAGAGCACTGCGACCCCTCGCCATACGGGCTCAGAGAGGCAGGAACGAGCTTCGAGTCAGCCTAGAGGGTGTGGAGCGTGTCGGCGTTGCGCAGCACGTCCGGGCCGGTGGGGGCGGGCGAGCCGGGGCTGCTCTCGAGGGTGATCCTGACCGCCTTGGTGCCGGCGGGCATGCGGTCGGAGCCGAGCTCGACGGGCGCTCCGGGCTGGGCGGCGAAGGTGCCGCCGCTGACCGGCCCCTGGTCGGCGACGAACCAGAGCTGGTAGACCTTGCCACCGGCCGGCGGCCGCAGGCCGCGCAGGGACATGGCCCAGTGCTGGTGGTCGGCGGCGACGAACAGCATGCCCCGGGCGTCCGCCTGCTCCGGGGCGGCCGCCCGCAGGTTGCAGACCTCGACCGCCGGCGAGGTCATCACCGAGAAGCTGTCGCGCATGCTGCCGACCTGGGAGGTCAGCCGCCCCAGGCGGGCCTCGGCCTCGCCGGCTTGCCGCAGCGCCGCGTCACGCTGCGCGGCCAGCCGGACGATGGCGTCGCGCCGCTCGCGCAGGTCGTTGAGCAGCCAGCCGCAGGTGCCGAGGAGCGCCAGGATCAGCGCCGCCGCCAGGGCGGAGAGCCATCGCGGTGTACCGGAACGGCCGGGGACGCTTGCCGAACGCGAGTGGCTCGCGGGAGCGAAACGGTCCTGGCGGCCCGCGGCCCTGGCAGGCAACGCGGCGGCGGCGGGCGACGCGGCAGTGGGCGACGCGGCGGCGGGCGACGGGGGCGACGGGGCTGCCGCGGGCGCCTTGGCCGCGGCCGGCTCCCGCCCCGCGAGAGCGGGCTCCGTGAGCTGCGCCATCAACCGGCGCTTCACCCCGGGCGGGGGGGCGGCAGGCGCCAGGGCGAACGGCATCAGGCCTAGGACCTCGTGGTAGAGGCGGGTGAGCGTCTCCGCCTCCGCGGCCTCCCCGGGCGGCGCCGGCTGGGCGGGTTCCTGGGCAGGGTGTGCAGCGGGCGCCGCCGACCCGACGGGCGGCGGCGCGCCGGCCCCCGGCTGCAGCGCCGCGAAGGCCGCCAGCAGGGCACGATCCTCCGGTGTCAGTTCCTCGTTCACAGCAGCTGTCGGATCTCTGGACGCAATGCGTTGCGCAGCTTCTTCATGGCGAGCAGGGTGCGGGTCTTCACGGTGCCCAGGGGCAGGCCGGCCCTGGCGGCGATCTCGCTCTGGGTCAACCCCTGGTAGAAGGCCATCTCCAGGACCTGGCGCTGCTCGGCCGGCAGGGCCGCCATCTCGCGCCGCACGCGCTCGTGCCTCTCCTGGATGAATACGTTCTCCAGGGCTTCCGGGGATGTATGGGGCTCGCTAACTCCCGATGCCCCGGACGCGCCGACCGCCGCCTGTGCCGTCGCCTCGTGGGTCCGCTCGACCACCTTGCGGCTGCGCAGCCGATCGATGGCGCGGCTGCGCGCGATCAGCACCAGCCAGGTGGACACCGACGAGCGGGACGGGTCGTAGTGCTCCCCACGGTTCCAGACCTGCACGAACACCTCTTGCAGGACCTCCTCGGCATCGGCATGGTTGTCGAGGATGCGGCGGGCGAGCGCCAGCAGGGTGGGAGCGAAGCGGTCATAGAGCTCGGCCAGCGCCTCCGGCCGCCGCTCCACGACGAGCCTCACCAGCGCCGCATCGCTCAACGCCGCCGGGGAATCGGGCTGTGATGAGGTAGGATCCATTCCTGCTGTCAGTCGAGGACCTTGTCGCGACAATAGCATGAAGCCCGGCGCCGCCTGGACGGCCGGCCGGTAGTCGTGTCATGGGTCGCGACAGAAGGAGAAAGGCGCCTGCCGATGACCGCGAGCCACCACGACAGCGGACCGCTGCAGCCCGCGATCCGGGTCATCATGATGCCCAAGGATACCAACGCCCTGGGCACCATCTTCGGCGGCATCATCCTGTCCTACATCGACCAGGCGGGCGCCGTCGAGGCGCACCGGCACGCGCCCGGGCTCCTGGTCACCGTCGCCATGCGCGAGGTGATCTTCCACGCGCCGGTCTTCGTCGGCGACCTGGTCAGCTTCAACACCGAGACGCTGCGCCGCGGCCGCACCTCGATCACCGTCAAGGTGACCGTCGAGGCCGAGCGCGGCACCCGCGGCACCGGCCGGGTCAAGGTCACCGAGGCCGAGGTCATCTACGTCCACGTCGACGCGAACAACCAGCCCATTCCGCTGGCCTCGCGAGAGCCGGCCCCCGGGTAGCCCCAGCGTCCATCGCCGTCCCCCGGCGCCAGGCTGGCCGGCCCGCGCTCCCTCTCGGCAGCCGTCTGGTACCATCGCCGGCATGGCAAGCGCCCGGCGCGGCAAGCGCCTCTTCTCCTACGACGAGACCCTCAGCACCTTCCCCGCGGTCCGCGACCTGACGGCGGCGGCGGTGCGCAAGATGGAGGCCCTGGTCAACTCCCTTGCCAGCCGCGACGAGCTCGAGTCTCGCCGCCAGGAGCTGGAGGATGCCTGCGAGGAGATCGTCCGCGCCTGGGCCCAGGAGATCACCGCCGTGGGCTGCGAGGTCAAGGGCCTGTGGCTGGTCGACTGGGACAACGGCGACGGCTACTACTGCTGGCGCTTCCCCGAGGAGACCGTCTCCTTCTTCCACAGCTACGAGGAAGGCTTCGGCGGCCGCCTGCCGATCAATTAGGACCAACCGATCCGCATCGCGCGAGGGCCCAGCCTGTAGTACGCTACGTACTACAAAGGAGGTGGACCCGTGCCCACCAGTGTCCGGCTCGATCCCGAAACGGAGCGTGCCCTCGAGCAGCTGGCTCGAAGCAGGTCGGTGTCCAAGTCCGAGGTCGTGCGGCAGGCGATCGAGCTTCTGGCCTCGCAGGAGCGACAGGCTCCCTTTGACCGTATCGGGGACCTGATCGGTTGTGTCCGAGGAGGTCCGGCGGACCTCTCGGAAGAGACCGGCACGCGCTTCCGTCAGCTCCTGGCGGAACGGCAAGAATGATCCTTCTGGATGCCGGCCCGATGGTTGCGCTCCTCCATGCCGACGATCGGCATCACCAGCGGTGCAAAGAGGCCTTGCAGTCCCTCTCGGAGCCACTGGTTTCCGTCTGGCCGGTCTTCACCGAGGCCATGTACCTGCTTGGCTTCTCCTGGCCAGCCCAGGATGCACTATGGGAGCTCCTGGAACGCGGGGGCGTGACGCTCCTCTCCTTGGAGCCACGAGATCGCGCAAGGATGCGAGAGCTCATGAAGAAGTACCGAGACCTTCCGATGGATCTGGCCGACGCCGCGCTGGTCCGCGTCGCGGAGAGGGAGAGCATCCACCGTATCTTCACTCTCGACCGCCGCCACTTCTCGGTCTATCGGCCCGCAGGAGGGGCGCACTTTCAGCTCCTGCCCGAGGCATGAGCGTTTACCGCCGGCTCTTCTCGGCGAGCAGGCGCTCGAGGCGATCGAGGTCGAGACCGTCGAGGCTGGCGGCCACGGCGTCGGCGTCGGCGAGGAAGCTCTCGGGGTAGGTGTGGGCGACGCCGAGGGTGAGGAGCCCGGCGGCGGCGGCGGCGGCGAGGCCGGCCTGGCTGTCCTCGATGGCCAGCACTTCGTGGGGATGGATCAGCCGCTCCGGCAGGGGCGGCACGGTGTTCAGCGCCTCGAGCGCTCGCCGGTAGCCCTCGGGGTCGGGCTTGCCCGCGGCGACGTCGTCGGCGGTGACGAGGACGTCGCCGCGGG
>Ga0209580_10000989_pt1 | contig 13714 bp, 15 predicted proteins | sample Coa_R1_5_FD_187153 | JGI IMG/M metagenome (GOLD analysis project Ga0209580, IMG submission 187153) | Surface soil microbial communities from Centralia Pennsylvania, which are recovering from an underground coalmine fire - Coalmine... | ecosystem: Environmental > Terrestrial > Soil >...
TCAGTTTTGACAGGTGAAATATGAAGTCTTTACGTCCAGTTCTGCTCGCATTCTTTTTGGTCTTTGCTTTTTACTTTGTCACCACGCGAATGAGCGGGCCTGAAGGCCCTTCCTGGGTAACACGGCCCGCGCACGTTGAACTTACCCAGGCCGCTGGACCGGCTAATTACGACGCAGAGGAACAAAACAACATTGCTGTTTACAAGAAAGCGCTTCCTGCCGTCGTGAATATCACTTCAACGGCTGTGGCTTATGATTTTTTTTACGGCGCTGTACCCCAGCAGGGTATGGGATCGGGATTTGTGATCGATACCGAAGGCCACATTCTTACAAACTTCCACGTGGTGGAAGGGGCGCGACAGCTTGAAGTTACCACCAGCGACAAAAAGAAATATAAAGCGCAGATCATAGGCACCGATCCGGTTCACGATTTGGCGGTGATCCAGATTTCCAACAAGGCGGTGCCCCAGGCCGAAATTGGCGACTCCAAGAGCCTGGTTGTGGGACAAAAAGTTTATGCCATCGGCAACCCGTTTGGCCTCAGCGGCACCATGACGCGCGGCATCATCAGTTCCATTCGCTCTCTGAAGGGCCAGCGCGGATTTATCGATGAAGCCATTCAGACGGACGCAGCTATTAATCCAGGAAACTCTGGCGGGCCGCTATTGAATGCTCGAGGCCAGGTTATCGGCATCAATACCATGATTTTGACCGGCGGCGTGGAGCAGAGCGCCGGAATTGGCTTTGCCATTCCCATCAATACCGCCAAAGCCGTGCTGGACGATCTGGTTCACCTGGGACGAGTACGCCGGCCGGAGATGGGTGTCCGGACAATTCCCATAGGCCCAGAACTGGCCAACCAATTAGGACTCGCAGCTGACTCGGGGCTATTGATCGTTGATGTGGTACCAGGCAGCGCCGCCGATCGCGCAGGCCTGCGGGCAGGCACGGAACGCGCTTATGTGGGGAATTATCCCATTATGCTCGGAGGCGATTTGCTGGTAGCCATTGAAGGACAGCCCCTTGAGGACCAGCAGGACCTCTCCCACGTGATGCAGAACCACCGGTCAGGCGATACCGTGACGGTTACGATCTATCGCGGCAAAAAGCGCATGGACATCAAAGTGGTTTTGGGTGAAGCGCGCGGGGTGGCCTAGGAACACAGAACTGCTCCACTTTGCCCCAAAAAGCCGAAATTTAGCCTGATTAAGCAATTAGTTTTCTTTCATTCCGGCTCAAGAAGGGCTAAGCTGTACCGCAACAAGAACTCTCAAAGAGTCTACTTTCGGAAGGAGATGAGGGGTATGGCATTTTGTGCAAAGTGTGGGGCTCAACTCAATGCGGGTTCGGGCTTTTGTGCGGCATGCGGAACTGCGGTTGCAAGTCAAAGCGTCACAACCTCGGGTGCGGCAACGGCACCTGCGCAATCGTCAGCGGGCGCGCCGAGCGCAGGGATGACGAATAATGTGGCAGCTTGTTTGAGCTACCTGGTCGGCTGGGTAACAGGCCTGATTTTTCTTGTGATTGAACCCTACAAGAATGATAAGTTCGTGCGCTTCCATGCGTTTCAATCGATATTCTACGATATTGCTGTGTTTGCCATATGGATGGCGATTTGGATCGTCGGAGGTATTCTGACCGTCATGTCGCGCGGATTCTTCGGCCCGTTAATGGCCTTGGTCGGACTAGCCTTTTTCTTCGCGTTTATAGCAGGCAAGGTTCTCCTGATGGTAAAGGCTTACGGCAATCAGCAATTCAAGCTGCCCTTCATTGGCGACATGGCGGCAAAGCAGGCAGGTTTGTAGACGGCTTCGCTGCGCAATACGCGTAAAGTAAAATAGGGATTTCCGGCACATTCATTGTCAAGAATGGTCGCATGAAATCCCTTGCTTATTTTTGGAGTGTTCACCCGATGAAGTATTGCCGCTTCACCTCTCCTGATGGTCCGCAGTTCGGGCTGATTGAAACTCTTGCCGGTACTGACCAAATCACACAGACGATGACCGGCGGCATTTTGCCTGACTTTTCCAAGGCGAGGAAAGTCTCTGCTCAACCATTGTCTTCTGCCAAGCTGCTTTATCCTGTTGAGCCATCCAAGATCGTTTGTGTAGGCCGGAATTACAGTGAGCATGCAAAAGAGCTGGGGAACGAAGTCCCGTCAGAGCCTTTGATTTTTTTCAAACCGCCAAGTTCGCTGATTTCGCCGGGCGAAAAGATCGTGCGGCCCAGGCGTTTCTCGCAGCGCGTGGAGTTTGAGGCCGAGTTGACAGTAGTGATCGGCAAAAAATGCCGCAATCTGGGACCAAAAGAAGACGTTCGCCCTTATATTTTCGGCTACACCGCTGCCAATGACGCAACTGCGCGCGATCTGCAGAAGAAGGACCCGCAGTGGACCCGTGCTAAGGGGTTTGATACTTTTTGTCCCATCGGGCCGATCGTGACGAATGAGATTGATCCATGGAAAGGCGTCCGCGTGGAAAGCCGCGTAAACGGCGAGGTAAAACAGTCTGAAAGCACGCTGGCATTTATTTTCCCGGTCGACGTAGTGTTGCGCTTCATTTCGCAGGTAATGACTTTGCTCCCCGGCGATCTGGTTCTGACTGGTACTCCCGCAGGAGTGGGCCGGCTGGTTGCTGGCGATGAGGTAACGGTTTCCGTTGAGGGCGTTGGATCAATGAGCAATCCCGTGGTCGATGGCGCTTGATTTCCGGTGCTTTAGACCCAGCCCAAGCCGGAGATTCAATGCTTCTGAAGATGGGTTTCTGCACTGCGGCTGCGGCACAAAACTATGGTTACCTTGTGGTTTTCTGCCCGGCAGGTGATTCTGGTAGGATCAAAAATTCACCCGGGATTTCTCAAGACCTGAGGGTTAGGAATAAGTGTTCCTTCGGATATTCTGTGAGCCGAAGTTCAATTAAACTCATCTAGAGAATTTGCGAACGTCCTGGTGTTTGAGGACGTTAAACGTATGAACGAACTTCGTCTATATTCCCTTATTGCGATTGCCGGCGCCGGATTGTTGTTTGGCGCAAACGCCTGGGCCCGCAGCCGGCGTAAGAGCCCTGACCAGAAAGAGCGTGAACGCCGCATGCGCATCAGCGAGATGGGCCGCATCACCGATGGCACCGTAATCGATGTAAATGAAATGCAGACGAACGGCTCCGGCGAGCTGCAGCTATTGATTTATCACTACGATGTGGCCGGCGTCAGCTATGAAGCTTCACAGGATGTAAGCAGCCTGCGACACATGGTGGACCTGCATTCCTGCCGCGCCGGATTGATGACCTCAATCAAGTACGATCCGGGCAATCCAGGCAATTCCATTGTGATCGCAGAAAACTGGACCGGCCTGCGCCACTAGTTAGACCGCAGCTGCAAACTTTCACAAACCTTGCTTTCATCACAAACTGAACCGCCGCTTCACTATATTGATACTTATCGATATAGTTCTATTTCGCAGCTAGGGCTTCTACGATCCGGTCAAAGTCTTCCAGCGACCCGTACTTCAGGATGATCTTGCCTTTGCCCTTGCGGTCAAGGATTTCTACTTTGACGCCTAAGGAACTCTCCAGGCTCCGCTGGGCTTCACGGACGTTAGGATCAATCGGGACCGTCTGCTTTTCATGCTTTTGTTCAGCCACTTGCGGGTTCAAAAGCCTGGCGACAAGCTCTTCGGTTTGCCGGACGGAAAGCTGCTTTTCAATAATCTCGCGCGCAGCCCGCTCCATGTGTTCCGGAAATCCGGCCAGTGCCAATAATACTTTTCCGTGGCCAAAACTCAGAGCGCCAGCTTCCAGAGCGTTCTGCACATCTTCCGGCAGCTTCAGCAGACGAATAAAATTGGCGATGCTTGCCCGATCTTTTCCAGTTCGGCTGGCAATTTGTTCCTGCGTCAAGCTGAATTCGCGGCTCAGGCGTTCAAAGGCCCGTGCTTGCTCCATCGGATTCAGGTCCTCGCGCTGAAGGTTTTCAATAATTGTGATCTCCATTGCCTGCTCATTGGAGATCTGCCGAACCACAGCCGGGATCGTCGTCTTGCCAGCCCGTCTGGAAGCGTGCCAACGCCGCTCCCCCGCGACTAGCTGGAATCTTCCATTGGCCGTCGGCCGCAATACCACCGGCTGAACCACGCCGCTAGCACGGATCGACTCAGCTAATTCTTCAAGTGCGGTTTCATTGATCCGCCGACGAGTCTGATACGGATTAGGATCAATGTTATCGATGGGAATTTCCTGCGGAGATGTGCCAGCTTGTGCTGCCGGCATTGCAATCGGCGTGACAGTGGTTCGGCTCGGCAATAAAGAATCCAGTCCACGTCCCAGGGCTTTGCGCTTGTCATTGATCATGATTCATTTACTCGCTTGAGTTCATTGCCACTGGAAAAGTCTTCTGCTTGATCGGTTGGAGTGGCAGTTGGAGTTTCTTCTGAAGCTGCTGTCGCGGCTGCGCTTACTGTGGAATTCATTCTGCGATGCATGATCTCCTTGGCCAGGCGTATATAGCTTTCGGCGCCGCGGGAGCGCACATCGTAGAGCAGCGCCGGCTTACCATAACTGGGCGCTTCAGCCAGCCTGATATTACGCGGAATGATCGTTTCCAGCAGCTTATCGCCAAAGTGTCTTTTCAGTTCTTGCGTTACTTGCTGGGCGAGATTCGTACGGTCGTCGTACATCGTAAGAACAACGCCTTCAATTTCCAACCCAGGATTGAGGCTCTGGCGCAGGCGCTCAATGGTGTCCAGCAGCTCACTGACGCCTTCCAAGGCAAAATATTCGGCTTGCATAGGAACCAACACGGAATCGGCTGCGACTAGCGCATTGAGGGTGAGCAGATCCAAGGCTGGTGGGCAATCCAGAACAATGAAGTCAAATTGCTCTCTGATGGACTCCAACGCATTCCGAAGGCGAAATTCCCGGTTTTCTGCACCCACCAGCTCAATATTGGCCCCGATAAGGTTCTTGTGGGACGGAATGAGGCTCAGGCCTTCCAATTCCGTAGCGACTATCCCCGAACCGGCTGTGGCCTCTGCTGTGAGCAGATGATACGTGCTAATGCGATCTGGATCGCGGGCAAAGCCTAGCCCTCCGGTAGAATTGGCTTGGGGATCGCAATCGACCAGGAGGGACCGGACTTCTGCAGCGGCAAAAGAAGCGGCCAAATTAATGGCCGTGGTGGTTTTTCCCACCCCACCTTTCTGGTTCGCAACAGCAATTACTATTCCCATGAGCTTTTGAAGGTTGATAAAAAGCGCTTCTTGATGAATGTAGACGAGTACGGAACCAAAGCGCAACGCCGCAAAATGGTGCATTTGTTCCACGTGGAACACTGAATCGACTAGGAAGATTTGTTCCACGTGGAACAATCGTTACTACATTGAGGCACAGTTTTTAGATTTTCCCACTGCTATTGCATTGATACGCCTCAAGACACATTTTATTAAAGAATCAGGGCGAGAAAATAAGCATTTCAATCCACTTTTACTATTCTGGTTCTAGGTATTAGGATCTTAGACAGAATTTGGCAGATCAAAATCTTAGGATGTTAACGGGTTTGGTTCATCACGAGTAATTTCCCACTAGGCTTGCAATGCACCATCGTCTATGGCTGTGAGCCCTAAATAAAAGCATCTATTCACGTCATTCACTCCACTTTCATAGCCTAATGCCCAACAGCAGCTCCCGCGAGAGACTGCAAGGGATTGGAACCGCTTCACCCCAATAAATGCCGGACCCTACTCTCTGGGTCGATTCAACCTGCCCAGCACCGATCATTAGGGCAATCCGCCCGCCCCCCTTCGTCAGACCTATCGCTATCTGCAATGCTTGCTCGAATTTTTCAACCCCACGCAACATCACCAGATCCGCCGTTCCTGGGTAGCCTTCTGCGCGATCGCTAAAGACTTTGACATTTTTGAACTCCAGAACACGGATCAATTCCTTCAAAAATGTTGCTTTTTTTTGCTGCGACTCAATCAATGTCACCTGGACATCAGGAGCAAGCATGGCAAAAGGAACTCCGGGAAAGCCGGCACCTGATCCCAGGTCGATTGCTGTTTGCGGCCGCCCATGCTCAAGCAGATATTTTGCAGCGAAGAGTGATTCGCCAAAATGCCGTTGCACAATTTCACTGGGCTCCCGTATGGCCGTCAGGTTCATGCGCGCGTTCCACTTCAGCAATAGATCGATATATGTCGATATAGCGCGAAGCCGCGTTTCATCAAGCTGAATGAAGGGTTGGAGCAAATGAGCAATGGTGGTAGTTTCCACGCATTTCATCGTAACTTAGTTAGGTAGGGGCTTTTTCACTAAACCAGAATCGGCCGGCAGCGAATCCAGCAGTTCGCGCACCGTACGCTTAAGCACGGGGTGCACCAAAGCCGGGGCGATCTCCGTCATCGGCTCCAGAACAAAACGCCGCTGCTGCAAGGCAGGATGGGGAACGGTCAGCTCCGACGTGTCCAGGACGTCATTGCCGAAAAATAAAATATCAATGTCAATGGTGCGCGGGCCTTTGGGCTCCGTCCGAACCCTGCCCATGGATCGCTCAACCCCGAGCATCCGGCTCAAGAATTCCAATGGCATCAGCTCGGTTTCTATGGCCAAGGCACAGTTCAGAAACCAGGGTTGCTCGGTTCTTACTTCAACGGGCTGAGTCTCATAAAAAGCCGAAACCTGCTTGATTATGCCCAATTCCTGTAAACGGGAGATCGCTTCACGAAGATACTTTTCGCGGTTGCCCAGGTTCGATCCCAGCGACAGGTAAACCAGCTTTTTCATAGGAAACAGGAAATGGAGCCCTAGATCGAAAGTATTGTCACCCGGCAAAGTGCAGGCCCGTTACGTTGGTTACTTGGCCCTAATATGACGATTTAGATACCCTTTGCGGGTATGGCTTTACAAGCGCTCCTCCTCAGCAACGACCCTGAAGTCCATCGTACGATACGTCGAGTCCTGGATGCGGCAAATATTGACCTTGATCTCTCGAACAATGCTGACCAGGCCCGCCACATTCTGCTTCGCCGCAAATATGACGCTCTCCTGGTCGACTGTGACGACATGCCCCATGGCCCGCTGGTTCTCCGCGAATTGAGGCAGGGCAAGTCGAACAAAAGCTGCATTGCCTTCGCCGTGGTCAATGGCAAAACCAATATCCAGCAGGCCTTTGAAATGGGCGCGAATTTCGTTCTGGATAAGCCGATTTCGCTGGATCGCGCCACCCGCAGCGTGCGCGCCGCGCAGGGGTTGATCATGCGTGAGCGCCGCCGTTACCATCGGCATCTGGTCAAAGCCACTGGAGCAATCCTGGTGGACCAGGGCGCAGAGCTTCCCTTGAACATTACGAACATCAGCCATGGCGGCATTTCGGTCGAGTGCTCTCGCCGACTGGATGAAGGCGGCGCTGCTCGAATCCGGTTGCAACTGCCTGGAACCAAGCGCTCGCTGGACATCAAGGGCGAAATTGCGTGGTCCACGCCGGAAGGCCGTGCGGGAATCCGTTTTCAGGTGCTGTCAGCAGAAGCGAAAAAAGAGCTGGACATCTGGCTGGAGAAGCGCGCGCTCACGCTTGGTGGTGGCGCCATGTTTATTAACGCCACAACAGTTTAAGTCTTAGACTTCGCGCGCGGTTTGCGCCGCCAACGCTGCGCTTTCAGCAGGGTCGTCGGGCTGGTTCACTTCAGTTGTTTCCTCCCACAAAGAGCGGTCTTTCAATAGCCGTGAAACTAACGCGGTATGCATCGCGTGCCCAGCGCGATCGGCCACGATGCGCCCGATAATCTGTTTGCCCAGCAATGCCAGATCGCCAATCAGATCGAGCACTTTGTGCCGCACGAACTCATCTTCATAGCGCAAAGGGCCATTCTTGACACCGTTGGCCGTCAACACAATCACGTTCGCTTCTGAAGCGCCGCGGATCAGGCCCATATTTTTCATGGCCTGCTCTTCACTCAGAAAGCCAAACGTGCGGGCCGCAGCCAGCTCTTTGCGATAAAGGTCTTGGGATAGATCAATTTCAAACGCCTGTGCACCAATGGGCGGAGCAAAATTGATTTTGTACGCTACGGCGTAGCCGGATGCGGGATAAGCCCCAATGAACTTGTTTCCTTCACGGACTTCAATCTCACGCATGATGCGCAGATACGTCCGCTTCTTTCTCTGTTGTCTTAAACCGGCTTGCAAGACCATATCGACGAAGGGCTTGGCGCTGCCATCGAGAATCGGGAGCTCAAGGTTATCGAGTTCGACCACGGCATTATCCAGGCCAATCCCGATAAAAGCTGAGAGCAGATGTTCCGTGGTGGAAATCAGAACGCCCTTTTTTTGCAGGCTGGTGGCGTAGCTCACACGGGCAACGTTCCGGCCAATGGCTTCAATTTCAAAGCCATCAAGATCGCTGCGCCGGAAAACAATGCCGGTTCCAGCGGCGGCCGGTAGAATCCGGAGAGTCACATCAGCCCCGCTGTGCAGCCCTACACCTTTGCACTCGACAGGGGCCCGAACTGTCTGTTCAAATGGCAAGTTATTCCAACTAAACAGATTACACCGGCTGGACCATCATGCCATGTTGTTTTTTTGCCACAGATCGTGGTGAAGGGGAAACTACTTCTCCTTTACCGGATTAATCTTGGCCACGGTGGGGTCAAACAGTGAGTCAGCAGGGTGGATGTTGTAGGTCATATTTAAGACAATCTGCTGGGAAATGGTTTCGCCATTTCTCTTGATGACCGTCATACGCGGCGTGTTGATACCCTGGAATACTTTCCAGTCGCCGAAGATCAACACCTCTTCATCGCGCTCACGATAGCGCGGATCGCGGGTGGAGAAGCGCTTTTCCAAGGGCAAATGCGTCGAGGGATCCACAAGAATTGTTACCGATTCATTCTTGGAATTGATGATTGTGATCTTTTCCGCCATGTGACCTTCAGAAACGCTCGGCCCTTCATCCAGCAGCAGGATTCCCGGCTCTTTCATCCAGTTACGCAGAACATTTTCCAGCGAATAATGGCGGCGGATAATCGCCTGATTAAGTCTTTCGTCTTTTTGTGGATCAAGGGGGCGGATACCCTTGTAGGTGATTTCATACGCCTTGTCGCCGACATACAGCTGCACGATATCGCGTTGCTTTGTAAGCTCAATGCGATCTTTGTCCGGCCATTTCCAGAAGCGGTAATACAGACCCCAGCTCACAAGCGTCTCGTTGTGAAAGCTGCCGGACCGGCCTTCAGCGTAGTAGTCCTGCGCCGTCAGATATGCCTCCCCACCCAAGGCCTGGATCATCTGATCGATTAACGCCCGCGTCTTCTGTTGGTTGGTTTGAGTTTCAGCGGGTTTTGTGGATGGTGTTTGCTGGCCGTACAGGCTGGCTACGCACAGGCAGATAAGAGCAACAATTTTCATGGGATCAATGCTTTCTTAGATGCAAAAATAATCCGAGTTGCTGCTTTTGCCATTACCCCACCAGCACCGCGCCGCCGTTGACATTGAGAATCTCACCGGTAATAAATCCGGCGTGCGAGGTACACAGAAACAAAACTGAAGCCGCAATCTCTTCCGGCTTGCCGGCGCGACCCAGCGGAATGGTGGCGTAAACCCGCTTGCTGATCGTAGCGTCATGCAGGGCAGGAGCGGCCATATCGGTTTCCACCCAGCCCGGCGCAACACAATTCACATAGATGCCGTCGCGCGCCAGCTCTGTGGAAAGCCCCTTCACCATGCTGATGATCGCTCCCTTGCTGGCCGCATAGTCACAGTGGAATGCTTCTCCGCGCTGCCCCGCGGTAGAACTGATCAATACTATATGACCGCCAGAGCGCTGGCGTTTCATCTGGGTTACGCCATACTTCACGAGCCCAAAAAGACTGTCAACGTTGATAGCGAGAGTCGAGCGCCATTGCTCATCCGTCATCTGGTCGATGGGAGCATCCTGTGGCGGCCAGACGCCGTGATTGCCTACGATGATGTCCACTCTGCCGAATTGCTCAATGGCTGCATCGATTAATGGCTTTGCAGCTTCGGCTGAAGAGAGATCAGCCTGGACCGCCACACATTGTTTTGTACCGCCGCACTCCCAGGAGAGGTCGTCGGCTTCTTTGCTGGCTTTCTGATAGTTGAATACGACGCGCGCTCCGGCTTGCGTGAACATTCTTACAATCGCCGCGCCGATTCCGCGCGATCCTCCGGTGATAGCGGCGACGCGGCCTTCCAGCGACAGGACTACCCCTTTTCCCGACATGGCAAGTACAATACGGAACAACACACCATCGGCGCAAGGTCAGTGACGATCAGGGGTTGCGCTGATCCCATTCGCGGGCAGAATCCACGAACGCCCGAAACAGATTGCTGGAAACCTGGTCGCTCTCAAAGGTCCGTTCGGGATGCCATTGCACTGCCAGCACGTAGTGTCCGGGGACCGTCCCTTCAATTGCTTCGATCACGCCGTCATCCGCGCAGTGTGCCACGGCGCGCAGGCCGTCGCCGACAACATCCGCTGATTGGTGATGACTGGAATTTACGGGCACGCCTGTGGCATCTTTTCCGTGAAGAATTTCTCTTGCCAGCAGCGAATCTGCATCCACAGTCACCTTATGTGCGACTTCTACTTTGGCGCCGGCGCTGTGATTCACCTTGGATTCAATATGCTGAATCAAGGACCCTGTCCGCCAGACGTTTAACGATTGCAGACCGTAACAAATACCAAAAATCGGCTTGCGCAGATTGTACGCATCTTGAATCAGTAGCTCATCCGCGGCGTCGCGCGGCGGATCGGCGGGCGCGGTTTTGGCATGCGCTACAGCGTTGAACTTCTGTGGATCTACGTCTGCCTTGCTTCCAGGCAACAAAACTCCCGCACAAGACGTGATGAGCCGGGCAATCTCTTCCGGTGAACTCTCTAACGGGATAACGACCGGCTCGCCGCCTGCGGCTTCTATCGCTCTCAGGTAAGCCGGCAGGGCGCGATCGCTGTATTCTGTGTCATACGAGCATGGCTCGGGTATAGCAATTCTGGGCTTCGTTCCCACAGCGCCGTCATTTTTGGGCGAATTTACCACAATTTAGGCCCTCTAGATGCTTCTTCATCCCACTATAACTTTGCAGGTTCGTTAGTCACGGGTTGCCCTCCGCGCAAATCAGGAACCACACAGCGCGAATAGTAAAGATCACCCATGATGACCCGCGCCTGCTCAGTAATCTTGGCGATATCGCGCGTGGACATGCCTACAGTGGGAATCGGCGAGCCAACCACCATCTGGACGGGCCCTGGCTTGATGTGAAATGAATTCATTTTGAGCATTTCATAAGTGCCAACCAGGACAATGGGAACCACGTCCACTTGCGCTTTCACCGCGGCATAAAAAGCGCCCCCCATAAAAGATTGCAGTTGGCCATTGGGCGAGCGGCCGCCTTCAGGAAAAATGACCAGCGAATTGCCTTTACGGATCGCCGCCACCGCCAGGTTCAAGCTCCGCACAGACGCCTTGGGATTTTCCAGCACTACAGGGATTTGCCCTGAACGACGCAGGTGCCAGCCCATAAACGGATAGCGGAATAGCTCTTTCTTGGCCAGAATCCTGAACTGAAATGGCAGGTGGGTATACAACACCGGAATATCGAACGCCGAGAGGTGATTCACTACGTAAACCTGCGGCTTGGAGATATCAATTCTGTCCAAGCCCTCTACCTGCACCTTGGCGCCCACGGTCCAAAGAATCATCCGCGACCACAACCGTGCGACGTTCTGCTGGCGTTCCCCGGTAGGATCAAACAGCGAGACAACAAGGGAAACGCAGCCAAGAACAAGGGTGTAAAGCCAAACCAGAGGGGTCCACACAAAATAAGAACGCAGGCGGGAGCCCAGGTGACGAAGACCACTCGTCACTTCCCGCGGTTTGACCTCTGCTTGCGTAGTCTCTGGCACAGTTCAAGCACCCTGCCGAACTGGTTTACGGGCAAGAATACCCAAAGCTTCACCCACAATATAAATCGAACCGGTAATTACGATGACGCCCTTGGGCCCGGCTAGAGCGCAAGCACGCTCCAGCGCTTCCTGAACAGTGTTTGCCTCTACGATCTCGGTCTGCGCGTGCGCTCCCAACTCCGCAATCTGCTGTGGAGAAGCTGCGCGTGGATTGTCAGCATGGGTGGCGATCACGCAATCAGCCAAAGGGAAAACAATATCGGCAATCTCTCCAATGGCCTTGTCCCGCATGGCCCCGAAAATAAACGTGAGATGACGGCCTTCATAGAACGTAGAGAGAGCTGAGCGCAATGCCCACGCTCCGGCAGGATTATGCGCTACGTCGAGTACAACTTCTGGAAAGCCATCTGCCGGAGGAATCACCTGAAATCTGGCAGGCCACGTGGTTGAGCGAATACCCTGTTCAATGTCATCTGCTGAGATTTGAAAACCAAACTTATTGAGCTCTTCTGCCGCAGTAATGGCCAGAGCCAAGTTGCGCAGCTGGTGGCGGCCAGCGAGCGGGAAATCCACTTTGATTTCTTTGCCCATCACCGCCAAAGTGAAATGGCTGTGGCTAGCTGCTGGATGGCCAGTTAACTCTTCAGCCGCCGGAGTCATTGAAGGCATATGTTTCACGGCGCTCACTGCACGCGCATCGCGCGCCATGATCTCTTTTCCCAACGTCTCATTCACAATTGGATGCTGTGGCAGAAGCACGACGGTCCCCTTGGGGCGTAGGATGCCGGCTTTTTCGCGGGCAATTTCAGGCAGCGTATTGCCAAGGAAATTCTGGTGATCGAAATCAATATCGGTAATGACGGAAATTAAAGGATCAACGATGTTGGTGGCGTCCAGCCGACCGCCCAAACCCACTTCCAGCACCACCAAGTCCACCCCAGCGCTGGCAAAGTATTCGAAGGCCATGGCCGTAAGCATTTCAAAAAAGCTGGGATGCCACGGCAGCTCGCCGCGCTCCACCAACTCCTGCGCGCAACGCTCGACGCGGTCATAGATCACCGCGAATTCAGCATCGCTGATGGGCTCCTGGTTGATTTGGATACGCTCATTTACGCGCAGCAGGTGCGGAGAAGTGTACAGTCCCGTTTGATAACCAGCGGTTTGCACAATGCTGGCCAGCGTGGCGGCGGTTGAGCCTTTGCCATTGGTGCCGGCAATTAAAATGCTCTTCAACTTGCGTTGAGGATTCCCCAGCGCCTCCGCCAGTCGCCGCATGTGCGCAAGATCAAACTTGCGGTTCGACGCAAGCTCATGGCCCAGAGCCAGTAGTTTGTGTACGGCAGATTCGTAGGTAGCGGGCACAGCTCAGGCTGCCTTTGGAGCCATGAAATCGAGAGCGCGGGCAATGTATGACTTCATGTCCTTGCGATGAACAACGGCATCCAGCATTCCATGCTGCAGCAGAAACTCGCTAGTCTGGAAACCTTCCGGCAATTTCTGGCGGATGGTCTGCTCAATCACGCGCGGTCCGGCGAAACCGATCAGCGCGCCCGGTTCAGCGATGTTGAGGTCGCCCAGCATGGCATAAGAAGCAGTCACGCCTCCGGTGGTCGGGTCAGTAAGCACGGAAATATACGGCACGCGAGCTGTATCCAACCGCGCCAGAGCCGCCGAGATTTTTGCCATTTGCATCAGGCTGACCACGCCTTCCATCATGCGCGCTCCACCGGAGGCCGAGACCACGATGATTGGCTTGCGATCTTTGCATGCGCGCTCAATTGCTCGCGTAATGGCTTCACCC
>Ga0209580_10000991_pt1 | contig 13695 bp, 8 predicted proteins | sample Coa_R1_5_FD_187153 | JGI IMG/M metagenome (GOLD analysis project Ga0209580, IMG submission 187153) | Surface soil microbial communities from Centralia Pennsylvania, which are recovering from an underground coalmine fire - Coalmine... | ecosystem: Environmental > Terrestrial > Soil > Unclassified...
ACCCCGCCTCGCTTGATCGGCGGGGACCGCTCGCCTTCGCGCGAAGCGCTTCGGCGAGCCGCCGAAGCCGGGGCGAAGGCGGCTGCACCCCGCCTGGTGCGCGTCGCTCGTGGGGCCCCGTCGCCCCACGCCGCTCACGGCGCCCGTTGGGCCCGAGCTATTCTCCGCGGAGGGCGAGCATGGGCTCGACGCGCATCGCACGGCGGGCGGGCACCCAACTCGCGATGAAGGAGACGGCCACCAGCACCAATGCGACGGCGCCGAAGCTGACCGGGTCGAACGGACTCACGTGATACAGCAGCTGGCGCGCGGCCATCGTCCCGAGCGGCGCCAGAGCCAGGCCCACCGCCACGCCGATGCCGGCCAGCAACAAGCCGTAGCCGATCACGAGCCTCAAGACGTCGCGCTGACTGGCCCCGAGCGCCATCCGCACGCCGATCTCCTGAGTCCGCTGTGACACCGAGTAGGACAGCACGCCGTACACGCCCACCGACGCCAGGAGAAGGCCGACGATGCCGATCGTGCCGAAGATCCAGCCGTAGAGGCCGTACTGCCAGTAGGACAGGCGGCGCAGGTCGTCGACCGTGCTGACGTTGAAGACCGGGAGATTCACGTCAGAAGCGCGAATGGCAGCGCGCGCTGCGGCCGTCACCGCGGCGGGATCGCCTGCCATGCGGATGGTCACGCCAGTGTTCAGCGCCTGCTGATAGGCATACGGCTCGTAGGCCGTCGGATCCGGCTGGTCGTTCTCCGGATCGACACCGTACAGCTTCACGTCGGGAACCACGCCGACGACCGTGAACCAACCTCCGGCCTCACCGGGGGTATCCGGCAAGCGGAAGCGCTCGCCGATCGCTTCCCGATTCGGCCAGAACCGCGTCGCCATCGATTGGCTGACGAGGGCGACCGGTTGATGCGTGTTGCCTTCGTCCTCCGTCAGGTCCCGGCCGCGGACCGAGAGGCCCAGCACTCGCGCGATGTGCCCGGTCGCGGCGATCACGGTGACTTGAGCCTGGGGTCCGCGCAGCTCGGGCTGCCCTTCGATCGCCACGCGCCCGCCGCCGCCCCCGCCGCTCAGGGGCACGAAGTTCGAACTGAACGCAGCCTGGACGCCCGGCAGCGCTTCGATCCGGCTGACCACGTCCTCGACCCGGTGCAACTTCGCATCCGGGGGATCGTAGGGCGTCCCCGCCATGTAGAACCGCAACGTCATCAGCGGCCTTGCGTTGAAGCCGACGTCGTACGTGTCGAGATTGGAGAACGTGCGCACGAAGAGCAGCGCGCCGACCAGCGCGACGAGCGCGAGCGAGACCTGCGCGACGACCAGCCCGCTCCGCAGGAGCGACCGGCGCGCGCTGTTGCCGCGCGTGCCTTCCTTCAGCGTGTCGTGCAGGTTGCCGCGTGTGGCCTGGAGCGCCGGCGCCAGCCCGAAGACGATCGCGGTCAAGAACGCGACGACGAGGCTGTAGGCGAGCGACCGCTCGTCTACGGACCAGGTGATGTAGTACGGCACCTGATCGGGCGGCATGTCCGCCGCGATCAGGCGCGTGCCGACTTCGGCGAGCAGGATGCCGAGCGGCAGACTGGCGAGCGACAGGACGACGCTCTCGGCGAGGAGCTGCCGTACGATCCGGAGGCGCCCGGCGCCGAGTGCCGCGCGAAGCGCGATTTCCCGCTGCCGCACCGACGCGCGCGCGAGGAGCAGGTTTGCCACGTTCGATCCGGCAATCAGCAGTACCAGCGTGACGCCTGCCATCATCAGCCAGATGACCGTGGTGACGTCTGGCGGGATGAAGCGCTCCCGCAAGCTCATGATCCGCACGCCCCAGTCCTGATTCGAATCCGGATACTGCCGCGCCAGACGCGCCGCGATGCCGGAGAGCTCCGAGTGCGCCTGCTCGATCGACACGCCCGCCTTCAGCCTCGCGAAGATCGCGTTCCCGCGCTGCGTTCGGGCGTCCGCGTTCTCCACCGGCGCGAGCGGCACCCACAACTTCTGATTGTTTGGAAACTCGAACTTCGGCGGCATGACGCCGATGATGATCGCGGGCGCGGCGTTGATCAGCACCCTTCGTCCGATCGCCGTCGGGTCCTTCTGATAGCGCGTCGACCAGACCTCGTAGCTGAGGAGCACGGTGCCTTCGGCCCCGGGCATGTCGTCACGAGCCGAGAATCCGCGGCCGGCGACGGGTGTGACGCCCAGCATCGGAAACAGGTCCGCCGAGATAGCGCCGCCGACGTATCTCGCCGGGTCGCCACCGCCGTCGGCCAAGGCGATCGACCGGCCGTTCGTGCCGGCCATCGTCACAAAGCTCGACGAGGCCTCCCGCCAGTCCTTGAGGTCCGGATAAGAGACCCCACTTTGCCCAATCCCGGCCTTTTGGTTGGTGCCGACGAGCGCGACGATGCGGTCGGGGTCGGTGTATGGAAAGGGCTTCAGCAGCACCCCGTCGACGATGCTGAAGATCGTCGTATTCAAGCCGATGCCGAAGCCCAGGCAGAGGATCGCGACCGTCGCGAAGCCTTTGCTGAGCCACAGCCCGCGGAGGCCGTAGCGGAAATCCTGGAGGAGCATGTCGGGTTAGACGAGTCGGGCCCCCAACAGTTCGACGAAGCTTGATCGGCGGGGACCCCTGCACCCCGCCTGGCGCGCGTCGCTCGTGGGGCCCCAACGCCCCACGCCGCTCGCGCGCACCTCGCTTGATCGGCGGGACCCTCGGCACCCCGCCTGGCGCGCGTCGACGGTACCTCAGTCAGCAGTGGCCAGCGACGTCGACCGGAAGACGCCCGTCGCGATCCACTTTCGTCCTGCGGCGACCAGGATCACGACGACACACACCATCATGACGAGCGTGAGCACGCTTTGCAGGAGGCCCTGAACGTGGAGCGACGCATCGGGTCCGACGGCCATCGGCCAGAACTGCCTGGTGACGTCCATCCAGCCGGCCGTGAGCGTGGTGACGCTGAGGAAGCTCAACGGCAGGAGCGTCACCCAGGCGTACCGCCCCTTGCCCGCATTGATGATGACGGTCGTGCCGACCGCGAGCGCAATCGACGCCATCAGCTGATTGGCCACGCCGAACATCGGCCAGATAGTGCTGATCGATCCGGTCCAGATGAAATACGACCAGGCGGCGACGACGAGCGCCGTCGAGAGCGCCGCCCCCGGCAGCCAGTTCGGGTTGGCCAGTCGAGGACTGGCCCGGCCGAGGAACTCCCCGACCAGGTATCGGCCGACGCGCGTGCCCGCGTCGATGACGGTCAAGATGAACAGCGCCTCGAACATGATCGCGAAGTGGTACCAGTAACTCGCCAGCCCTTTCATCCCAGGGAGCCTGCTGAAGATCTGCGCCATGCCGACCGCGAGCGACACGGGGCCGCCGTCGCTGCGGCCCGCGATCTGCTCACCCACTTCCACCTCGATGGTGGGGAGCGCAACCGTGTGCTGGCCGAGCGTGGCATAGACCGCCGGCGGCGTGTTAATCGCAAAGTAGTCGCCCGGCTGGAGCGAGCAGGCGGCGATGAGCGAGACGACGCCGACCAGGCCCTCCGTCAGCATCGCCCCGTAGCCGATGACGCGGACGTCCGATTCGCGATTGATCATCTTCGGCGTCGTGCCCGATGCGATGAGGCTGTGGAAGCCCGAGACCGCGCCGCACGCGATGGTGATGAACGCGAAGGGATAAAGCGGGCCTGGCACGATCGGGCCGCCGCCGTAAATGTACGGCGTGAAGGCCGGCATGTGGAGCGGCGGATTGACGATGATGACGCCAATGACGAGCGCGCCGATCGTGCCGATCTTCAGGAACGCGCTCAGGTAGTCGCGCGGCGTGAGCAACAACCAGACCGGCAGGATGGAGGCCATGAAACCGTAGATAGCCAGCGCGACGACGAGTTGATGCTTCGAGAGCGTGAGGGTCGCGGCCCACGATGACGTGGCGACGAACCGGCCGATGACCACCGCCGCAAGCAGCCCGATGACGCCGAGCACCGTCGCCTCGACGACGTGGCCGCGCCGTAGGCGGTACATGTAGAGGCTCATGAGCAGCGCGAGGGGCACCGTCATCGAAATGGTGAAGACGCCCCACGGGCTCTGGCTGAGCGCATTGACGAACGGCACGCCGACCCCGGCAAGCGCGATGACGATGACGAAGAGGATGGCGATCGCGGCCGTCAGACCGGCCACCGGGCCGATCTCGGTGCGAGCGATCTCGCCAAGCGAGGCGCCGCACCGGCGGGTCGAGGCCCAGAGCGTGATCGAGTCGTGGACCGCCCCGGCCAGGCACACGCCCGCCACGATCCAGAGCAGCCCTGGCGCAAATCCGAACTGGGCGGCGAGCACCGGCCCGATGAGCGGCCCCGGGCCGGCGATCGCGGCGAAGTGATGGCCGAAGAGCATCCAGCGCGACGTCGCGTGGAAGTTCCGGCCGTCGGCCATCGTGTGCGCGGGCGTGGGCCGCGCGTCGTTCAGTTCCATGATTCGCGTGGCGATGAACCGGCTGTAGACGCCGTAGGCCACCGCGAGGATCCCGAGGACGGGAATGATGACGAACGCTGCGGGCACTGGCGGGATTCTATCAGCGGCCGGGAGTCTTCAAACTCACGGCCGGGGCCCGGGCGGCACGATGCACCAGGACGCGACGCGGCGGCCGCCCTGACACGGCCATCGCCGGATCGTCACCGCCTCGGACGCGTGCGCGTCGACGAGGGTCTGATAGGCGCTGATGCGCACGGTGTCGGTCGACGCCAGGACGACCCGCTCGCGCGCGAAGAACGTCACGACGTAGGCGTCCCAGTACTCGGCGCGGCCGTAGCGGACCCCGTGAGCCACGAGGTCGGCGGCGAGGTATCGAAACTCGCTTCCCGGTGGCGTGGCGCGAAGCTTCAGAAGCCACCGCGCGTTGTCCGCTATCGTCATCGCCGACCACACCACGACGCCTCCGACGATCGCGACGCGCCAGCCGCGGTGGCGCTCCACGAGCAGCCAGCTCCCGAACAGCGCGACCGGCGCCAAGAGCGCGAAGAGCACGTAGCGGGTGACGACCGCTGCCTTGGGATCGATCCCGCCGTTCAGTCCGTAGACGGCGAGGGTCTCCAGGGCCACCACGCCGAGGTAGGCCGGCAGCGCAAGCCGCGCACCCAGGCCGCCTGGCACGCTCGTCCGCCTTCGGGCCGTTCCGACCGCCGCGCCCAGGCGCACGAGCGCGAGGGTGACGGCCGCGCCGATGGCGATGCCGGCCGCGGTCGAGCCGGCGTGCAGCGTGTCGTCAAGACCCCAGTCGCGGAGTGCGTAGCGCCGGGCGCCGAAGAGATCCGGTAGCGCCGAGAGCAGGCTTCGCAGTCGCGCTGCGTAGCCGGCCCACTCGAACGACAGCCACGAGCCCAGGATTCGGGCTTCCTCACCCAGGGAGCTGGTCTCACGCAGACCCCCGGCCGGCCCCAATGTGTTGAGGTGCCATTTCAGGGCGTCGACCGCGACCCACACCGCCGCGATCGCGACCACCGCGCCGAGCCATTGCCTCAAGGACCACGATTGGCCCTCCAACCGGAGCGCGACGACCATGGCCGGCAAGGCCAGAAGACAGAATTCGCGGTGAAGGCAGGCCAAGCAGAACACGGCACCGAAGGCGGCCGCGCGGCGGCGCAGGGCCCACAAGATCAGGAGGTACAGGAAGGGCTCGACCGAGGCTCCCAGCACGGTCAGCAGCTCCACCGAGAAGATCGGCGTCGTGGCGATGAGCGGCAGCGCCACGGCGAGGGCCAACCCGGGCGCGAGGCCGCGTCGAACGAACAGCAGGACGGTCGCTAGCGCGACGGCGAGATTGACGAGGACCAGCGGCGCCCGAAGCATCGCGACCGTCGGGCCGCCGATCCAGAAGCACGGCACCGCCAGCCAGGACTCCACGCCGAGCATGTAGTTCTGGCCGTAGAAGAACAGGGGAAACCCTCGACCTTCGCTGAGGTGTTTGGCCATCAAGCCGACGACGGCCTGATCGGAGTCGAAGAAGGCGGGCCCGTATCGAACGAAGATGTACGATCTGAGGAGCACGAGCGCGGTCGTCGTCACGACGACGGCCACGAGCGCCCGGCGGTCGGCGGCGGACGTCGGCAAGGCCGCGATCTTAGCAGTCCGCCTGACGCGTGGAGGCCGATCGGCGGCCTCGCCGCGGGGCTCGGGCGGTTGACCCCCTTCGGAGGCCCGCGATAGAGTGGGCCGGTTTGGCATGAACAAACTCGACCTGCTCTTCTTCTTCATGCTCGCGACGTTCCTCGGCCTCGACATCATCCGCCGGGTGTCGCGGCTGCTGCACACGCCGCTCATGGCGCTCACGAACGCGATCTCGTCCATCGCGGTGGTTGGAGCCATCATCCTGGCGGGCGAGGCTCAAGATCGGCTGACCACCATCCTTGGGGCCTGCGCGGTCTTCGCGTCCACGACGAATCTCGTGAGCGGCTATCTCATCACCTACCGGATGCTCGTGATGTTCAAGAAGCGGGAGCCCAAGTAGCCATGGGCTCCGCGTCGCTGTCGGACATCATCACGGGATTCCTGTACCTGATTTCGGCGGGCGTCTTCGTGCTCGCCCTCCGCTGGATGAGTTCGCCCGAGACCGCTCGGCGCGCCGTGCTCTCCGCTGTGGCTGCGATGCTGCTGGCCGTCGTCGGCACGCTCTTCGACCCGCAAATCGTGACCTACAAGTGGATTGTCGTCGCGGCGATCCTCGGCACGATCGTCGGCTACCCGCTCTCGCGGGTCCCCTTGACCGCCGTTCCGGAACGGACCGGCCTGTCCCAGTCGTTCGCCGGCATGGCGGCCGCGCTCGTCGGCGCGGCGAAGTACTACCTCTGGGTGCGCAGCGGCCAGATGTCGCACTTTCGCATGACCGTCGTCGCCGGCGAGGTCATCCTCGGCTGTCTCACCGCCACGGGCGGCCTCCTGGCCGCCGCGAAGCTCGCGGAGTGGATCCCGACGCGGCCCCTCACCTACAAGGGCCAGAACGTCGCCAGTTTCGCGCTGCTCGCCGCGGCGGTCGCGCTCGGTGGCGTACTCATCGTCGATCCGACGCGCCTGATGCTCTTTCCCTTCATCGTCGTGTTCGGGTTGGTTTTCGGCGTGATGCTGCTCTTGCCGATCGGCGGCGCAGACATGCCCGTAGTCATCTCATTCCTGAACTCCTTCTCTGGCTTGTCGGCCGTGGCCATGGGCTTTGTGCTCGAGAACAAGCTGCTCATCACGGCCGGAGCACTCGACGGATCCTCCGGGTTCGTGCTGTCCGTGATCATGTGCCGCGCCATGAACCGATCGGTGACGAACGTGCTGTTTGGCGCGTTCGGTGCCGTGAAGACCGCCGGGCGGGCGGTTGAGACGCGCACCGTCAAGAGCGCCACGGCGACCGACGCCGCGGAACTGCTGACGAACGCCGACAGCGTGGTCATCATCCCCGGCTACGGCATGGCGGTCGCGCAAGCGCAGCACCGCGTGCGGGATCTGTACGATCAGCTCACGAAGCGCGGCGTCGATGTCAAGTTCGCGGTACATCCGGTGGCGGGCCGCATGCCCGGCCACATGAACGTGCTGCTCGCCGAGGCGGACATTCCCTACGATCGGCTGGTCGAGATGGACGACATCAACCCTGAGATGCCGCAAGTCGGCGTCGCGCTTGTCATCGGCGCCAACGACGTCGTGAATCCGGCGGCACGAACGGACGAGAAGAGCCCGATCTACGGCATGCCGATCATCGACGCCGACAAGGCGCAGACCGTGCTCGCGATCAAGCGCACGATGAACCCTGGCTTCGCGGGCATCGACAACGATCTCTACTACGCCAACAACACGCTCATGCTTTTCGGCGACGCCAAGCAGGTCATTGGCGACGTCGTGAAGGTGCTCACGGAGGGTGCGAAGGCCTGAAGACTAGGAGGCTGGAAGGCTAGAAACCTTCACGTCTTCCGGCCTTTCGGGCTTTCAGGCTTCCACGCTTTCCGCCTTCACGTCTTCTCCGTCCGCGAGCCGAAACTCCCCTTCCCATTTCGACACGACCACCGTCGCCAGGCAGTTGCCGACGACGTTGACCATCGTCCGGGCCATGTCGAGGACGGCGTCGACACCGAGGAGGAGCGCCGCGCCGGACAAGGGCAACTGAAAGCTGGCGAGCGTGGCGGTGAGGATCACGAGCGCAGAGCGCGGCACGCCGGCGACGCCCTTGCTCGTGAGCATGAGCGTCAGCATCATCGTGATCTGCTGGCCGACGGTGAGCGAGACACCGGCCGCCTGCGCGACGAACATCGCCGCGAGCGAGAGGTAGAGCGTCGTGCCGACGAGGTTGAACGTGTAGCCGAGGGGCAGGACGAACGAGACGATGCGCCGCGGGCATCCCATGGCCTCCATCATCTCCATGGCGCGCGGCAGCGCCGCTTCGCTCGTGGACGTCGTGAACGCGATGAGCGCCGGCTCGCGCACGGCGGTGAGGAAGCGCCGAACCGGCACGCCGAAGAGCAGCGCGGCCGGGAGCAGCACGCCGCCAATGACTACGGCGAGCGCGATATACAACGTGCCGATCAGCCCGGCGAGATTCTTGAGGACGCCGGCCCCTGAGACGATGATCGTGTAGGCGATTGCGGCGCCGACGCCAATCGCCGCGTAGCCCATGATGATGTTCGTGAACTGGAACATCGTCTCCGAGATTGACTCGCAGAGCTGAAGGACGGGCTTGCCCTTGTCGCCGATCGCGCCGAGGGCCAGGGCAAAAATGATGCTGAAGACGACGACCTGCAGCACGTCGCCGCGGGCCATGGCGTCGACGACCGACTCGGGCACCGCATGCAGCAGGATCTGGTCCCACGTCTGCGGCGCCTGAACGGCCTGCACGGCCTCGGCCGGCAACGCAATCCCCACGCCCGGCCTGAGCACGTCAACGACGACCAGGCCAATCACGAGCGCACACGTGGTGATCACCTCGAAGAAGACGATTGCCCGGAGCCCCATGCGGCCGACGACCCTGAAGTGTCCGGCGCCCGCGACACCCGCGACGAGCGTGGAGAAGATCAGCGGCGCGATGATCATCCGAATCATGCGGAGGAACAGCTGGCTGAACGGCTTCATCCAGGAGGCGATTCGCGCGGCGGTCGGCGGATCCAGGCGGCTGATGACGAGGCCCGCGACCACACCGACCGCCAGCCCGATGAAGATCTGCGTAGACTGGCTGGGCGCGCGCGATGCCCGGGCCGCCGGAGCGGTGGTCATGTGCCCGCGGATGATACCGGGCCCGGTCCGACCGGGCAAATTCCGTCGGACACTCGAGCGGCGGACGGCCTCTCCGATGTCCCCTAAAGATGTCGTTCCGTGGTCGCTCTGTTCGACGTCCTCGCCCCGCAAACGTGGCACGTGGCTTGCAGATTTCAGCCGTGCTGAATTTCAGGAGGCACGCCGTGCCCAAGATCTCTATCTCTTCTCTTGTCGTTTCCACCGCGCTCGTTGCTGCGAGCGCATTTGCGTTTGCGCCGGACGCGTCGGCGCAGCGCGTCGCGGTTCGGGCCGCCGCGCGGCCCGTCTTCGTGCACCGGGGATTCCGATCGGTCGGGTTCGGGGGCGGCTTCGGCTTTGGCCTGGGCTTCGGGTATCCGTACTGGGACGACCAGTGGTACGGCCCGTTCGGTTACGGCTACCCGTACGGGCCGTATCCCTTCTACGGCGGCTATGAGGCCTTCGATACGGCCTCGCTGCGGCTCCAGATCACGCCAAAACAGGCCGAGGTCTTCGTCGACGGCTACCGCGCCGGGACCGTCGATCAGTTCAACGGGATCTTCCACCGACTCCACGTGCGACCGGGAGGCCACGACCTCGTGGTGTACCTGCCGGGTTATCGGACGTTCGAAGAGCACGTCTATGCGAGTCCGGCCTCGTCACAATCGATCAAGATGACACTCGAGCCCCTGGCGCCCGGTGAAGCGATGGCGCCACCGCCTGTGCCGACCCCTCCCCCGCCGCCCGAAGAGGGATACGGGCGCGGCAACGGGATGCGGATGATGCCCCCAGTCCAAGTCGGGCCCGGTGGCGGCAGCATGCCACCCCAGGGCCCGCCGCCGACCGAACCGCCGCCGCCACCACCACCGCCGCCTGTGAATGAGGCGCCACCGCCGCCACCACCGACCGATCCATCGGCCTACGGCACGCTGTCCCTTCGGGTGCAGCCGTCGGCGGGCCCGGGCACGCTAATCCTGATTGACGGCGAGCGCTGGGCTACGCGGGGCACGACCGACCAATTGCTCGTGCGACTCGCCGAGGGCAAGCACCACGTCGAGATTCGCCAGCCGGGGTTTGCGCCGTTCACCACTGACGTCGACATTCGGCGCGGGGACTCGACGCCGCTCAACGTCAGTCTCGTTCGGAGGTAATAGAGCGATTGCCGAAATGGGGCAATTCGTGAATGAGCGAATGCCTGATTGAGGTGGGCGAATCGGTGAATGGGCGATGTGAGTCTTCGGCGGCGCGCCTTGCCGCACAAAGAGTCGCGCCTTCACCCCGCCGCCTGAATCATCGATCGCCTCGCGATACCCGCGCAGATTCCGGATCACGGCATCGGTCGTCCAATCGGGATCCGAGAGCACCAACCATACGCGATCGTACGGCCTCACCACGACGCCCGCGAAGACATTCACGCTTCGCGTCGTCAGCCCTTCGCTCGTCTCGAGAAACGGCAGCTCGACCAAGTCGGTACGGCGCGCATAGTAGTGAAATGGCTCAACGCCGAACGCTTGGCTGAAGACGACGAGGTCGCCGGGCTCAGCCGCACGCTCGACCTGGGCCACGATGTCGCGCCAATCGTCCTTGTGCCTAATCGTGAAATAGCTACGGAGAGGCACGACCGTGAGGGCGACGATGCCGATCAAGGCGCAGCCTCGGAGCGCCCTGGCCGGGAGAAGGACGAGGCCTCGGGCAGCGAGGGTGACGAAAGCCAGCGAAGCCGCGATCGTGTACTTGGGCAGGAAAATCGGCCTCGAGACGCGAGACAACCCGAACGGCAGGCCGATGACGCACGCGATGGTTGCCGCACACAACGTGGCCGCCGCCATCGACGCCGTCGCCTCCCGCGTTTCTCTTCGCGACCGCACCACCGAAACCAAGAGGGCGGTCGCCGCCAGCGGTCCCAGAACCCAGGCCAGCAGGGACGAGCCGGCCTCGGCCTCGACGGCCGAGGCCAAAGTCGCCTGACCCTGGATCCAAAACGCCCGCTCGACGCGGTAGAGCTGCGCGAGAAAGGCCGGCACCCAGGGCAGAAAGACCAGGGCCGTCAAACCGAACGCCAGGAGGCCTCGTCGCCACAGCTGCGATCGGTGGCTGGTGGATGCGGCGAGGGCGCCCGCCAGCCAGAGCGCCTGCCCCGCCACCACGAACCCGGCATAGGCGTGCGTGTACAGCATCGCCGACGTGGCCGCGACGTAACCCGCCAGCGCGCGACGCGTGCCATGCCGGACGACGCACAGGAAGGCGTCGATCGACAGCACTGCGGTCAGGGTCAGGAGAGCGTACATCCGCGCCTCCTGGGCAAACGCGATCTGCTGTAGTGAGATGGCCGCCAAGAAGCCTGCGACCAGGGCGGTCGGACGATCAAACCAGCGGGCGGCAAAGGCGATGAGCGCGGCGATCGCAAGCAGGCTGAAGAGCACCGAGAGGGCGCGCACGGCGCGTTCAGAATCGCCCGTCAGGCGCATCCAGAAGTGCAGCGCGAGGTAATAGAGGGGCGGGTGCACATCCGTCGTGGCATCGAGCACGACATCGGCGGGAGAATCGCGCGCGATTTCGACCGACGTCGCCTCATCCTGCCACACGCTCTCGACGCCCAGATGCCAGACGCGGAGCCCCGCAGCGAGAACGAAGAGGGCGAGGATCAGGACGAGCCCTCGCTGTTTGACGACCAATGAGGCAAGACGGGACTCGGGCACTGGGTACAGGGAATGTTAATTGCCTCAATTGGCGGTTGTCAGTAATGTTACGCAGTCATGACCGCCGAGGAGACGCGCCTCGCCGACTCGCGCGCGCATCGCGCGCATTGGAACCGGTGGGGTCCGTACCTGGCCGAGCGCGCCTGGGGCACGGTGCGCGAGGACTACAGTCCCGGCGGCACCGCCTGGGACTACTTCCCGCACGACCACGCGCGGTCGCGCACCTATCGTTGGAACGAGGACGGCCTCGCGGGCGTGTGCGATCGGCATCAGCACATCTGCCTCGCCGTCGCGCTCTGGAACGAGCGCGATCCGATTCTCAAGGAGCGATTGTTCGGCCTCAACGCCCACGAAGGCAACCACGGCGAGGACGTCAAGGAATACTACTTCTACGCCGACAACACCCCGACGCATTCCTACATGCGGTACGTGTACAAGTATCCGCAGGCCGCGTTTCCCTATGCGCAACTCGTCGAGGAGAACCGGCGGCGCGACAAACACGCGCGCGAGTACGAGCTCATCGACACCGGTGCCTTCGCCGATCAACGGTACTTCGACGTCGTCGTCGAGTACGCGAAGGCGTCGCCCGAAGATCTCCTGCTACGAATCACGGTGCACAATCGCGGACCGGAGCCGGCCAACCTGCGGGTGCTCCCGACGATCTGGTTCCGCAACCGGTGGTCGTGGGGCTATCCGGGCGCCGTCAAGCCGAAGCTGTGGAAGGCTGAGCTGCCGGGCACGGTGATCGAGCTGTCGGAGCCGACCTACGGCCCGCGCTACCTGGCGTGCGAAGGCGAGCCCGAACTTCTCTTCACGGAGAATGAAACGAACACGCGACGGCTCTTCCAGGACGCCGCCGGCGGGCGTCATGTCAAGGACAGCATCAACGACTACCTGATCCACGGCGACGTCGAGGCCATCAACCCTGCGCGGATCGGCACCAAGGCCGCCGCGCACTACCGGCTCTTCGTACCGGCAGGCGGATCGGCAGTCGTGCGGCTCCGATTCACCGACGCCCTGCCGAAGGCCTTTGCCAACCTCCCGATCGGCCGGGACTTCGACGACCTCATCGCGACGCGCCAGAAGGAGGCGGACGAGTTCTACGCGACGGTCATTCCCCCGGACCTGTCCGACGATGCCTCGCTCGTGATGCGGCAGGGCCTCGCGGGCCTGCTGTGGTCGAAGCAGTACTACCACTACATCGTCCGCGACTGGCTCAACGGCGATCCGGGGCAGCCGCCTCCGCCGCCGGAGCGGCGGATGGGGCGCAACCACGAGTGGACCGAGCTCTACAACAGCGACGTCCTCTCGATGCCCGACAAGTGGGAGTACCCGTGGTACGCCGCGTGGGATCTCGCGTTTCACTGCGTCGCGCTCGCGATCATCGATCCGGACCTCGCGAAGGAGCAGCTCACGCTGATGCTGCGCGAGTGGTACATGCATCCGAACGGACAATTGCCTGCCTACGAGTGGGCGTTCGGCGACGTGAACCCGCCGGTGCACGCCTGGGCGGTCTGGCGTGTCTACAAGGTCGCGAAAAAGCGGACCGGGAAAGCCGATCTCGCGTTTCTCGAACGCGCGTTCCACAAGCTGCTCCTCAACTTCACGTGGTGGGTGAACCGCAAGGACGCCGCGGGCATGAACGTGTTTCAAGGCGGCTTCCTCGGCCTCGACAACATCGGCGTGTTCGATCGATCGGCGCCGCTCCCGACCGGCGGGTTCCTCGAGCAGTCGGACGGCACGAGCTGGATG
>Ga0209580_10000993_pt1 | contig 13682 bp, 13 predicted proteins | sample Coa_R1_5_FD_187153 | JGI IMG/M metagenome (GOLD analysis project Ga0209580, IMG submission 187153) | Surface soil microbial communities from Centralia Pennsylvania, which are recovering from an underground coalmine fire - Coalmine... | ecosystem: Environmental > Terrestrial > Soil >...
GGATCTGCTGCCCGGAATGAAAAAGCCTTGGTGGTATGGCTATGGTTCCAACCTGACCAGAGCGGTAGAAGGCTTCCTTGATTTCCAGTTTGCGCGCGGACTCAGCCCCCGGATCAAGGGAGCTGTACGCTCATCCGGATTGGTCACTCGCAAGCGGCGTTAGTGCTTTTCGCCAGCGTTTCCAAAATTGCTGCTGCATGATCGAGTGCCGAGGTCAACTCCGCCAGCTGCTTCTGGATTCCGGAAAAATTCTTGTCATCAATGGAATCATTCACGCCAGGAATAACTGCGGCTGCGTATCCCGCGTGTTTGCCCGGAGCATAAATCGCGTGCCGGAACCACGGACGCCCCGGAAGTCCGCTTCTCAGCAACAACGCGCGGTCTGTTTCGACAAGCTTGGCATTCAAACCGGCAATATCGCCGGAAGGACGTTTCTGCAGCGCTGATATCTTTGCACCTGCCGATGCAAGACGTCGCGCCGCAGCCAGAGCTGGTTTGAAGTTAGGTGACCGTCCTGAAAACGCGCCTTCAGCGTGCTTTTGTGCTGCGACGATGTACTCACCAACTTCTTTTCCATACTGCTCAAAATCGTAGGGCAGTGCATCGGACTCCGCCATGCGAATAATTTCCAGGCCGAAAATTCGCGCCATCTTCTGCTCGTGAGCAAACGTGGGATCACCGAATCTTGTGAACCAGGCGAAGTTGTCGAAGGCCGAGTGATATACCCCATAGTCGCCGACCGATCCGACATCAGTGGAGGCAATACCAAAATGCTGCAAGAAGACGCTGTAATCCGAGCCGCTTCCCAGATCACTGACCGGAACATCGGTGCTCGACGCCAGTGGCGGGCGATACGTGCTGGTGCTGGTTTCGCGCGAGTCGGCCTTCACCGCACTGCTTTCTGCTTTCCATTTCTCGTAAACCATGCCTCCGCTCGGGTCGGGGACAGCTTTCGTCACGTCGCGCACAAATTGTTTCAGGCTGGGCACGGCTGCGGCGCCAAACTTCGGCCCTGAAACGGCCATGTCGGTATTGAAGTAAGCGACCGCCGTTTTCTGCAACTCGGGATGCTGCTCGCCCCACTCGGTTGAGCCGACCAGCCCTTCTTCTTCGGCGTCCCAGCTGCCAAGCACGATGGTGCGCTTCGGCTTCCATCCTGATTTCAATAACTCGCCAATGCCGTGCGCCGCTTCGAGCATAGCCGCCGTTCCGCTGTTGGGATCAACCGCCCCGTATGCCCACGCGTCGCGATGATTCCCGGCGACCACCAGCGCGTCCGGCCATGTGCTCCCGCGCACCGTGCCGATCACGTCCCAGATTGTGCGGAATTGAAAATCCTGCTTCAAGTGCAGCTTCACGCGCACCGGGCCGGGTCCCATGTGATAGTCGAAAGGTAAACCGGCTTTCCAATCGCTGCTTGCCACTGGTCCCGCGAGATGTTGCAGGATCGGTGCGGCGTCGACAGAGGAAATCGGAGTGGTGGGAATTTTCGGCATTGCCGGCGAATCTTCCGGCTTGATGCGCTTCGAATCAGGAAGCGACGGCACAGATGCAATGCCCGGCGTGGTCACGTCTCCTGGAAACTCCCAGATAGCGTTGATCGAGCCACGTTGCACTCCCGTCTCCGGCCGCCACGGCCCATTGGGATACGCCGGCCCGCGCTGCCGCCCGTCGTCCGCGGGATCGGAATAGAGAATCAATGCCACGGCTCCGTATTCGTGCGCCAGGTCTGCCTTCACGCCTCGGTAGTTCTGTCCATAGCGCGCGATTACAATCTTTCCGCGCACGTCAATTTTCATGTCTGCAAGTTTCTGAAAATCTGCAGGCGTTCCATAGTTCGCGTAAACCACGTCGGCCTCAACCTCTCCGGAAGGCGACATGCCGCTGAAGGGAGTGATAACCCTCGGATCATCGGCGTAGGGATCACCGTCAACGTGCTCGCGGGTGGGGCCATGCATGTGGACGTCTTCGGGCGCGGTCACGTCCACAGAAATTTCAGACGGGTAATTAATCCAGATTTTGTATTCGACGATTTCCGTTGTCAGGCCTGCTTCACGGAATTTTTGCGCAACGTATTCTGCATTGGCCTTATCTTCAGGCGTTCCCGCGACGTGCGGGGCTTGCGTCAGAATGCGCAAATGTTCTTTCGCCAGCTTGGGATCGGGAACCGACAGAAAGCGGGATTCGACGGCAAGCTCCTCGTCCGGACGAACAAAACCGGACAAGCCCCCCGAAGCTGATGGACTAGATTGTGAATTGCCGGTGAGGAGAAAAAGAGAAGTTAGAACAAAAACGAGCCAGACACGTTTGAGCATAGGAGAGATTCACAATAGCAGAGTCGCTGCGAATCTAGCCACGCACCTGCCCGCTGCCGATGATTTCATATTTCGAGGAGGTCAATTCGCGCAGTGCGAACGGCCCACGGCAATGCAGCTTTTGCGTACTGACGCCCATCTCCGCACCGAAGCCAAATTCGCCGCCGTCCGTGAAGCGCGTGGAGGCGTTCCAGTAAACCGCAGCGGAATCTACCAGACGCAGAAACTTGCGCGCATGATCTTCATTCGCAGCGATGATGGCCTCGGAATGCTTCGTGGAATAACGATTGATGTGCTCGATAGCTTCATCGAGACTGGACACCACGCGAATGGCCATGCACAGGCGCAGATATTCTTCGCCCCAGTCTTGCTCGGTTGCGGGCTTTACATCACCTGCGAGGCGTACCGTCGCCTCGTCTCCTCGTACTTCCACGCCGGCGGACGTCAGTTCGCGAACAATCCTTGGAATGAACTCAGAAGCAATGGCCGCATGCACCAGCAACTTTTCCGCCGCATTGCAAACCGACGGCCGCTGAATTTTCGCGTTCAGCACGATGCGGCTCGCCATTTCGAGATCGGCAGATACGTCCACGAAAATGTGGCAATTTCCCGCGCCGGTTTCGATTACCGGAACGGTGGCGTGTTCGATAACGTGCGAGATCAGTTCCGGCCCGCCGCGAGGAATGACAACATCTACCAGTCCTCGCGCGGTGATGAGTTCCTGCACAGTTTCGCGAGTGCTTGAGTCGAGCAACTCGATCGAGCCGGAAGGCACGCCTGGAATGGCCGCCAGAATTTCCGCGAGCGCGTGATTGCTGCGGGCCGCCTCTTTCCCGCCGCGAAGGACGACCGAATTGCCGGACTTAAACGCGAGCACAGCCGCGTCCACGGTCACGTTGGGTCGCGATTCATAAACAATTCCAACCACGCCCAGAGGCACGCGAATTTTCTTAATATTCAGTCCACTCGGGCGGGTCCTTTCTTCTAACACTTCGCCGATTGGGTCGGGCAGGGCCGCCACGTCCCGCACAGATTGTGCCGTCTCTCTGATTCTCTGCGGAGTGAGCAATAGCCGGTCAAGCAGCGCGCCTGACAAGTGTGCATGCTTCACGTCGACTTCATTCGCTCGAAGGATTTCGGACGCCTCTGATTCCAGCGCGTCCGCCATTTGAAGCAGCAGGCGGTTTTTCTGGTCAGTTGAGAGCTGAGCCAGCGCGATCGCGGCGGCACGCGCGCGTTCCAGTTTTTCGCGAGTAGAAGATGTGATTGTCGCGGTCCCGGCCGTCAGGCCCTCACCTTTCGCGGAGGAAAATGTGTCCCGATTTTTCGCGCCAGCGCCTTCGCAATAGCCTGTGGATCGCGGCCATTCACAATCGCGACGTTCACTCCAGCTTCGCTAGCCATTCTGGCGGCTTTCAATTTCGACCGCATTCCGCCGCGGCCGAGCTTGCCATGGCCGTTGCACAGCGCTTCCATCGCGGGCGTAAGTTTTTGGATGGTGCGTATCAGGTGCGGACGCTTGCCATTCGGCATTAGAAGCCCGTCCACGTCCGTGAGCAGCAGGAGCCAGTCGGCCTTGACCGCAGCAGCCAGCAGCGCGCTTAATTCGTCATTGTCGCCGAAGGCCCCGACCAGCTCGCGGACGGAAACGCTGTCGTTCTCATTCACAATCGGCACCACACCCAATCGCAAGAGCTCGTGCAAAGTGTTCTGAAGATTCTTGTACCGCACCTCAGAGGTGAAGTCGTCACTTGAAAGCAGCAGTTGAGCGACGGTCTTCTTGCCAAAGAACACCTGCTCGTAGGTGTGCATTAGGGCGCTTTGTCCCACGGCCGCACAGGCCTGCATCAGCGGCACGCTCGCGGGACGCTGCTTCAGGCCTAAGTTCGCCATGCCCGAGGCAATCGCGCCCGAGCTCACGATCAGGAATTCATGGTGCGGAAGGTCAAGTTGGTCCACCAGCGAGCGCAATTGTTGCGTGTCAATCCGCCCGCCGGGCGCAATCAGGCTCGTGCCGACCTTGATGACCAGTCGCATAGCTGTTGATCTAATGTAGCAAGCTCAGCGACGGCCGGTATACCAAAAATCATAACCAGCACATCAAAATTTACGATTCAAGCGCTGGCAATTCTTTAACTGTTCGTAGCATAATCAATTCATAAATTCGTTAAACGTTTAAATGAGAGTTACGCATTCTATCCAGGCGCTGGGGAACGAACGCCGGCTGCAAATTCTGGAATGGCTGAAGGACCCGGAGCGGCATTTTCCGCCACAACACGACGGCGACCTCGTCAAAGACGGCGTTTGCGGTTTACTGATTGCGCGCAAGTTGCGCATCAGCCAGCCGGCAGTCACAGAGCACCTGAAGATTCTCTCGCAGGCTGGATTTCTCACAAGCAAACGCATCAAGAAGTGGACGTTTTATAGACGTAACGAACAGGAAATCAAAACGATTAAGCGCGTGATTTCCGAACGCGTGTAATTCACGAGGAGAAGAAAATGAGCACGGCTACGCAATATCCCTATGACACTCGCCTCAACGTTCTTTATCCCAACCTCGAACTCATCGATGAGAAAGCGCTCTCGGATGCCGCGCCGCACAAATGGTACAACCAGACCTTGTGCCAGGTGAACGGCTCCGTGGTCCGAGTGGGCGTGGTCGAGGGCGAATATCACTGGCATAAGCACGATCATGATGATGAGTTTTTTTACGTGGTCGAGGGCAAGTTGCTGATCGATCTTGAGGGCCGGACCGTCGAGCTTGCGCCGCGACAGGGCTTCGTTGTTTCGAAGGGAGTGCTGCACCGCACGCGAGCGCCGCAGCGCACCGTGATGCTCATGGTCGAGAACGCCGGGATTATTCCGACGGGAGACAAATAGTCAGGTGTGCCGGTCGAATAGAATGTTGTGTGCAGCACCGGCGTGACGCAATGCTGAAAGCTGAACCGACCGAGCGTTTTTCCTCGCGCGTGGAGAATTATGTGCGCTTCAGGCCGACCTATCCGCAGCCAGTCATAACTGTGTTGCGCGATGAATGCGGTCTGAAGCCGGAGTCGGTTGTAGCTGACATCGCCTCTGGCACCGGCATATTCACGCGCTTGCTGCTGGAGAACGGCAATCGCGTCTTTGGAGTCGAGCCCAATGAAAAAATGCGCCGCGCCGGGGAAGAATATCTGGCAGCGTATTCGAACTTCACCAGCATTGCCGGAACTGCCGAGGCCACGACACTGCCACGACATTCCGTCGACCTCATCACCTGCGCTCAGGCGGCGCACTGGTTCGATCGGGAGAAAGCGTTGCGCGAATTTCAACGTATCCTGAAGCCGGCGGGGTACCTTGTGCTCATTTGGAACGACCGTCGCGTTGACGGCAGCGGCTTTGCTGAAGATTATGAGCGCCTCGCAGTGAAATACGGCACTGATTACAGCGAAGTCCAGCGGCTTGGGCGGGTGGTCGAGGGCGATGAGTTCTTTGCGCCATTCCGCTGTGCCAAGCGAGTGCTGCCCAACCATCAAGACCTCGATTACGCGGCTCTGGAAGGCAGGCTGCTCTCCTCTTCTTATGCTCCTCAGCCCGGAGAACCTGCGTGCGCGCCGATGCTGGCCGAACTGCGCCGCATTTTTGACGCGCATCAGCGGGGCGGGCACGTACGCATGGAATACGACACCAACATTTATTTCGGCAGGCTTGTTTGAGGCACAGGGAGAACGCAATGGCGACGAATGCGCAGCAGAGAATCTCGCATCACATGGACTCGGAGGAGTTCCGTAAACACGGCTACGCTGTCGTGGACTGGATTGCCGATTATTACAAGCGGATCGAATCCTTTCCCGTGCTCTCGCAAGCCGCGCCGGGACAGATCCGCGCTTCGTTGCCCGCGCAGCCCCCTCAGCAAGGGGAATCGTTTGAGAGCATTCTTCAGGATGTCGAACGTCTCATTCTTCCCGGAATCACGCATTGGCAGTCGCCCAATTTTTTTGCATTCTTTCCCTGCAATGCATCGGGACCTGCAATCCTGGGCGATTTGTTGTCGTCGGGCCTGGGAGTGCAGGGCATGCTCTGGGCCACGAGTCCGGCGTGCACCGAACTCGAAACGCTCGTGCTCGATTGGTTGGTCTCAGCGCTCGGTTTGCCAGAAAAATTCCTCTCGACCAGCACCGGCGGCGGCGTAATTCAGGACACAGCTTCCAGCGCGACCCTCTGCGCAATTTTGACCGCTCGCGAGCGCGCCACTGACTATCATTCCAATCGCGGCGGAATTTCCCAGAATTTATGCGCCTACACTTCCAGTCAAGCCCATTCTTCCGTAGAGAAAGCGATTCAGATCGCGGGTATTGGGCGCGAGAACCTTCGCCTGATCGAGGTGGACGATCAGTTCGCGATGAACGCCGATGCTCTTCACCGAGCTATTGAACAAGACCGCGAAGCTGGCCGCAAGCCATTCTTCGTCTGTGCCACCGTAGGCACGACGTCGTCGAATGCGATCGATCCTGTGCCTCAGATCGGGCGAATCTGCCGCGATTACGGTATCTGGCTGCATGTGGACGCCGCTATGTCCGGAACCGCCGCGCTCTGTTCGGAGTTTCGCCACATTCATGACGGGCTCGAATACGCTGACAGCTACTGCTTCAATCCCCACAAGTGGATGTTCACCAACTTCGATTGTGACTGCTTCTACGTTGCCGATCGCAAGGCGCTGATCCAGACGCTCAGTGTGTTGCCGGAATATTTGCGGAACAAAGCCACAGAATCGGGCGCGGTCATTGACTATCGCGACTGGCAAATTCCTCTGGGGCGGCGCTTTCGATCACTCAAACTATGGTTGGTTCTTCGTCATTATGGAATCGAAGGCCTGCAGTTCCATATTCGCGAGCACGTGCGGCTCGCGCAAGAATTCGCGTCTTGGGTGGAGCAGGACGCGCGCTTCGAACTTGCCGTTCGTCCACCGCTCAACCTCGTATGTTTTCGCCTGAAGGCGGGAGACGATGCAAACCAGCAGCTCATGGACGCATTAAACCGCAGCGGCGAGCTCTACCTCACGCACACCAGGCTGAATGACCGTCTGACTCTGCGTCTCTGCATAGCGCAAACGAATACCGCCGAACGCCACGTGAAGAGAGCCTGGAGACTGATACAGGAAAGAGCTGCGAACGTGCTCTCGGAAGCCCAGCCATAATCTCAGAACTCACGTTGCATCAGATCTTGCGGCGTGCTTCTGCTCAAACTGTCTCGCAAAGGTCTCAGATTGCCCTTTGGGAATGCTCAATGACTTCCACTCGGGGCCGCGGAAATGTTTCGCAAGCAACACAATCTGATTGACGTGGCCTGCGTAATGCAACAACTGGCGCGTGATCGCCTGTAGTACGCTGTGTTCCCGGCCAGCGATAAATACTTTTCGCGTAAGATCGTCGGGCTTGAGCGGAGTGACGGCATCAAGAACGCATTGCCAGCCCTGCTCCCACCACTCCATGACTTCGGCGCGAGACGTGCTGGGAGCGATCTCGAACTCCTGATCGCGGTGGCGGTCAGGCTTTTCTCCATCGCTGGTCAGAAAATCCGTCCAGCGCGAACGCATGTTTCCGGCCATGTGTTTTATGAGCACTGCGATGCTGTTTGCGTCTGGATCAATGAGACGAAATATATCCTGGTCGGAAGTTTGGGCGAGCGCCTCTTCGGTAAGTTTCTTGTAGCTACGAAAGTTGCGGACTGCATCCGCCAAGAATGCAGCACCAATCTCTTCCTGGGACATAGGAACTCCTCTTGCCGTAAGTTCAGCGATTTACTTTGCGGATTTGCACGCCTATGCAGGTGGAGCGGGGGCGCCAGCGTAGAGGTTAAAAACTTCCCGATAGGGTTCGACTGGATAGCCCATTGCTTTCCATCCCGCCAGTCCGCCTCTGAGGAACTTGACTCGAACCAATTGCAGAGACTGAGCCTTCTGCAAAATTGCACGACTCGTCTTGTCGCCCGGACAGGTGCAATAGACCACCGCGTCTTTGTCCTTGGGAATCGTGCCCGGTGTTTTCAAGACATCGTTTGGCGGAATCCGCTGCGCGCCTGGAATGATTTCAGGATAGGCTAACAAATCAAGTGGCTGGCGAACGTCGAACACAAGTGTTTCCTGGTTCGAGGCCATCAATCTGTGGAGCGTCTCTGCTGTGACGCTGTGTCGCTCAATATCCCGCCCAGTCCTTCTGCGTCTTGCCCAAACAATTGCCAATGCCAACAGCACCAAGACGCAAATACCGGTCAGCGCGAACGTCATTTCGTGCTTGCTCCTTAAGGTACAAGATTTCCCTCCGAGGTGCAAAGTTGCAAGGAATTTCTGGCCGGCGAATAAGATCCCAAGACCTTCCTCTGCCGCGCGATTTAGGTTTTAATGGTTGCGGCAAACCCTCAGGAGCGATGCCTCGTGAAAATAGTTCTGGTTTTTATTTTTCTGACAAGTTTGGTTTTTGCACAACCGACTCCGAATGTCGCACAGCAAGACGTCCCGCAAGCGCAGGCCACGTCTGCCGATTTGGCCAACTTGCCGTTTCGCAATCCAGCTCTCCCGGTCGAGGAGCGCGTGAACGATTTGGTATCGCGCATGACGCTCGAAGAGAAAGTTTCGCAGATGATCCATGCTGCGCCGGCCATTCCGCGGCTCGGAATTCCTGAGTACAACTGGTGGAGTGAAGGACTTCACGGGGCCGCTCGCGAAGGTTATGCGACTGTATTCCCGCAGGCGATCGGGATGGCGGCAACTTTCGATCCCGATCTGCTGCACCGGGAAGCGGACGTGATCGCCACTGAATTTCGCGCCAAGTACGAAGAACGGTTGAGAGAAAAAGGTTTCAGCGACTGGTATCACGGCCTGACCGTGTGGTCGCCGAACATTAATATTTTTCGCGATCCGCGTTGGGGACGCGGGCAGGAGACGTATGGCGAAGATCCATTGCTCACTGCGCAAATGGGAACCGCCTACGTTACCGGGCTGCAGGGCAGCGATCCCAGATATCTGAAAGCACTGTCCACTCCGAAACATTTCGCGGTGCATAGCGGACCTGAGCCCACGCGGCACACCGTGGACGTGCAAGTTTCGAATCACGATTTGGAAGACACGTACCTTCCTGCATTTCGCGCGACTGTCACAGCTGGCGCCGGTTCGGTGATGTGCGCCTACAACTCGGTGGATGGCAAGCCGGCCTGCGCACAGCCGATGTTGTTGCAGGAACATCTTCGCGACGCGTGGCACTTTCAGGGATACGTGGTCTCTGATTGCGGGGCTGCCAGCGATGTTTCGCAGGGCCATCATTACACACAAACTATGGAGGAGGGGATGGCCGCGGCCGTGAAAGCAGGTATGGACATCGTCTGCGCCTGGCCGCCGGGACACATGACGGTTGAGGGTTCTGCGTTGCTCAGAGCGGCGCGGCAGGGTCTGGTCTCGAGCGAGGAGATAGATCGCGCGGTTCGCCGCCTGTTTACGGCACGCATGAAGCTCGGCATGTTTGATCCGCAGGAAACGGTGCCGTACTCAAAAATTGCTTCGGCAGAAAACGACACCGAGCCGCATCGCCAACTGGCTCTGACAGCTGCACGCGAATCACTCGTGTTGCTGAAGAATTCCGGGGACCTGCTTCCGCTTAGTGCGAAATACGTTACAAAATACAAAACTATTGCCGTGATCGGCCCGAACGCCGACAGCGTGGACCCGTTGCTCGGCAACTACAACGGAACGCCGTCTCATCCCGTGACCGTGCTGGCTGGCATTCGCCAACGATTTGCTAGCTCCAAAATTCTTTACGCGGAGGGCTCTTCGCTTATCGGCTCTCCGTTGGCAGCGGTTCCGGCGCGGTTCTTGAGAAGCGCTGGCAACCGTCCGGGTTTGACCGCCGAATATTTCAAAGGCACTGGACTTGAAGGCTCACCCGTCATAAGCCGTACGGATCCCGGGATCAACTTCGACTGGCGAGCAGGCGCGGCTCCTGAACTGAAGGAGAATTTTTCAGTGCGCTGGACGGGTACCCTGGTCCCGCCCACAACCGGCGACTACGAAATTGGATTCACCGCTGTCGATTCCTTCCGCATTTCGCTGGAGAATCAGTTGATCGGCCAATCTGGGTCCAGCGACACCAGCAAGACGCGAGTCAAAACGGTTCACCTGCAGGCGGGCCACGGCTACGCGCTCACCATCGAATGTTCTCAGGTAGGTCCGTCAGGATCGGCGAGACTCGTCTGGCGGGAACCTAATGCGAAAAAGGATTATGCATCTGCTGTGAGGCAAGCGGATGTGATCATCGCTGTTTTGGGGCTCGCAGGCGAACTCGAAGGCGAAGAAATGCCAATTAGCGTTGAAGGCTTTTCCGGCGGCGACCGCACCAGTCTTGACCTTCCCCGCGCGCAGGAACAATTGCTTGAGGATCTGGTCGCCAGCGGCAAGCCCGTAGTTCTGGTGCTGATGAACGGAAGCGCGCTCGCCGTCAACTGGGCCGATCAGCACGTCAAAGCAATTCTGGAAGCTTGGTACCCCGGCGAAGAAGGCGGCACAGCCGTCGCCCAGGCGCTGGCTGGAGACTTTTCGCCATCTGGAAAACTGCCGCTAACTTTTTATAAATCTGTTGAGCAATTGCCCGCGTTCGACGACTACAACATGAGCCATCGCACGTATCGTTACTTCGCTGGCCAGCCGCTGTATCCGTTTGGCTACGGATTGAGCTATACGCAATTCGAGTACAGCAATCTGAATTTCGACAAGAGTTCTCTCGAAGCCAGTGACGATTTAACCTTGAGAGTTGATGTGAAGAATTCCGGCAACGTGGCAAGCGATGAAGTGGTCGAAGTGTATCTCACGCACGCGGCCGTTGAGGGCGCGCCCATTCGTTCGCTGGCCGGATTTCGTCGGGTTCACATTGAGGCTGGCCAAACGCAGCCGGTGCGGATCGAAATTCCCAACCGCAACCTGAGTGTTGTCGATGCCGACGGAGCCAGGAAAATCGTTCCCGGCGAGCTGCAAGTCTGGGTGGGCGGAGGCCAGCCTGTCGGTCGAGAAGGTTTGCCGAAGACAGCGGGCATTTCCGGATCGGTGACGATCGAGGGCGAAGCCGTGCTGCCGAAATAGTTCAATGTGCAAACCGTCGCCGCTTAAATCTCTAGTTCCAGCGTGATAAACTCAAATTCCTACTCAAACACAGAAGGGAAGTTTGTGCGCGCAGAAACCCGTCGTTCACTCAAAACCGATCGCTTCAGTAAGGCCACACTGCAAGCGGCCGAGCAGACTGTCCATTGGACGGTCGAGCACCGAAACAAAATAATCGTTGCCGCCGTCGTGGTCGTTGTCGTGGTCGCCGCTGTTCTTGGCGGCTGGTATTACCTGCAGCAGCAGGACGAAAAGGCCAGCGTTGATTTCAGCAAGGCGGTTCAGACCGCGGACAGTCCGATCCGGCCTGCAGGAATGCCGCCGCAACCCGACTATCCCAGTTTCGCTTCTTCGAAGGAACGGGCGACGGAAGCGCACAAAGAATTTCAAGCGATTGTGGACAAATATCCTCACACCCATGCCGCTGACTTCGCGCGCTACTTTCTCGGGGTGACTTCGGCGGACCTCGGCGACAACGTCTCTGCAGAACGTGAGTTGAAGACCGTTGCCGGGTATTACAACGCCGATCTATCCGCGTTGGCCAAACTGGCGCTGGCTTCGGTGTACCGCAATACGAACCGGACCAAGGACGCGGTCGAGATTTACAAGCAGTTGATTGCGAAACCGGAGCAGACGGTAGGGAAGTCCACTGCGCAGGTCCAGCTCGCCGAAACCTACCAGAATGCCGGCATGACTGCAGAAGCCAGGAAACAATACGAGCAGATTCAGAAAGACGCCCCCCAGAGCGAGGCCGCGCAGTTGGCTTCCGCGAAGCTCCAGGAAATGAAATAGCGGTCACCCGTCACGGTGAACTTCTCTGTGTTTCCCTCTGTGTAACTCAGTGTCCTCTGTGGTTCAGGTTTTTCTGGCTTTAGCGTTTGAGAATTACGAGGAACCAGATTTCCCGCCGTGTCCCAAAATCTCGAGGGCGAGCGGGCCCGGACCGTAGCAGAGCAGCGTGAGCGCGATCGCCGCCAGCGACAGGGGAAACTCGTATCCGTGCTGGGCGAGCAGGCCATTCCTCCAGTGCACTTTCCAGATCGCAACCAGCATGTCAATGAGAATTGCCGCGGAGGCGAAGCGGGTGAAGAGTCCCAGCAAAACCAGAATGCCGCCAAAGAACTCGGCCAAGGCCGACGGAATAGCCAGAAATCCTGGCAGGCCGAGTTTCTGGACGTTGTGCCAGTGCTCCATAAATCCGCCACCGAACACTTTGTGATATCCGTGGCCAATCATGATGGCGCCGAGCACAATGCGAAGGATGAGCAGCGCGAGCGGTTGCAGACGGTCCAGGTAGCGCAAGAAGCCTCCAGGTTCAAAGAATATCGCAATGTGGAGAATGCAGAAGTCAGAATGCAGAAGTCAGAATTTAAGATCGTGAAAGCGGCAGCGGGGAAAACAGAGAAAAACCAAACTACGTCTGGGGCATTGAAATGTGTTCATGCACGATTTTCAGTTCCACATTCCCGTCCCGCTCGAACACGTGGGTCAAGCGCGCGCCAGACAGGTGCTCCTCCCGGCGCTGATTCACGGTTCCTTCGATTGGAATCCGATGTGCATGAAGTTGTAGGGTATAAAACGCAACCGCGGCGTTGTCGCCTAAAGGCAAAACCTCGACGTCCGCAACCCGAATGCGAAGCTTGGTGCCCTTGGCCAGATATTCGCGGTGCCGCTGCATGGAAACGATGCAGGCTCTCTCAATTCGCTTGGACGAAGATGTAAAAAGCATTGCGGCGTGGACGTAAAAAGCCTGCTGCTGGTCAGCATCCTTGGCTGTACAGGCGTACCAGTACTGTTGCACCGCCGCTTCCACCTCTTGCGTGGTGAGTGGGAACATACCCCGGAAAGATCACTCTCCGTTGTCATCGTCGGTTGGCACTCGAAACTAGAGGCCAGGCTGTCAACAGTTTCCGCCTCTTGTACACGAACCTTAGTACCGTTCATTGACCTTCGGTTATCACTTGGCTGGGTATTGACGCATCTTCCGAGTCACTACCACTACGTATGGGCATTATTCGGCTATATAGCCCAAGCTATTGAATACACCTGCAACTGCTCTGAATTCATTTTCCAGAAAACAGGCATAAAACCGGGCAAAACACGGAGATTCGGCTTGACCTGGCCTTATCCCCGGTTGATATATGCTCAGTCCACCTAAATTCGCTCGAAGCACGATTGTGAGCGGATTCTTCTCCCAATGATGTCCTGCAAGGTGGGCATGGCAGGACAGAAAAATCTGTGGAAAG
>Ga0209580_10000994_pt1 | contig 13682 bp, 14 predicted proteins | sample Coa_R1_5_FD_187153 | JGI IMG/M metagenome (GOLD analysis project Ga0209580, IMG submission 187153) | Surface soil microbial communities from Centralia Pennsylvania, which are recovering from an underground coalmine fire - Coalmine... | ecosystem: Environmental > Terrestrial > Soil >...
ACTGACAGAGACTCTCGAAATCCTCTTCACTGCGGCTGCCTTGGACTTTGCCTTAGCCGCTTTGCAAAAAGCAGAGCTTCGCCTGTGGGCAATATGCGGGGCCTGCTGCGGCGCAGCCATTCTGCTTCGCCCAGATGGAGCGCTGCTGCTGATCGCAATCACGGCTTACCTGACCTGGAAGGCTGTTTTTCGCAAGAAAACGCCCACCGCGCTTCCACCAAAGTATTTTTTGCAAGCTGCTTTGCTCGTCGTCCTCGTCGCAGTCCTGCCGCTTGTCCCGTGGACTCTGAGAAATTGGCGCACGTTTCATCGCTTTCAACCGCTGGCCCCTCGTTATGCGAATGAAGAAGACGAGTTCGTGCCGATGGGCTTCAATCGCTGGGTCAAGACATGGATCGCCGACTACACCTCTGTCGAAGAGATCTACTGGCAGGTTCCCGGAAGCCCCATCAACGCGCTGCAGCTTCCATCGCGAGCTTTCGACAGTCCGCTGCAGCGCGATCAGACCATCCAGGTGATCTCCGACTACAACGATGAGCTGCATATCTCCCCGGAACTCGATCAACGCTTTGCCGCTCTTGCTTCGGAACGCATTCCGGCCCATCCTCTCCGCTATTACCTGGAGTTGCCCGTACTTCGTATTCTCGACATGTGGCTTCGTCCCAGAACGGAGATGCTGCCGAGCGACAGCCGTTGGTGGGAGTTTAACGACGAGCCAAAGTGGTCGGCACTGGCCATTTCATTCGGCGTTCTTAATCTCGCATATTTGCTGTTCGCCTTGGCGGGCTGGCTTCGGTGGCGAGCCGTGGAATGGCTGGGCCTACTGGCATTACTCGTCGTGCTGCGGTCGGCCTTTTTAGGAACGCTGGAGAATCCCGAACCCCGCTACACGCTGGAGATGTACCCAATCGTAATTGTGTTAGCAGCGGCCGCCATCGCGCGAACGGGCCGGACCAACCCTGAGACGAAGCTCTAACGCAACGGCGAATCGCTCATGCGAAATTTTGTGCGCACGTGCTCGGAGAGCAACTCGATCGCATTTCGGTTCACAATCGGATCGCTCTGTGCCAGATACCTCATAGCCTCAACCAGAATTTTCTGCCCATCGACATAACGAGGGTCGGACGTGCGCTCGCGCGCCGTTTTGCGGGTCATATCTGGAGGGACGGGAATGGTAAATACCTTGGCCATGTTTCTCCGGGTTCGGATGGGCTAGATTTGACTGAAGTTGGATGACGCTTTTCGAGTATAACGCTGCACTTGGTTTTCTGCAGCTGGAATTTTCACAGTCGTGGGATGCTATGCTGCTGATTATTAATGAGTTACGGTCTTTGCATTGCCGGATGTTTTCAACTTAAACACGTTCTTGGGAAGACCCCTGTTGAGTTTGATATTCGAGTAGTCCGCGAGCCGATAGTCGTCGCCCTGCTGAAAGAGCTGTTGCCGGCGAGATATGCCTTGAGGATCAATCCACAGATTGATCTTGGGAAAACGGCTTTTGATGCTGTCAGAGGTTGGAACCAGCTCAAGCTCGTCAGTCTCGACTCCGTCGATCTTTTCCTGCCCGGCATATGAAAGCTCGAACGATTTGTGCAGGTCTGCCCCACTGCTGCCGAAGCCCAGTACGAGAAAGGTCTCCACCTCTTCGCGGTGCGCGCTGGCATCATAAACATCGACTTGGCCGGTGCCCGGGGTGTAAACCTGCACCTTGCCGTTAGCAAAAACGATCTGCCTTGCCGAGGGCGGCTGAAGCTCCACCGTCATTTCAATATCTTTACCGGACCGGCGAAAATATATCTTCCCCTTGTCGGTTAAGTTTTGTTCCGCAACGCTGTTGTAGGTGGTCCAAATCAGGTCGGCCTGGGCGTTATGGAAATCGGCCGCCGTCTGGTCCATTCGCCGCAGGACTTTTTCTAGCGCATCCTTGCTCGACTCGGCTTTACTCGACTCGGCTTTACTCTGCTCGGCTTTAGCGGGTTCAGCTTGTTTTGTCAGCGCCAGAGCAGTGATCTGGGCGTAGAGAATTAAGACCAGCAGCACAAGTTTCATGAAGACTTTTTGAGTTCTCATTGGCTTGGTGAACTGCTATTGCTTCTCCGCCCAGACTTTGTACGTGAGCACGTGCCCTTTGCGATCTGTCTGCGCCTCATAGCGAGTAATGGCGACCTCGCCCGATATCGGTTCGATTACGCGTAGCAGCTGGGCGCGCACGGCAGAGTCGCTTCCCTCCTGCACCGCTTTTGCATCCACCTGGTAGACCAGCCCACCGTTGCCGTCTGGACTCACGACAACGCCAGTCGAGCCCGGATTGCGTTCCACCGGACGATCGTTGAAGTTGATCACCCGAGGGGAAAAAAAGACAAATAGCAGAATCAGCGTGACCATAACGTCGTACTGCACGGTCCCACGCTCATGCGACCACAGAATGAACCCGCGAACGGTGCGCCAGACGCTCGCCACCGGCACCGACGGTGCCTGGGTTTCGGCCTGATTCAACTGCATTGGATCTGCTTTGATAACCCGACCTCTTTGCCGGAAAACAACTGCCATTCGCAACCTGCGACGATTGCCGTCTTCACAGTGTAGATCGTTTTCACCCGTTTCGAGTGGCCTTTTAAAGCTTTCTGGGCAGGATTCGGTCAGTTCCCATATATGGCCGCAGGACCTCGGGGACAACTACGCTGCCATCCGCCTGCTGGTAGTTCTCCAGGATCGCCAGCCAGGTACGGCCAACCGCCAGCCCACTGCCATTTAAGGTGTGCACAAATTCTGATTTTGACTTTCCTTCCCGGCGAAAACGAATGTTCGCCCGGCGCGCCTGAAAAGCTTCGAAGTTCGAACAGGACGAAATCTCGCGATAGAGTTGCTGCCCCGGCAGCCAGACCTCCAAGTCGTAAGTCTTGGCCGAAGAGAAACCCATGTCCGCGGTGCACAAGACCATCACGCGGTAGGGCAGCCCAAGCTCCTGCAGGATTTCTTCAGCATCATGCGTCAGCTTCTCAAGCTGCTCGTAGGAATCCTCGGGGCGCGAGAACTTCACCAGTTCGACTTTCTGGAACTGATGCTGGCGAACGATCCCGCGCACATCCTTTCCATAAGATCCAGCCTCGCTGCGGAAGCACGGAGTGTACGCGGTCAATGAAATCGGCAGCTTAGCATAGTCGAGAACTTCGTCACGAAATAAGTTTGTGACCGGAACCTCAGCCGTCGGCACCAGCCATAAATCTTTGTCCCCGTGCGGAACCCGAAATAAATCCGACGCAAATTTCGGCAACTGGCCTGTGCCATACATTGATTCAGAATTAACCAAGTATGGGGGGAGCACCTCGGTATAACCGTGTTCGCGAGTGTGCACTTCGAGCATGAAGTTCGCCAGCGCGCGTTCCAGGCGGGCCCCCGCGTCCCAATAGACAGCGAACCTCGCGCCGGAAAGCTTCGCCGCGCGCTCCAGATCAAGAATCCCCAACTTCTCGCCCAACTCCCAATGCGGTTTCGGGGTGAAGTCAAATTGAGAGGGCGTTCCCCAGCGCCTCACCTCCACGTTTTGATCCGACGATTTGCCGACGGGTACAGACTCATGAGGAAAATTTGGAATTCCCACCAGAACTTCGCTGAGGCGTGTGTCGTATTCTTCCGCGGCTTTTTCCAACTCCTGGATTTGCACGCGCATGTCTTTGGTTTCGGCAATGCGAGTACTGGCATCCTGCCCTGATTTTTTCAAACCTGCGATCTCTTCCGAAAGGCGATTGCGATGTGCCTTCAGAGTTTCCGCGGCGTTGATCGCCTGCCTTCTTTGTGCGTCAACCGTTCGGAAATCTTTCAGCACCACATCCGGATTCATGCCGCGATTACGCAGCATCTCCTCGATTCTTGGAATATTGTCGCGAACAAAACTCAGCTCGAGCATGGAAGGAATAATGTAATGGAATTAAGCGGGGTTTGCACGTGCCCGGCGCAACTGGTCCGCTCTTTGACGACTTCATCGGAACCAGAGCGACCAAACCACGTCCACGCCAGTGTGAGTAACAATGGCGGCAAAGATTTGCCGGTGCTCGCGCCACGCCCTCCCATAAAAGACGCCGGCAATACTTGCAAGCAAGACGTATCTCCAATTGAAAGTCGCGCCGTGGTTAAAGTGTGAGAGCCCGAAGAGAAGCGCGGCAACTAGTAGTGCGGCGGTTTTGCCGATTCGTGTCTCCAGCAAGTTCTGCAGGATCGAGCGAAAGAAGAGCTCCTCGGGAAGAGCGATGAGCAAAAATGTGATCAGCACTCCGGCGACGACGTTGCGCGCCGCCGGAAGTGCCGCGTGAAAGTGAATAAAGCCGGTCAGTTCCCCAAAAATCAATGCAATCGGCACATAAAAGGCCCACTCGCGCGCGCCCGTGATCAGGGCAAGTCGAGTCGGCTCCAGACTGTACCCGGTTCCTTCCAGCCTGCGGACGACGAAAAAGCAATAAAGAACAAGGTCTGCGAGGAACAGCTTCGGAAACACTGCCAGTGCAGGGTACGGCCAGGACGGCTGCAGCCATCGCAGAAAATATGCCGCAGCCACGATTGCCAGCACCGCGATATCTCGCCATGTCAACTCTCGTGGAAGGTGTGGCAACTCCAGGAAGGCAGCGAGTAAGATCGGAAACGCGACCGCGATCAGGGCGCCTCGCCACTCGAAATCCGGCGTCCCCAGCGCGAATACAAAATAGGGTAACGCCAGAAAGCCGGCGCCAAGGATTCTCGACCACGGGGGAATCGCCTTTAGCGGCTCGGCTAATCCAAATCCAAAAAACCACAACGGAGCCAGCAACAGCGCAGAACTCGCAAACGCTCGCGGGATGCGGATTTGTGTGAGCGCCAGGTGCGCTGATCGATGGAATCCGAACCAAAGCGCCAGCAAGATCGCGCAATAGACGAAAGCAGCGACAGTGAGACGTGCAGCTTTCAGGATCCCTCCTCGAACAGATTGTATTCGCGCGCTTTTTCTCCCGTGTAAACTAACATCGCAAATGCCTTCCCCCAGACAGCACCGCGCCGGAGGCCTGCGTGCCTCCTGACCTCCGGGTAAGTTTTGCCGGCATCGAACTGAAGAACCCGGTTATTGCGGCCAGCGGGACCTTCGGCTATGGCATCGAGTTCGAAGATGTTGTGCATCTGGACCGGCTGGGTGGCTTCGTCGTCAAAGGCCTCTCACGCGAGCCGATCATCGGAAACCCGCCGCCCCGGCTCTATGAGACGGCAGCCGGAATGCTCAATGCGATCGGCCTGCAGAACATTGGCGCACGATCTTTCATTGATGAGAAGCTGCCCAAACTTCGCGAGATCAAAAACGCGGTGGTGATTGCCAATGTTTTCGGCTACACGCGTGAAGACTACGAGCACACTATACAAATTCTGAATGAAGGCGAAGGCATTGCGGCTTACGAATTGAATGTTTCCTGTCCCAACACTCAGCATGGAGGTATACAGTTCGGCAGCGATCCGCGCACTTTGGACGAGGTGGTCACCACCGCGAAACGCTATGCGCAGCGTCCGCTGATCGTGAAACTTTCGCCCAACGTGACCAGCATCGGCCAAATGGCACACGTGGCGCAAGAAGCCGGGGCAGACGCGATCTCGCTGGTCAACACCTTCATCGCAATGTCCATCGACGTGGAAACCCGCAAGCCGCGCATTGCCAATGTCACTGCCGGGTTATCCGGCCCGGCCATCAAGCCGATCGCCGTACGGATGGTTTATGAAGCTTCGAAGTCGGTGCAGATTCCAGTGATCGGACTAGGCGGCATTTCGACCGCCGCTGACGTAGTCGAGTTCATGCTGGCGGGAGCGACTGCGGTGCAGGTTGGCACTTCGAGCTTTTGGGACCCGCGCGCTACGGAGAAGATAGTCGCGGAACTGGAGCGCTGGTGCACGGAACACGAGGTCAGCCGGATCGCCGAGCTGACCGGGGCAATGCAGGTTTAGGCGTCCCCGAAAAACGTAACCACAGAGGGCACGGAGTTTCACAGAGGAATAACCCAGAGGAAACACACGCGGCGAACCTAAGCAGGAATCAGCGACGCGCAGTTCACCGCCTCGCTACTTTTCGCGGCGACGGGCATCCAATCAACGATACCAAACCACGGAGTCTAGCAATGGCTAAAGCAACATTTGCGGCTGGATGTTTTTGGGGAGTGGAAGCAACGTTCCGCCAGATTCCCGGAGTGACGGGAACGCGGGTCGGATACACCGGCGGTGATCTCCAGAATCCCACCTACAAGGACGTGTGCACCGACCGCACCGGCCACGCCGAAGCGGTGGAAGTGGATTACGATCCAGGCAAAGTTTCCTATGAAGAATTAATGAACGTGTTCTGGGAGAACCACGATCCTACCCAGCTCAACCGCCAGGGACCGGATTTCGGCACTCAATACCGCTCTGCAATCTTCTATCACTCGCCGGAGCAAGAGCAGGCCGCGCGCGCTTCCAAGGCGAATCTGGAAAAGTCAGGACACTACAACCGCCCGATTGTCACGCAGATTGTCCCCGCAACGACTTTTTATGAGGCTGAGGATTATCACCAGCAGTATCTGGAAAAACGCGGCTTGGCGACCTGCCACATTAAAGCCTAGTGGGCTTGCTCTATCCGGCGCGGGGTGGAGAACACGATCAGTGCAAATCCTGCAATGAAGAACGGCAAGACCTGTTTGAACGTGAAGCCCAGAAAGTGCAACACGACTCCGAAAAGCGCAACTGCGTCACTGAGGCACCACGTGACTAGATAGCCGGTTCGCCAGCGTTGAAGAGCAATTGCATCTTCAGGTTGGGAGACCAGAACTTCTTCAGCTTTAACGACGAAGACCCGTCTCAAGACAAACATTACCAGTACCTCTGCGACCGCGACGGCGGTGATTATGCGAAAGAGCCGCGGATCTGCGGGCACATTGGACGGCAGCGTCCTCACCATCCAGGCATAGATCACAATGCTCGCAAGAAAGGCACCTCGAACAATCTGCAGCACTCTCCGAGAAGATTCCACGAGCACAATTGTGCCTGAATCGGGTCTAAATACTTAGAGGGAAGCCGTCGCAGGTTCCGTACTGAGCAATAGGGAAGAGTTGCTTACGATCCCGTCAGCTTCATCCTTAATTCTTCTGGAAGGCGCTCGCGAATTTCTGCGGGAAGGCGGTCATGCACGTGGCGTGCGCCTGTTCTGGCAGCATCCACCATCACTATCGGCGCTGGCGTCGCCACCGCCACTATCAGCCAGATCAGCGCCGACAGCGCGAATCCGCCTAGGGCGATCAGCTCCAGAATCAGGCTGTGGCGCGGCGCGAAATGGTGGATCACGCCAAACGCCAGGAGAAACACCCCCGCGGAAACTGAGGCAAGCGCGATCAGGGAAACGTCAATGATCCTATGGAGCCGCTGCCGGGAGCGGCATTGTTCGCATGCGGCAAAGTGCGCCTCGTAATCGCCGCGCATCTCTGGCGCCAGGCTGGAAATGTCGTAGCGCCAGCCAGCCAGAATTTTGCCGACTACCGGATCAACACATGCGCTCATAAACTACAGGCGAATAGACTCGGTGGGCGCGTCCTGAGCGGCCAGCATCAGCCGGTTTTGCAGCAGCGTTCGTTGCGGCCCCAACGCCGTTTCCGCCGCCTGCCTGGCAATCTCCGGATGGTTATTCTGCTCCGACAGGTGCGCCAATACTATGTAAGATGCACCTTTATCATAGTCTTTCGCAAAGAATTGAGCGAGAGACTCATTCGACAGGTGACCCACCCGGCTCATGACCCGCTGCTTGACCGACCAGGGATAGGGACCCACTCGCAACATCTCCAGATCATGGTTTGATTCGATCATCAGCACATCGCATTTACGGAGGTGATCGCAAACGCTGGCCGGCATGTAGCCGAGGTCGGTAGCGATAGCGATCTTTGTCCCTTCCGCGCGGAAGGTGAACCCAACCGGATCGGCGGCATCGTGCGGAATAGTGAACGGAGTTACGGTGACGTCGCCAACTTGAAACGAGCGCCCGGAGGAGAAGACCTCCAGCTTCGCAAGGTTGGGCAGCTCGCCGGCATCATCACGCAGCGACCGCGCCCAGGCGTGATGCGTTGCTCCAGTCATGAACACCGGCACATCGAGCTTTTTGGCAAGCGTCGCTAAGCCATAAACGTGGTCGGAATGCTCATGGCTGATGAGAATGGCAGAGATGCTGCGCGGATCGAGGCTGACTGCTTTAAGGCGTTTGAAAGTCTCGCGGCAGGAAATGCCCGCATCAACCAGGATGCGCGCCTTCGAGCTTTCCACCACCGCGGTATTTCCGCGGCTGCCGCTGGCCAGCACCGAGACACAAACTCCCATGTTCCGCAGCATACATTCGTTGACTGTGGAAGCGGGAGTAACTTTTGGGTTAAGCCGCTACTTTCGAGCAAAGTTCGCGGGAACTCGTGCCTAGTGTGGACGAAAAAGCTCGTCCACGCCCCGGCGTCCGAGCACGCCCGCATAAGCGCCAACCATGCCCGTGGCTAGAGAAAGCACTGATTCCCATATCTGGGCACGGTCTGACTGCTGATTCAGCGCGAGATACGCCCCCAGCCTAAACATGGGCACGCAAATCCCCACGATCACGGCCCATTGCCACGCTCGTCGCGGACGGACAAAGCCCAGCACCATGGTTGCAATCATCACGAAAATGGCTGTGACCAGCAGATCGTTCAAGGTGATCTCGAGGATCCCGGCTGCCAGTCCCAGCAACACTGCAAGAACATAGATGAAGATGCCGGCCGCTCGAGTCATGCGTATTTATAGAATCCCTGGCCAGATTTCTTTCCGAGCCGTCCGGCGTCCACCATTTTGATCAGCAGCGGGCACGGACGATATTTCGGATCTCCCAGGCCGGCTAGCAGCACCCGCATTATATCCAGGCAAACATCGAGGCCAATGAAGTCCGCGAGCGCCAACGGCCCCATGGGATGCGCCATGCCCAGCTTGAAGACTTCGTCCACCGCTTCCGGCGTTGCCACGCCTTCCATTACCGCGTACATGGCTTCATTGAGCAGCGGCATGAGCACGCGATTGGAGACGAAGCCCGGTGCGTCGTTCACTTCCACCGGAGTTTTCTCAAGTTTGACAGCCAGCTCGTGCACAGTCTGAAAAGTATCCTGGGAGGTTGCCAACCCGCGCACGATTTCAACCAGCTTCATCACCGGAACCGGATTGAAAAAATGCATGCCGATGACTTTCTCCGGACGCGAGGTTGCGGCCGCAAGTTTCGTGATGGAGATCGAAGACGTGTTGGAAGCAAGAATCACCTCCGGGCGGCAGAGGCGGTCCATTTCCCGGAAAAGCTCTGACTTGATCTCAAATTTCTCCGAGGCCGCTTCCACAATGAAGTCGCAGCTTGCCAGGGTGGAGCGATCGATCGTGGTGATGATCCGCTGCAGCGTCTCCGATTTTTGAGCTTCGCTGATTTTGCCCTTCGCCAGCTCCCGATCCAGGTTTTTGCCGATGGTTGCCAGCGCACGATCGAGGAATTTGTGCTCAACGTCGCACAAAGTTACGTGATATCCACTTCGCGCAAACACGTGCGCGATGCCGTTGCCCATGGTGCCCGCGCCAATAACACCAACTTTCTGAATCCCCATAAGGGTTGCTCCGTTCGATGAAAAACACTCGGCGAAAAACAGACGAGTCTATCACTCATAGCGTGCTCCGACCTCGAAACTTTGCTCCGCGCAACGGGTTCAACCATGCTGAGTGCAGTCGGGGAAAAAGGATCTGACCGAACGCCCCGCAGGAGGACTTATGGCACGAAATCTGACTTTGGCCGCACTGGCATTCGCCATGTTTGCCGGCACCCTGGGGTACGCCGCCGCCCAGGACGGCCGCTACTCTGATCGCGACGACTATCGCTATGACCGTGACTACGATCATGATCGTTCTCGGCACGATTTCAGCGAAAGGGCGCAGAGGGCGGGCGACATCGGATACCAGGACGGAATGCAGGTGGCGCGGGAGGACTCCTGGCACGGCAAGCCATTCAATCCCTACCCTCGCGGCCGCTACCGCTCGGGCCGCGGCTATCGCAATGAGTTTGGAGATCGGCATGAATACGTAGAGCAGTATTCGCGCGCTTATCACGAAGGCTACGAGCGCGGGTATCAGAACAACAACGATCGGGGTTATTACAGGTAAGCGTTGGTCGAGGGGCAAAAGGCCGCTGGGTTTCAGACCGGCGGCCTTTCTTATTTGTGAGATTCGGCTTTATTCTGTGCTGAGGGTTTCCTGGATTGCCAGCTTCTCGCCTTCCTGAATATTGATTACGCGGTGCAAGCCTTTGTATCCCGACATGGTGATATCGAGAACGTATGTTCCTGGATTGAGATAAAAATCAAAGGGCGTGGTCTTATCCAGCACGCGGTTATTGAGCATTATCTGCGCGCCTTTAGGCTGGGTCTTAATGCTCACGATGCCCATGCCTGCAGTGTCGCCGCCGCGCCCAAAAACTTTTTTGAATTTTCCCCCTGCGGCGCGGATGTCATCAGTATTTCCCAAATGCGCAAGCGTCAGATTCACACTCGCAGCTTGCCCGGTCTCGACGTTCACCGAACTACTCTGTTCGAGATAGCCCGCTCTTTGCAAGGTGATGGTATGGCTGCCCGACCTGCTCAAAGTGAGCTGCGAAGGAGTAAGTTTGCCGGTATCTTTGCCGTCCAGCAGAATCACTGCGCCCGCAGGCGTACTTGCGACCGAAAGGCTGGCGCCCAGCGAGGCCAACTCGATTGACATCGAAGAGTTCGCGCCCGACAACATCGCCAGGTTGCGGCTTGCGGGAGAATATCCCGCTTTGGTGGCTGTGACCGTATGATGCCCGGGCGCAATGCCGGTCAGCGTGCACGGAGTCTGACAGAGAGCGCTGCCATCAAACGAAATCTGCGCACCCGCTGGAGTCGAAGATATGGAGAGCTGCGCAGGAACCACTGCGGGCACAGCACGCGCTGCTCGCCTACCTCGGGCGTGTTTCGCAGGAGCGACGCTTGCCGGCTCGGCCACTTGTGACTGATCGGCTTCCGGCTGAGTCGTGTCGGGCGTTTCCGTTTGAGGCGCCGCAGCAGGTTCTTGCGCAGCTGGGGCAGGCTCTTGCGCGACGGGCGCAGGCTCCTCCTTGGTCGTAGGAAGTACCGGCGTGAGATCCACCGCGGCCCGCGTATCCCGGTCCTCCATGTAGTTGTACAAAGTCATTCCGGCAATGTAGAGCGCAATCAAAAATACGGCAGCGCTAACGCCATATAAATATAATTTCGGCGGGGTGCGGCGAATTGCGTTTACCGCCCGCTGCGCGGCTTCACGGACCTGAACTTTGGGCTTCGCAGCGGCCACTTTCTTCACCGGGGCCGCTTCCACGAACTCAGGCTGCTCATCCGCGGCGGGTGGCGGCGGCGGAGCCACATAAACTTCCTTCAGCGGCGGTAGTTCGCTGATTTCAGAGAAGCTTTGCGGCGCAGCGTCGGCGTCTGCCGTCTCGGCCATCATCGGATCCACTGCAAAACTGCGGGTCGATTTCGCCGGAGCCGGCGCTGCTGCGGCTGAACTCTTCGGAACCGCAACTTTGGAAGTTGCTGCGCCGGCGCCAGCGGCCGCAGTCGCGGATTTTGGCGCAACTTTCGCGGACGTTGGAGCAGGAGTCGGCGTCACAGCATTCGCGCCAGCCTTGCACTGCTCAAGGTCATGTACAAGCTCTTGTCCAGATTGATAGCGCTCGTCCGGCGACTTGGCAATCGCTTTCATGATCAAGTTGCTGAGCGCTGGATTCAGGTTTGCTTTGAGACGGTGCGGTAATGGCGGCGTGCTTTCTAAAATTGCCGTCCGAACTTGGTCGGGCGTCTCTCCCGCAAACGCTTTTTGCTCGGTGGCCATTTCATACAAAATGGCTCCCAGACTGAACAATGCCGAGCGTTGGTCACAGCCTTCTCCGCGCAACTGCTCGGGCGACGCATAATGCAGTACCTCGGGAACGGCTCCGGAAAGCTCCATGGCCTGCGAATTCATGGTGGAAGTTCCGAAGGCAAGAATCTTGACCATGCCGTCCCACTGCACCATGATCTTCGCCGGCTCCAGCGACTGATGCACAACCTTGTGCACCTGAGCGTGATCGAGGGCATGGCAAACCTGGCGCGCGATGTCCTGCAGGTCCCAGATCGAAAAGCCGTCGTGCCGCGCAAGTGTGGTCGCAACCGAGTTGCCCTGCACGTATTCCATCGCCGCCAGCAAAAGATTGCCTTCGTCGCCGACGCCGTAGAGCCCGGCAATGTTGTGGCTGCTGAGCGCCTTGGCTTGCTCAGCTTCTTCGAATACTTGTTTCATAAAGCCGGCGCGATCTTTCACCCGGCCAAGGTCAACAGCTTTCAGAGCGACCGTTTGCTGGCTCTCGGTGTCGAGTGCCTTATAGACGGTCGCAAAGGGTGATTGCGCCAGCTGGCTCGCGATTTCGAAACGTCCAATTCTCTCTGCCATTTGCGGTCTACCTGCCTGGACTCCTGCGTAGCTTGGAACGCCAGGAGCTACAACTCTGCTAATCATAAGTTGTTAGGCCGCTGGGGCGGGAATTACCGAAGTAAGCGGTCCTAGTAGGCTAAATCCTTGTCTTTCCTATGTTTCTGCCCGGCTGGAATGGCTGGCGAGCAGACAAAGTTGTGACAATTGCCAGTTTGACCATGAACCGAGTGTTCGCTGCGGACGTAACAAAGAATGCGCGGCGTTCTTGCGTGAGCTGAAGGGCGACCTGACAAATGTCAACTTTATCGGCTGACGATCAGCACTGGCGGGTTAAAGCCGCATGAATCATTCTAGAGATGGTTGTTGGTTGGGTGCTGATCGGCTATGCTGAGAGCCTACTTTCCAGGCTTTCTGTTCAAGCTGCTGTTATTCTCCCGGAGTTTGAAGATGACCTTGATCCGGTTCGTTCGCAAAAACGCATTTCGCAACAAACGCCGCAGCATTCTTACGATCCTGAGTATTGCCTTCCCGCTGCTACTGCTCTCATTTCTGATGTCGATCTGGCGGGCATTCTACGGCGACGACCTGCGCTCGGCACAATCCAACCAGCGCTTGATCACTCGGCATAAGGTTTCGCTTGCTAATTTGATTCCCGCCTATTACCGCGACAAGATTCGCCACATCCCCGGCGTTGCCCACGTAGTGCCGATGAACTGGTTTGGAGGAATCTATAAAGATCAGACACCACAGAATTTCTTTGCTCGCTTCGGGACCGATCCCGACGAATTCTTCGACATTTATCCAGAGTTGTCCATTCCCAAAGATCAAGAAGAGGCATGGAAGAAAGACCGAGCGGGCTGTGTCGCGGACATAGCTCTGGCGCAGAAGTATGGTTGGAAGGTCGGCGATCGGATTGTGCTGCAAGGTGATATCTACCCAATTCGCCTTGAACTGACACTGCGCGGAATTTTCACTCCCCAGCTTCCGAACAATTCACTTTACTTCAATGAGAAGTATGTTGAGGAGGGAGTGGCATTTGCCAAGGGGCAAGCCGGTTTCTTCAGCATTCTGGTCGATTCACCACAGAACGTAGATCGCGTTTCCCATGCCGTGGATGCGGCGTTTGCCAACGCGCCCGAGCCTACAAGGACCGAGACGGAGAAGGCATTCGGGCTCAGCTTCCTCGCCATGCTAGGAAATGTGAAGGC
>Ga0209580_10000995_pt1 | contig 13681 bp, 15 predicted proteins | sample Coa_R1_5_FD_187153 | JGI IMG/M metagenome (GOLD analysis project Ga0209580, IMG submission 187153) | Surface soil microbial communities from Centralia Pennsylvania, which are recovering from an underground coalmine fire - Coalmine... | ecosystem: Environmental > Terrestrial > Soil >...
GATTCTCGATCGACGACCAGTCGGTCCTGCACTCGCAGATCTGGTTCCAGGCGCGAGCCGGCAGTCATGGCGTGGCGCTGACCGATGCGGCCCTCGACTGCCTGCAGCCGACCGTCTCCCCTGACGCGTCGATGCTTGCGATGGTCTGCCGTAAGGGTCAGACGCAGGCGGCGGAGATCGACGTTTCGCGGTTCGACGAGGGCGCCGCGTCGCTCAGCTCGCTCACCCCTCTGGTGCTCGGCCAGCTCGTCGCGTCGCCCGCCTTCTCGCCGGATGGAAAGACGGTCGCGTACCTTGCGCCGGCCCGCACCCAGGGAGCCTTCCAGCTCTGGACCGTGCAGGCTACCGGGACACCGTCGCCGAAGCAGATCACGACCGACCTCGGCCTCGACGCACAGTCGGCGCCGGTCTGGCTTTCCAGGTAGGGCACCTCAACGGTGGAATCCAAGAACCATCCAATGGTGGTAGTTGCTAACCGGCTTCGTGCGCGTTTTCTAGGCAGGAGACGAGCCATGAGATTTCGATCAAGGTCTGATGCCCCCGACCTGCACAGCCAGCTCGAGTCGCTGCTAGACCAGGTGTGGCGCTCGGAGTCGGACTGGAGGCTCTGGGACCGGCTGGACGCTGCGGTGATGCTCGAGGACCTGCGCCAGAAGCGCGCCCAGCAGCAGCAGGGCGAGAAGCGAGCAGCCTGACGATGAGGGTCGTTCGCCCGACGCGATGAGCCGCCACATCCCGCGCAAAGGTGCTGGGCGGGTCGCATTCGTCCTCTCGGGCGGAGGCAGCCTCGGCGCGGTACAGGTCGGGATGCTGCAAGCCCTCACCGAGAGCGGCATCCGCCCCGACCTCCTGATCGGAACCTCCGTCGGAGCTGTAAACGCCGCGTGGGTGGCCGGCCGGCCGGACCATGTCGGCGCCCTGGAGCTGGGCGACATCTGGCTCGGCCTCCGCCGGCAGAACATCTTTCCGCTCAGCCCCTGGATCGGCGCGGCCGGCCTGTTGGGCCGCCGCAACCACCTGATCCCGAACACCAACCTGCGCGGTGTCCTCGAGAAGTACATACCGTTCGAGCGCCTCGAGGACGCGAAGGTCCCGCTTCACGTCATCACCACCGAGCTGAAGACGGGCCGCGCGGTCGTCTTCTCGTCAGGCCCCGCCATCCCCGCGCTGCTCGCCAGCACCGCCATCCCGGGCCTGTTTCCGCCGGTGGCCATCGGCCGCCGCGAGTACGTCGACGGCGGCGTCGCGAACCACACGCCGATCACGGCGGCGATCGAGCTCGGCGCGACCGAGATCTACGTCCTGCAGGTGGGTTATCCGTGGCTCTACCAGGAGCCGACGAACGCGCTCGGCATGGCGCTCTATGCGCTGGCTCGATTCGTCGAGGCGAGGCTCGACGCGGAGGTCAAAGCGAACAAGGAGATCGCCGAGATCCACGTCCTCCCCACGCTGGACCCGCCGTCCATCTCGCCCGCCGACTTCAGCCGGACCGCCGAGCTGATCGGCAAAGGCCTCAAGTCGGCCCGCCGCTACCTCGGCTCCGCGGCGCCGGCCCAGCAGCCGGACAGGCACCCGGGGAGGCCGCTGCGGCTCGACCCCTCACCGGCCCGAGCCGCGTAGCCGTCCCCAGGCCTAGAGGGCTTTCTTCAGCCTCACCCGGATGCCTCCCGGCAGGTCGCGTACCGAGTCGGGCAGCGCGCCCTGCAGCCGCTCGGCGAGCGTGCGGCGGCGGCGCCGGCGGTACATCTTCACCCCGAGCCCGACGGCCAGCGCCACGACCGCGACCGCGGCCACGGTCACGATCACGGCCACGGGCAGCCGGCCCGACTCGACCTGTTCCTGCATGTCGTCGAGCGATTTCTCGATCGCGTCTCGACCCGCCCGCATCCGCTCTGTGACGTCACCCATCATCGTGCTCTCGCTCCTCCTGGCTGCCTGTCGGTTCCAACTCCCTACGCACAATGCGAGAACGCACGAGCGGGGCCCACAGGCTGCGGCGTCGGTACCGGAGGTGGGTGGCGCGTTACCTGGATGAGGCGCCTGGGCCGCAAGGTTCGGGCGCTTCACACCTGGGCTCCCTTCCAGGGTGGAGGTAGACACATGAAGTGTGACGTGTGCGGACAGGAGCTCGCGAATTCCGAGGAAGTCAAGCTCCACAAGGAGCGAATGCACCCGCTCGACGAGCGAGAAGACGACCAGGAGCTCGAGAGCCCAGACCGGATGGACGCCGACCCGGAGCGGCCGGAGCCGATCGTCAGGCCGGCTCGCTGAGAGGAACCGGGTCCACTCATGAGAGGCCTTCCATGTCATCAGCTCTGTGAGTCGCCCGGCACGCGGCGATTGGCAGGGTGGAAGGCTAGGTCGCAGCCGGGATAGACCGGGGCTGCCATGACCAGGTGGTCATGCCAGCTTGCCGGAGAGCTGCGGCTGCTGGGTGGGCGCCTGCGTGCCGTCTGGTCCGGCCTCGGTGGTGATGGCCATCTCGGAATACCCGCCCAGCGGCCGGCTGACGACGACCACCTTGCCTCCGTCGGCGTCGGGCACGAAAACGGCCGCTGGGTCGGCCCTACCACCCGGCGTGATCAGCCAGACCTCGTAGACCTTGCCCGGCGCGAGCGCCGGCAGGCCGCTGAAGTCGACCAGCGCCACGCCGTCGCTCTTCAGGTCGATCACGGACGCGCGAGCGCCGGCCATGTCCTGCTGTCCCGCGAGCGTGTAGCGCGCCACCTGCGCGGGCGCTTCGATCGGGCCGCGTCCCACCAGCTCACCGGCGACGGCGCCGAGCGCGAGGGCGAGCGCCACCGCGGCCGCAGCCGCGTAGGCCGGGACGCGGCGCCCCCACGGCATCACGAGGCGGCGCCGCTCCTGTACTCCTGCTGGGCTGCGCCGGACCGCCACCGAAGGCGTCGCGCCCGGCGAGGCCGCCGCCGCGAGCACGCGCTCCCGCAGACGCGCCGGCGGTCTCATCTCTTCCACCGAAAGCGGCAGGGCGCCGACCACCCTGCGCAGCCTTTCCGCGGTCGTGCGGCAGCTCGCGCATGCCTGGACGTGCGCGGCCATCGTCTCGGCCTCGTCCGGCGCGAGCGCGCCGAGCACCCAGGGCGCGACCAGATCTTCGAGCGGCTCGTGATCAGACATCGACCAGGCCCCGACCTCGCAGGAACGAACCCATCTTCTCGAGCGCGAGGCGCATGCGTCCTTTCACGGTGCCGAGCGGCACACGCGTCATACCGGCGATCTCCGGCTGCGTGTAACCGCCGAAGTAGGCCAGCTCCAGCACCTGCCTCTGCTCGGTGGGAAGGCTGTCGAGCGCGTCGCGGACCGCCGAGCGCTCGAGCGAAAGAGCGACCTCGCGCCACGGGTCCGAGGCCTCCCCCGTTTCGGGGAGGTCGGGCGCGAGCTCCAGCTCGCGGCGTTCGTGGCCGCCGCGGCCGCGCAGTTGGTCGATGGATCGGTTGCGCACCGCCGCCAGCAGCCAGGTCCGGAGCGACCCGCGCCGCGGATCGAAGCCGGCCGCGTGCTTCCACACGCTGAGGAACGCTTCCTGCACCGCGTCCTCCGCCCGGCCCGGGTCACCGAGGACGCGCATCGACACTCCATACGCGAGCCCCGAATACCTGTCGTACAGGTCGGCCAGCGCCTGGTGGCTCCCGGCCGCAAGGGCCGCGGCAAGCTCCCGGTCGCCTGCGACCGGCGCTACGACGTGACCTCTTGGGGGAGGCGTCGGGTGGTCAGCGCGTCGATCGGGGACTTCTTCGGCGGCGCGACCGCCCACTCCTCGTTCTCGATGAGCCGCCACGCCCACCCTGGGGTGCGCCGCGACCGCTCGCGCGCCCCGTACAGCGCCTTCGACATCAGCTTGATGCCGGCCAGGCCGGGCAGCTTGCCGATCTTCGCGTCGAGCTCGAGGAGGTCTTCCTCACCCTGCTCGTCGTCGAACAGGTAGAGGCCGAGCGCGTCCACCTGCTCCAGCGTTTTCACGCCCTGGCCGACGGGCACCCACAGGCGGTCGAGCATCCAGCGGTCCATGCGCTGCGCGCCCTCGTTGCCCGTGAGCCACTCCTTGGCGGAGTTGAAGTAGAAGGCGTAGTGCCGGCGCTCGTCTTTGATGATCCGGCTGAGCAGGTCTTTCAGCACCGGGTGGCCCGACTTGCGGATCAGAGCCCCGTAGCCGGTCAGCGTCGACAGCTCGTTGATCGCCCCGATCGAGAGGTACACGGCTGAGAAGTCCTTGAGCAGCCACGAGCCCACCATCGTCGAGAGGAGGCTCACGCTGTTCTGGAAACCCAGGTTCGCGCGGACGTTGGCGATGCGGTCCTGCGTGTCGAACTCGATGCCGTAGAGGGTCAAGAACTTGCCGAGGTTCTCGCCGTGCCAGAGCTCTTCGTAGTTCCAGCAGGCGAGGAACGCGGTGAGGATCGGGTCCATGCACGCCCGCGTGACCAGAAGATGGGAGAGGTAGAGGGGGACGTGGTTTTCGATGTCCATCATGTAGTGGAGGCAGAACAGGTCGCCCCTGGACAGCGGGTGTCCGGTCACGTCTTCCCAGGCCACGCCGGCCGTGTCCAGCTTTTTGGATTCCTCTTTGTACCGCTCGATGCTGAAGCTCATCGGTGTGTTTGCTCTCCCTCCACGCTGAGTTGGCTCTTAGAGGAATACGGATCTCAGGCGGCGCCGGATCATTTTGCCCCGAGCAGGCGGCGGGCGCACTGTCTTGCGCAGCCGGTCTCGGCAACTTCACAGCCGGCTCTGACTGGACGCCCAGCCCCTGGCGTCAGCCTTCGGCTCAACGCTCGTTGACGAGCGAATTCTTCGACAGCCAGGAGGCAAATCAGATGAACGGAGTTCGAAAGGCGGTTTTGGCGGCGGCGATCGCGGGATCGCTGCTCGTAGGAGGGATCGGCGGCGCTGTGATGTACGGCGTCACCACGCTCAGCGCGTCGGCGGCGACCAACCCGACCCCGACCCCGGCGGCCGGCACCGCGCCGTCGGGCAAGTTCGTGCCCAACGAGACGGCCGCCCATGAGGCAACCGAGAGCGCGGCGCGTGAGGCGCAGGAGAACGCGGGCCAGGTCCCGACGGTCCCCTAGAGATCCTTCTCCCGTTGATTTGGGGAAGCACGGGCCGCAGGCCCGGGATGGGGCCGTCAGTGGCAACCAGCCTCGAAACGGCCCCCCCCCCGGCCGCTGCGCGCCGACCTCTTCTAAGGCAGCAGCTGCCTCGCCACGAACCACACGTTGGCCGGCCGCTCCGCCAGCCTCCGGAGGTACCACGCGTACCACGCGTCGCCGTAGGCGACCAGGTCCTTGACCACGAAGCCCTCACCGGCGAGCCGGACCTGCTGGTCGACGCGGATCCCGTAAAGCATCGCGACCTCGAGCTGCGACCGCTCCAGGCCGAGGGCCTGCGCGATGCGCCACGCGCGGGCCACCAGATCGACGTCGTGCGTGCCCATCACGAGCCTCAACCTGCCGCGCTTCAGCTCGTGCAGCACCAGGACGCACAGAGCGAGATAGTTCGCGTCGACGTCGCGCTTGGCCGTGAACGCGATCGAGGCGGGCTCGGCGTAGGCGCCCTTGACCAGGCGAATCGAGGGCTTCAGCGGCAGGAGCTTGACGATGTCGTCCGCGGTGCGGTGGAGGTATGCCTGCAGGCAAACGCCCGTGTCGGCGTGCTCGACGCGCAGCCGAGTGTAGAGGTCGATCGTGCGGTCGGTGTACGGGCTGCCCTCCATGTCGATCCACAAAAAGCTCTTCGCCCGCGCCGCGGCCACCGCCAGGCGCTCGAGGTTCGCGTACGCGGCCGATGCGTCGATGTCCAGGCCGAGCTGCGTTGGCTTGACGGAGATCTCGGCCTGCACTCCCATCGAGGCCGCGAGCACCTCTTCGTAGTGCTCCACGACCGCCGCCGCCTCCTTCAGGTCGGTCACGTTCTCGCCGAGCCGTGTGAAGATCGCGCCGACCCCCTTGGCCTTGAAATCAGACGCCGCCTTCAGCGCGGCGTCGAAGCCCTCGCCGGGCAGAAAGCGCCTTACCGCCCGCCGCGCAAACCCCCATTTCGGCACGTGGGTAGCCAGCCATCGGTTCTGCGCGCACCACAGGAACAGCCTTCGCATCGATCGACCTGAAACGTTAATTCAGCTGGTCGTGAGCAAGCTCCTCGGCGCCCTCGAGGTCTGAGGTGGCGACGTGGCAGGCGGCCTCGTGCTCCGGCCTCAGCACGCGGAGGGGAGGCGTGACCCGCGCGCACTCGTCGATCGCGTACGGGCAGCGCGTCCGGAAACGGCAGCCCTCGGTGGGGTTGATCACGCGCGGCGGCTCCTGCACCTCCGGCGTCGGCGGCAGGGACACGGGCGCCCGCGGATCGGGCACCGCGGACAGGAGCAGCTGCGTATAGGGGTGCTTCGGATGCGCCAGCACGTCCTCGACCGGCCCGCTCTCCGCGATCTTGCCCGCGTACAGCACGATCAGCCTGTCCGCGACGTAGCGCGCGCCCGCGATGTCGTGGGTGATGTAGAGGAACGAGATCCGCTCCCGGCGCCGCAACGACGACATGAGGTTCAGCACGCCGATCCGGACCGACACGTCGAGCATCGAAACCGGCTCGTCGGCGAGGATGAGCTCGGGACGGCACGCCAGGGCCTGGGCGAAGCCGATGCGCTGGCGCTGTCCGCCGCTCAGCTCGTATGGGTACTTGGCCAGGAACTCGCGGGCCGGCGCCAGCCCGACCGACTCGAACAGGTACTCGGCCTCCTGCTCCCGGCCGCGCTTGCTCAGGTCGGGCCGGTGGAGCTTCAGCGCTCGAAGGATGCCGTGCGACACGTGGTAGACCGGGCTCAGCGAGCCGTACGGGTCCTGGAACACCATCGGCACTCGGCCGCGGTACTCGAGCACGTCGCGCCGCGACCGGAGGGTGCTCAGCGGGCGGCCGCGGTGGAAGATCTCGCCGGAAGTCGGCTTGTAGACCATGGCGATGAGCCGCGCGATGGTGCTCTTTCCGCTGCCGCTCTCACCCACCAGGGCCACGATCTCGTTCTCGCCGATGGCCAGGTCGATCGAGTCGACAGCGTGCAGGTACCGGCTCGAGAAGAGGCCCCCCAGCTTGAAATGCTTGGTGAGGCCCGCGGTCCTCAGCAGCTCCCTGCCCTCGCCGCCGGGTCGCGACGGCAGGTCGGCGATCATTCGGGCCCTTCTCGCGCGGCGCGCGGGTCGAAGAGGAAGCACCGCACCTGGTCGTATGTCCCCTTAACGTTGACCGCGTAGAGCTCAGGCTCCTCGACCCTGCACCGCGGCATGACCTCGGTGCAGCGCGGATTGAAACGGCAGCCGGCCGGCGGATGCGCCAGGTCGGGCGGTGCGCCGGGGATGCCGGTGAGTGGCTGCAGCGGTCCCCTGATCGACGGGAACGAGCGCATCAGGCCGACCGTGTAAGGGTGCTTCGGCTCGGCGAAGACGTCACGCGTCGCGCCGAGCTCGACGACCTGGCCCGCGTACATGACGGCCAGCCGGTCCGAGAAATGGCTGACCAACGACATGTCGTGCGTGACGAAGATGGCCGCGAAACCGATCTTGCGCTGCAGCTGCTTGATCTGGACCATCAGCGAGCGCTGCGCCACGACGTCGAGCGCGGACGTGGGCTCGTCCATGATCACCAGGTCCGGCGTGAAGACCAGGGCCATGGCGATCATGGCCCGCTGCCGCATGCCGCCGCTGAGCTGGTGCGGGTAGCTGCGCAGGTGCTCAGGGTCGATGCCTACGAGCTTGAGGACACCTTCGGACCGCTGCCTTACGTCGCGCGACGAGAGGCGCTCGTGGGCGTCGATCACGTCCTTCAGCTGGGCGCCGATGGTCAGCACCGGGTTGAGCGCGTTCATCGCGCTCTGCATGACGACCGAGTACTCGCGCCAGCGGAGGCGGCGCAGCTCCTTCTCGTTCATGGAGACCATGTCGCGGCCCTCGAAGCGCACGCGACCCGACGAGATCTGCGCCGGGGGGCTGAGGAGCCTCGCGATGGCGAAGAGCAGCGTCGACTTGCCGCACCCCGACTCGCCCACGATCCCGAGGAACTCGCCCCTCCCCACGTCGAGGCTGACACCGTCGACAGCGCGGACGGCGCCGCGCTCCGTCAGGTAGTCGACGCACAGGTCCTCGACCTCGAGCACCGTCTGCGCCGGGGAGGCGATCACCTCTTTCGCTTGACCGGCCTGAGGGCCGGGTTGCTGATCTCGTCGAAGGCGTAGTTGAGCAGGGCGAATGCTCCGCCGAGGAGGGCGATGCAGAGGCCGGGCGCGATCGCCCATTGCGGCGAACCCGCCAGCAAGGCGCCGTTGTTCTCGGCCCAGTAGAGCATCGTGCCCCAGCTGAGGTCGTTCGGATCCCCGAGGCCGATGAACTGCAGGCCCGCGGCGGCGAGCACCGCGTAGAGGGCTGCGCCGAGGAAGTTCGCCACGATCAGGGATGTCATGTTGGGCAGGATCTCGGCCAGGATGATGTAGAGGTTCCGCTCGCCGCGAACCCTCGCCGCCTCCAGGAACTCGCGGTTGCGGAGCGACAGCGCCTGCGCGCGGAGCTGGCGGGCGCCGTAGGACCAGCCCGTGATCACGATCACCACGATCAGGACGAGCACCCCGCCGTTCTTCGCGTAGGCCGCGATCACGATCATGAGAGGCAGGGTCGGGATGACCAGGAAGACGTCGGTGAACAGGTCGAGCACGTGGTCGGACAGGCCGCCGAGGTACGCCGCGGTGACGCCGACGAGCACCGAGACCACAGTCGCGACGAAGCCCGCGACGAGCGCGATCGCCAGCGACTCGCGCGTGCCCCACAGGAGCTGCGAGAAGATGTCCTGCCCGTTGCCCGTCGTCCCGAGCAGGTGCTGCGGCGACGGCGGGAGGATCTGGTCGAAGAGGATCGCCTGAGGCGGGTAGGGTGCGATCACCGGGGCCAGGAGGGCGACCAGGGCGAAGAACAGCAGGAGCGCCCCACCGGCCATCGCCTTGCGGTTGCGCAGCAGCGCGCCGGCGAAGTTGCTGAGCACGTTCGCCCGCGGCGACTCCGGCGGCGCCACGGCGCGCGTCTGGTCGGCGACCAGGTTGACGCCCATCTAGCCCGCCTCGCGCGTGCGCGGGTCGAGCCACGCCGTGATGAAGTCGGCGGCCAGCACCGCGATGAGCACCGCGACGGTGATCAGCAGGAACAGCCCCTGCATGAGCGCGAAATCCTCGTTGTTGACCGCCTGCAGCAGCATGTAGCCGAGGCCTGGATAGTTGAAGACGATCTCGACCAGGATCGCGCCGCTGATCACGAACCCGAGCGACATGGCGAACCCGGTGAGGTTGGGCAGGATCGCGTTGCGGCCCGCGTACATGAACATGATCCGCACGGGCGACAGGCCCTTGGCCCGCGCCATCTTCACGTAGTCCTCGGCCAGCGTCGTGATCATGGTGTTGCGCATGGTGAGGATCCAACCGCCTATGGAGGTGATCACGATGGTCAGGGCCGGCAGGATGCCGTGCCAGATGGCGTTGCCGACGAACTCCCACGAGAGGTTGATCTGCAGCCCGATGTCATACCCGAACACGCTCGGAAACCACGTCAGCACGGTGGCGAACACGAGCACGAACAGGAGCGCGACCCAGAAGTATGGAAAGGCCGAGATGACCACGAAGACCGTGGGCAGGATGCCGTCCAGCCAGCCGCCCCGGCGCCAGGCGCTCACCATGCCGACCAGCGTGCCCAGCACGAAGGCGATCACCGTCGAGACGCCGACGAGGCCGAGCGTCCAGAAAAGCCCGTACATGATCGACTGGTTGACCGAGAGCGGGAAGTACGAGAGCGAGGTGCCCAGGTTGAGGTGGACGGTGTTCCAGATGTACTCCCCGTACTGCTGCAGGACGCTCTCGTTGGTGTGAAAGCCGAGCGCCAGCTCCATCGTCTTCACCGCCTGTGGGCTGGCGCGGCCGTGGAACCGGACGAGCATCGCCTCGGCCGGGCTGCCCGGCATGACGCGCGGGATGATGAAGTTCATCGTCAGGGCGGCCCAAAGCGTGATGAAGAAGAACTCGATGCGCCTGATCAGGTAGCTCATGTCTGGTGGGTGAGCCCGGGTGGGGCCCCCGCGAGCTCAAGCCGCAGGCTCGCAGCTCGCGGGGATTTGAACTCGATGCGCCGGATCAGGTAGCTCATCTCAGTCGCGTCGTCTTGGCATTTGGGGTCCCCACGAACTTAAGCCGAAGGCTCGAAGTTCGTGGGGACTTTGTGACTAGCTCTTCTTGTAGAGGTGAATCAGCGTGACCTCCCAGTCGGGCAGGTTCCATGGCGCAGGCGCCGCGTACGGGTCGCCGGGCGTCGGCCATCCGGCGATGTTCTTGGTCGAGTACTCATACCACGCGACGCCCTCTGTGACCGGGATCACGGGCACGTCCTCGAGCATGGCGGCTTCGACCTGCTTGATCAGGTCGTGCTGCTTAGCGGTGTCGGTGGTGGCGCCGTACTGGTCGAGCAGCGAGTCGACCTGCGGGTTCTTGTAGCGCTCGTAGTCGCCGGCCGCGGTCTGGCCGATGTCGGCGGTCGTCGCGCTGTCGAGAGTGTTGCGCAGCTCGTAGTAAGGCGAAGGACCTGGCGAGGTCGCGAGCTCGCCGTAGGCGAGCTGGTAGTTGCCGGTGAACAGGTTGTTGAAGTAGTCGTTGCTGTTCTGGTCCTGCTCGGTGATCTGGACCCCGATCTGCTGCAGGTTCTGCTTGACGACCTGGAGCGACGCGGTCCAGTCGGTGTAGCCGGCGATGCTGATGATCGTGAACGCGAGCTTGTGCCCTGAGCCGTCCTGCATGATGCCGTCCGACCCCTTGCTGAAACCGGCTTGCGTGAGCAGCTGCGTCGCTTTGTTGGTGTCGAACTTGTAGTTGTACTTGCTCAGCGCCGACTGATCGACCCAGCTCGAGAAGGTGGGCGTGAGCACGCCCGTCTGGTTGCCGGCCGGCTCGTAGCCGTACTCACCTTTCTGCGACACGCTGCCGCGGTCGATGCCATACGCGAGGGCCTGCCGCACCGCCTTGTTGTCCAGCGGCGACTTGGTCAGGTTGATCCAGATGTCGACGTTCGCGATGGGCGGGAACCAGTAGTGGTTGTTCGCGCGGTCGCGCGCGACGTAATACGTGTCGATGTTCGGGATGAACTGCCCGCCCCACTGCGCCTGGCCCGCCGCCAGGTACTGGTTGGCGGGGTCGTTGTCGGTGAAGGCGGGGTAGTTGACGGTCTGGATGTAGGGCAGGCCCTTCTGCCAGTAGCTCGGGTTGCGGATGTACTCGACGTTCTGCGGGGTGCACTGGTTCATGGTGAAAGGACCTGTGCCGACCGGCTTGTCGACCTTCGAGGTCGGGTCCTTGATCGCCGACCAGATGTGCTGCGGCACGATCGCGGTTTGGCCGGCCACCTGGTAGAAGTACGGCACCGCGGAGCTCTGGAAGGTCATGACTACCTTGTCGGTGCCCTCCTTGGTCACGCTCGACAGCACGGTCCAGTCCGACTGGAGGTCGAGCGCGGAGTTCTGCTTGAGCAGGTTGAAGGTGTAGATCACGTCGTCCGCGGTGAACGGCTGGCCGTCGCTCCACGACACCCCGGGGCGGATCGTGAACGTCAGCGTCTTGCCGTCGGCGCTCCACGAATACGCGGAGGCGAGCCACGGCGTTTTCTTGTCGGTGAGCAGGTTGTCGTACACGAGGGGCTCGTAGAGGATCCCGAACGCGAGTCCGTTCACCGACGCGTTGTACGGGTTGAAGTCGCACGTCCACAACGTGCCGCTCTCGTTGTCGATGGTGACCGACCCGCCGGCGGTCGGCGTGACGCTTCCGGTGCTCGTCTGGCCGCCGCAGGCGGCGAGCGCCAGCAAGGCCATCAAACCGATGCCGAATTGGCGACGTGCCCTCATGCCGCTACCTCCTCACTCCCGAATACCGTCTCACCCGACCGCGATCGTCGACCCTCGAATTCCTTCTCATCCGGCGACCTCCTGCACCTGGCGCTGCGGTGAGCGCGCGAAGACCCTCTCCCTCGCCACCTCCAGTGCCGTCGTGATCGCGCCTCGCAGCACGGCGTCCTCGCCAAGCGCCGAAACCGCGACCTTCGGCCTGAAGGGGACGAGCTGCCTCAATTCCCGTTCGATCGGCTCGAGCAGCAGGTCGCCGTTGCGGCCGATGCCGCCGCCGAGGATGACGAGCTCGGGGTCGAGCACCGGGGTGACCGTGGCTATGGCCAGCGCGAGGCGGGCGGCCTCGGCCTCGACCACACGCAGCGCGACCGCGTGCCCGCGCCGCGCCGCGCTGAAGATTCGCTCGGGCGTCAGCGGAGGCCTCATGCCCAGGCGGCGCGCGATGCGGACCACGCCGGCGGCGGCGGCCGACTCCTCGAAGGCGCCGCGGCGCCGGTTCGCGGGGTCGTGCGGGTCTCCCATGCCGAGCGGCATGTACGCGACCTCGCCCGCCGCCCCGTGGGCGCCGCGGTAAAGGCGCCCGTCGATCACGAGGGCCATGCCGACACCAGTCCCGACCGACAGGAACACGAAGCTGTCCACGTTTCGGCCGAGGCCGTCCGCGCGTTCCGCCAGGGCGGCGAGGTTGACGTCGTTCTCGAAGTTCACGTTGGTGCCCAGCTCCGCGCGGACCGCCTCCACGATGCCGCTGCGGCCCCACCCAGGAAGGTTCGGGGCCATCGCGACGTAGCCGTGCAGCGGGTCGAAGACGCCCGGGCTGCCGATGGCGGCGTGCGTGATCTGCGACCAGCGGACGCCGGCGTCGGCGGCGAGGTGGCGCGCGATCGAACCGATCTGGCCGATCAGCATCCTCGCGCTCGTCACCCGGGCCCGTTCGTCACGGCGTGCCACGATGGTGCCCGTGATGTCCGCGATGGCGGCCCTGACCCAGCGCCGTCCGACGTCGACCCCGACCACCCAGCCCGCGGCCGGGTTGAGCTCGTAGAGCAGCGCGCTCGGTCCGCGCTCGCCGCGCTGGCGTCCGACCTCACGCACGAGGCGCGCGTCGAGCAGGCCGGTCAGCGTCAGCGACACTGTCGGCTTCGAGAGGCCGCTGACACGCGCCACCTGCGCGCGCGAAAGGGGACCCTGCCGGTGGATCAGGTCGAGCACCGTCCGCTCGTTGATCGCGCGCAGCAGGCTCGGCGTGCCGACGGTGATGCTCTGATCTCGTCTGAGCAGGCCTTGCGGCCGGCGGTCGGCGTGGGCGGCTGGAAGCATTCCCATAGTTAGGAAGAATTCCTTACCGAACCTTAACTTCGGAGGCGCGCGCCGTCAAGCAGGCCATGCACCGCCCTCTCCGAAAAAGCGGGGCAGGTGACGCCTGTTGGCCTCGAGCAGGGTGTTCAGCAGTCCCGTCGCGACGTTGTACCGGCCGACAAGCGGATTGGCGATCAGCGCCTTGAGGGCGGCGTCGCGGTCGCCGTGGATCGCCGCCCGCACGGTCAGGCGCTCGTAGGCCTTCACCTGCTGGACCAGCCCGAGCATCTCCGGCGCGAGCGGCTCGAGTTTGTCCGCGCGCGCGCCACCAGCCTCGATGCGTGCGGGTATCTCGACCACCGCGTCATCCGGCAGGTCCGGCAGCGCTCCGCCGTTCCGGATGTCGACCACCTGGAAGTCGCCTGTGCCGGATTGGAGCGAGGCAATCAGCTGTGCG